>Ga0209415_10000437_pt1 | contig 76886 bp, 66 predicted proteins | sample PeaSoiSIISIP2007_FD_187696 | JGI IMG/M metagenome (GOLD analysis project Ga0209415, IMG submission 187696) | Peat soil microbial communities from Weissenstadt, Germany - SII-SIP-2007 (SPAdes) (version 2) | ecosystem: Environmental > Terrestrial > Soil > Wetlands > Peat | place: Germany...
CTCCTTTGCCGAGAAGTTTGGAAAAGGCCCGTTCTCATGCAACGGGTCTCGCTTGTGCAGTCCTCCATAGTATCTTCGGGTGTGCGCCGTGACAAGGCGGCACTTTCCAGTGGGTGCAAGGCCCACCCGGCGAATGCTCCAGCCGGTAAGTAACCGGAGCAGTCAGCCAGACGCGAGCGCTTTAGTGCCCAATTCGGATGTGCTCCCGGCGCTTTGCTTCGGACACGAATTCTTCAAGCTCGGGGTCCAATGCACTGCGCGACGAGACAATCCCAACCGGTTTGCCGCTCTCGATTACTGGCGCGTGGCGGAAACCGCCTTCCTGCATCATCACGAGTGCGTATCCGTACGAGTCGTTGGGGCCGACCGTTCGCGGTTCAACGGTCATCACCTCGGTCAATCGAGTGGTACGCGCATCAAGCCCAGACGCGATAACCCGGAACAAGGCATCGCGCTCGGTGAAGATGCCGATCAGGCGCTCGTGATCGACGACCATGACTGCACCGGTCTTCCTCTTTGCCATCAATTCTGCAGCCATTCTTACGGTGGTCTCAGGCGTCAGCGTAAGAGCGTTCTCACGCTCCATCACGTCTCTAACCATTTGATTGAACATAAAATTCTTTCCTCGGGGGCTTCCACTTATCTCCCAGCGATCCTGCCGCGTGGCCTTGTGCGCATGATGGTAGGAGCTGCGGGCACATCGATATTGATACGTGTCAACCAGATGGAATGCGAACCACGCAACATGTCCGCAGCTGTGCGAAGAAATCGAGACTTTCTCCGCCGTTCAGGTCAGCGCAATTACCCGATCCCGTTCGGCGACCAACGTCTTCGTCCGGCAAGTCGTGCCTGCGGCCTGCCGACTGGTGCGATGCATGTGATCGGCTACCAAGGTCGGCTTCCATCCTGAAAGCCGACCGATTGTGCAATACCCTGGATCGGTAGTCCCCGACTCAAAGGCGACGTAGAGTATTAAAAAAACGGCAGTCGTTCGTCTCCAAGTACCCTTTTCCGGTTTAGAACCATGCCCGGGGGGTGTCGTGCGATTCGCGGTACGCGCTGGCTGTTACATGCGGGATATACGCCGGGCCCTTTGCCGTCAGATGACTATGTAAAGCCTGGCGTCACTCGCTAGACTATCCGTGCAGGCTGGCTCAGACGTAAATGGCCAGGAGGTCTTTCCACGATGGGCCCCATTTGTAGTCCGCTTGAACGATGAGGAATTCATGAAGTTCACCAAACAAATTAAGGGGGCCACAGCACTTGCGGTCGCATCCATCGCATCGGCTAGCGCCCAGGCCCCGCTCGTCGAGAAGAATGTCTCGATGAAAATGGCGCAGGCGATTATCGAAGGCACGATCGAGCAATGCACTAAGGACGGCTACAAAGTTTCCGTGGTGATTGTCGATAATGCGGGAGTGGTGCGTGCGTCGCTTCGCGGCGACGGCACTAATCCGCACACCATGGAATTCGCGCGCAAGAAGGCTTACACGGCCCGTACGCGCGGCCAAACTTCGCTGGAATTCATGAAGCTGACCGATAATCCGGCCAACGCATACTTGCGTCAGATCCCGGATGTCGTCGCTGTTGGCGGCGGTGTCCCGATCAAGATCGGCGACGTAACAATTGGCGCGGTCGGCGTCTCTGGTGCCCCTGGCGGTGAGAAGGACGAAGTCTGTGCCAATGCCGGCATTGCCAAAGTGGCCGATCAACTGAAGTAGACAATATAACGGACGCTGATCCCTTTTATTCAACCCGACCCCCAACGAGAGACTAAGGCCGGTCGTTCTCTCCCACGTTACTGACGCCGCAGTCTGCAATTGGGTCAATACCTGGAATCGGACTCGGTTGTGGAAATTTCCCATAAGCAGACAACCAGGAAAGACCACCTATCCGCGACTGCGTCCAACTCTCACTTGCGGCGCAAAGTATTTCTGCACGCTCGCGGTTATCGGGCCGCCTTCGTACACGCGCTACGCCGCGTTCGGCGGCCGTTAGCAGTTTTCGGATAGTCAAGCGGAGACGGGCAGAGAAGCGTCTGTCGAGTTAATGCTCAGCGTGGTTGCACTGCAGATCAGGCGGGCATGCGTACAAGACCCATCGCGAATCCTAAAAAAGATGGAAGGGAAATTATCAGGAAACCTATAGCGAGGTTGCTTTTCGCAGTAGCCGCAAGAGGTGTGAAGATGATTAAGACGAAGGTGTTGGGCCAAAGCCTTTGCGCGCTTGGCCTGCTGGCGGTACTGGGCGGTTGTGCGTCCGAGTACAAGAAGGAGGCGACGCAGGAACAGCAGGCCAAGACGATGCCAGTCAACTGCGCCACGGCGCCAGGCGACCTGCGCGTGTTGCAGAGCGAGAAAGTCACGGTCGCGCAGCAGACCGCTACCGGCGTAGCGACATTTGCTCCGATCGGCCTGGTCGCAGGCCTTGTGACGCACACCGAGGGCGAGAAGTGGCAGGTGACAAGCGGGGATTACAACAAGGCACTGGACACGAAGATCGCCGAGATCAAGACGACCTGCAATATTCCGTAGCCTTTATCGGGTCGAAAACACACTTGACCAGGGCCGGCTGATGGGTGTCCGCGATTTTCGATGACCGCGGCGGAGCGATTCGAGCGTCTGCATGGGATCGATTTGGACATTTCAACGGCTCCACGAGCGGAAATGGCCAACTTCAATTGAAAAGTAATGGTGCCGACGGCATCGACATTGCAATCCGCTACGGTCGCGTGGGCGCCACGCCGGGCACACAGCTGTTTGACGAGACCACCGTGCCGGTATGCGGTCCAGAGTTGCTGCGCAAGACAAAGCTGCCGCTGCGCACCCCGGCCGACCTGCGGCGGCACACGTTACTGCAGTCGGTTGTGCCTCCGAGCTCGGGAATGCTGACCGATTGGGGCAACTGGCTGCGGGCGGTGGGCCTGCCGGCGCTACAGCCGGCCTCGATGCTGACCTTCACTTCGTACACAGATGCGATCGGCGCCGCGCTAGCCGGACAGGGGGTGGCGCTCGGCCGCCGGCCGCTGATCGACGAGCTACTGCGCAACCGCCGGCTGGTCGTACCTTTCAAGGACAAGCTTGCGTCGACGCACGGCTACTTTCTGCTGGTCGAGCCGGGCGCTCGTGACCAGCCCGGGGTGCACGCGCTTGAACAGTGGGTCCTCGAGCAGGCCGGTACAGGAACTTCGCCGCGCCCGTAAGCAATGGGGACCCCTCCTCACCTAATCGGCATCGAAGTGCCAAACTGGGAGCTCTCACACAACCAGTAACGGTAAGGAGAAGTCCAAGATGAACAGTATCCGCGTCGGGGTAGATTTGGCCAAGAACGTCTTCCTCTCGGGTTCCGGTTCCGGCAACTTTTCCTTGTTTGCTGCCATCAGCGCCGGCGGAATCGTCGCGGCATCGTTGGCAGCCCTTGTCAGCCTTGCCACGTTTTTGAGCGTCTCCATCGAACCCGGCATGTCGCTATCGTCGATCTTCCCGACCTCGCCGTGAGCCAATGCGGCCAACCGGTGCGCACGTAAACAAGAATTGTTCCATTAATTTTGCGGGCCAGAGGCTAGCCCCTTTCGGTGCGGAAAGCTCGAATGTGACCGCCTCGAGGGTCCGGTGTTGGTGAATTTGTGAGCGCACCCGAAATGAACGAACGTGGCCGATTTTGATTTGTGCCTAGTTAGACCTGAGCATGCATGTTTTTCCACAGAACCGCAGCGACGACGCTCCAAGCCCCGGAGGTAATGTCGACTTTCTCATTGGCAAGTTCAGACACAGTAGATTCCGTGATGACGCCGCGTTCATCGAATTGAAAGCTTGCGATCGGCGATGCCTCGGTTGCCCCGGCCGTGTCCATCGCTCTGCACTCGACCTCTGCGTGCCGCGTCGCGCTATCGCCGGTGATCGTCAGAACGAACTCCACGCGTGATCCAGCGTGCACCACGACGAAACGGTCCGCAGTGGGATCATGGGCGACGCGCAAGCCGCGGAGTAGGGGTCGGCCTTCCCCGGCCTGCTCAGCAAGCTTTGAGAAGGATCGAAACAACGCCTTCAACTGAGCTGGTACCCCAGTTTCCTCGCCCGCGACCTTCTTCGTTGTGGTTTTCTTCATTCAAGCCTTTGGTTTCGGAAATTTAATTTTGACCCGCTTTCGATTCCGAGGACATTACCTGCAGCTTCTTACAGAATGATCTGATGCAAGGAAACCCCTCGCCATCGGCGAGGGGTTGACTCCGTTGTCGTGAACGACGGTCGTGCAGAGATTTTGCGGATCTCCGCGGCGCTACTTTCGAGGCATATTCTTGTCGTCCACCAAAATGATGAGGAAAGGCAAAAATGTAATGAACAGCAAGATCGCCACAGTGATTGGTCCAATTTCTCCTTGCATTTGTGTTCTCCTTCAGCGCCCGACGAGTCGATGGCGCCTTAGCGGACGACGCATATCCCGTTGGCGCTCAATCCGTATTCCAGCCCCTAGCAATGCCCGCGAGACTGACACGAATACGCTTTTTATAGACCTTTAAGAAGATCGCCGTCATGACCAGCATCAACGTATGGCTCATTGTGTCGATGACGAACACCGTAATTTAGGGCGCAAACGGCGGTGAACCCGGCACCGGATACGGTGTGCCGGATACGGTGTGCAGGATGACCATCCCGACGCCAAACGGACGTCCATCATGTGCGCATATGGACGCCAATAGATTACCAACGCTGCTTGAGGATATGACTCACGACAAGAGTTCCGGTGATGCTTACCCAGAGCGACTTGTTTCAATATCACTCGAAATTCCCCACACGATCCACGTTGTGTCAGCGTCCGACAACGATCCCTTGGGAGAATTTAATTGCGTGATGCATGCGCTCGGGTTGGTTGGACGATTTACGGATTCGTGCATGGGGTCGGGTCGCTGGTGCGCCGACACTCGATTCCTTGAATATTTGATTTAGCGAGGGGTATTGCAGTCCGCGTCATAGCGGCCTGACGCCATCGTCGTGTGCACACCCAGACGGTTCATCGCTTGGTATCCAATTAGAGTCTAGAAAGTACTACCGGATTGCCTCGTCCTAGACTCCCTGGTCCCACTCATAACGTTTCCTTCGATGTAGTCGATAACAACCAGCGACGAATGTTTCGTCCTAGCGAAGTGATCCGGGGAACGGCTGCGCCTTTTGTCATCGGGATCCGGCGGCGGAAGTGAAGGGTGATCACTTACGCGCGTGACCTTGACACCATGATTCCGTACATCCCGCTTCACGACTGTGACCAGCTTTCGCCGATTGCAGTTCCGACTCGCGGGGTACAGTCGGGACAAAACCGAGCTGGGTAACCCCGGTACAACATCTCGGAGCCCGTCTCAGGCCCCGTCTCTTCCGACAGAGTGAGGGTGCGGTGTGGCCTTTCGGTCGAAAAATCCTTTGCGCATATAGCGCAGGTCTCTATCGGGCGAACGTCCGCCCAGGTTGCGATCGCTCCGATTTTGGAGAGATAGCGATCCAGCGCGCTAGACGCACACGATTTGCAACAAAAATCGCCGAGGACCTGCGCCGATTGGATTTCAAGTTCGGGAAGATTGTCGCTCCAGTGGCATACCTGGATCTCGTCCAAAAAGACCGTGCGCGTCGCAAGTTCACCAAACGCGGCACCGCATGCATTGCACTTAATCATCGTGGACCCCCTTTCTAGCGACTTCGTTGTTAAGAAGCGGCTGCGCATTTTGGGAACAGGAACCTGGGGCGGATGACGCATGAGGTACGTACGTCGGTGGCCGGCGGTATCCAGTGCTTGACGCGGGTAGGCGTGCGCCTACAGTTTAATTGCAACGGCGCCCCGCGAGTACAACTCGACGCCGGTATGGCAAAAGTGGGGCTGACGGGTGAGTGTCCACCACGGTTGCAGCGGCGCAGCCTAAATCACGGCGCCGTTTTCATTCGAGAGCCGGATTGCGGATTTCACGTCATATCCAGAGGACGTTTAATCCCCGCCGCGACAGGCGAACGCCAAAAGATTGAATCTGCTTTCTTCCGATTTGGCGCATTAATCTATGAGCGGCTGCTAAAGAACATGGAGGCGCAATTCCAGGGATCAGCGGCCATCGTGCCGGGCTTACTGTAACAACATCCGCATCGCCTGCGCCCCGGTCGCAACCTCGGAGAAACGTCGTCCCCGGATCATCCCGCCATCGACCACGATATCTGCTCCGTTCACAAAGCTTGCTTCGTCGCTCGCCAGATACAGGGTGGCGCTGGCAATGTCGTCCGGCAGCCCGGCGCGCGGGATCGGCTGCACCTTGGAGAGCACGGCCGTCATCCTTTCCTTGGAAGCGTCAGCCGCGTCCGGGTCCAGGCCAAAACTTTTGCCGAAGATGCCGGTCACGATGCCGCCGGGCGAAATCGAATTCACTCGGACGTTGTCCTCGCCCAGCTCCAGCGCCGCGCAGCGGCTAAGATGAATGATTGCTGCCTTGGCCAGCGAATAGTTGTTTGGTCCATAGCCGACACCCTGGCCGGCCACGGATCCAATGTTGACAATGCTCCCCTGGCGCTGGCTGCGCATCAGCGGGCTGACATGTTTGATGTGCGCAAATGCGCCGCGGACGTAAGCCATGGCTACATCGAAAAGTTCCAGCGGCGTGTCTTGAAGCCGCGAAGCGCCGGAGGGGCTGTTGGCGTTGTTGACGAGCACGTCGACATGGCCATTGACCTTTGCGGCCATCCCGATTGTGCGCACCGCATCGTCCTCGACCGTGACATCCGCCTTGATGTACGTGGCCCCGGTAAGCTTCGCGACTTCCGACCCCACCGCTGCACGGCGGCCGGTGAAGAAGACGGTCGCCCCTTCCTCAACGAAACGCTCGACCATCCGCCTCCCAATCCCGCTCGTTCCGCCGGTGATGATCGCAACCTTGCCCTTTAGTCTCATCATTGATCCCCTCTGAATTGCGTTCTCACGCTAGGCCTGCTCCCCCGTTGGTCCTAGTGCAGACAAGACTGCAATTTAAAAAAGGCTAGGCTGCGCTTATCCGCGTGCCTTGAGCGAGATCAATGAAACACCCAACGGGACTACGCGCTCGGGTTGACTGTGGTCTAGGCTAGCCCAGACCCAAGGAAACGCCGAGGTGGATCGAAATCGTCGAGTTTTGGCGGGGCAATTGATCGCTGTTGCTGCAGCGGGCGGTGGCATGGGATTGGTACGGGCGTCTTTCCGATGCGGCACTGCTCCAATTCGCGAGGCTGCGGCGGTGTGGCGTCGACGCGCGGGCGGGTGCGGAATCCGTGCGCTGCGGATGGCGATCATGGCCCTCATGCAATCGGCGGCGGCGCAGCGCTGCCGCGGCTACCATCGCGCGCAAGGGGGGTGGTCGCGGTTGCGCGCTGGGACGATTTATTCGCCCCATTCCGCAACTGCAATATGTTCCTGAAGATCGACACGCGAGGGTATGAGCGGTCGATCCTCGAAGGAGCCCGCGAGGCCTTATCGCAGGTCATCGGTGTCCAATCGGACCTGCCGCTCGTGTATCTGTACAGGGAGACTTGGTCGCTCGGCGACGCGCCCATGGCGATACGGGCTTGTCCTGGCATGGCTAAGCCCGGTCAATTGCCTCGAGGAGCACCTAGCATCGGCGATCGAGATCGACGGCGCCCGACGCCGTCAAAACGCCGACGGATGAACAGCGCGAAGTAACGGCACGCAACCGCCCGGGACGCGCGCCACGGGTTTCTCCTCTTGCCGTTCAGGAGTCATATTGCCAGCAATCGCTGGCTTGAAAAGACCGGGCAGATCAGAGGGGAGGAATTCCGGACGGTGCGCCTACGCGTTCCGGCTAATCAGCAAGACGGCTTGAGGCAAACGGCCCAAAGCAAAGTGCTTAGTACGTCAACCGTCCGTGCGACGGTTCCGTTCGACTCCCGCGAAAATGCGCGCTACGGTATAGTTTATTTATCGTTAGCCGCTAGCGAAAAATCGGAGCGACCCGACAGGGCTGTCGATCGGTGCCGACCGTTCCTGTGGACGGCCAAATTTGGATCACGGTCAAGTTGCCAATGGCAATCAGAGCGGCTTTTTAGCGGATGACCGAGGCGCACCATTGCAAGCATAAATTATGAACTTCTTCGTCGCCGCGCTGACCGCATATTTTAGTTTGATCACGCTTGCAACGGCGGCGCCGCCGGAATCGTCATCGCCTGTACGCGAGCGCGCCGACGTTGTGATCGCCAATCGACCGATCATCACGCTCTATGGCCCGCTCGCCGGTTACAGCGCGCGCGAACGCGCCGACGGCAGCATCGAGCGGATCGAGCAGATGCTAGAAAGCGACGAGCACCCTCAGGTTTCTACGCTACCCGAGCCGGACGGTACAGAAGTGCTTGTTGGCGGTAAGCCAGCGTTTCTTGTCACCGCGATCGACATCGACCGGCAAATCGGCGAGACGACCGAAAACGTCGCGCGCGGAGCGGCGACGCGTCTGGAGAAAGCCGAGGCTGAGTACGCCGAGCAACACGCCGCGGGCTTCCTGCTTGTTGCGGCCGCGTTGATCGCGCTCGCAACGCTCATCTACGCCGTATTCCTTCGCGTGCTTTTCCTCGTCGATGCCCGGTCGGAACGCTGGCTCGCGCAACTGGCGGAGGCGCGCGCGCAAAAGTTGCACGTGCGGGGCGTCAGTCTGCTCGACGCTCATCAGGTCGGGACCATAGCCCGGCGTATCGCCCGGCTGGTCGCGTGGACGCTCGCGCTGTTCGCGACCTATGGCTGGCTCACGTTCTCGCTTATGCGTATTCCGTACACCCAGCCGTGGGGCGAGCACCTGCAGGGCAAGCTGCTCGGCATCGTCTGGGATGTCATGTTGGCTTCCGTTGCTGCAGTGCCCGGACTGGTCGTCGTCGTAATGATCATTTTGATCGCGCGTGTCCTGATCCGACTCGCGGCGTTGTTCTTCGATCGTGTGGAACAAGGAAGGCTCGTCGTTGGAGGGCTGGACGCCGACACGGCGGTGCCGACACGGCGGCTTGTCGGCGCCGCCGTTTGGTTGTTCGCGTTCGCGTTGGCGTATCCGTATCTGCCAGGGGCGAAGACGGATGCGTTCAAGGGTCTGTCGGTACTGGTTGGCATTATGGTGTCGATCGGCGCGTCGGGAATTGTCGGCCAGGCGACGAGCGGGTTCATTCTCATGTACACGCGGACGTTTCGCGCCGGCGAGTACGTTCGGATCGGCGATACTGAAGGCACTGTCGACGGTGTCGGGGTGTTTACGACGCGCATCCGTACGGGTCTCGGCGAGGAGCTGCTGCTGCCCAATTCATTGGTGCTGCAGCACGTAACGCGGAACTACTCGCGCGCTGTGCCGGGTACCGGCTACGTCGTCGATACCGTCGTGACCATCGGATACTCGACCCCGTGGCGGCAGGTGCATGCGATGCTCATGGAGGCTGCGCGAATGACGCTCGACATCGCGACAGCGCCTGCTCCTTACGTGCGGCAGACAGCGCTGTCGGACTTCTACGTCCAATATCGACTCGTGGCGTATACGCCCGCCGAACGACCGGCGCAGCGGGCCGATGTTCTCAGCCGACTGCACGCCAACATCCAGGACGTGTTCAACAGCTATGGCGTACAGATAATGTCACCGCATTACATGACAGACCCCGCGGAGCCACAATCGGTGCCAAAGGCTCGATGGTATGTGGCGCCGGCTGATCTTTCCGAAGGCCCCCCGCAATCGGACGACCCAAAGCGATGAACGCCGGGTCGGTAGCGCTCGGCGCGCGTTCGCCTTCGTCGGCGCCACCGGATCGGCAGCGTCCTAGCGGGGTGTCACATTCCGGCGCAATCCGGCCAGCGGAGGCTGCGGACGAACATCTCGAGCCAACGCGGCTCACCGCTACTTCTGGGTTTATTGCCTGGGAGGGCGGCGGTGGATCGCGGGAGAATCGAGAGGCTCCAGTACCGACAGGTGCTCGTGCGGTTGCGAGCGGGCGATTCGAAGCGCGAGATGGCGCGCTCCCGGCTGATGGAACGCGAGTAGCCGGCCAGCTTTCGTGCGCTGGAGCGGGCCGTTCGATGCCGGCGCCAAGCTGGTCAACGACACGACGATCGCCGCCACCATGGCCGCGGTCCGCCATACTCCACCGTAACAAGGTGTCGACGAAACCGGCAACAAGCAAATGGGTTGACTCTTGAAAACCCTAAGCTCTTCACATCAGGTAAAACAGTATCGACGCGCATGAACAGAAGGTTCGAGCGCGGCCAGCGGGCGCGCGCATCTGCGATTCCGGGTCCACCGATTGGGCTTACTCCTCCATGTACGGCTTGATCAGGTTTACCCACTCTTCCTTGCTGCGGCATGCCGTATTCTGCACATAGCAATTCGATTGAATCGCACCGGGGGAATCGTATTCCTTGAACCAACCGTACTGCCTTTTCTCATTTGCATCCCACAGCGCCTGGATCTCGATTAAAGCGGCCTTGTTTGTCGTCCTGTCGCCTGTTACCAGGGTCACAATTTCCAAAAGGAAGCACTTGTTCAGCTTTGCGTTGTAGTGGCTTTCAAACCGGCCTCGCATTTTGCCGTCATCGGTTTTTCCGGTCGTCCAACGTTCCTTGAATAGCTTCTCGACCAACTTGCCACATCGCTCCGACATTTCGTCGGCGCGAACGCCGGGGTCGGCATTCGCGGCACACAAAAAACACGCGAATACAACTGCAATCGACACTTTGACAGGCTCGCGGCGCATCGCCCTTCCCCTAGAAGTCCAACCGGCCGATGATAGGACGGCCGTGGGTCAGCGGCCTGTTGCGGCCCAATTTGAGCGATTTCCTGTGGATAACTCGATCGAGAATCGAGGACAAGTGACGGTCAGACGGCGAGAGTTTCATCCCGTCGCCGGTCCCTGTGCCCCTTGTCCGGCCGGTTTGGATCAATGCAGCAGCCCGACGACTCCCACAAGGATGGCCACGATCATGGCTTCGATGCTCGGTCGCACCTTGGGCACGGCCAACCGCAGGGGTAGAGGATGATCATCTGGCCTTCAACGACGCCACTCCTACGGATGCACGGCACCGCGCGATCTCGCCCGTCGAGGCGCGGAGCAGGGATTGAGGGCATCTGCGAGCGCCCATCCAAATCGCCTTGATAAGTGCTCTATCGGCGTGCCAAATACAACCACAGATACGCCAACGCGCGATTGCGGCTTCGTCTATTCCAGCATTTTTGTTCGCTGCCGACTGGCACACGCGGTCGAAATGCGCGAGCACACCCTACTGCGGCACTCACGGGGCGTCGAATCCATTGCTCATTACCTGCAAGGCGTCAACGGCTACGGTAGGGTTTTTGGGGGCCTAAGGGTCTTACGCCCCAGCTAGTGCCGAGATTCCACGCACGCAATCGGGCCGACGCTGCAATGCAATGAATCCGTCAACGGTTCATGGGTGACCGATCCCCGAGCAATTTCGCAAACCATTCAAAGACGGGACTACCGAGGCTTCGCACAAGCCGACGGTTGCGCTGCACAAACCTTGCGCGCAGCGACGCTGCAATGTCGTCGCAGATTGCGTCGAATTTGGCCTCAAGTATCGCTATGCATTCGGCCGTAGCGTTGGGTGCTCCGGCCAAGTTCGTCTCGCGCCGCACGTGAGCGATGCACCGTTCGAAGAGCGGCCGAAGTTGGTCAGAAGTTCCTCGGACCAATCCTTCAACCGCAATTGAACTGGTCACCAGCGGCTCTGCCAATACCAAGCCGTACTGCGCGAGGACGACGCCGCCCAGGTCGTCGAGCGCAGTGGTGCAAATGGCAACGACGCCACGAATCGTGTTCTCTGTGCCTTGAGAGCCGCTCGTCATATCCGAACTTTTCAGAGCCTCAATGTCGGCCGATAAGGAGCCGAGCAGCGTCAACTGCTTGGCTGCAATTCTCGCGTCCACCACTTGTCGAAATTCGCTCACGTCCCAGAATATGGGCGCCAGGCCGGCCTTCCAGACAAGAGCGGACAGTAGGAAGCTCGGTGCTGACATCCCGGTGTGACTCACAATTTCGATTGGGAAAAGCTCACGTTGAGACCCGATGATGCTGTGAACGATGATGCCGGCCGCAGTGCCCACGAATACGCCAACGGTACCTAAGAAAGCGGCGCGGAACGGATGGGCTGAAGCGAGTGCGCAAGCCAGCAAACCGGCCAAGAAGAATACCCAGCCCTCGATAGCAATGCTATCCGTGGAGGAATACGCGTCGAGCCATGGACTAAATCCCACCAGCAGGAACACGGCTGCAAAGCCCCCCAGGAAGGGCGTCAATTCGCGGGCCGATTGTTTGTGAGCCTTTATCGCTTCCCGTCTAAGAGCAGCTGCAATGCCGAGGGCAATAACCTCCTGCAAGAGCACGACCCTACCGGCAATGGATGCGCGACTTTCGGTCTTTTCTTCCTCGGAAAGTCCCCGTCGCTTCACAAGATCGGCGAACTTCGATATTTCACCTGGAAGCAGCACTGGATTGCGAAGGAGCTCTTTGTGGCACTCGTAACAGACGATTCCGGACCCTCTCTCGCAATTCCAGGGGCAGGAGGACAAGATGCCTTCGCTACTGGCACCGCGCCGTCTCCTTGAACGGCCAAAGAACCGTTCCGCGACGTAATAGTGCTTCGTGGCGTGACTGCGGTCGGCGATGTCCGGTCGTGCGTAGGTGATGGCCGCGCGATGGAGCTGACATCCACAAATTGCGCAACGTTCGCTCATGTTTTTTGCGGGAGCCTAGTAACAGCGGTCGTCCCCCCTTGAAGGCAACGGGGGACCGCAGGGAACCGGAAAGTCACGCAAGGGGCCCAGCAGTAAGGCTCTTGACGGGCCGAGCGAAGTCCCCGGCGCCATGACGCCAAGGCAAAAGCCTCGCCCTTTTTGCGCTTTCGTAACAGGACACGACCAAGGCTTGCGTCGCGCAATCCGGCTTCATCGTCCGCGGCGCGCCGAGGTTCGACGCACAAGAGACCGTCCCCGAATCCGAGGAAGACATCAAGGACATGCTGCCGGAGAGGTCCTGGGTTCCAACGTTTTTTGTTATCGGCGAATTGGCCATATTCCAATACTGGAGCATTGGTCCCGTCGATTTTGGCGATCGCGCGTGCCGGGTAAAGGCCGAGAATGGCAAGCGTCTTGGGTGGAATTGAACCGCTTGCAGGTGATGGCGATGCTATCGGCAGCGATACGCTCCATGTTCAAGCGAGCGGTGTCGCCGAACCCGACCAGGTTCGGGCCACCGTAGGTGATATCTATGACTTTCCAGCGATTTGGGGCGCGGGGCTGCCGTCTTGCCCGATTGTTTTGCGCGTTCTCCAAACGCCGTATGTCGCGGCGGCAATTCCCAGGGAATTGCCCATGATCTGCTCGGGAGAGTGCATGAGCCAGGCGTTGTACGACCAGAGCACCGCGCTCACCAGCATCACGAAACGCAGCTGGGCCCCTTGCAGGTAGAACACGCCAAAGCTCACTGCCACGGAGGCCGAGGCGGTGAGCAGCGTCGGCCACCCTTGCCAGGTGATCGCCGAAGCCACCAACGCGGTGAGGATGAATGCCGCGCAGGCCCAATGGCGTATGTTGTTTCCGCGTCGATGAACAAGGTCCGCCGCGGTCGTGCGGGTTGCCGACAGGGCGCTCATCGCGGCGGCGGAGGTGGCGCCCAAGAGCAGGTTGTTCAGGGTCCAGAGTACCGAGGCCGCGCTGTTGGTGCGGCGCAAGGTCCGGTCGCACCGGTTGACCAGCCCGTTGAGGCTAAGGCCCAGGGCAGCAATGCCGGTGGCGTGGGCAAAAAAGGACAGCGTCATGATTACAGCGGAATTCGCGCTCTTGCTAGGTAACACAGCTGCATCACGCTAGGCTAACAGCTGCGCTGGCAAGCTCACCGGTGCGCTTTGGCCGGGAAAACCCTGCAATTCCGGCTTTAACATTCTTTTGTTCGATTCGCGCGGTAGCCGATTGCGGATAACGCGCCGGGGAAAAATGTGAAGGTCTTTCATGGATTCGCTTTGGTACTTGCTACTGTCTGTGCCGGCGCCCAGGAGCCGGCAAAACCGGCGCCAAATTGGACGCTTGTTCATCTCGACACCGCGGGGTGCAGTCAATTCCTTGACTATTCAACCATAAAAAGGGAAGGAAGCTATACGAAGGCGTGGTTCATGAAATCATGCAAGGAACCAAGGCATGTGCTCGACAATCCGGCCTCTCCCGTCTATTCCTCCGACGTTACGCTCTTGTACCTTGATTGCAGTGAACGAACGATCATGCCGGTAGAAGGAACCAAATACGCCGGGGTGTTCGCGTCGGGAAATCCGATAGAGAAGTTCCAGGAACCAGTAGCGCCGGAGGAGTTCATTAAGGTGGTGCCGGGGACTGCGGGCGAAGTGTGGTTGGAAAAAGCATGCAGGGCTGTCGGCGACGATGCACGTTAGCCCCGCTGACTATGGCACCGGATTTTGTGGCCAATCGGGTTAGCGGATATCCCGTTCCGCCGATCGGGTCGATGAGCGCGGGCCTTCGCTTGCCAACATAACGATTACGATCGTGAGCTAGGCTGCCCGAGCCGCGCAATAAGCGGTAAGCGGGCATCTTCGAAATTTACGTCCGCCTGCAACTCCCTGCACTACGGTTTGCGATGAACAGATTGCTTTGGGGCGCATCCTGCGCCTTGCTTCTTGCCGACCTCATCGACTCGGCGCAAGCGCCGCACGCGGCCGTCGCACCAGTGCCGCCGCTGGTCTCCGGCATGGAAATACAGTAAATGGACCACAGCGTTCGTCCCCAGGACGACTTCTATCAGTACGTCAGTGGCGGCTGTTTGAAAACAAATCAAATTCCGGACAACAAGAGTTTCTATGACGCGAGCGACGAGGTGCAGGACGAGGTGGAGCATCAGTTGTTCGGCCTTGTCGAGGGACGACAGACGCAGGCGGACGCGTCCGACCTGAACCTTTCCTTTGCTCGGAGCGTGCCCAACTAAGACGGTACCGAGGCCGGCAGCAGGATGCCGGGCCCGACCGCGCGGATGTCGGTTTGTCCGCAGAACGCCATCGTCAGGTCCAGTTCGTTGCGGATCAGCTCGAGACATTTACTCACGCCCGCCTCCCCCAGCGCGCCCAGGCCGTACAGGAAGGCCCGTCCAATCAGCGTACCCTTGGCGCCGAGCGCGACGGCTCTGAGCACGTCCTGGCCGGATCGTATGCCGCCGTCCATCCAGACCTCGATGCGAGTACCGACCGCATCTACGATTGGCGGCAGGGCCGCGATCGATGACGGTGCGCCGTCGAGCTGGCGCCCGCCATGGTTAGAGACGATCAGCGCATCGGCGCCGCTATCGGCCGCGAGCTTTGCGTCCTCGACGTCCAGGATGCCCTTGAGAATCAGCTTGCCGCCCCAGCGCTTGCGAATCCATTCGACATCGGCCCAGCTCAGGCGCGGATCGAATTGGCGGTTGGTCCATTCGGACAACGACCCCATGTTCTTGACGCCCTTGACATGGCCAACGATGTTGCCGAATTCGCGCCGTGGCGTGCCGAGCATGCCAAGGCACCAGCGTGGCTTGGTCACCAGGTTGAAGAGGTTGGCCAGCGTCGGTTTGGGCGGTGCGCTCAAGCCGTTCTTCAGGTCCTTGTGGCGCTGCCCCAGGATCTGCAGGTCGAGCGTTAGCATCAGCGCCGAGCATTTGGCGGCCTTGGCGCGATCGATGAGGCGTTCGATGAAATCGCGGTCGCGCATCACGTAGAGTTGGAACCAGAACGGCGCCCGCGTATGCGCGGCGACATCCTCGATCGAACAGATGCTCATCGTCGACAAAGTGAACGGTACACCGAACTTCTCGGCCGCACGCGCGGCGAGGATCTCGCCGTCGGCGCGCTGCATGCCCGTCAGCCCGGTCGGTGCGAGCGCCACGGGCATCGCGACCTCATGGCCGATCATCTGCGTGCGCAGCGAACGCTGCTCGACGTCTTGCGCGACGCGCTGGCGGAACCGAATCCTCCGGAAGTCGCTTTCGTTGGCACGATAGGTGCCTTCGGTCCAGGAGCCCGAGTCCGCGTAGTCGTAGAACATGCGCGGTACGCGCTTCTGCGCGAGCACGCGCAGGTCCTCAATGCTGGTGATTACGGTCATTGCAGTCCCCGGTATTCGCTCGTGCGGCAGCCGGCCTCAGCGCACGACCATTGCTGAGAACGGGTACACATACGCCTGCAGGGTCACCAGCACGCCGACCAGGCATGCAAGCGCGATCGAGTGGAAGAATACATAGCGCAGGATATCGCCTTCATGGTGGAACCATCGCGTCGCGGTCGAGGCGACGACGATCGATTGGGCGTCGATCATCTTGCCCATTACCCCGCCGGAACTGTTGGCCGCACCCATAAGGTTGACGCTCAGATCGAGCTGCCCGGCCGCAACTTTCTGCATCCCGCCGAAAAGCACGTTCGAGGCAGTGTCGGACCCCGTCAGTGCGACGCCGAGCCAGCCCATCAGGGTTCCGAAAAACGGATACAGCACCCCGGTATTCGCAAACGCGAGGCCGAGCGTGCTGTCGGTGCCGGAATAGCGCGTGAGCGTGCCCAGCGCGAGCATCAGGACGATGGTCAGCAGCGAATAACGCACCATCCAGACCGTGCGGCCAAAGGTCGCCATGAGCCGCAGCGGGCTGTACTTCATGATGAGGCCGCCCACGATCGCTGCAACCAGGATGCCGGTGCCGGTTGCCGACAACAGACCAAAGGTATAGACGGCGGCCTCCTTGGTCGGCTTGGCAACGACCGGCGGCACCTTCTCAACCAGTAAATGTAGGCCATTGATGGGAAACACCGGTGCGTAGACCCCGTTCCAGAACGCCTTGACCGGCGGCAGCCCCCACAGGAACACGAACGCTGTCAGGATCGCCCATGGTGTCCAGGCACGGATCAGGTCCGCGCGCGCATGCCGCACCGGCAGTGGCGAGGCGTGGCCCTCGCCGCCATCGTGCTGGCGGCCCTTGAGCGAGACGGAGCTCCAGATGGTCTTCGGCTGCCAGATGCGCAAAAACAGTATCAAGGCCGTCATCGAACTGATTGCCGCGATCACGTCGACGAGTTCCGGCCCGATGAAGTTGGATACCAGGAACTGCGGCAGCGCGAAGCTCACGCCGGTGACAAGGATGGCGGGCCAGATTTCCAGCATAGCCTTGCGACCGGCAAAAGCCCAGATTAGCCAGAACGGCACCAGCAACGAAAAAAACGGCAACTGGCGCCCGATCATTGCCGATAGTGCCATCAGGTCATAGCCGTGGACCTTGGCCAGCGTGATGACCGGCGTGCCGAGCGCACCATACGCGACCGGCGCCGTGTTGGCGATCAGGCTCAAGCCGGATGCGGCGAGCGGCGAGAAACCCAGACCGATCAGGATTGCCGCCGTCACCGCGACCGGCGTGCCGAAACCCGCCGCGCCTTCAAAGAATGCCCCGAACGCGAACGCGATCAGCAGCAATTGCAGGCGGCGGTCCGGCGTGATCCCGGCGACCGAGTCCTGCAGTATGCGGAAGGAGCCGTTCTGCTCGGTGAGCTGATGCAAGAAGATGATGTTGAGCACGATCCAGCCGATCGGCAGCAGCCCGGTCAGGCCACCGAGCAGCGCGGCATTGCCGGCCATCGCAGCTGGCATGTGATAGACGGCAATCGCGATTGCCACCGCTGTGGCCAGGCCGGCAGCCGCTGCAATATGTGCTTTCAAATGCAGGAAGCCCAGGCCCACCAGCATCACGACCACCGGCAGGGCGCCGAAGAACGTAGAGACGATCATGTTCCCGAATGGGTCGTAAACCTGCTGCCAGGTCATAGTCGTTCCTTTGTGAAATAAGAACCGCGCGGGCGAAGGTGTCTTTTCTTCTGTTGCGCATAGGTAGTGACCGCGAAACGGCGCAGCGCGAATCTTATTGCAGGCGCGCGTAAAGCGTATTCAATGCTGCATCAGCACACCGCCTGTTTGATCGCTTGGACCAACGCGCGGGCCGTCGCTAACTTGCTGCTGCCGGTCGGATTCCTCGGCAGACACGACGAATATCGAAATGGCGGGCGGCAGGATCCGATCGATGTCCGATGAGACATCGCGAGACAGGGCCACGGCGCCGCAGACAAATAGATCCTGGATCGGGAAATGCGTGCAGGGGCAACGACGATGCGCCCCTGCTACGCGAAGCTTCCATGATGGAGCGCTGATGCAGGCGGTGTCAAGGCGGACGAGAGCGGACCGCAGGCCGGGCAAGAACCCGGCCGAGTGTGCTCTTTACGGCACAATGCGGCAATGGCCTTTGCCGGGAACAAATCACGAAGTCGGCTACCGTTGGGCTGCCCGTTGCCGGCAGGCAAGGTCCGTATGGCGATTTGTGCCATCGTCCTTTGCTCCGCGTGCGCGAACCGCCCGGGCGAATTTGCGTCACCGGAGCCCGTTGCGGTCTACGTCGTTCTCGGAGAGGGCGGACAGGCGATTGCCCGAACGATCGTGTTGGGCAACGCCTGCCCCGACCTGGTGGTCGACGGGGCGGCGCAGCCGATGCGCATGCGAGTGGCGCCGGGCACGGCTCCGCAGCGACCGGGCCAGGCGACCCCTTCGGCTTTTCCCGTGGGCGTTTGCGAGGCCACGCTGCCGTCGGCGGTGCGCACGGCGAGCGTCGCCGGCCGCAGCTTGCCCTTGGCCAAGCCCGAGCCGCAGCGCATCGTCGTACTCGGCGATACCGGCTGCCGGATCAAGCAGTCGGACAAGGCGTTTCAGAACTGTTCTGATCCTGGGGCCTGGCCATTTCAGGCCGTGGCTGACGCGGCTGCCAAGGAGCACGCGGACCTGGTCATACATGTTGGGGACTACCACTACCGCGAGACGCCCTGTCCCGCGAAGATAGGTTGCGGGAACAGCCCCTGGGGGTACGGTTGGGACGCCTGGAATGCCGACCTGTTTCAGCCCGCGGAACGGCTGTTTGCGGCGGCCCCGTGGGTGGTTGCGCGCGGCAATCACGAAGAATGCGCGCGCGCCGGGCAGGGCTGGTTTCGAATGCTCGACACTCGGCCGTTCACGCCACAACGCTCCTGCGACACGCCCGAGAACGACGCCGACGCCGACTTCAGCGAACCGTATGCTGTTCCGCTGGGCGGCCACTGGCAACTCGTCGTGTTCGATTCGGCCAAGGCGTCCAGACCGCTGGACGTGAGCAACCCCTCCGACGCCCACATCCTCGCCCAATACGAAAAGGAAATGCGCACGGTTGCCGCCCTGGCCGCCGCGCCCGGCATGCATAGCGTTTTCGTCTGTCACCATCCGGTTCTGGGATTTTCCACGGACCAGAAATCCGGAACCAGCTTCGGCAACCAGGCCTTGATGTCGGCAATGAAGCCGCTCAACGGTACCCGCTACTTTCCTGCCGGTGTCGACGTTGCTTTGGATGGCCACGTGCATATCTTTGAAGCGATCGACTTTTCGTCACCGCAACCGGCCACGATCGTCACCGGGCATGGGGGCGACAACCTGGACAGCGAGCTGCCGGACCCGCTTCCCGTGGCATTGGCGTCCGCTGCAGGGGTCGAGGTCGATTTCGTCGCGCATTCGAGAAGCTTCGGCTACCTCGTGATGGACCGCAGCCCCGATGGCTGGATCCTGCGCGCGCAGCGCATCGATGGATCTACGCTAGTCGTGTGCACGCTCACGCAAAAGCACCTGGCGTGCGCGCGGCGTGGTTTGCTTGATTGACGATGTAACTGTCCACGCGTGCACCGGCCGGATGAACGACAGGCGCGATCCGCCGTGACCGCACGCCGGCTACCGGCGCAATTGCGTCATACTGCGTCCTGGCACCGACTGGGGCTCGTTGCGCGCCGCCGCGGTAAGGCTACCGTACCAACAAAGCGCGGCGCTTTGCTGTGATGTCGCGACGGAATCCGGATTGGGGGGTAACGAATATCGTGTACGACCGGGCGACCGATCTGCTACGAAGAATCTATGGCCGGCGGGTCTGCGGCCCCGCCGTACTTGACCCCCTCGCGCGTTTCCCGGCGTCGGAGCGCTTCTTGGCCGCGTGGCAACCGCTACGGGATGAGGCGCTGCGCATTGCGAAGACGCTTTCGACAGTCCCGCGCTTCCATGAACTCATGCCGCAGCAGGCGGCCATCTCGGCCAACGACAATCGTGATTGGCGAATGTTTGTGGTCAAGGCCTACGGCGTGGTAGTCCCGAACAATGCCGCGCGATGCCCGGTCCTTGCCGGATTGGTCGCGTCGGTTCCGGACGTGCTGTCCGCGACACTGTCGTTCCTTGCTCCGCACAAGCACGTGCCCGAGCATCGCGGTCCTTTTCGGGGCGTGATCCGGTACTACCTTGGACTGTCGGTCCCGCTGGCCTCGGATGGCTTGCCCGGGACCGTCCTTGCCATCGACGGCAGGCAGTACCGCGTCGGTAACGGGCAGGGGCTACTGTGGGACGATACTTTCGTGCATGAGGTTCGCAATGACACCGAGCAAGTTCGGATTGCCTTGCTCCTCGATGTGCGTAGACGCGGGATGCCGCTCGACCTTGAAGTGCTGTCGAGGCTGCTGATTGCCGTCGCCGGGACCGCCGTTCGGCTGCGAAAGCTTGCCTGATGCGGTTGCTTCGCCGGACGCCGCAGCGCGCAAAAATGGTGGTTTTCCGGAACTGTCGCCCGCTTGGAAATGCCGGCAGCCGGATTTTGCAAGTGCGGTCCCGCGCCGTGCGAGGGCGAGAAGTACCACGCTAGGAAGAATATCGCACGCGGCGCGACAAGCGCGGGTCATTTGCATTCGACTGGACCTCGCAGAGGAAAAAGCGGCGCCCCGGGAGGAGCGATTCTCGATGCCCGCCGCGCGGGTAAACAAGAAACTGCAAACGAAACGTTCTCGGTGCCAGCTCGAGCGAGCTGGCGGAAACGCTGAATAGCGCCGGGGACGCGGCAATCGGTATCGACGCGACGCAGCGGACTACGATTTTGCGCAAGATTCCGCAAGCATATTTGACTGCGCAATCAACGAGATTTTTCGTGCACGTTTGGACGCATTGAAGTCCCAGCGGTTTGCGGACTCCAAGCTGCCGACAAGGAAGGCGTCACCGTGTTCTTGCGTGATCTAAGCGCGCGCCGAAACCTGGAGTATGACCTGGAACGAAGGAACTGCATTCTTTCGACGCGGCGGGAAACTTCGATCGACGCAGTTCTGCTGGTCGACGTAAATGTCAGGATCTCGGCTCTTCGAATCCGGATCTTCATCGACGGCTTTGGAACAGTCTATTGTTCGCCGCGCAAGATTGCGACTCTGCCCATAAACGCACTCAAGATCGACCGCTCGTTCGTGCTTGGCACGATGCGGCACGAGCGGCGTCGCGCCGTCGACTCCGCCTTGATCTTTCTTGCGCATACGTTGGGATGCAAGGTCGTGGCCGAGGGTTTCGAATCCGCTGACCGGGCCCAGCCGTGCTCGAGCCGGGCTGCGAAAAAATCCAGGGCTACTTTTTCAGCAAGCCCTTGCCGGCGAACGAACTCCCGCGGTGCATGCCGGATTCATACGGAAGTTGATCGCATTGCAACCGTCGCTACCTGCGCAGTGCACGGTAACTGTTGCTTCCGCGCATCGCAGCCCGGGTTTCGGTATTCCGCGGGACGCGGAAGTCGATAAGATTCTTGCACGGTGAAGGGCGGCCCGACTGCGCAGCGCTCGCAGGACACCTCATTCAGACGGGTGGACAAGATGCTTCGTCGCCGCTGGCGTTTTGGAGGGGGACGGCGATGGGCGATCAACCTGCGTCGGAGCGGGCCGGGTTTCCTGGGCGCTTCGCAGGCGCTGCCGTGGCCGGCGCAATCGCCGTAAGCTGCCTGATTGGGGTTCCGCAGGCGGCTCTTGGCGACGACGTGGAGACCACCACGGACCTGGGCGAAATCGTCGTGACGGCGCGTCGCCGCGACGAGAAGATCGTCGAGGCTCCGATCGCGGTAACCGTGGAAACGGGTGAGCAGCTCAAGGACCAGAACGCCGTGCTGTTCGATGATGTCGCGCGCGAGGTGCCGAACGTACGCATGATGCCTTCGCCGCAGTCGGAGTCGGCGCTCGATGTGACGATGCGCGGGCAGACCGCGCTGCGCGCCGCGATCGACTACGACACTGCAGTAGGCATCTACGTCGATGGCGTTTACGTGGCCAACGGCCAGGCGGCGATGAATACCTTGCTGGACATCGACACCGTTGAGATCGTGCGCGGTGCGCAGGGCACATTGTTCGGACGCAACAACACGGGTGGCTCGATTTCGTTCAATAGCAATCGGCCGCAACTTGGTGCCTACAGTGCCGAATTCGCGGTGGACGCGGGCGCCGATCAGCTTTTCGTCGGGCGGGGTATCGTGAACGTTCCGGTCGGCGACACGGTGGCGTTTCGCTTGGCCTACCAGGACAATGAGCGCGAGGGCTTTGGATCGAGCCTGGGCAGCGGCCAAGGCGACTTCGAGAACCAGCACCGCTACCAGGTCCGGTTGGGAGCGCTCTGGCGTCCGGATTCCGGATTCAACGCGTACTGGACCTATGAGCACTTCGAGGCAGACGAGGTTGGTGCGCTGCTGCATCCCTTGCCAGGTACTGCGGTCTATATGCTGGGCCAACAGCTGAACCCGGTGATCCAGCAGCTTTCCCCACCTGGGATTGCCCTCGTCCTGACCCCGACCAATTTCTACCAGACCGATGCCGACTACCCATCACACGACGACACGAGACTCGATGCCACGCAACTCACGCTCAACCAGGTCATCGATGCAACGACGCGTGCCAAGCTCATCCTCGGCTACCGTCACTTGTACAACAACACGGCGATCGACGTAGATGCCAGCTCGCTTCCCCTCGCCAATACCACGCTGATGAATTCGTCCAACCAGAAGAGCGCCGAGCTGCAGCTGTCCGGAACCGCGCTCGAGAACAAGTTGGACTGGGTCGGCGGTCTGTACTGGTTCCGTGACGACGGCAACGCTCCCTCGATATTGGCGCCGACATCTGCGCAGTACCTGGCGTTCCTCCAATCGGTTGGCATCACGCTGTCTCCCTACCCGGTCATAGAAAGCAATTCCATAGAGAATCTCTCCAGTGCTGCGTTCCTGCACGGGGAATACCATCTGAGCGATCGCTGGGCCGTCGCCGCTGGGCTGCGTCGCACGGACGATGTACGCAAGCTCAGTGAGAACTCCTACGCCGAAACACCGCAAGGCCCGGTCTGCACGATCAGCGGTACCAACCCTAGCATGCCCTGCCCGCCGATTGACAAGAGCGTCAGTTTTTCGTACTGGTCCTGGGAGTTTTCCACCCGTTACCGCCTGACCGAGGAGCTCTACTCGTACTTTCGCACGGGCCGCGCCCAGCGTTCGGGCGGTTGGAACGTACCGATCAACACGCCGCAGGACCAGCCGTTTCGTCCGGAGGAGCTGACCGATTACGAGCTGGGGCTCAAGGCCGACCTGCTGGGTGGCGCCCTGATGATCAGCGGCGATGTCTTTTACGGCAACTACGACGAGATGCAGCGCCTGCTGCCTCGCGAGGTGGGTGTGCCACCCACACCGACGACTTTCGTCATCAACGCCGGCAGCGCGCGGGTCAGCGGCGCCGAGCTCGAATCGGCCTTTTATCCAACGCGCAGCTGGTCCTTGCAGGCTGCTTTCGGCTGGACCGACGCACGCTACCGCCAGTTCGAGTATCAGGGCGTGAACGAGGCCGGCAACGAGTTCTACCAGACGCCCAAGTTCAACGCCGGCCTCGGGGTAGGGTATCAGGTACCGCTGGCCAGCGGCGCGGTGCGCCTGCATGCCGATTACTCCTGGCAGGACGCAGTGCAATTTAATGTCTTCAATGACTTCAACAACCAGGGCGCCAATGGAACGCTGAATGCGCGTGCCACGTACGTCAGTCGCGGTGGCGCCTGGGAGTTTGCCGTTTTTGGCACGAACCTGACCGGGCGCCAGTACGCCATCACCGGTGGCAGCGTGGCTGTGGGGCCGCAGCCTTCCCAGCAGCCGCCGGAGTTTTCGTGGCAGATTCCGGGTGTGCCGCGCCTGTATGGCGTCGAGTTCCTCTACCGATTCGGCCCCAAACGCTGATTCGACCGATTCGTGCGCGCCTGGGGCCAGGCGGTTTGCCTGCTTTTTGCAGTACTGCCATTGTGCGAGGCCGCCGCCGAGGGGGCGGCGGCGACGGCACCGGCACCCCCGGAGGCAGCCCCAGCCCAGACGGCGGACCAGCAGCAGGCCCCGCCCGGCGGATGGGCACGCTGGCTCGATTCGGCGAACCTGCCTTTTATCCCCATCCCGGAGATCGACACCGCGCCGAACAGCGGCCTCACCGTGGGGCTGATCCCGGTGATCCTGTCGAATAACGCTCAGGGCGAGATCGACCGGATTCTTGCTCCCGACATCATTTACAGCCAGTACTTTGGCTGGGGGGCGCGCTGGCGGGTGTTCCGCAATCCCTCCGACGACGAGAAATGGTCCCTGGTTGCGGGCGCCAAGCAGTCGGTGGAGCGCGAATTCAATGCCGAATATGACCTGGGTTTGCGTCGCGACGCGAACTGGTCCTGGATCGCACACGTGATGTTCGACCGCAGCGGAACCGGGCGCTTTTTCGGCCTGGGCAATTCCTCGCAACTTGGCGATCAGACCACATACATCAACAGCCAGGCCCGGTTCGAGCTCACGGCAGCGCGCAACATCACCCATGCCGTTCAGCTTGCCTACATGGCGCGTGTGGATACGGTAAACATCGAGCAAAGCACGCTCGATTCCCTGCCGTCGATAGAGACGCGCTTCCCCACGCTGCCGGGGATCGGCGTTGAAAGCGAACTGCAGCAGCGCCTAGTTTTGAGTTACGACATGCGCGATTCGGTCACCGTTCCGCACAGTGGCGCGCGGCTAATTGCATTTGCCGGATTTTCCAGCCGCGCGCTAGGCAGCACCGACTCCTACACGTTTTTCGGCGTCGACGGCACGTTTTTCCAACCTGCGGGACCGGATCTCACGCTGGTCGCCCATGCCGCCATGCGTTACATGCCGACGTACACGAATGCGCCGTTCTGGGCGCTTTCCAGTCTCGGCGGCGATCGCAGCGTCATCGGCGAAGCGCAACCGCTACGCGCGTACGGGGCCGGCCGCTTCATCGACCCCAACAGCTTCGCCGCCAGTCTCGAGGCGCGAACCTGGGTAGGCAGCTTCCACCTGTTCGATACGGATTTGAAACTGGAACTGGCGCCTTTCGTCGATTCGGGCAAGGTGTTCTCGGCGATGTCCCAAAGCCCGCTCTCGCAGCTGCACCTTGGCGGGGGCATGGGTTTTCGCATCGTCGCCAGTCCGTTTGTCGTCGGCTATCTCGATATCGGCTACGGCAAGGAGAAATTTGCCGTATTCAGCGGCATCGACTACCCGTTCTAGCGGTCCGGTCAGACGGCCGCGAGGGCTTGATCCAGGTCCGCCAGCAGGTCGACGATGTTTTCTATGCCGATCGATAGGCGCACCATATCTTCCGACACCCCCGCCGTCTCGAGCTCGGGCACCGACAGCTGGCGGTGCGTGGTCGAGGCCGGGTGCGTGGCCAGTGACTTCACGTCGCCGATGTTGACAAGCCGGGTGAACAGCTGCAAGGCGTCGAGAAAGCGCGCGCCGCGCTCGCGGCCCTGGCCTGCGGGGCCCTTGAGCCCGAAGGTCAGGAGACCCGAGGCCTTGCCCGAGAGGTACTTCCGCACCAGCGCATGGTCCGGGTGATCCTCCAGGCCGGCGTAGTTGATCCAGCTCACCTTGGAATGCCGTTTGAGGTGCTGCGCAACCTTGAGCGCGTTATCGCTGATGCGATCGATGCGCAGTGCCAGCGTCTCGATGCCTTGCAGGATGAGGAAGGCGTTAAAGGGCGAGATCGCCGCGCCGGTGTTTCGTAGCGGCACCACGCGGGCACGGCCGATGTAAGCTGCGGGCCCGAGCGCCTCGGTATAGACCACGCCGTGGTAGCTCACGTCGGGCTCATTGAGGCGCTTGAAGCGCTCCTTGTGTTGCGCCCAGGGGAACTTGCCGGAGTCGACGATCGCACCGCCGATGCTGGTGCCGTGGCCGCCGAGGTACTTGGTGAGCGAGTGCACCACGATGTCGGCGCCATGTTCGAAAGGCCGGCTCAGGTAGGGCGTGGGCACAGTGTTGTCCACGATCAACGGCACGCCGTGGCGGTGGGCGATGGCGGCAATGCGCGCAAAGTCGGTCACATTGCCCTGCGGGTTGCCCAGAGACTCGACAAATACCGCCTTGGTTTTGGCGTCGATCAGCGGCTCGAAGGACTCCGGCTTGCGATAGTCGGCAAAGCGCACCGTGATGCCGAATTGCGGCAGCGTGTGGGCGAACAGATTGTAGGTGCCGCCATACAAGGCGCTGGAGGCGACGATGTTGTCGCCCGCTTCACTGATGGTGAGGATCGAGTAGGTCACCGCCGCTTGGCCGGATGCCAGGGCCAGCGCCGCCACCCCTCCCTCGAGCGCTGCGATGCGCTGCTCGAGCACATCCTGCGTCGGGTTCATGATGCGGGTGTAGATGTTGCCCGCAACCTTCAGGTCGAACAGGTCGGCCCCGTGCTGCGCGTTGTCAAATGCGTATGCCACCGTCTGGTAAATCGGCACCGCCACGGCCTTCGTGGTCGGGTCGGGCGAGTAGCCGGCGTGAACCGAAAGGGTTTCGAAGTGCCAGCTTTCGCGGCCAGAAGTTTGCGCCATCGTAATGCTCCTGTTTGACGTGCATTTGCGAGCCTACGGTCGCAAGCGCCATTTGCGAAATACGAAATTGGAATTAGCTCATTCGGGATCGTTTTAGGACGCCAAAATCCCATTACCCCTCTAGGGGCGTACGTCGCGCGTCGCCCCGTTGCCGAAGTACTTCAGGAGTTCCGAACTGGGGGAAAGCACGACAATGGGACTGGAGTCGGCCAGCGCCTGGCGGTAGGTTTGCATCGCACGGTAGAACTCGAAGAATTTCGGATCACGGCCAAATGCCTGTGCCAAGATGCGATTGGCTTCCGCGTCACCTTGTCCGCGCGTGGTCAGGCTCTGCCGCTGCGCCTCCGACAAGATCACCGTGCGATCGCGATCGGCGCGCGACTGGATCTGCTGCGCCCATTCGTAGCCCTGGGCGCGCAGTTCCTTGGCCTGCCGCTGACGCTCGGATTTCATCCGGTCGTATATCGCCTGGCTGGTTTCCGGTGGCAGGTCGGCGCGACGGATGCGCACATCGGCAATCGTGATTCCGAGCGGCTGCGCCTTGGCCATCGACTCCTGCAAGACGATGTCGGTAATTTGGCGGCGTTGCTCCGAGAGCAATGCCGTCAGCATTACCTGCCCCAGTTCGCGCCGCAGCGCCGAACTGATGATCTGGGTGAGCTGCGACCGTGCCTGCTCCAGGGTCCGTACCGATTGGTAATACAGCAGTGGATCGGTGATCTGGTAGCGGGCGTAGACCTGGACCTCAAGGCGTTTTTGATCCCCGAGGATGATCTGCTCGAGCGGGGGCTCGAGCGGCAGCAGCCGTGTGTCGTAGAAAATCACCGTGTCGACAAAGGGCAGCTTTACATGCAGGCCCGCATTGCGCTGCACTTCCTGCGGCTTGCCCAAGCGAACTACCAGCGCCTGTTCCGTCTGGTCGACCGTGAACAAGGACAGCGACGCCAGCAGTACCAGTGCCAGCGCAACGCCCAGACCGATCCGGCGCCGGTTCACCGCGGCGCTCCCGGCGCCGCGGGCGCTTGCGTCGCGGATCTATCCCGCGTTTCGGATAGCGGCAGATAGGGAACGACCCCCGATAGGCCTTTACCCGAAGAGTCGATGATGACCTTCCCGGACTTCTTGAGCAGTTGGTCCATGCTGTCGAGGTACATGCGCCAGGACGTGACGTCCTTGGCCTGGCGATAGGTCTCGTACACGGACAGAAAGCTTTGTATCTCGCCGCGCGCGACGTTGACGACCTGTTCCTTGTACGCTTTGGCCTCCTCGTTCATGCGGTCGGCTTCGCCGCGCGCGCGCGGCAGCACGTCGTTGGCATATGCCTCGGCTTCGTTGCGTGCGCGCTCCTGGTCAGCGCGCGCTCGTTGCACGTCATTGAACGCGTCGATTACCGCCGCTGGCGGATCGACCCGTTGCAATTGCACTTGAGTTATCAGGATCCCGGCGTGATATCGATCCAATATTCGTTGCAACATTTCCTTGGCCTGGTCCGCGATTTCCTGTCGCTTGTCCGATAGCGCCGCCTGGATGGGGTGCTGGCCGATTACCGCATGCATTGAGCTCTCGGCGGCCATCTGCAATGTGCTAATGGGATCGAGCAGGCGAAACAGGTACTCTCCCGCATCCTTGATACGCCAGAACACGACGTATTCCGCAATGACGATGTTCTCGTCGCCGGTCACCATCTGGTTGACGGCCTCGCCGCGCGTCGATCCCGGGGCTGCCGGCGGCAGGCCAGGCGCCGGGGCGGCATTGCCCGCAGTGCCGACGCCAAATTCGGCGGCTCCGCCCAGCTGCATCTGGTTTACCTGGGTGACCTTGGGCATCAGGACGCGGTCAATCGGGTAGGGCCAGTGGTAGTGCAAGCCGGGCTCTACCGTGTCGACCCACTTGCCAAACCGCAGCACCACGCCCTGTTCGTCGGGCTGCACCCGATATATTCCGGACAGCACCCAGGCGGCGAGTATGAAGGCCGCTACGACGTGTAGGCCCTTTCCCTGCAGGCCCAGCGACCGGAGAATATTGCGCAGCGCGGCGGTGAAGCGCTGGATGGCGCCGATGCCAGGCGGCGGTATTCCGCCTGGCAGGACGCCGGCATCATCGGGCATTAAACGCTGTTCCATCAACGGATTGTCCTACGAATATCGGAAAAATGGGCCGTCTACCAGGCGCGCGGGGCATCAATGCGAGCCAACCGCGCGCAAAATGACATAGACCAAGGTGGCCAGAAGTCCGAGCAAGGGCACGGCGACTCCTGCCATGATGGTCAGGTCCATCGGCGAGAATTTCCTCGGGAACATGGTGTCGCCTGCGGCAAGCACTGCCACTTCCGGCGTTGCAGTTGCCATTCGCCCAGGGGTCGCGAGCGCTGCTGGCGCTGCCGCAACGGCGGCGGGTTGCCCGGGGGTAAAACTGTCTTCCGGCCGATTGCGCTGCGCGCGCAGTATGCGTCCTTGCAGCAGCACGTACGCCGCACCGAGCAGCGGGGCGGCGGCTACCAGGCCAAACGATTGCGTTTCCAGAACCGTGGCGATCGCAGGGTCGGATACCGCCGTCTTGCCGGCGATCCACCCCAGGAGGGCAGCACCGGCCTGGATCACGATCGGATGTGCTTCGAGAATTCGCGTGACCAGGAGACTGGAAAAGACCAGTATGGGAACGCTGATCAGGAGTCCCAGGAACAGGTACAGCAGGTTGTCCTGTGCCGCTGCTGCCACGGCAACGACATTGTCCAGGCTCATTACCGCGTCGGCAACGACGATCAACACGATCGCCTTCCAGATTCCCGCCGTCGGCTCACCCATGTCACGTCGCTTGCGGCCCGTAGACTCGCTCGCGAGCAGCTCGATCGCGATCAGCAACAGCAGTACGGCCCCAATCAGCTTCAGGTAGGGGGCACGCAGTGCCAGCGTTGCGGCGAAGGTCAGCAACACGCGGAACATCACGGCCGCCCAGGTACCCAGCAGCACGGCTTTGCGCCGTATGCCGATTGGGAGATGGACGCACGCCATGGCAATGAGGATGGCGTTGTCCCCGCTCAGCAGCAGATCAATTAGGCAGATCTGCAGGATCGGGCCGATAACGTCGAGATTGGCGCTGAACTCCACGAGGGCGTGTCCTGGAATACGGCGCGGACGCCGGATCGTCAATGCAGTCGCGATGGTATATCAGTGCGATCTACAGGTTTTGGGCAATGTTCAATAGAATCGCGTTCATGGCCACCGAATTCGTGCACCTCCGACTGCATTCCGAGTTCTCGGTCGTCGATGGTGTGACCCGCATCGATGATGTCGTGCGCCGCGCCGCGGCCGACGGGCAGGGGGCGATCGCCCTGACCGACAGCGCCAACCTGTTCGGTGCCATCCGCTTTTACGTGGCCGCCCGCCGCGCCGGGGTAAAGCCGATCCTGGGATGCGATGCCTGGATCAGCAACGATGCGGATCGTGAGCAGCCCCATCGCTTGACATTGCTGGCGCAAAATCGAGACGGCTATTTTAACCTTTGCCGCCTGCTTTCGCGGGCCTGGCTGGAGAACCAGCACCACGATCGGGCCGAGATTCGCGCCGATTGGTTCGAACCCGATTGCACCGAGGGTCTGATCGCGCTGTCGGCCGGTCCCGCCGGTGAAGTCGGGCTGCTGTTGTCCAACGCCCAGCCGGCGGCCGCGCGAGCGGCCGCGCAGCGCTTGGCGGGACAGTTCCCCGGCCGCTTTTACATCGAGATCCAGCGTGCCGGCCGACCGGGAGACGAGGCGTGCTGCCGAGCGTCGGTCGCACTGGCGGCGCGTTTGAGCCTTCCGCTAGTGGCTACGCACCCGATCCAGTTCCTAGAGCCGGAGGACTTTCGTGCCCATGAGGCGCGCGTCTGCATTGCCGAAGGGCGCACGCTGTCCGATCCGCGGCGACCGCGCCGCTTCACCGCGGAACAATACTTCCTGTCGACGGCGCAAATGATAGAGCGTTTCGCCGATGTTCCTTCTGCCCTGCGCAATGCAGTCGAGATCGCGCGGCGTTGCAATCTGCAATTGGAGTTGGGCAAACCCAGACTTCCCGACTACCCGACCCCGACCGGTATCTCGCTCGACCAGCATTGTCGGGACTTGGCCAGCGTGGGTCTGGGGAAGCGTCTTTGCGTGCTGTTTGCCGAACCGGCCCTGCGCACGGCCAAGCAACGGCAGTACGAGGCTCGGCTCGAATCCGAACTCGCGACCATTGCCAAGATGGGTTTCTCCGGATACTTCCTCATCGTGGCCGATTTCATCAACTGGGCCAAGACAAACGGCGTGCCCGTCGGTCCGGGGCGCGGCTCTGGCGCCGGATCCTTGGTAGCCTACGCGCTCGCAATTACCGACCTGGACCCGATCCGCTACGACCTGCTGTTTGAACGCTTCCTCAATCCGGAACGGGTATCGATGCCCGACTTCGACATCGACTTCTGCCAGGATGGCCGCGACCGTGTAATCGATTACGTGAAGAAGAAATACGGTGCACAGGCGGTCTCGCAGATCGCTACCTTCGGAACTTTGGGGGCCAAGGCCGTCGTGCGCGACGCCGGACGCGTGCTTGACCTGCCGTACACGAAATGCGATCAGCTTTCCAAGCTGATACCGCACAACCCCACCGATCCGTGGACGCTCGAGCGTGCACTCAAGGAGGAACCAGCCTTTGCGGCTGCGGTGAACGGCGATGAGGAGGCGGCGGCACTGGTCGCCTTGGCGCGTCCGCTGGAGGGGCTGGTACGCAACGTCGGCATGCATGCGGGTGGCGTGCTCATCGCGCCGGGCCGCCTCACGGACTTTTGCCCGCTGTACTGCGCGCAAGGCACGGATGCGGTGGTGAGCCAGTTCGACAAGGACGATGTTGAAGCGATCGGCCTGGTGAAGTTCGATTTCCTCGGACTAACGACGCTCACCATTTTGGATCTGACCTTGCGGTACCTGCGCGCGTTGGATTCCTCGAACGCTCTTACCCTGGAGTCCATCCCGCTCGATGATGCCGGTAGCTTTGCGCTGTTCCGCCAGGCCAATACGACCGCCGTGTTTCAGTTTGAATCGCGTGGCATGCGCGATCTGCTCAAACGTGCCCGCCCTGATCGATTCGACGACCTGATTGCGCTGGTATCGCTGTTCCGTCCCGGGCCGATGGAACTGATCCCGGAGTTTTGTGATCGCAAGCACGGCAAGCGAGCCCATTACCTGGACGCGCGCCTGGAACCGATCCTCGGTTCCACCTACGGGATCATGGTCTACCAGGAGCAAGTGATGCAGATCGCGCAGACGATCGGCGGCTATTCGCTGGGTGCTGCAGACCTGTTGCGCCGGGCGATGGGCAAGAAGAAACCCGAGGAGATGGCCAAGCATCGATCGATATTCGTGGCGGGGGCGGCAAAAAACGGCGTACCGGAGAGGGCCGCCAGCGAACTCTTCGATCAGATGGAAAAGTTCGCGGGCTACGGCTTCAACAAATCGCACGCCGCGGCCTACGCGCTCATCGCCTACCAGACGGCGTATCTCAAGGTTCATTACGCAGCTGCCTTTGCCGCGGCCAACCTTTCCGTGGTAATGGACGTAACCGAGAAAGTGCAGGACCTCGTTGCCGACGCGCGCAGCAACGGCTTGACGATCTGCGCCCCCGACATCAATGTCGGCGTCTATCGCTTCGTTCCGGTCGACGCGACCACCGTGCAATATGGCCTGGGAGCGATCAAGGGAACCGGTGCGGCCGCGATCGATTCGATCGTCGAGGCGCGCCACGCCGGTCCCTTTCTCGGGTTGGCGGACTTTTGTGCGCGCGTCGACAAGCATAGGGTCAATCGCCGGGTGATTGAAGCCTTGATCCGTGCCGGGGCGTTTGATCGGCTCGATCCCGATCGAGCGCGTTTGATCGCTGGGCTGGCCCCCACCCTGGACGATGCCGAGCGTGCGCAGGCGCATGCCGGGCAAGAGAGCCTGTTCGGCGGCGCGGGGACCGTATTGCCGGCGCCGGCCGAGGTGGCGTTCGCGCCATGGAGCGAACGTGAGCGGCTGGCCAACGAACGAGTCGCGCTGGGTTTTTGCTTCAGTGGCCACCTGTTCACTGAATTCGAATCCGAAGCGCGGCGCATCGCGCCAACGCGCCTGGCGGACCTCAAGCAGGCGCGCGAGAGCGTGCGCGTTGCCGGGATCGTTGTCTCGGTGCGTCAGCAGAACACGCGACGCGGCCGCATGTGTGCCGTGCTGATCGACGATGCGAGTGCCCAGCTCGAGGTCGCGGTGTTCGCGGAACTGTTCGATCGGCGACGTGCGTTTCTCAAGGAGGACCAACTCATATTCGTCACCGGCCGCGCACGCTTCGACGAGTTTTCGCAGCGGCTGGCCTTAAGTGCAGACGATGTCATGGATCTGGCGGAGGCGCGTGCACTGTCCCAGGCTGCGCTGACGATACGGGTCGAGGACGGCATCGATCCGGTACCCCTGGGCGAGGTGTTGGCGGCCTACCGCGCATCCGGCACGAATCTCCCGGGTGGTGGCGGCTGCCGTGTGGTAATGAGCTATGCCAACCACCAGGCAGCCGCTGAGATCATGCTCCCGGACCTATGGCGTGTCCGTGGCGACGAGCGACTGATCGAGGATCTGCGGACGCAGGCAAAAGTCAGCGCCATTTTCCAATACGCGTGAGCCGCAGGCGAGGCGACCATTTTTCTTCCCGTGAAAGTCCCGCCCACGAAAGGCACGCGGCGCCCGCGCTGCGCCAATGCGTGGACGGCGCAGCTACCGGCAGCGACGGCGCTCATTGCCCTTGCGCTGACTCTGGTGCCGGTCGCGAGGGCTAACGAGGCGCCGCCGGCCGATGTTTCGGCCGGGGGTCATTCGGCGGTTGCGGCCGCCGAGACCCTGCAGCTTGGACGGCTCGAGTTCAAGGCCTGCGAGGTCGGCGCGCAGCGCGGCAACGGCGTGCCGACCCAGGCGGCATTTTGTGCGACCTTCGCAGTTCCCGAGAACTGGGAAGAACCGGCCGGACGGCATATTGGCTTGCGCGTCGCGCTGGTACGGAGCATGGCCGCCGAGGCCGATCGGGACATCGTGGTGTTTCTCGATGGCGGCCCGGGCGGCGCGGCCACGGAGGACTATCCCGCGCTCGCCGCGGCCTTTTCGCCCTTGCGCAATCACCACCATATTCTGCTTATCGATCAGCGCGGCACCGGCGCGTCCAATCCTCTTGCCTGCGGGGACGAACTGGCTTTGGATGTCGACAAGCCCTCTCGCTCGGCTGGGACCCGGTCGGAGCCCGCTGCGCAACTGGCGCGCATCCGCCGCTGCTTGGCGGCACTCGCTCCCAAGGCGGCACCACAGTTCTACACCACAAGTGAGGCAGTGCGCGATCTGGAGTCGGTGCGGCAGGCCTTGGGCGATCCGCCGCTCGATCTCGTCGGCGTCTCCTACGGGACCCGGGTGGCCCAGCAGTACGCCCTCCGATACCCGCAGTCCGTACGCAGCGTCGTGCTCGACAGCGCGGTACCCAATCGATTGGTTTTGTTGAGCGAACATGCGCGCAACCTGGAGGATGTCGTGCGGCTTCGGCTTGCGCGCTGTCGCGCCGATACTGCCTGCAGCGGGCGCTTTGGCGATCCGTACGCGAGCCTGCGCGTGGTGCTGGAACGATTGCGCCAGCACCCACAGGCCATCGACTTGCGCGATCCCCAGTCCTTCGCGCTCGTGCGACGGACGCTGGGGCCCGACGATCTGGCGGCGCTGGTGCGCTTTTATACGTACAGCGCCTCGACCAGCGCTTTGCTGCCATACGTAATTACCGAAGCGCGCGACGGGCGCTATGGGCCGCTCCTCGGCCAGGCGCAGCTGGTGGTGGGCGATCTAGCCGAACGCCTGGACGGTGGCATGTCCGCCTCCGTACTGTGCGCCGAGGACGGCGACCTGCTGCGCCAGCGGCCGGAGGATGAGGGCACCTTGCTTGGCAGCGGACCGGTGCGTGCCGCGCTGCTTGCCTGCAAGGTCTGGCCACACCGGGCACAACCCGCCGATTTCCACCAGGCTTTCCATACGAGCGTTCCGGTACTGGTGCTTGCCGGCGAACTGGACCCGGTAACGCCACCACGCTATGGGACCGAGATCGTCGATGCGCTTCCCCGGGCGCGGTTGCTGATTGCTCCGGGTCAAGGCCACGCGGTGATCGGGGCCGGTTGCATGCCCAAGCTGGTCGGCGACTTCGTGCAGCAATTGGAGCCTGCACGCCTGGATGATCATTGTCTCCAAATCCTGGGGGAAACCGCGATCTTTCTGGACGCCAACGGGTCCGCGCCGTGATCGAGGTGCGCGACCTCTGGAAGGCATTCGGCACCACGCAGGCGGTGGCGGGAGTCTCCTTTGCCGCGCAGGACGGGGAAATCACGGGTTTGCTCGGTCCTAACGGCGCCGGCAAGACAACCACGCTGCGCATGCTCTACACCCTGATGCAGCCCGATCGCGGCCAGATCCGGGTCGACGGCATCGACGCGGCCAGCGCACCAATGGAAGTGCGCCGACGCCTGGGCGTGCTGCCGGATGCACGCGGAATGTACAAGAGGCTGACCGCGCGCGAGAACGTCGAGTATTTCGCCCGACTGCACGGTATGAGTGCGCTGCAGGCCCATGAGCGTTGCTCGACGCTGCTGCGCAGCCTGCAGATGGAAGCGCTCGCGGATCGACGCACCGAGGGCTTCTCCCAGGGCGAGCGCGTCAAGACGGCAATCGCCCGTGCGCTCGTGCACGACCCGCACAACGTGGTGCTGGACGAGCCGGCCAACGGCCTCGATGTCATGGCGACGCGCGGTCTGCGCGAGGTACTGCGTGGCCTACGGTCCGAGGGCCGCTGCGTCCTGATGTCCACGCACGTCATGCAGGAGGTGGTCGCACTTTGTGATCGCATCGTCATCATCGCGTATGGCCGGGTGGTGGCCGATGGCACCCCGGAGGCGTTGCGGGAGCAGTCGCAGCAGCACAACCTGGAAGAGGCCTTCATGAGGATCATCGGTGCGGCGGCTCTCGAAGGCGCGGCGTGAATCCGGCCCTTGTCGTCTTTCGCAAGGAGTGCGTTGAGAGCCTGCGCGACCGGCGCGTTTTGCTCAACGCGCTGCTGCTCGGCCCCTTGCTCACGCCGGTGCTATTCCTGCTCTTAATGCACCTGATCGTCGGCCGTGAATTGGAAAAGGCCGAAAAGCCGCTTCCGGTCGTGGTGGTCGGCGCGGGGCATGCGCCCAACTTTATCGAGGCCCTGAAGCAGCAGGGAATGGAACCCCGGGCGGAGGTACCGGATCCGGAGGCCGCCGTACGCGAGCAACGACTGGACCTGGTACTACGAATCGCGCCGAGGTTTGCCGACGATTGGCGCGCTGGCCGCCCGGCACAGGTCGAACTGATCTTCGATTCCTCGCGCCGGGAGGTGCGTGGCGAGATCGAGCGACTCGAGCGGATGATCGAAAGCTTCTCCACTAGAACCGGGTCGCTGCGGCTGCTGGCGCGCGGCATCGCCCCGTCCATTGCGGCTCCGATCATCATTGCCAACCGTGACCAGGCGACACCTCAGGCGCGCGGTGCGCTGTTACTGGGCATGTTGCCGTACTTTCTGATTCTGACGGCGCTGATCGGCGGCATGTGGCTCGCGATGGATTCGACCGCGGGCGAGCGCGAGCGCCAATCGCTCGAACCCCTGCTCGTCAATCCGGTAGGGCGGGACCAGGTTCTGCTCGGAAAGATGCTCGCTACCGCTGTGTTCAGCATGGCCAGCTTGACCCTGGGTTTGATCGCGTTTGTTGCGGTCGGGCACCTGATGCCGACCGAGGAGCCGGGCTTGGGCCTGACCATTGGCCCGCGCTTCCTGCTGGTCGCCCTGCCGGTCATGCTCCCGTTGGTGCTGCTGATCGCGATTGCCCAGATCTGGGTGGCTTCGTTTGCCAAGAGCTTTCGGGAGGCCCAGACCTATCTCGGTCTGGCCCAGCTCGTGCCCCTTATCCCTTCGGTCTTGATGATGGCCGTACCCATGCGCCCTACGCTATGGATGGCCGCGGTACCGCTATTCGGTCAGCAGATCACGATCCTGCGCGTGCTGCGCGGTGAGGCCGTCAGCGCCCTGGCAATCGGGCTCGGCGTCACGGTCACGCTGGTCGCTGCGGCCGCAATCTTCTGGCTCACGCTGCGCCTGTACCGGTCGGAGCGGTTGGCCATCTCCGCGTAGTGGCCGTTACCGGCCACCGTGCCATTGCCCTGGGGATGCGCTGGCTGCACGCAGGCCCTCGACCAGCGGCGCCCAGCTTGCCTGGGATTGGAACCGGGCGCCGGCCGCGAGCGCGTTGGCGTGCAACTGCGCGTACTGCGACACCGCCGTGCCGGCTGCCTGCAGCAGTGCCTGCGCTGTGGCGTCGTCGATCACGATTCCCGCAGCCGATTGCTCAACGATGCGCGCCATAGTGGTGCCGGCAGTGGTGACAATCGGCGCGCCGGCGCGCAGGGCATCGAAAGTGACCGCGCTCATCTTGTCGGCATATTCGCCCGGGTCGTAGGGCTGCAGGCAAACGGCGCCGGGAAAGAGCCGGGAATAGTTCGCGGCATCGAGCGTGTCCGAGACCATGGTGAGCTGCGCATACTTCGCCTTGCGAAGCCGCGCAAGGTCGGCGAGCGTGCGTTCGTCGTAGCGGCCATAATGATCGCCGGAGATCTGCACGACGATAGGCAAGGACGATCTGCTGCTTGCCATCAGTTCCACCAGGTCGACGATCTTCGAAAATCCCTTGTCGGCACGCGCGGCCCCAGGTGAGAGCAGGTGACGAAAGGTGGCTTGCGGCTCTTGCGCGAACGCACCGGCCAACACCGGCAGCACCCGTTGCACATGGGCGAACCCGGCGGCGCGCAGTCGTTGAACGATTTCCTCCGACGTGCCGAACAGCTCGAGCTCGGGCTGGCGCCGTGCCAACGCCTCCAGGGCGCGCGTGCGGCGCGCGCTGGCGCGCAACTTGTGGAAATAAAGAAAGACCCGGCGCGCCGGGATGCGTGCAGGCGCGGCAAGATCCAGCGCGCGCAGATCGAAATAACTGGCGGTTGGCACAAGAATCGGCGCATCGGCGCGCAGCAGACGCCGATACAGCAGCCATGCCTGGGGTTTGCGCCAGCGGCGGTGAAACACCGGTTGCAGCGGCGTCGAGCCATCCTTCCAAGCGGGAAGCTGCGCACGCCGATCAACCCAGAGGCGAAAGTCCAGATCCGGCGCGGCCGCGCGCAGACCGGAGAACAAGGCCGCGCAGTGACCGGCCTCGCTGACGAGTGTCGGTTCCACGACTTCGATCGGGCCCCCGCTCACGCACGGCGTCCGTGTCGGCGCCGAATCCGTCTTCGGCATTTCATCGACATCTGCCCGCCATCCCAGACAAGCCGCCGGCCCCGTTGCCGGGAGGATAAAGACGATCGGATAGAATCACGCGATGACTCCGAATCATGCGGCGGGGAGCCCGGCGGGCACCCTACAGGCGACGCCGGCCGCGACCGGCGCGCAAGCGAAGCGTACCTCGAAGGCCGGCAACGCTTCGTCCACGGGCGCCAACGTGCGCGTGAACGATCTGGTCGATGCCGTGCTGGTCGTGTCGGTACGCGCCTTCCAGGACCGCATCGACCACATACGCGCCGAGATGGCCCGTTTCGGAATCGAGTTCGAGTGGGTTTTCGATTTCGACCCGGACACGATTACTCCGGAGATCCTGGAGCGGACCTTTGCGCCCAGCGACATGCGCCTGCCGCACCAGTCGGCGGTGCTCAAGCACATTGCAACCTGGCGCATCTGCGTGGAGCGCAACTACCGTCGGGTGCTGGTATTCGAAGATGACGTGGTGCTCGCAGCCAACTTCCCCCAGGTCCTGGCGCAGGCGATGGCCGAGGCCGATGCGCTGCGCACGCCATACCTCGTGTATTTGGGTTGCGGCCACAATCGGTATGCCGTCGACGCTGCCAACTCGCCGACCATGCTGGTCACGGGCGGCCCCTTGCCGGCCGCGGAGGCGATCGTAATCGATCGCGAGTCGGCCATGATGCGTTTGGCTTGGCTGAAAAGGAATCGGGTGACCCGGCCACCGGATTGGCTGTTGCGGGAAGTCGATGCGGAGCTCGGAATCCCGCACTACTGGCTGCGGGAGCCGGTCGTGGAACAGGGCAGCATGAACGGAAAATTCGCCAGCGTGCTCGATGACAAGCGCCGCGGTCGCGGCCGCCTGTATGCCTGGCTGCGCTTTCGCTGGGACCGCTTGCGTCACCGCGCGGTCGGAGGTCGAACCGTACCTACCGACAGCCAATAGGTGCGCGGGTGCCTTACGTCTCGGTCGCGGCGCTTGCATCCGGGGAACGCAGGGCCGACGCTGCCCGCGTCCTCTTTATCCTCGCCGCGATCGGCAGTTTCAGTTCGCCGCCGGTCGCCAATATTGCCGAGGGCCTCGGCCTGATCGCGTTTTTTACCAGTCCGGGCGCCTGGATCCGGTTGCGTACCGCGGCGGCACTGCCGCTCGGGGCCGGATCGCTGATACTTCTCACCACCATGGCGGTGGCGATGCTCTGGGCCGATGTCGAGTGGGTTCGGCGATTTGCCGCTTGGTGGAGTTGGCGCCCGTTGTTGCTGCTTCTGGTCGCCTCCGCCCTCTTTACTGAGGCGCGCTGGAAAGAGCGCTTTGCCCTGGCACTGGTTGGCGCGCTCGTGCTGGCTGCGGTGGTGTCCTTTGTTGCGCGCCTTCTCGCCGCTCCCGCGCCGGCCGATCCGGCGGTGATCCACGAACCGGGAATCATCCTGCGCAACCATACGACCCAGGGCATGGCCTTTGTCGTCGGCACCGTGCTTGCGGCAATGCTTGCGTGGGGATGCCCGGTCTCGTCGCGCCGACGTCAGTTTCTGTTGGTGGCGATTGTCCTGTTCGTCGCCAACATCGCATTGATCGCAAGCGGGCGCAGCGCACACGTCGCGCTACTGGTGGCCGGTGCCGTAGGGGCGTTTTCCTTGTTGCAGGGCCGGCGGCGCTGGCTGGCGCCGATCGTTGTCCTGGTGCTGGGCACCGCAGTCCTGGCGTCGTCCTCGATGGTGCGGCAACGTTTCGAGACCGCCGTTGGCGAGCTCGATTCCGGAGTGAGCTCGCCAAACGTAACGTCCATGGGTCTGCGCAAGGTTATCTGGGAAACCACGGGGGAGCTGATTTCCCGGCGGCCCTTGCTCGGCTACGGCGTTGGGGGCTTCGCCCCTGCGTACGCCAAGTTGGTCCACCAGCACTACACGGGCTGGCAGGCCGCGGAAGCCACCGACACACACAATCAGTACCTGCATGTAATGGTGGAGGCCGGGATTCCGGGCGTGCTGGCGTTTCTCGCTTTTGTCGTCGGCGTAATGCGCCAGAGCGCGCCGGCGCCATTTCGCGGTGCCGGATTGGCCCTTTTTTCGGCCTGGTTGGTTACGAGTCTGTTCAACTCGCACTTTCAATCCTTTGCCGAAGCACACCTGATCGGCCTTGTGCTCGGAGCGCTGCTCGCCGGCCGCGCTGCTTACCCTTCGGCGAGCTCCGCGGCGACGACGGCGGCAACCAGATCGTAGCTCGGCCAGCCGCCGCTGCCGCCAACGAGCCGGGCGCGGAGACTGCGTGGCCGCGTCTTGGCCGGGTCCGTGACACCGAACACGCCGACGAGCCGCGCCCCGACGGCAGCAGCCAGGTGGCCAGGACCACTGTCGTTGGCAATTACCAGGCGGCTGCCGGCCAGCAGTGCCCCAAACGCACCCAGATCCAATGGCTCGATCATGCGCGCCTCCGGAATCGCCGCCTTCGCGGCCGCCTGCTCACCCGGGCCAGGACATACGACGACCTCGTATCCGCCGCCGATCAGTTCCCGACCCATGCGGCCGAAGCCGCTCCAGCACTTGATACGCCCACGGTGCCGACCCTGCGCCACGGGACACAGGGCCACATACTTCGCGCCGATTCCGGCACGTGCCAGGGCCGCCGCGGCACGCTCGCGGGCCGCATCGGTGAGCCGCAATTGCGGTGCCGAGGCGGGCCCCGGCGCAAGATTCAACAATGTTTGCGCAAGGTGCAAGTAGTACTCAACGGTGTGCATGTCGCCGGACCAGCCGGGGGGAACGGCAATCGCCGGCCGCAGCAGCAAGCTGCGCCCGTCCGTCGCGTAGCCGGCCGGTCGCAATCCGGCGAGCCGGAATTCCAGCGCGGAAGAAAACGAATTGGTAAGTAACAATGCATTACACGGTCGCTGCTCGCCGAGGCGCAGGGCGTGCAGCGCGGCAATCCGCGCGCTGCGGGCCACGGGAAGTGCGATCACCTGCCACGGATAGGCGGCGAAGAGCTCCGCTGCCCAGGGACGACCGACGAGGGTGAGCGTGATTCCTTGCCCGGCGAGCCGATCCAGGGTCGGCAGCGTCATGCAGGCATCGCCCAAGTGGTTCGGCAAGCGAATGATCAGGGTACGCATCGTGAATGCCGGTGGCGGGACGACCGATGACGGAATGGCCGGAGCGGAGCGCGCCGGGCGATCGCATACACTACCGCACCCGCTACGCCGCAAACGGCGGGGCGCCGCATTTTACCGAACCCTCTTGCATGAACCCACCGGAGCCCGCCTCGCGATTTGCCGATCCTAGCCTGCGGCGCATGGCTGGCATGGTGCTGCAGCACCGGCCGATCCTGGCGATGGCGGTTTTCGCGATGCTTATCGATTCGGCGTGCCAAGGCGTCATCGCGCGCCTGACCAGCGTGCTGCTGTCGCGCGGCATCGTGCAAAACGACCCCGCGTTCGGCTACTGGATGCCGCTTGCTTTTGTCGGCGTGTTCCTGGTTCGCGGCCTGGCCAATTACAGCAGCTCGTACCTGGTCAGCAGTGTGTCGCAGCGGGTATTGGTAGAGTTGCGCCAGGCGATGTTTCAACGTTTGCTGCGCTGGCCGCAGGCCACGCTGGAGAACACGCCCTCGGGCCTGGTGATTTCGAAATTCATCAACGAGGCGAGCAACGCGCTTAACCTGGCGGCGGAGGTTCTCACGACGCTGGTACGCGAATCGCTCACGACCCTGGCGCTGCTGGGGCTGCTTTTGTACGACAACTGGCGCCTTACGTTGTTGACCGTCGTTGTCGGGCCGCTCATCGCCATGGTGCTGCGCAGCTTCAGTGGTCGCCTGCGGCGGCTCAACATCGAGAGCCAGTCGATGCTGGGCGAGATGACGCGCGCAGTGCAGGAGGCGCATGATGCCAGCCGCGTGATCAAGGTGTACGACGGTGTGCGGTACGAGACCGAGCGCTTCGAGCGCATCAACCTGCGATTGCGTCGCTTTGCGATGAAGATGCAGGTTGCCTGGTCGGCGGCAACTCCGGCCACCCAGCTTATCGCCGCTGTCGGGTTGGCAATTGTCATCAGCATCGCGATGTGGCAGGCACACGCCGGCCTGTTGAGCACGGAACAATTCATTGAATTTCTCACGGCCGCCTTGCTGATTTTGCAGCCGTTGCGCCATCTCGCGTCGGTCAACAGCCCGATCGCGCGCATGTCGGCGGCTGCAGACAGCGTGTTCGCCATGATCGATTCGGCCTCCGAAGAGGAGACCGGTCAGCGCGATCTCGAGCGCTCGTACGGCGCGATCGAACTGTCTCATGTGGGCTTTCGCTATCCGGGTGCTGCCACCCCCGCCTTGGATGATGTCAACCTCGAGGTCCGTCCCGGCGAGACGATCGCGCTGGTCGGCCCATCCGGCGCCGGCAAGACCACGTTGGTCAATCTCATCCCGCGCTTCATTCGTCCCACCGCCGGCGAAATCCGGATTGATGGCATTTCGCTTGCCGAACTCACGCTCGCCAGCCTGCGCAGGCAGATCGCGCTCGTGTCGCAGGACGTGGTTTTGTTTGACGATACGATCGATGCCAACATTGCCTACGGCGCATCCGGCACCGCCACTGCCGCGCAGGTGCGTGCCGCCACCGAGGCCGCGTTTCTCCTGCCACTGATCGAGTCGCTCCCGGCCGGCTTCGATACGCGGATCGGCGAGAACGCCGTCAAGCTCTCGGGGGGTCAGCGCCAGCGCCTGTCGATTGCCCGGGCGCTGCTCAAGAACGCACCGATCCTGCTGCTGGATGAAGCGACCTCGGCGTTGGATTCGGAATCCGAACGCTACATCCAGATGTCGCTGGAGCGCCTGATGAGCGGCCGCACGACCATCGTTGTTGCCCATCGCCTCTCCACAATTGAACGCGCGGACCGAATTGTCGTGCTAGAAAACGGGCGGATCGTGGAGGTGGGCGGGCATGCGGAACTGCTCGCCTTAGGCGGTCTATACGCGAACCTGCATCGCATACAGTTCGCCGCCTGAGCGGCCAATCCGGGCGGACCGCCGCGCCATGCATGGGGCAAGCGCTCCCGCGTAGCGCGTCGCGCCAGCTCCCTATCGGGCTAGCGCCGCGCCGCGCTCCTTCAGCAGCGCCCGAAGAACCGAACGATGACAGCGTGACTCGTCCTGGCAATAGCAACCGACCGAGAAATTGGCGTGGTGCGAAAGCGCTGCCAAAAGCTCGATCGTCCGCGCGGCGTCTGCTTGGGCCATCTCCGCCCGATAGCGCTTGGCAAAGATTGCCCACTTCGCATCGTCGCTGGCCTGTTGTCCGAGCTTTATTGTGGCGGCGCTCGGCGCGAGCATGGGGTACCAGACGTCGTACCAGTTCTGACGGGCGAACTGCGTCTTCGGAACGCCGCGAGGTGGCCGCCGCACTGTGCCGATCCGCGGGCCTTCGTCCGCAGTCCGATCGCTGCCGAGCCGAACGATTCGAATCGCCATGGAGGTTCTCCTTATTGCCGCAAGCCAATCAAGCCGATTCGCCGGGGCCGCGCCGCGCAGACGCGTCGTCGAAACTCCGCGGACGATTCGGGCCGAGGATGGCCGCGAATTCGTTCGCGAACCGATGCGCGTCGCCCGGCCAGCGCGCCGAGATGTACTGGCCGTCACGCACGGTAAAGCCGACATCGAGCTTGGACGGTGCGTCGCGTGTGGTAGTGAACGGCCCGGGGATGAAATCGGTCGGGCTGGCAAGCGCCTCGCTCACTTCGTCCTGTACCGGCGTCGGGTACGTACGGTAGTAGCTGCCTAGCCACAGCGCCGTGAGCGCCCAGGCGGTGAGTTCCATCCGTCTGGTAAGCGCGGTGGTCTTCCTACCGAGCAGCACCGACCGACCATTAGCCGCACGCGAGCGCGCCGCGAGCAGTACGCCATGGCAGATCGCGCCCACCGGCTTGCCCTGCCCGAACGCGGCGGCGACCAGCGCCTGCAGTACTTGGGACTCGAGGTACGGTTTCATGCCGGGCGCGTGGCCGCCGGGCAGCATCAGCGCGTCGAAATCCGCGCTGCCTAGGTCCGCATGACGCCGCGGGCGCTGGAACGCTGCGCTGATGGCCATTTCGCTGTACGCGCGCCGTCCATTGGAGTGCGCCATCAGCGCCGTCTTCAGAACGCCGAGACCGCGGCCAGTGAGCATGCGCTCGTCGGCCTGTCCGGGCCGGCCGTCCGGCGTGGCAAAAAGCACCGTGTGACCGAGCCCCGAGAGCACTCGCCATGGCACCGCTGTCTCCGTGGGGTCGAAGTCGCGGCTCGGAAGCGGAATGAGCACGGTAGCCAAGGTGATCTCCTGGTTCTCTAACGGCTGGGCCGGCGCCGACAGGAATTGCCGGCCCGGTCGAGCTGCGCGCGGGCGGCCCGTAGTGCTTGGGTGGAAATCTGCCGACGAACGTCATTTTGCCGCGGAAACCACCCTCAAATCAGCACGACGTCGTACTGCTCCTGGTGGTAGAGCGTCTCGACCTGCATCGAGATCGGCTTGCCGATGAAATCCGACAGCATCGCGAGCGACTGCGACTCCTCCTCGAGGAACAGGTCGATCACTTTTTGCGACCCCAGGATGCGGAACTCGCGCGCGTCTCCGAACTGGCGAGCCTCGCGCAAGATTTCGCGCAAAATCTCGTAACAGACGGTACGCGCAGTCTTTAGCTCGCCGCGGCTGCTGCACACCGGGCAGGGTTCGCACAGCACATGTGCCAGCGACTCGCGCGTGCGCTTGCGTGTCATCTCTACCAGGCCCAGCTGGGTGAATTCGCTGACCGTCATACGGGTGCGGTCGCGCGCCAGGGCCCTGCGAAATTCGGACAAGACGGCGTCGCGGTGCGCGGAATTGCCCATGTCGATGAAGTCCACAACGATGATGCCGCCGAGGTTGCGAAGGCGCAGCTGGCGCGCGATTGCGTGGGCCGCCTCAAGGTTGGTCTTGAAGATCGTGTCATCGAAGTTGCGCGTTCCGACAAAGGCTCCGGTATTGACGTCGACCGTCGTCATGGCTTCGGTCTGGTCGATAACCAGGTAGCCGCCGCTCTTGAGATCCACCCGGCGCGCCAGCGCCTTTTCAATCTCCTCGTCGATGAGATGCAGGTCGAATAGCGGCCGCTCGCCGGTGTAATGCAGCAGCTTGGATTCGACCCCGGGGACAAACTGGGCCGCGAAGGACTGAAGCGCGCAAAAATTCTCCCGCGAGTCGATCTGGACGGATTCGGTCTGTTCGGTTACCAAGTCGCGCAGCACGCGCTGCGCCAGGGAAAGTTCCTGGTACAGCAGTGCCGGAGGAGTCGACTGCGTACCGGTGCTGCGGATCTGCGCCCAGCGCTTACGCAGGTACTCGATGTCGTTGCTCAGGTCGCCGGCGCTTGCATCCTCTGCGCTCGTGCGAACGATGAAGCCGCCGGGCTCGTCAGCGGATACGAGCCGTGTCAGTAACTCCCTAAGCTGTGCGCGTTCGGTCTCGTCCTCGATGCGTTGCGAAACACCAATGTGCGATTCCTGCGGCAGGAAAACCAGGTTACGGCCCGCAAGACTGATTTGGGTCGACAGGCGGGCACCCTTGGTGCCGATCGCATCCTTGATGACTTGGACTACGAGCGCATCACCCTCATGGATCAGGCGTTCGATCGGCGGCTTGTCACTGACGTATTGGCGCGTCTCCCAGATGTCGGCGACATGCAGGAAGGCCGCGCGTTCGAGTCCGATGTCGATGAAGGCTGATTGCATGCCGGGCAGGACCCGCGCCACCCGGCCGACATAGACGTTGCCGACCAGGCCGCGGGTCGCCGTGCGCTCGACGTGCAGTTCCTGTACGACGCCCGTCAGCAGAACGGCGACGCGGGTTTCCTGCGGAGTGATATTGATGAGGATGTCTTCGGCGGACATGTCGGCACAGAATAGGGATCGATGCGCCGGGATGCGCCTTGCGAACGACCAGCTATAGCAATCGTACTCCGGCACGAGCCAGCAAGGAGGCCGTCTCCGCGAGCGGCAGCCCCACGACGCCAGAATAGCTTCCCTCGATTCTCTCAACGAAGATGGCCGCGCGGCCTTGGATCGCGTAGCCGCCCGCCTTGTCGAAAGGTTCACCGCTGGAGCAGTAGCGGGCGATTTCGGCCGCGTCGATTGTGCGCAGGGTCACGTGCGAGGTCGAAAGGCTGGTCCATACCGTGACGCTCGGACCCCCCGGCGGCAGCGCCAGGGCGACCGCGGTCCGCACCTCATGCGTACGGCCGGACAGCTTTTCGAGATACTTTGCGGCTTGCTGGGCGTCTTGTGGCTTACCGAGCATCTGGCCATCGACGATGACGATGGTATCGGCACTCAGCACGGGCTTGAGCAACATCGAGCGGGACGCCAAGGCCTGCACCCCCTGCTCCGCCTTTTCCCGCGCGACCCGCACCACGAAGTCCACCGGGGACTCTCCCTGGCGAAGCTGCTCGCTGATGTCCGGACCTCGTGGCGGAACCACTCGCAGCAACAGAGTCTCGAAGCGGGCGCCGATCTGCCGCAGCAATTCGCGGCGCCGTGCGCTATGGGAGGCAAGGTAGAAGTCTGACATGTTCAACTCTGCCGCATTTTATCCGTACGGTTATCGACGCAGTGTCCCGAACAAGCACCGCCCGGTCGGTCTGATTCCGGACACTGGCGTCTAGCGTAACGCGTATTTTGGCCGAAGCAAGAGCGCGCCAGTATGCCGGCAGCCGCGCTCGGCGCCCGGGGCATCAGCTGCGATGGTAGGGGTGTGAGGCCAGGATCGACCAGGCACGATAGATCTGTTCGACCAGCAGCACGCGTGCCAGGGCATGGGGCAGGGTCATGCTCGAAAGGCGCAGGCACAGCGCGGCCTGCCGCTTGAATCCCGGGTCCAGACCGTCCGCGCCGCCGATCACAAAGGCCGGGAAGCAGGCACTGTCGCGCCAGCCGGACAGGGATGCGGCAAATTGCGCCGTCGTCCAATCGTTGCCGCCCTCATCCATTGCGATTACCACCGCGTCGGCCGGCAGTACCGTACGCAGGCGCGCGGCTTCGGCCGCCTGCAGGCGGGCCAACCCCTGGCCATTGCGCGGCTCCGGTCTGACCTCGCGGATTTCGATGCGAAAATCCCTGGGCATGCGTGAAAGGAATTCCCGCACGGCTGCGTCGGCCCACGAGGGCATCCGCTGACCGACCGCGGCAATGCATATCTTCATAGGGGACGATTATTCGTGCCGCGTCGCCTTGCCGCGCCGCGTGCCGCGGGCGCGTGGCCAGGGAATGCCCGACGGCGCACGCAGTTTCACGTTCACTGGCCTGCCGCCCCAGAGCTCTTCCAGTCCGTAGTAGGCACGCACGGCCGGCTGCATGATGTGGACGACCACGTCACCCAGATCCACCAGAACCCACTCGCCGGTTTCCTCGCCCTCGATGCTCACGACGGTGCCGCCCGCGTGCTTGACCTTTTCCGCGACACTGGCGGCCAGGGCGCGAGCATGACGATTGGAGGTGCCGCTGGCGACCACAACGCGGTCGAAAAGATCCGATAGCTTGGTGGTGTTGAATACTTCTATGTCCTGCGCCTTCACGTCTTCCAGGGCGTCGATGACGAGGCGTTGGAGTCGTCTATTTTCCATGAAACGGCGTGTACAGTTGATGAGTGCGAATGTAGTCGAGCACGGGAGTCGTCAGAAACCGCGACGCCTGGGCATGGTCGCCGGCTGCTAGCCACCGACGGATTCCCGTGGCCGAGCAGTCGACCGGTAGCATGGGGAACTCGACCAAGGTGCCGGCCGCGCAGCGGCGCAGATCGGCAACCGTGCCTAGGCGTTGCGCGATGTAGCGGCTCATGGCCGGTTCCAGGTCGTCTGGGGTCCCGCAACGCCGCGCGAAGGCAAGGTGCGCCAGATCCGTCAATTCCTGCCACCGGTGCCAGGTGGCAAGCTGGCGCAGTTGATCGAAGCCCAGGATCCAGACCAGCGACTGTTGCGGCCCGGATTCGGCGCGGAATTGCTTCAAAGTGTCCACGGTATAGCTCGGCCCGGAACGCTCCGTCTCACGGGTGTCGATGCGCCAATGCGGTTTCGCATGCACCGCCAGCTCCAGCATTCGCACGCGATCCGCGGCGGGAGTTATGACACCCTTTTGCCATGGCCGGCCTGCCGGAACGAAAATCAGCTCGGCCAAACCCAATGCCTTCTGCGCGTCACGGGCCAGCTGCAGATGTCCGGCATGGACCGGGTCGAAAGAGCCGCCCAGTAGTCCAATCGGCGCAGCGGCGGAAGTACTCATACGGCAGCGCTCATGCGGCTGATAACCAATCGCGCGGACGCAGGAAGTCGGAAAGAAGTCTGGCCTCCTCGGTTCCCGGCGCTGGCGCCCATTCATATCGCCAGCGCACCGACGGCGGCATCGACATCAGTATCGATTCGGCCCGTCCACCCGACTGCAGTCCAAAGAGCGTTCCGCGGTCGTACACCAGGTTGAATTCCACGTAGCGCCCGCGGCGCAGCGCCTGGAATTCGCGTTCGCGCTCGCCGTAGGGCAAGGCGTGGCGTCGTTCAACGATGGGCACATACGCGGGAAGAAAGTGACTGCCGACCGAGCGCATCATGGCAAAGCTGCGGTCCGCCTCGAGCTCGTTGAAGTCGTCGAAAAAGATGCCGCCGATGCCCCGTGGTTCGGCGCGGTGTTTGAGGAAAAAATACTCGTCGCACCAGCGTTTGAAGCGGGCATAGTATTGCGCTCCAAATGGCGCCAGCGCATCGCGACAGCATCCATGAAAATGGCGCGCGTCCTCCTCAAATCCGTAATAGGGCGTCAGGTCCATGCCGCCGCCGAACCACCAGGTTCCGCTGGTCTCAGAGTCATCACCGCGCGGGTGAGCGCGGAAGAAACGCACATTCATGTGCACGGTCGGCACGTAGGGATTGCGCGGGTGCAACACCAGTGACACGCCGAGCGCGTCAAAGCCACAGCCGGCGACCTCCGGATGGGCGGCACTGGCCGATGGTGGCAGACGATCGCCGCCCACCTGGGAAAAGCCAATCCCCGCACGTTCGAACAGGGCCCCATCCTCCAGAATGCATGTCGTGCCACTACCGCGCAAGGACTCCCCGGGGGGCTTCACCCACCGGCTGACGGCAAAGCCTCCGCCGTCGAGACGTTCTAGCTCGCGAACAATGCGCTGCTGCAGATCGAGCAAAAATGCCCGTACGGGCTCGGTTTCGACGTTCTGCTTCATGGGCGCCATCCCTGTCCTCGGCTTTCCACTGTCACTGCGGATCGGTTCCGGGTCCGGAGTGCAAATCGCGTGGGTCCCTATTGCGAAGCCCGCAACGCGCGGTTGCCGATGTCGGTTCGAAACTGCGCGCCCGCGAAATGCACCTGCGCCACGGATTCGTATGCGCGTCGGCGCGCCGACTTCAGGTTTTCCCCAAGCGCGGTAACACAGAGTACGCGCCCCCCGCTGGTTACGAGTTGACCGTCGACCAGCCGGGTGCCGGCGTGAAAGACGACGGAATCCTCGGCGTCGGGCGGCAGGGCGGATATCACGTCACCTTGGCGCGGTTGCTCCGGGTAGCCGTGCGCCGCGATCACGACCCCCAGTGCGGGACGACGGTCCCACTGCGCCACGGCCCGGCCCAGGTTTGCGTCGACCGCGCATTCCAGAAGATCCAGGAGGTCTGACTTGAGGCGCATCATGATCGGCTGGGTTTCCGGGTCCCCCAGCCGGCAGTTGAATTCCAGGGTGCGCGGCTGTCCGTCGTTACCGATCATCAACCCGGCGTAGAGAAACCCCGTGTACTCAATGCCCTCCGCCGCCATGCCGGCGATCGTCGGGTCGATGATTTCGCGCAGGACGCGCGCATGCATCGCGGGCGTTACTACCGGGGCGGGCGAGTATGCCCCCATGCCGCCGGTATTGGGGCCGCGGTCGCCGTCGAGCAGGCGCTTGTGATCTTGCGCGGTGGCCAGCGCAAGCGTATTGCGTCCGTCGCAAAGCACGATAAAGCTAGCTTCCTCCCCCTCCAGAAAATCCTCGACCACGACACGTGCCCCTGCTGCACCAAGATTGCGGTGCCCCAGCATCGCCGCAATCGCCCCGTGCGCTTGCTCCACGCTTTGGGCGACGACGACGCCCTTTCCTGCAGCAAGCCCGTCCGCCTTGACCACGATCGGTGCGCCCCGCAGGCGCACATAGGCGTGCGCCTCCTCCGCGTCGGTAAAGCTCCGGTATGCGGCCGTCGGTATCGCGTGCCGGGCCATGAAGGCCTTGGCAAAATCCTTCGACCATTCCAATTGGGCGGCCGCCCGAGTCGGACCGAAGATCCGCAGGCCGGCGGCGCGAAACGTATCGACGATGCCAGCCGCGAGCGGCGCCTCAGGCCCTACCACCGTCATATGGATCTGTTCATCGCGCGCGTATTGAACCAAGTCCTCGAAGTCCTGCAGCGCAATGTTCTGAAAAGCTCGATTGCCGCTAGTGCCGCCATTGCCCGGCGCAAGGTAGACGCGCCGCACGCGTGGGGACTGCGCGAGCTTCCAGGCCAAGGCGTGCTCTCGGCCGCCGGATCCGATCACCAGAATCTTCATCGCGGTCCGCTCGTTGCGGACGTGGCCCGGTGGTTGCTGCTGCCGGCTTTCATGTGTCGAGCATGGCCGACGAGTAAACGTGTTGCGTGTCGTCGAGATCTTCGAGCGCATCGAGCAGGTGGCGCATCTGCTCCGCGTCGCCGCCCCGCAGGTGGATCTCGTTGAGGGCTTTCATCGTGACGTCAGCAATGTCCGGCTTCAGACCCGCGCGCTGCAGTGCCTGGCGCACGGCGTCGAAATCCCCCGGTGCGCAGATGACCTCGATCGACCCGTCCTCGTCAGATATCACGTCCTCGGCACCGGCATCGAGCGCGGCCTCCATGACCCGCTCCTCGCTGGTACCAGGCGCGAAGATGAAGTGGCCGCAGTGGCGAAACTGGAAGGCCACGGAACCATCGGTTCCCAGGTTGCCGCCGTTTTTGCTGAAAGCGTGCCGGATCTCGGCGACCGTGCGTGTGCGATTGTCGGTCATCGTGTCGACAATAACAGCGGCGCCGCCAACGCCGTAGCCCTCGTAGCGAATCTCCTCGTAGTGTGCGCCCTCGAGCTTGCCGCTGCCGCGCTGGATGGCCTTGTTCACGGTGTCCTTGGGCACGTTCGCCGCGGAGGCTTTTTCCAGCGCCAGACGCAGGCGCGGATTCGAGCCCGGCTCGCCCCCGCCACGCGCGGCGACGGTGATTTCGCGGATGATCTTTGTCCAGATCTGACCGCGCTTGGCGTCCTGGCGGCCCTTGCGGTGCTGGATATTGGCCCATTTCGAGTGCCCGGCCATCGCCTGTGTCCTTGCCCGGAACGCCCGGGAAACGAGAATTTTCAGAGGGCGGCAATACTAGCATCCGCCCGCCCAGCCCCTCGCAGCCGACCCGCTGGATTTTGGCATGCGGCCGATCGGCTACCGTAGCCCAGGCGGGGATAACTCTCGAAACCTTAGTTATTGGACTTTTGTTGGGATTGCAGCGACGCGGCGACCCGTCGGTAAACCGGTCCCCAGATCGGGTGGCCGATTTCGGAGTCGGAAAGCCGGAAGTTCGGGTCGGCTGCGAAGGCGGCGCGGAAATCAGCGTCGCATTCAGCCGGTCGATCGAACGCGCAGGCGATGAACGCCAAATACTTGTATGCCACGGCCGTGTCGCGCGGATCCTGTAAGCCGTGGCGCAGCGCGGCACGGAAGTGGCGTTCCGCCGGTTCGAATGCACCGTCATCGTATTTGCGCAGACCATCGACCAAGGCTCGCTCGCCCGGGCGCTGCATCAGCTGCGCCACGCTCACCGTGGGCGGCGGCGGGCTCGCGCAACCACCCAGGCTCTGGCTGGCGATCGCCGCCAGCAAGGCGACGGCGGCTGTCGATCGAAACGGCAACGGGATCAGTCGTGCGCGGATCATTTGAATTCGTGCTCGATTTTGATGGCCGTCGACCCGTGGACGTCGAGCTCCGTCTGCCAGGGCGGGGCGAGTGCGTTACGAACCTCGATATGGTGATGCCCATCTGGCAGTTCGACCTGGGTCAACGGCGGTGCTACCCCGGCGGCCTTGCTGTCGATGAAGACTTCTCCCCAGGGACGAATGTCGAATGATATTCGCGCACTGGGAACGGCGGTCGGGCCCGTCGCGGCCGCAGCCACGGAATCGGTAGCCACCGCAGGGACGGCCGGAAGCGTGACAACGGATTCCGGGCGTCGCACGTTCCCCAGCAAGACACCTAGAAAGATTCCCAGGGAAAGTAGGGCCCCGGCGGTGACCAGCGGCAGCCGATGACGCGTGGCCCAGGGACGGATGCGCTCGAGCAGTGCCAGTAGATCGAAGCCTATGGAGTGTGCCGCCGCCAGCGGGTCCGGTAGGGCCGCTTTGGGCACACTTACCCCGCTCGGAATGATCGTTGCCCTGCTGTCGTCGGTCGAGTTCGGCCCGCGCACTGGCGCAACGTTGTCCGCAGGAGCTATCGTCGCCACATGTATCAGCGGACGCTGCGGCGGTGCAGCAAGCGGGATGCCGAGGGAATTCGGTGCCACGTTTTCGGTGCGCTCGTTCCATATGAAGGAGGTCAAGGCGTCGCGCATTGCGGCAGCCGTCTTGGGCCCGTCGCCCGATCCGGCAATCAGGGCCTGATCGACGAGCCGTGCGAGCACCGGCGGCGTATCGGGTCGGGCTGCCAATGTGGGCGATCCTCCATTGCGGGCCGAGCCGAGGCTCTCGGGCGGTCGGGCATCGGGCGGCGCGCGTCCCACCAGCATCATGAACAGCAGTTCGCCGATCGCGCGCACGTCGCGCAGACGCGCTTCCTGCGTGATCTCGTTCTGAAAGTACGGCAGCAGGCGGGGCGTTCCCGCGAGCGCCTCGTCGCCGCTGGCACCGTCGTCGATCCAGCCGCCAAAACCCGATACCTTGGGCGAACCGTCGGCAAGCAGGTACACGTGCTGCGGACCGAGATGTCCGTGAGCAACACCGTTGCTGTGGGCGCACTCGAGCGCATCGGCGATTCGGGCCGCAATGCTGGCGCATTGCACGAAGGCCGGACGCAGTCCTGCGGCGAGCAGTTCATGCAGCGGTCGTCCGTTGACGCGCTCGATTACCAGGTACCCGAATGCATGGCTCAATCCGGCATCGAACACCGTGACGATATGCGGGTGCTGCAGGCGCCCGGCTGCCTGTGCTTGGCGCACAAAGGCCTGTTCGACCCGGCTGCGCTCCTCACTCGACAGACGCGGGCCGGCCGGCAGCAGTTCCACCGCCTTGACAACCAGTTGGCGGTTCATCACCGGATCGACCGCCGCGTACGACACGCTGTGGCGTTCGCGGCGCAGCTCGCGCAGGATCGAGTAGCGGCCGATCACCCGGGTTTTGGAGGAGAGTGTTTCAGTCATTTATGTCACGCAGGCGCTATTTTGCGCGAAGTGCGGCCCGCGTGCAGCGAATCCGTCAAAACCGGTGCTGAAGGAGCAATGTTTTGCCGGTTTCTATCTCGATCTGTATCGTATACACGGGGAAATTGCCATTGCGCAATTCGATCGAGTGCGTTCCCGGGGCGAGGCTGATGCGGCTAAGGGGCGGGGAAACCCCGACGCTGGTTCCGTCTAGGAATACTTCCCCCCACGGCGCGATCGCCAGCGAAACGGTGCCGGGCTCAACGGGTTCGGGAACCGGCGGTGGCTGGGGTTCGGATAGCGCGGCCGTGCGGGTCTTTGGGCTGGCTCGGGGGCCGGCATGCGCAGCAGCATTGGGCGCCGTACCGGCAACCTCGCCGGACGGCGGCGCTGGCACCGACGCTTCATTGCTGGTTTTCGCGATGACAGGCGTCGGGGCAGCGGGCGGCGCCACCGGCATCTGGACGGACGCCGCCGCCGTTACCGAATTCACAGCAGCGGGTTGCGCCTCATTACTCCAGTACCAAAACAGGAAGGTCAGCGTAAGGCCCACGACCGCGACGCCGGTGGCAACTAGCACGCCAGGGCCCGGCAGATGCAATCCGGTACGAGGCAAGGCGATTTCAAGCTCTACGGGCGGTGAGGTCGCTGGTGCCACGGGACGGCCGGCAAAGGAGGCCAAATCGTTGCGCAACTGTCCCGCGGTCTGATAGCGCTGGGCCGGGTCTTTGGCCAAGGCCCGAAAGACGATCTCCTCCATCACCGGGGAGACGTCAGGGCGCCAGCTGGACAGGGCGGGCGGTTCCGTCTTGACGACCTTGGTCAGGATCTCGTCGACATCGGCGCCGTCGAAGGCCCGGTGACCCGTGATCATTTCGTACAGGATTGCCCCAATCGAGAAGACGTCGCTGCGCGCATCGAGCGGAAGTCCCATTGCCTGCTCGGGGGACATGTAGTTGGGGGTACCGATCAGTTTTCGCGGTTCCTTCGGATTGCCCTGGTTTCCCTGGGCGAGCGCGATGCCGAAGTCAAGCACCTTGGGTTTCATGTCGCGCCCAAGAAAGATGTTGCTCGGCTTGATGTCGCGATGAATAAGCCCACGACGGTGGGCAAAATGCACGGCATCGGAAACTCGGGCGATCAAGGCTGCCGCGCTCTCGGCGGACATAAACCGATTCGACGCGAGCCAATGGTGCAGGTCCGAGCCTTTGAGCCGCTCCATCGCGATGTAGGCAATCGAATCGGTCCTGCCAGCATCAAACACAGTCACGATCGAGGCGTGATTGAGCCCCGCCGCGATTTTGGCCTCCTGAAGAAATCCCGCTTCAATGTCCTGCTGCGCGGGGGAGCTGGTATCCAGGGGGATCGCCTTTATGGCGACATCGCGTCCCAGCACCGGATCCGTGGCCGCGTAGACGACTCCATTGGATCCGCGGCCGATCTCTTCACGAATCAGGAACCGCCCAATGCGCTCTGGCAGGCCGGGCGGCTCTGTTGGTGGATCACGAACATCAACTGCTAGCGCTGGTGTCATGAATAGAACTTCTTGCAATCCCGTGTTACGAATCCGGGGGGTCTTCCGGACCACCACGGCGCTGCCGGGGTCGGCAATGTGCACGCAAAGCGTGCGCCACCCCCGGAAACGCGCCCGGGAAGAAGGTACCGCAAGCACACGGCCGGTCGATATCGCGAAAACCGCCTAGCGTCTCCATGCTTATTGGAGGCTGGGCGGGCTTTAGTTTCGAAAACTCCTGGGTAGGTCCGGTTCCCGCACCAAGCCGAGCTCCCGCTCCACGTGCTTGGCATAGCGGTAGAAGGTTCCCTCGAGATTTGCAAAGGCGATGATAAATCCTGCCCACCCGTCCAGGAATCCGAGCTGGAATACGTAATGGCGCAGGAAGGCCGCGACTGCGTGCGCAAGGGCGCCGGCCATCGAGGCCGAGGCGCCCCGGTCACGCAGGCGTTCTGTTCCCAAGGTCGAATAGCGTTGCATTTTATGCAACATCTGGGCAAGGTCGCGAAACGGGACCTGCGCAATCGGCTCCTGCAGGTAGCCGAGCCTGCCATCGAGGATAAAAGTCTCGTGCACCGCATCGTCCGTGTATCGCAGCTTGCCGCGGCGAAACAGCTGGGGCTGGCGGTAATCCGGGGTATATCCGGAATGGCGCATCCAGCGGCCAAACACAAAATTGCGCCGCGGCACCCAATACGCGTCGGCCGCATCGGGGCGCGCCACCGTGGCACGGATTTCCGCGGCGGCCGCCTCGGTACAGCGTTCGTCGGCGTCCAGGCTGAACACCCAGTCGCCAGTAAGCGCTGCGAGCGCGGCGTTGCGCAGCTTGCCAAATCCCTCGAACGGCACCTGGATCACGCGCGCCGTGAATCGCCGGCAGATCTCCGCGGTCTGGTCCGTGCTGAAGGAGTCCGCAACCACGATCTCGTCGGCCCAGCTCACGCTACGCAATGCCGCCTCGATTTTCTCGGCTTCGTTGAACGCGATGATGTATGCGGAGATGCGCGGCATGCTGGTCCCGGAAATTGGCGCTCGACGACGCGCGGTCGATGGTAGGCGGCTATTATCGCGGATGCGGTGCCACTCGGAGGCGAAACGTGAAAACAGGCGCGGTGCGAGTAGCCCGAAACGGCGGGCCAGAGGTCCTGGAGCTGGTGGAACTCGATGTTGCTGAGCCCGGACCCGGGGAAATCCGGGTCCACAACCGCGCAGTCGGGTTGAATTTCATCGACGTTTACTATCGTACCGGCCAGTACAAAGAGGCATTGCCCCACGGCTTGGGCTTTGAGGGCGCTGGTGAGGTTGACGCGGTCGGGCCGGGCGTGGACTACGTGAAGGAAGGCGATCGTGTTGCGTACGCCTTCGGGCCGATCGGAGCCTATGCGGCCGTGCGGTGCATTCCGGCAAGCAGTGTCGTTCGCCTACCCCGCGCGATCAGCTTCGAGCAGGCCGCGGCGGTAATGCTCAAGGGGCTGACGGTCCAATACCTGTTTCGGCAGACCTATCGCTTGCAGGGCAGCGAAACGATTCTGTTTCACGCAGCTGCCGGCGGAGTTGGACTGATCGCGTGTCAGTGGGCACACGCACTCGGCGTAAAGCTCATTGGTACGGTCGGTTCGCCCGAGAAAGGGCGCATCGCGCGGGCCAACGGTGCCTGGCAGGTCATCGATTACAAGACGGAGGATTTTGTTGCCCGCGTGCGCGAGCTCACCGGTGGTTCCAAGGTTCCGGTGGTGTACGACGGTGTTGGCAAGGACACGTGGGAGGGGTCCCTCGATTGCCTGCAACCGCGTGGTCTGATGGTGAGCTTTGGCAGCGCCTCGGGTCCTGTCACAGGTGTGAATCTGGCGATCCTGGCGCAAAAGGGTTCCCTGTTTGTTACCCGGCCGACCCTGGCAACCCACGTCGTGCCGCGCGCACGGTTCGAGGAGTCGGCGCAGGAGCTTTTCGGGCTTATCGAGCGGGGTGCGATTCGCGTCAAGGTCGAGCACCGCTATCGGCTTGCCCAGGCTTCCCAGGCGCACGCTGACCTGGAAGCACGGCGCACGACGGGCTCGTGCATCCTGATTCCTTGAATACGGCGAACGGCGCTGGGGCAACACCGTCGGCGACGGTCGGTCGAGAACCTGCGGTACCGGCGGACCGGCTCTGGCGCGCGCCAGGATCGCGCACGCTCCTTGCCTTGATCGGTTCGATACTCGTCATTCGTTTGCTCACGCTGGGCGCCTATCCGCTGATGGACACCAGCGAGGCGCGTTACGGCGAAATTGCCCGCGTGATGCTGACGACGGGAAATTTGGTTACGCCCCAGGAAGTCCCCGGAACGCCCTTTTGGGCCAAGCCGCCGCTGTATTCCTGGCTCAGCGCTGCTTCGATGCGTGCGCTGGGCGTAAATGAGTTTGCGCTGCGCCTGCCGTCTTTTCTTTGCGCGCTGGGGGTGCTGGCACTGTGCTATTGCTGGTCCGACTCTCTGGCGTTGGGGCGTCCTCGATTGGAACGGGCGCGCGCTGCGGCTTTGACCCTGGCGCTACTGTCGACCTCGCTACTGTTTTTTGTCTCGGCCGGGGCGGTGATGACCGACCCGGGCCTGGCATTGTGCAGCACCTGGATGCTCGCGGCGTTTCATCATGCCGGAATTCGCGCTTCTCGAGCGCCGATCTGGCGCTATGGCTTTTTTGTCGCCGCGGGCCTGGGCATGCTGGCAAAGGGTCCAGTCATCCTGCTATATGCAGGAGTTCCGATTGCCCTCTGGACACTGTGGCAGCGCCGGGTCGCTTCGGTCTGGACGGCAATGCCGTGGGTGGTGGGGACCGTTCTGGCAGGATTGATCTGCGTACCGTGGTATCTGCTGGCGGAACAGCGAACGCCGGGCTTCTTGCGGTACTTCCTGCTCGGCGAGCACGTCATGCGCTTTCTTAAGCCCGGTTGGGGCGGCGACCTGTACGGCACGGCCCATGCGGAACCGCTGGGAATGATCTGGCTCTATCTAGCCGGCGCCATGGGCGCGAGCGCATGGCTGGTGGTAGCCGCAGTCCTGTCCTCGGCACGCAACCGGCTACGCCCAGGATCCGACGCGGGCGCTATCGACCCGGAGCACCGGTTCTTGCTTCTTGCCACTTTGACGCCCCTCGTATTTTTCAGCTTTGCGGGTAACATCATCTGGACCTACGTCTTGCCGGTACTGGGCCCGCTCGCCGTACTGGTTGCCGATTTTTTCGCTCCACGCATCGAGCGCGCGGCGCACTGGCGCTACGCGGTGTACGGGACGCTGGGCGTGGCAGGAACGTTATTGGCGCTTGCCGTCGTTACCTGGGCGCCGCGCCATGTTGCCAAACACTCCAGTGCGTCGCTGGTGGCCCAGTGGCGTCTACAGGAGCGCATGGCGCCCGGCGCGCTCGTGTACCTGGGGCGCAAGGCGCCGGCGTCCTTGCGTTTTTATTCGCGAGGGTCGGTGCGCGCCGTCCCGGAACTGGCAGTGGCCTTGCAAGAACTCGCTGGCGAACACGATCTGTACCTTGCGCTGGCACCGGTTCGGACGGACGAGGTACAGCGATTCGCCGCCGCCTTGCCAAGCCCCTTGATCGTGCAGCAGCTCGGCGCCAACTCGGATCTTGCCCTGCTATGGGTGCATGACGGCGGCCGAGGCCGCTAGGCCGAAATCAATGTGGTGGCGTACTCGACTTCCTTTCGGCTCCCGAGAACAACCGCAACCTGCTGATGCAGGGAGCTTGGCTGTATGACCAAAATCCGCGGGCGTTCGCAGAAATGCCGCCGCGCTGCGTGATGCGGTGCGCGTCGGGTACCATCAATGCGACCCAGCGCATGTTGCGAGCGGGAATTCGTGCACTTCATGCCCGATGGTGAGTACGAGTTGGGCCTGCAGACCATGCACCGCCTAGCCCGCGCAGACCTAATTGGTGCCGGCCTGCAGAAGCCCGGCTTCCTGCGCACGCGAATCGTGTGCCGGTAGCACCGAGAAGACCGTGCCGATCGAGACATCGACGTCGATATTGCTCGAACCGTCGGGGGGATCAAAGAACAACGGGCAATTACCGTGCGGATAGACAACCGGAATTCCCAGGGGTCCGTCCATTTCCCGCGAGGCCATCGCCGCCGGTTTTCCGCCCCATTTGTTGGCCTCGGCCAGCATCTCGTTGGCGATGATGTCGAGTTCTTTCTGCGTTTTCCCAGCACGTTCGTCGACTCGGCGCTTGCCAGGGCGCCGCGGGCGGGGGCGTGCGAGATCGCTTTTACGGGGCGGGCACCGTTTGCAGGAGTGGTCGCAGATTCGCGTCCATGCCACTGGTGCGTTCGGGGCGGATCAGGAAGTGGGTCCGGCACAGTCGATTCGCCTGGCCTTGGGCGCTGGTTCAGTTTGCCAAGGCGCGATCCACGATCTCGCGCACATCGCGGGAAATGCCGCTGTCGCGACCAACTTCCTCCAGCGCCCGGCGCATCTGCGCGCTGCGATCGGGCGTATAGCGGCGCCAGCGCTCGAGCGTCCGGGCAACACGCGCCGCCACGATGGGGTTGATTCGATCCAGGCGCAGCACCTGGTCGATCCAGAAGGAATAGCCGGAACCATCCGGTCGATGGAATTCGGCCGGGTTGCCGTTGCAAAAACCCAGTACCAGCGAATTGACGTTGTTGGGATTTTTTTCCGAGTAGGCGCTGTGCCGCAGCAGCACCTTGACGCGCTCAAGCGCGGGCGGCTCCCCATCGTGGGCCGGTGCCGTGGCCTGGAGCGAAAACCACTTGTTCATCAGTAGCGGTTCGCCTTGCCACTCGCGTGCCACCTGCAGCAGGACTTCGGCCTTGATGTGCGCCGGGCTGTGGACGATTGCGGCAAGCGCGGCGTACCGGTCCGTCAGATTGTCCGCCTCGGAGAGCTGGCGGCGTGCCCGCTCCAGGGCGCCGTCGTCGCCACCGAGGACCAGGTAGGACAGGGCAATATTCTTGAGCGCGCGCCGGCCGGCGTGCGCCGAATCCGGAGAATATGCCAGCGAGTCAGCCATCTCACGGTAGGTCTCCTGCCATTGGGAACCCAGTCGGCTCCCGAGCCATCGGCGCATTCCGGTCCGGGCATTGTGGATGGCCTGCGGTTCAACAACGGCGCGCTGCTCGGCAATTACGATCTCGCTGGGCAATTGCAGGATTCGTTCGCGAAATGCCGGCGACGCGGCCTCGTCGCGCAGCATTCTCTGCATCAGCGCCAGGAGCTTGTCGCTGATCTGCATCGATTCCCCGGTCTCGAGGGAATCGGTTGCACGAAGCAGTGCGGCGAGCGCAATTTTCTGCCCCGCTTCCCATCGATTGAAGCCGTCACGGTCGTGTGTGGCCAGCAGCAGCAGTTCGTCGTCCTCGTAATGGTGCTCGACGATGACTGGCGCGGAGAAATCCCGCAGAATTGACGGCACGCAACCCGGGGCAACGTCGAGCAGCCGAAAGGTATGCGCGCGCTGGGTCAACTCCAGCACGCGCGTGGTGCCGGCCGCTTGCGCTTCACCCTCCAAGCGCAGCGGCTGGTCGGCGCCGTCCGGGCCGACCAGCCCGAGTGCCACGGGAATCAACAGTGGCTCCTTGTTGGGCTGACCGGGGGTTGGTGGGCAACTTTGCACGATGCGCAATTCGAGCGCGCCGGCCTCGGCGTAGTACACCCGGCTCACCGCGATTCGCGGGGTTCCCGCCTGCGAGTACCACTGCAGGAACTGATGCAGATCGCGGCCGGAGGCGTCTGCCATTGCGGCGACGAACTGGTCGCAGGTCGCTGCCTGGCCGTCGTGGCGCTCGAAATACAGGTCCAACCCGCGTCGGAACCCTTCGACGCCGAGCAGCGTTTGCAACATGCGCACGACCTCTGCGCCCTTCTCGTATACGGTGGCGGTGTAGAAATTGCTGATTTCGACGTAGGCATCCGGGCGTATCGGGTGCGCCATCGGACCTGCATCCTCGGGAAACTGCGCTGCCCGCAGGGCGCGCACATCATCGATGCGGGCGATGGCGCGCGCGGATACCGGGTCGGCGCCCACGGCCTTGGCTTCGGACTCCAGCAGATCGCGCGTGAATTCCTGATCGCGAAAGACCGTCAATCCCTCCTTGAGGCTCAACTGGAACCAATCGCGGCAGGTAACGCGATTGCCGGACCAGTTGTGGAAATACTCGTGTCCGATGATCGATTCGATCGTCGCAAAATCCGTATCGGTCGCAATCGAGGGATCGGCCAGTACGTACTTGGCATTGAAGATATTCAGCCCCTTGTTCTCCATCGCCCCCATGTTGAAATCGGCCGTGGCGACGATCATGTAGCGGTCGAGATCGAGCTCGCGCCCGAACCGGCTCTCGTCCCAAGCGATGGCGCGTCGCAGGCATGCCGCAGCGTGTTCTAGGCGAGGCAAATCGGCCGCTTCCGCCCAGATCTGCAATAGCACCTCGCGGCCGCTGCGGGTGCGGATCTTTTCGTCGCGGCTCGCGAGCCGCGCGGCGACAACCGCGAACAGGTAACTGGGTTTGGGGTGGGGGTCTTCCCAAAGTGCGAAATGACGCTGGTCCGGAAGCGGCCCTTGATCGATCAGATTGCCATTGGACAGCAGCACCGGGAATTGGTCCCGCTTGGCACGCAGCATGACCGTGTAGCGCGCCAGCACGTCGGGGCGATCCGGAATCCACGTGATGCGTCGCATTCCCTCGGCTTCGCACTGCGTAAACAGCGAGCCATTGGACACGTACATGCCCATCAGGGACGAGTTGGCGCGTGGTTCAATCCGGTTGCGGATCCTGAGCGTGAAGGTGTCGGAGCCCGGCGCCTGGATGCGCAACAGATCCGGTCCAATCTGGTAATTTGCAGGGCCGAGCGCGCGTCCATCCAATTCCACGGAAACAAGATCGAGCTGCTCGCCGTTGAGTTCGACGGCGGCATCCGGTGCGGATGAGTTGCGCCGCAAATGCAAAGTGGCGCCGACCTCGGTCACATCCAGACCGAGATCGAATTCGAGCGCGATGCGATCGAGCAGGTACGGGGGGGGCCGGTAACTGGAACGTTGAACGCGTGCTGATGCGGTTTTATGCATTGGGCAATCGGGTTAAGCGAGTAGACAACTACGTGGTCAACGGCAGTTGGAATCCGCTGCCGTGCCAGGAGCTTGGCCGCCAATTCTAGCGCCCTCCTGTTGCATGGCGCGGCAAAGGCAAAGATCGACCAATCAGCGAGACATTTTTGATACTTCTGCAATTTTGTGCAAAATGCGTTGACAGGTACATTGGCGCTCGAGTCCGGACGTAGAAAGCGGTGGCGTGGCCTTTTCTTCCTTGATGACTTTCTTTACCGATGCTGGCGACTCGGGCGTGCTGTTGCCCATGTCCCTGGTCTGCGCGGCAACGCTTTGGCTCTTTCATTCGCAGCGCCTGGCCTGGCTGCTACTGCGATCCGTGATTCTCGCCGGTGTCGTGATTGCCGTGCTAAAGGTGTTCTTCCTGTCCTGTGGGGCGCACTGGCAACCGGGGTTGATCAGTCCCAGCGGACACGCATGCCTGAGCGCAGTTGTCTACGGAACCATGGGAACCGTTGCCTCGGCGGGTCGACCCGCGTTAGTGCGCGCAGCAATTACCGCATTGGTGGCGTTGTTGATCGGCGCCATCGCGATTTCGCGCGTTGCGCTTGGTATCCACACCTGGACCGAAGTTATCGTGGGATTGTCCGTCGGCATTTTGGCACAGCTGTTGTTTGCCTGGTCGTTCGCGCGGATGGAACCCCCGCGTGTCGACCTGAAGACCTTTGGGGTGGCTTTGATGACGACCGTGCTGGTGGCGTTTGGCATCCGGATACCGGCCGAGTCGTTTATCCGTCACATCGCCAGACACGTAGGAGAGAACTGCGAGATTACCGACGCCGACCGCTATTTGCGGGTCGTAGCGGTTTTTCGCCGTGACGGGTCGGCGGGCGCGCAGCCTCAGCCGGTGCGCAGCAGGGCGATCACGTCATCGGCCAGTTCGCGCGCCGATTGATCGTACGGCGTAACGATGCGGGTCTTGCCGTTGGTATCGATCACGAATGTTGATGCCGTGTGCTCGACGGTAATGTTGCCGCGGTAGTTGCTGATCTGGTAGTTGGCGTGAAAGGCTCTCGTGACGGCGTCGGTTTGCTCCTCTGTTCCGCGCAGGCCGATGAAGCTCGGATCGAATGACGGCACGTAGTTGCGCAGCAGCTCAGCGGTATCACGCACCGGATCGACGGTCACGAACAGCGCCTGGACACGGTCGCCGTCGGTGCCCAGCAGGCGCCGGACTTCGGCGAACTTCGCCAGGGTCGTCGGGCAGACGTCGGGACAGTGCGTGTAGCCAAAGGAAAGCAGCACGACCTTGCCGCGAAAATCGCTCAGCGAACGGGCCTGGTTCGACATGTCCGACAGCGTGAATGGCCCACCCCAGTCTTCCCGGGAAACGTCGCGGCCGTGGAAGACGCCAGGGTGGGACAAACCGAACCAGCGCGTGGGCGGACCGGAAATCAACATGAGGGTTGCCAGCAACACCGTGGCGAGCGCGAGCGTTGCAGCAACCGCGCGTTGCACGCTGGAGCGTTCACTCATGGCTGGGCGAGGATCGAACGGACGGTGTATTGAGCGCACGCACCGGGGCAACAATGTCGACCGCATGCTTTGCGCCCCTGGCGTCGAGCAGCTGCAAAGTGATCGTCACGCTTTGGCCGACCAGCAGCTGTCTCTTGAGCCCGATCAGCATGATATGGTAGCCGTGATCCAACGCCACGGTCGTATCGGCCGGCAGGGGCAGGCTCTCCACGCGGCGCATCGTCATCAGGTCGTTGACGAGCCGCATTTCGTGGATCTCGACTTTTTCCGCCACGGGCGAGGACGCACCGACCAGGCGCGCGTCTTCGCGACTCCTCAGCTGCATGAATGCGCCGGAGCCGGTTTGCCCTTCCACGGTAGCTCGCACCCAGGCATCGCTGACGCGCAGCAGCCCCGGCGCGGCCCCGGCCGGGGCGCAAATTGCGCTGCCGGAAAACACGCACAGCGCAATGAACAGGGCCAGGACCCGAGCGATGGTCGCGTGTTGTGCAAAAAGACCGGTCATCCTTGCAACTTCGGAACAGGACGGCGACGAGCCGGGCTTCTAGGTTACTCCTTCGCTCCGGCGCCGCAGCTCGCCGTTCGCCCGATGCGCGCGAGAGCCGACAGCGCAGACGCTAGCGGTCGCGTCCCAGTTGCCAGAGCAAAAAAGCGTACTCGCGGGCCGTCTCGTGGTAGCGCTGGAAACGGCCGCTCTTGCCGCCGTGGCCGGCGCTCATATCGATGCTGAACAGCAGCGGGTGCCGATCGGTTTTCAGTGCCCGCAACTTGGCTACCCATTTGGCGGGCTCGTAATACTGGACCTGCGAGTCCCACAGACCTGTGAACACCAGCATTGCCGGGTAGTCCTGCGCGCGCACGTTGTCGTAGGGCGAATACGAAAGCATGTATTCGTAGTATGACTTTTGCCGTGGATCGCCCCATTGGTCGAACTCGTTGGTGGTAAGGGGAATGCTCTCGTCAAGCATTGTTGTCACGACGTCGACGAACGGCACATGGGCGACGATGGCGCGATAGCGATCCGGCGCCATGTTGGCCACGGCGCCCACCAGCAGGCCGCCGGCACTGCCGCCTTGGGCGCATACCTTGTCCTTTGCCACGTATCCCTTGCCCACGAGCATGTCAGTGACATCGATGAAATCGGTGAACGAGTTCTTCTTCTGAAGCAGGCGGCCGCCGTCATACCACTTGCGTCCCATTTCCTGGCCGCCGCGCACGTGCGCAATCGCGACGACGAAGCCGCGGTCCATCAGGCTTACCCAGCTGTAGTGGAAACTTGGGTCCATCGAGTAGCCGTAGGAGCCGTAGCCGTATTGGTACAGCGGCGCTGTTCCATCGAGCACGTTGTCCTTGCGGTAGGCAAGCGTGACCGGGATCTGCGTGCCGTCGCGCGCAGTGGCGGCGAGGTATTGCGTCACGTAATTGCTAGATTCGAAACCGCCCAGGACCGCCTCGGTCTTTTTCCACTCGCGTTCGTGACTACCCATATCGTAGTCATACGTTGTTCGCGGCGTGGTCAGTGAGGTGTACGCGTAGCGCAGCTTGCCGCTGTCGATGTCCGGCGTCTCGACCAGCGTCATCGCGAACGCGGCCTCGGAGGATTCGATCAGCCTGTCCTTGGCGGGGTCGGCGCCGTGTGCCCAGCCGCGGATGCGAATCCTGAGCAATCCGCCCGAGCGTTCGTTGATCGCCAGGTATCCCGTCGACACCTCGAAACGCTCCACGAATGCCTCATCGCGGTGGGCGACGACATCCTTCCACGTGCCTTTGTCGGCGCGCGAGGTGATCGGTGCGCGCACGATGCGGAAATTTGGCGCCTGCCAGTTCGTGCGAATGATGAAGTCAGCGCCCAGATGATCGACGTGGTATTCGTGGTCGACCTCGCGCGGCGTGACGATCTGAAAGCGCAGTGCCGGATCGTTGGCGTCGGCAAAGCGCCATTCGCTTTGCAGGGTGCTGGCGCTGGCGATGAACAGATACCTCTCGGAGCGGCTCTTGCTGACGCTCAGGTAGTAACGATGATCGTTTTCTTCATAAATCAGGCGATCGCCTGGCGGGTCAATGCCAAGTGTGTGCGCATGCACGCGTACCGAGAGCAGCGTTACCGGGTCCTTTTCTATGTACAGCACGGTCTTGCTGTCCCCGGCCCACACTATTTCGGCCTCCACGTTCTGCACCCGATCCGCAAGAATCTCACCGGTCCTCAGGTCCTTGAACTGCAGTTCATACTGGCGTCGGCCGATGCCGTCCTGCGTAAATGCCATCAAGCTGCCATCGGGGCTCACCGCGAAATCGCCGATCTGGAAAAATTCGCGTCCCTTGGCCATCTCGTTGCCGTCCAGCAATATTTGCTCGGCGGCACTCATCGATTCCTTGCGACGCGCGTAAATGGGATACTCGCGGCCGGCTTCATAGCGGCTGTAGTACCAGAAGCCGTGGTGCAACACCGGCACGCTCGCATCGTCCGGTGGCAGCCGTGCGATCAACTCGTCAAACAACTTTTGCTCGAGCGCTGCGTGGCATGCGAGCACGGCCTGCGTGTAGGCGTTTTCCTTCGAAAGGTACGCGAGCACCGGCTTTGACTGCCGCGTGTCGTCCCGCAACCAGTAAAAGTCGTCCCTGCGGTCACCGTTCGGAGACGTGACCACATAGGCTTGGTTGCTGGCGTGCGGCGGTGCAAAATCGGCGGCGCTCGGTGCGTCCCGGTCAGTTGCGGCGGCGGGCATGAAGTCGTCTCTTTCGCCGGCGGCAGTACCGGCGCTCGGCAGGCGGCCGCGGAACCCGTGCGCTCCGGGGCGGTCCCAATGATAGATCGCATTCCTTGATCTTCATCAAGTCCACCGAAAGGAGTGCCTCGACAATTGCCACCGTCCCCAAGCTGGTCGGAGTGCCGGTCGGTAGCGGTGCAGGGTTCGTATCCCGGCTTGGAAGGGCGATAGTCCTAGTCGTTCGCGGCGGGTGCCGGGCGGCCATCGGTGACTACGGAGCCGATGCCAAGCGGTGCGTTTCTCGACGCTTCTGCGCGAGCGAGATTCCGAAAGAACCTTCTCACGAGGAGACCCAATGAAGACGCTCGAAATCATTTTAATCATTATCACTTTCGTGGTGCCCGCCGTGGCGATCTTGGCCGATAACGGGATGTGGAAACGCAAAGAATCGTAGGAAAAGCGATTCGGTGGGCGCCGGCGCTAACGTGCCGGCCGCCCGCCCCCCGGGCTGGCTGCCGTATTCTTTAACAAAAGCCCGGCGAAAGACAGTCCCTTGCCGTTTGTGACGATTGGTGTTCGCCGGTGGAAGTCTCCGGCGCGCGCCGGTTTGCCTATGAAAATCCCATCTGGCAGCGGCTATTCAGATGGCGGCGAGCCATTAGCTCGGCTTCTCGAGGAGAAGACGCGTGGATATCCATGAATTTCAAGCCAAGGAACTGCTGAGCGGATTTGGCGTCCCGATTCCGCTGGGCATTGTGGCCTATAGCGCCGATCAGGCGGTATTCATTGCCACGGAACTGGGCGGATCGCTCTGGGCCGTCAAGGCGCAGGTGCATGCGGGCGGGCGGGGCAAGGCTGGCGGGATCAAACTGTGTCGCACGCATCACGAGGTCGCGGCCGCAGCCAGGGAACTGCTCGGTAAGAACCTGGTGACCGACCAGACCGGGCCGGAGGGCAAGATCGTCCAGCGAGTTTATGTCGAAGTGGCAGAACCCTTCGAGCGCGAGATTTATCTGGGGTTTGTGCTCGACCGCAAGATTCAAAGAATTCGGGTAATCGCCTCGGCGTACGGCGGGATGGAAATCGAGGACATCGCCCAAGGCCGTCCGGAATCCATCCTACAGTGCCAAATTGAACCGGCCGTGGGGATGCAACCGTTCCAGGCGCGGGAATTGGCGTTCGGGCTCGGATTGAATATCAAGCAGGTAAGCCGCGCTGTGACGGCAATTCTCGGCTGCTATCGCGCCTTTCGCGATCTCGATGCGACGATGGTCGAGATCAATCCCCTCGTTGTCACGCGTGACGATCGCGTGCTGGCGCTCGATGCCAAGATGTCGTTTGACGACAACGCCTTGTTCCGCCATCCGACCGTGGCCGAGATGCGCGATCCCAAGCAGGAAGATCCGCGAGAAGCACAGGCGGTCCAGCATGGCCTGAATTACGTCGGCCTCAGCGGTGACATTGGCTGCATCATCAACGGCGCCGGCCTCGCGATGGCGACCATGGACATGATCAAGTACGCCGGAGGCGAACCGGCAAACTTTCTGGACGTTGGCGGCGGGGCCTCGCCGGAGCGCGTTGCGGAGGCGTTTCGAGTGGTGCTGTCTGACCAAAAGGTCAAGGCGATCCTGGTCAATATCTTTGCCGGGATCAACCGTTGCGACTGGATTGCGCAAGGCGTTGTGCAGGCCGCGGCGGGGCTGAAGATTCCCCTGATTGTCCGCCTCGCCGGTACCAATGTCGATGCCGGCCAAAGGATCATTCGCGAGAGCGGGCTGTCCATCATCAGTGCCGCGGACCTCGCCGATGCCGCGCAAAAGGCGGTGGCTGCGGCGCGCGGCGCGGCGCAAGCAACGTCGCAGCGCGTACCGTAGAGGAAGTGAAATGAGCATTCTCATTGATGAGAACACGCCGGTCCTGGTGCAGGGGATTACCGGCGAGAAGGCAAGTTTTCATGTTCGCGAGATGATTGCCTACGGTACGCGCGTGGTCGGCGGGGTCACGCCCGGCAAGGGCGGTCAGCGCCACCTGGATCGCCCGGTCTTCGATACCATGAAGGACGCCGTCCACGCGACCGGCGCCCAGGCGAGCCTGGCGTTCGTGCCGCCGCCGTATGCGGGCGATGCGCTGATGGAAGCGGCCGACGCGGGCTTGCGGCTCGTCTGCGTGATTACGGACGGCATACCGGCGCAGGACATGATGCGCGTCAAGCGCTACCTGCTGCGCTACCCCCAGGACGCCCGAACGATGGTCGTCGGGCCCAACTGTGCCGGAATCATCAGCGCGGGCAAGGCCATGCTCGGCATCATGCCGGGAAGCATCTACCGGCGCGGCAGCGTCGGCATTGTTTCGCGTTCCGGCACTTTGGGGTACGAGGCCGCGGCGCAGATGCAAGCCTTGGGCATCGGCGTTACCACCAGCGTCGGCATCGGCGGTGACCCGATCAACGGCAGTTCGTTTCTCGACCATCTGGCGCTCTTCGAGGAAGATGCGGAGACCAAGGTGGTCATCATGATCGGCGAGATCGGCGGACCACAGGAGGCGGACGCGGCCGCCTGGATTCGCGGCCACATGAGCAAACCGGTCGTTGGCTACGTTGCCGGACTGACGGCACCCAAGGGGCGCCGCATGGGTCATGCCGGCGCTATTATTTCTGCGCAGGGCGATACCGCCGCGGAGAAGGCCGAAATCATGAGCTCCTTCGGACTGCAGGTCGCACCCAGCGCTGCCGACCTGGGAAGCACCGTTGCCAAGGCACTGGCGAGGGTTTCGTAACGGCATGCGGCCGTCGGCGCCAGCCAACTGCCGCAACAGGCGTGCGGCCAGTCGCTTGCGGAGGGTAACCCAGTGAGCTTCACGATCATCGAACAGGCATTTCCACGCCTGCACCGTTCCGAGCTGGCAGTGCCTGGTTCCAATCCTGCAATGTTCGAGAAGGCGGCTCGTAGCGCCGCGGACGTCGTGTTCCTCGATCTTGAGGATGCGGTTGCCCCGGACGACAAGGAGGCGGCCCGACGCAACATCATGGAGGGGCTGCAGGAGATCGACTGGGGCCGCAAGACCATGATGATCAGAATCAATGGCCTGGACACCCACTATATGTATCGCGATGTGGTCGATATTGTCGAAGTGTGCCCACGTCTGGACATGATCCTGATCCCGAAGGTTGGCGTACCGCAGGATGTGTATGCGCTGGACATGCTGGTGACGCAGATCGAGGTCGCCAAAAAGCGTGGCAAGCGTATCGGTTTCGAGGTCCTGATCGAGACCGCCCTGGGGATGGCCAACGTCGAGGCCATTGCCCAATCGAGCCGCCGGCTCGAAGCGATGAGTTTTGGAGTGGCCGACTATGCCGCATCGACACGCGCACGCACCACGGTCATCGGCGGCGTGAATCGGGACTCGGGCGTGCTTGCCGATAAGGATGAACGCGGTGATCGACAGTACTTCTGGACGGACCCCTGGCACGCCGCCCAAACCCGAATGATGGTCGCGTGTCGCGCCTACGGCCTGCGCCCGATCGACGGACCGTTCGGCGATTTCAGCGATCCGGACGGCTATGTTGCGGCAGCCAACCGTGCTGCCGTGCTTGGCTATGAAGGCAAATGGGCGATCCATCCCTCGCAGATCGAGCTTGCCAATCGTGTCTACACGCCTTCGGAGGCGGAGGTCGGCAAGGCACGGCGCATCATGGATGCGATGGCGCAGGCGGCGCGGGAGGGCCGGGGAGCGGTATCGCTCGATGGTCGCCTGATCGATATCGCCAGTATCCGCATGGCCGAGGCCTTGCTCGCCAAGGCCGAATCCATTTCGGGACAGATCGCGGCGGCCCAGAGACCGGAAGTCTGAGGAAGTCCGTGATAACGAAACGATCGTGCCAGGGTGAGCGCTGCCCGGTAGGCGACATGGAGAGCCCGCCGTTCCTCCGCATATCGTGCGGGCGCGATAGGATACCGGCCCGGCCGTTTCGATCAGGGCAAGTCGATGCGAAGTGGACACGGCGACGATGGGCCAAGCGGACATCGGCAGCGGTCCCGGCCGCGCGTCAGGGAAAGGGGAAGCGAAACGGAACGGCGGGCTTGGCTCTTACGTGCGATATTGCAGCGGCGCACGGTTTGCAAAAGCCATGGATAGGGACATCGTTACCGCGGTATTCGACACATCCGCGATATGTGATTCCACCTCGCGGATTAGCACGCATGCGGTGCGCAAACGCGCTAACGGACCTTCTCGTACGTTCCGATCAGTTCGGCGTGCGCCAGGATGTGTCCGGTCATCGCCTGCAGTAACCGGTCCTTGGTCGGCAATGCAAGGTCCGGCAGGACCACATCGAGCGCATAGAGCTTGTGGAAATAGCGATGGCGCCCAACGGGCGGGCACGGACCACCATAGCCGGCGCGCTTCCAATCGTTCCTTCCTTGCAGGGTTCCCGGCGGCAGCGGCTGCCGGGAAGCGCCTTGGTCCAGACGCGTCACGTCGGCAGGAATATTGTAGAGGACCCAATGGACCCAGGTCATCCTCGGCGCTGCCGGGTCCGGCGCATCCGGATCGTCGATGATCAGCGCTAGAGTCTTGCTTGCGGGGGGAACACCAGACCATGCAAGGGGGGGCGACAGGTCCTTGCCTTCACAGGTCAAAATGCTGGGAATACTCGCGCCGGGCTCGAATGCGGCGGAGGTAAGTTGCAGCATCGCGGTCATTTTGGCGATCTCCGTATGGCAAGTTCCATCTTACGCGGCCGGCCGATACCTCACCCACCTACCAGGCTCGCCGCGATATTGATCGAAAAGCCGAGAATGGCGAGGTTGAACAGAAAACTGAGTACGGATTGCGCAAGTACGGTCTTGCGCAAGGACCGTGACATCACGGAGATGTCGGAAGTCTGCGCGGCGACCGCGATGGTGAACGAGAAATAGAGGAAGTCCCAATAGTCTGGACTTTCCTCATGATCCGGAAATCGAAGCGCACGGCCTTCGCTGGGCGACTGGTAATAGAGGCGCGCATAGTGCAAGGTAAACAGCGTTGCGACCAGGAACCAGGAGCCGACGACGGTGACGCCAGTAAATGTGTAATGGGCCACGCGATGGCTTAGGGGCAAGTCCCTGGTGCTCGTCAGCTCCAGAACGATCGCGGCAAGGCTGACCACCGCAGCCGTCGACATGATCGCCAGGACGGCGGCGGCACTCTTGTCCTCCTGCTCTGCGATCCTGCGAACCTGGATATGGCTCGAGCGCACCATCAGCCATCCCACCAGGAACAGGTAGAACCATACCGTAATGTTCCAACTTACCAGTGCCCGGGTCACCGGAGTCCACTGCGAGGGCAAAGCAAGACCCGATACGGCGCCCGCGACGATCGCAATGACAAGTCGTGGCCGCGCCCGGATGATTTGGCGAAACGTGTTCATGGATCATTACAAAGAAGGCCGGAGCGCTACCCCTGCCGCCGTTACCAAGGCCAAACCAGGGGCAGCAAACCAAATGCCGCCAGACCCAGCAGCAAACCCAAGCCCTGTATCCCCGTTGGGCGGGAAGACAGCGCGAACGCGTAGATACCCTTTACGACATTGTTGCTGGACGCTGCGATCAGAATAGCGGACGCTGCTACTTGCAAGGGCGTAAGCGTTGGAGCCGACTGGGTAATTCCCATGATGAAGGGATCCACATCGGTGACGCCCATGACGGCGGCAAGTGTGTAAACGCCTGCATTGCCAAGGTATGCGATGGCCAAGTGGGTCGCCACCAGCATGCCCACGAAGAGCAGCGCGAAAAGAAGTGCGGCACTGATTTCGAGCGGATTTTTCGGCTCGAAGTGTCTGATCACCTGCGCCGTACTTGCGTCTTTTCGTCGGGACCACAGCAAACCGGTGCCGATCGCGAGAGCGGCCAGCCCGACAAAGGGCAGCGCCAACCGGCTCATCAGCTCTTGGTTGAACAGCGCCAATAGGACCGCCAGACGCAAATACATCATCCCGGAGGCGATCAGGATTCCGCCCGAAAACAGGTGTGGTTGCTGTTCGGTCGCTGACCGTCGGGCAAGGACCACTGTCGTAACCGTGGAGGAATACGCGCCGCCGAGGAGCGCTGCCAGGATAACGCCGCCTTGACCCTTCGTCAGCCTCTGAAGCACGTAGCTGCCATACGAAACCGCGCTCACCGCCACGACAACGAGCCAGGCCTTGAACGGGTTGATCTGGAATTGGCTGAATTGCGTGTCGGGCAACAGCGGCAGAACGACGGCAGATAGCAGCAGGAATTTGGCGAGCGTCAGGATGTCCGTGCTCTCAATGCGCTTCGCCAAATCCTCCAGCCGGGTCTTGAGTTCCAGCAATAGGATGCTGGAGACGGTTATTGTGGTGGCGATCCAGTACATGTCGCGATAGACCAGAGCACCCACCAGATAAGTCGCGAGACCGGACATCTCGGAAGTAACGCCGGAATATCCGGAGGAGGCGAGCTTGTGCCAGTAGGCCATCAGCAGGAATGCCGCGATCACGACAAAGCCCAGGGCCTGTGGCAGGAGTTCGCCCCCGGATAGCACGGCCATCGAGTAGCCGACCAGTCCGATCAGCGGGAACGTGCGCACGCCGCCAAACGCGAAATGGTCTTCGGCCGCCTTGCGCTCTTCCCGCTCCAGCCCGACAAGAAAAGACAGGAACAGCACGAAAATGATGTGTGCGCCCTCAGGGGGCAGCCACTCGAAAAATTTCATGGGTTTCTAGGCGCCACCGGGGAAGAGGATCACGCAATATATTCCCATACCCCCACTGGCTGTAGTGCATCGGTCATAGCGCCGATGCAAGTATGGGCGGGCGCCTAGAAAAGCAATCGGCGAGAACCGGCGGCTCAGCGAATTCCCGCGCGCCGCAGGCGTGCCCGCAGCGTTTCGATCTCGTCCAGGAGGTCGAGCACCAGCGCCGTTCCTGCGACACCTAGGTCCAGGTCCCCGCTCAGGCGCAATGCCAAGCGCGCGCGCCGCAACGACGGCCCGCTAAACACCCACTCCTCGGGCCCGCTGCCGGCGGGCTCCAGCACGCCTTCTTCGACAAGAACCACCACCTGCGCTCTGGCGGCGCCGCAGGCGCGGCACAGGTCCGCAAGCGTGAAACGGATTTCGTCCTCGACGACGATGCCATCGACAACAACGGAAGGATAGGGGTCGGCCATCGTCTTTACGCCTCCAATGCGCTGCGCGGATTGAAACCGGGGTAGGTGCGCGCCAGAGCTGCATATGCGTCCTTGGCGGCCGGCGTATCCGCCGGCGGCACCGTGATGACCAGCACCGCGTACATGTCGCCGGGCGGGTTGCTGGGCAGGCCCTTGCCTTTGAGCCGCAGCCTGCGCCCCGACGACGAACCGGGCGGGATGCTCAACTGCACATCGCCATCGGGCGTGGGGGCCGTCACCGTTGCGCCTAGCGCCGCTTCCCACGGCGTGATCGGCAGGTCGATGTAGACGTCGCGGCCATCGACGCGAAAGCGGGGATGCGGCTGGAACGCGATCTCCAGGTAAAGATCGCCCGCCGGGCCACTTCCATCACCTGGGCCGCCCTGTCCGGCAAGGCGCAGATGCTGTCCTTCGCGCACGCCCTTCGGGATGTTGACGTCGAGTTGCCGCTCCTGCAGCGTGAGCCGGCCCTGTGCGTCGACGACTGGAACTCGCAGCGAGATCGTACGGCGTGCGCCGCGATAGGCGTCTTCGAGGTCGATCACGACCTTGGCATGGTGATCGCCGCCGGGCGCGTGCATGCTGGCGTGCGCGCCGCTTGCCTGGCGGCCGAACAACGACCGGAAGAAGTCGCTGAACTCCGCCGCCTCGCCGGGCCCGAAGTCGCGGCCGCTGAACTCGAACCCGCCTTCCCAGCCGGGAGGCGGCTGGAAATCCTGTCCGCGATGGTAGCGGCGGCCGATGTCGTCGTAGGCGGCGCGCCTCTCCGGGTCGCTCAGTGCCTTGTAGGCCTCGCCCACTTCCTTGAAGCGAGCTTCGGCATCGCGCTCCTTACTGACGTCGGGATGAAACTTACGCGCCAGCTTGCGATAGGCGCGCTTGATCTCGTCCTGAGTGGCCGTGCGCTCCACACCGAGGGTGGCGTAATAATCCTTGAACTCCATGAATTGTTCCGACGATGCCTAGCGAGCGCTTTGGGCAGGCCGACCCAAACGACCATCGGCACCGCTTTCCATTTGTGCAGTGTACGGCAAGCACAGCTCGACCACGAGCATCCGGCGGCACGGATTCGACGTGTCGGCTCCTGTCGGTATGGACGCTGTCGCACAAATTCATTGCTGATGGGCGGCTTAGGCGGTCGAGGAGCGCAGGGGTGCCTTGCGCGCGCTTGCCGGATTCGCTTATGGCCTCTGGTTCGCGGGCAATTGACCTCGCTCAACATTGAATGCCGATCACCACTTCAAACTATTGTTTGGTTGGGCAAATGCGAACTGTACAGCGGGTCATTTCGGCTGGCGAAGTTAAGAGGCAAGGTGCAATTGATGGACGAATGCAATATTCCAAAGCGCCGAATACAGCGCGGCTCACGGGCGCGCTTCCAATGCCGTGTCCTGCTCGCGGTCCTGTTGGCGGTATTTGCCCTCGCCGCCGCAGCCGACCCGGCCCAGTCAAATCCTCCGCCGGTGACCGGCAGCCCTAAGGCGCCGACTCCGTCTTGGGGCAAACCCCTGCCCTACCCGGTCGTAATCGCGGACCGGCGCAACAACCGGTTGATCGAGGTCTCGCCCGACAAGCGGATCATCTGGCAATTCGGCTCGCCCGATCTGAAGATCTATCACGACAACGACGACGTCTACTTTTCGCCGGACGGACACTTGCTTGCCATCAGCGAGGAGGACAACCAGGACATCCACCTGATCGACTACGAACGCCGTGAACTGATTTGGAGCTATGGCGTTCCAGACGTCGCTGGCAGCGACCCCGGGTACATGAACTTCCCGGACGATACGCATGTGATGGCGGACGGAACCATCCTGGTTGCCGACATCCGCAACTGCCGGGTTCTTTTCCTGGACCGGGACACCGCGAGCATCAAGACCCAATGGGGCGCGCCGAGCCGCAAGGACGGAAACTGGCGCAAGGATCCCAATTGTCGGCACGATCCACCACGGTTTCTCGGACTACCCAATGGCGTCGTCGAACTCGACGGCGGCGACATTCTGGTCACCGAGATTACCGGGGCCTGGATTTCGCGGCTGACTCGCGAGGGCAAAGTTGTTTGGGCCATGTCGGCGTTCGGATTGCACTATCCGTCCGACGCGATGCCGACCCACGATGGCCAGGTCATCGTGGCCGATTACAGCAAACCGGGGCGCGTGATCGTGTTTGACCCAAAAACGCGCAAGGTGACCTGGGATTACTTTCCCAAAAATGGCGAGGCGATGCTGAACCACCCTTCGCTGGCAATGGAACTGCCCAACGGGGATGTGATCCTGAACGACGATTACCGGCACAGGGTCATCGTGATCGATCGACAGACCAAGCAGATCATCTGGCAATACGGCGTCACCGATCATCCGGGCAAGGAACCGGGCCAGTTGAACAATCCCGACGGCATCGATATCGACGTGTTTCACGACTGGCACGGAAGCGCTACCTCGTCCAAGCCCTGAACATATCCCGCGGAGCGCCTTGCCACGCTTGCCAGAAGCGCCCTAGCCGCCGGGAACGAGCGCCTGTCCGGTTCCGGGCAGGCGCGTAGCCTCTACCCCGGTCCTCGTTCGCATTACCCACGTAGCGGTAGCTCACATCGCGGAAGACCGCATCCCATTACTTGCAATGCGGGGGCTGGATCAAAGCACTAAGTTCTGGCGCGGCACGATTTCCGTACTCACCGCTGGGGAGGCCGAATCGCATTACTCACTTCTCGGGGCGGAGTTAGTCACGCTTTGTCAACGATGCGAGGTTCCCATCACGAGGCCGCGTCTTCTGGTGCGAGAGCGGGGGCGGACGAAATGTAACGACCGGCATTGCTTTCGCCCGAGAAGCGAACGTGCCGCAAGGCTGCGGATAGCCGTCGCCCTGCGCCGCTGTTGGACCCGTTGCGGTCTTTCGCAATGCTCCTCCGCCACGACCTCTCTGCAGCGTACGTAGTCATTCGAGGCTGAGCCCGAGCTGCGGACCGTCGCCAAATCCCAAATTCGCCGGACCTTGACCGGCAGTCTTGACTTGGCCAAATTGTTCGATTGAACTCTGAGCGTGACGATCGTGGGGAAGGCGGATATTCCGGGCCCTACGGGCACCCGCAAACGAAATCCAGCGAGCGCAATTCATTTTGAATACGGAGGCCTAGGATGCATTAACCCAGCCGTAGTCGTACGCACGAATCCTGCATATCCCGCAATGGCGAACGCCGGGGGATCGACTCCCCGGATCGCTCGTAACTCATTGAGTTATATGATGTATTGGTGGAGGCGGCGGGAATCGAACCCGCGTCCGCGAATGGTCCACAGATGGTACTACGTGCGTATCCGACCTATTTTTGTCTCATCGCGTGCTTAGCCAGTCGGCAGGCCGACACGCGACCAGTCACTGG
>Ga0209415_10000438_pt1 | contig 76863 bp, 69 predicted proteins | sample PeaSoiSIISIP2007_FD_187696 | JGI IMG/M metagenome (GOLD analysis project Ga0209415, IMG submission 187696) | Peat soil microbial communities from Weissenstadt, Germany - SII-SIP-2007 (SPAdes) (version 2) | ecosystem: Environmental > Terrestrial > Soil > Wetlands > Peat | place: Germany...
CGAGCCGCGCGGACCGGGGTCCCCAGCACGCCCGGTTTTGGCGTGCTGGGGTGGGCGGAAGCGTCGCGTTCTTTGCGACGCAATAATCGCGCGTTTGGCTCGCTTCCATACCAAACTGAGCCACTACCAACTGTCGGATTCCTAGCGCCAGCGGTCCACCAGTTCCCACCATACTAACTTCGACCACTCGTCGAAATTCATCTTGGCCCAGTCGCGATGTCGCCACCACTGCACGCCGAACTCTCGCGGATCAAAAACAGCCGCAATGCCGTAATCGTAGCCCGGAAGCATCCGGCGAAAAGTGCTGAGCGCCCGCCGCGTGTGGAAATCAGAAGTCACCAGCAGAACGCTGTGTCCGCCGACGCCTTGCAGGCAGCGGGATACGTCTCGAGCCTCATCCCGGGTGGAATGTCCGTACACTGGGCAGACCGAGACTGACTTTGCCTCGGGCAGTCCCTCGACATATTTTTGTGCCAGCTCTGCCTGTTTCCACTGGTAGATCCTAGTCTCGGCGGGAACATCGAGGATAAGCCGAGGCGCGTAACCCTGATCGAGCAACTCCATTCCCCGCGCGGGACGCCGGTCCGTCTCCCCGGCCAGGACCACGATTACGTCCGCTTTGCGGACTTCATTCACGATCAGGAATCGTCCCGAGCTTGCGACCAGCGCAACCAGGAACAACCCACCTAAGATGGAAACAATTCGAAGTTTTCCCATAGCCTTCCTGTGTCTTCGCGCTGTTTAGCCGTCTTACAAAAATAGCAGGCCACCAGTGAGTCTCGTGCACGGCCTCGACCCAGCAAAGCGAACGCTGGTCCGGTGCGGAATCCGAACCTCATCATGCTAAAATCCAACTGCAACCTACTTTCAAATATGACGACTCAAACCGCGTCCACCACCTTGTTTTCCGAGCTGAAGAGCAAGATTGAGCAGAAACAGGCGCGAGTTGCGGTCATCGGACTCGGCTACGTCGGCCTGCCTTTGGCCCTGCTCTACACCGAGCAGAAATTCCCCGTCACCGGATTCGACATCGACGCCCGCAAAGTTTCCACTCTCGATCAGGGTGGATCCTACATTTTCCGCATTCCGGCGACCGAAATTCAGGCCGCGAAGGCCCAGGGATTCAGCGCCACTGCTGATTATTCGCGACTGACCGCGATGGATGCGATCATTGTTTGCGTCCCCACCCCGCTCGACGAATACCGCGAACCGGACCTCAGCTACATCACTGACACGGCGAAGGCCATCGCCCCACACCTGCGCCCGGGACATCTGGTGATCCTGGAGAGCACAACTTATCCGGGCACCACCGAAGAAGTCTTGATCCCGATCCTGGAGAAGGGCAATCGTCAGGGCCTCAAGGCCTCCCGCAGCGAAACCGCGAGCCCGCTCGAGTTCTACGTGGCGTTCTCGCCCGAGCGCGAAGATCCCGGCAACACCAGCGTCGCGCGGCGGGATATTCCCAAGGTGGTGGGTGGACTGGATGCGAAAGCGTCCGAACTGGCGGGTGCGCTGTACGCTGCGATCTTCAACCGGATCGTGCGCGTCTCTTCACCCGCGGCCGCGGAGATGACCAAGCTGCTGGAAAATATTTACCGCTGCGTGAATATTGCCATGGTGAATGAGCTGAAGCTGCTGTCGCTGCGCATGGGAATCAACATCTGGGAAGTGATCGAGGCGGCTGCCACCAAGCCGTTCGGGTTCCAGCCCTTCTACCCGGGACCGGGGCTGGGCGGCCACTGCATTCCAGTGGACCCGTTTTACCTTTCGTGGAAGGCGAAGGAGTGGGATTTCAACACCCGCTTCATCGAACTGGCCGGCGAGATCAACAGCAGCATGCCGTACCATGTATTGGAATCGGTGGCCAAAGCCCTGAACCGGCACAAGAAGGCGCTCAACGGAGCCAAAGTACTCGTCCTCGGATTGGCCTACAAGAAGGATATTGACGATTTACGCGAGTCTCCTTCCCTGACCATTATCGAACTGCTGCAGAAGGAAGGCGCTCAAGTCAGCTACAACGATCCCTACTTCCCGACGGTGGGCAAAGGCCGCAAGTACGACCTGCAAATGAAGTGCGCGCCATTGCAGAATCTGGGCCAGTACGATTGCGTGCTGATCGTCACCGATCACTCCGACTACGACTACGCCCGCATCGTGGAAGAGTCGCAGCTCGTGGTGGATACGCGCAACGCCACGCGGGGCATTCAGAGCCCGAAAATCGTCCCCTGTTAGCGGCGACCCTGGCCTGAGGGGTTGGTGGGTGGTCGGGCGTAGCGGTCAACGCTGCTTTCCTCGCGGGCCCCGGCCCGGTAGTGGTGCGGTTGGATTTGTCATCCCCAGCAAGCGTTCTTTGCGCAGCAAGAGCCTGCCCTGAGCGAAGTCAAAGGGATCTGGGCGAGCTGCGCGAAATTTCTCCGCGTCTTTCCCTGAGCTCAAGATAAACGCCCGGCGGGTCCTCCGTCCTAAGATCATACGTACGTAAATGTCAGTACAAAACATAGCTCAAAGCTAATAATCACCGCCAGGGCTCCTGGCATGCGCTCTAAGCGATACCGGCCTTCGGGTGACCCTTTTCCCTGTCCCGGCCTGTGAACGTCGCTCAGCGGGCCGGCAAATGCGAATGCGGGCCATTCTGCACGACGGTCTAATCCCGACTTTGCGCCACCACGGCCGGTATTTCCATAGAATATCTGCAAGTTACTGAAAAACCGTCTCGTGACTCCACGCGCTCGTCAAAAATGCGAATGAACAGGCCACCTGGCCACCCGGCGTGAACACGTCGCGCGCCCGGCCATGATCCTAACTGTGCAACCCTGATTGTCCTGACCCTTGCTAACATTCTTATGAATCCCGATTCCATTGAAAGGCCAATTGCTGCCATCGTCGCGAGCCGTCAGTCGCACCTCGAACGGTCTCCGCTATGCTTCCAGGGCCGGTCTTTTGCGATGGTTGGCTCTGGCCTCTCTCACCATTTCGACGCTTGGCCAGCAGATCAGTTCCCCGCCAGCGCCGCAGGCGCATGACTCCGCTGCGGCGGGTGCTGCTGAAGTTTCCGCACCCGAGTCGCTCGACAAAGTGATTGATCGAGTGGTCGAGCACCAGCATCTGTTTATGGCTGAGATGCGTCAATTTCACCCCTTGGTCGAGACCTACATTCAGAATCTCCGCCCCCGCAAGCACGCCGATGCAGAGCCGGTCAGCGATCAATACTTCCTGGGACGGCTTGAACTACCCGATCGGACAAAAGACCAGTCGCTGCTGGAGCAGCCGGAACGGAGCCGCCGCATGCTCTCGAGACTGCCCGCTTTGTACAAGCTGCAGCTTCTGCCGCTCGGCTTTGATCAGATGGCGCTCCTTGATGATGACTTCCAACGCAAGTACTACACCTTCACCTTTGTTCGACGGGAATTCCTGGGGGAGATCCGGTGCCTGGTCCTGGATGTGAAACCAAAGAGAAACTCCGGCAAGGGAAAATTCCTGGGACGGATCTGGGTCGAGGAGCAAGACTACAACATCGTGCGCTTTGAAGGCACTTATACGCCTCGTCCCCGCTTTGGCTACTATTTTCATTTTGATAGTTGGCGGCTGAATCTTGGGCCAGGGTTGTGGTTCCCGGCTTACATCTACAGCGAAGAAACGCCTCTACGGCACGGGTTGGGGCAAAGACTCCGTCTTAAGGCGCAAACCCGATTGTGGGGCTATGAGCCCGATCAGCTGAAACAGATGCAGGAATTCACTCGCATCGTGGTGGAATCCCCGGCAGTGACCGATCGGGCCGACGCTCCACGCGATAGCGCGCCAGTAGATAGTGTGCGGCAATGGGAGGGCGAAGCCGAGGACAATGCAATCGCTCAGTTGGAGAAGATTGGTCTGATTGCGCCCGAGGGTGAGGTCGACAAGGTTCTGCAAACCGTGGTCAACAATCTGCTGGTCACCAACCAACTGAAAATTCAGCCCGAAGTCCGGACTCGCGTCCTGCTGATTTCGCCGTTGGAATCCTTCACGATCGGACACACGATTGTACTCAGCCGCGGCTTGCTCGACGTTCTGCCTGATGAGGCGTCGCTGGCCCTGATCCTCGCCCACGAACTGGGTCACATCACATTGGGGCATACCCTGGATACCAAGTTTGCCTTCAGCGACCGCATGTTTTTCCCGGACCAAGACACCTTCGAGCGTTTGAACTTTATGCACAATCCCAAGGAGGAGGACGCCGCCGATAAAAAGGCGTCGGCGTTGCTTGCCAACTCGCCCTATAAAAACGATCTGGCCAATGCCGGATTGTTCCTGGACGCGGTGCGGACGAACTCCCCGAAACTGAAAAACCTGATTCGCGCTCACCTCAGCGATAGTGTTGCGGATGGAAACTACGTGGGAATTCCAACGCCCCTGAATTCTGCAGTAGCAACGGGAGAGCGGCGAACGGTTCGGATTGCGGCGCTGCCTCTGGGTACACGGATCAAGCTAAATCCGTGGAGCAACCAAATCGAGTTACTGAAGACGAAGGCTGTCGTCGGCGCCCCCGCGGCGGGAATCCCTGCTTTTGAACTGACGCCGTTTTTCCCATATCTTACCCGCAGCTCCAGCGTCGACTCCGGCAACGTTGCCAGCGGCGCTCCAATTAACTAGTGGTTATCCCCGCAATTCGTGCGGCATGGGAAGAAGGAACCAACGGCGGACACTGAAGAATCAGAATATTGCAGAGGAGGATACAGCGTTGGATTGCGGGTTGGATGTGAACGGCCTGAGCAACCTTGGCTTTTAAACTACTGCGCGACGGAACTGGCAACCGACGAAAACACGGTATTAGCGTTCGAACCGATTAACCGGATCGTCCCCACCACAATCACCAGCACGACAGCCAGCATCACCGCGTATTCGGCGACGTCCTGACCCCGTTCATCGCACCAGAGTTCATGTAAGAACCTTGCCACTGGGTTCCTCCTTACGGACATTTCTCAGTACAGGCCCTTCTTGCTTCGGTTACTGCCGAACACCCCATTACTACTCAAGTCTACACAGGCTAGTTGCACGGGGACTTTGGGACAATAGCCCGGAGGTGGCGGAATATAGCACGAAAGTGCTATATAACTCATGCGATGGGCTTTAAGGGCAAAGACTGATTCACCGCGAAAAGTGCCAGTTCCAGCCGGGTCGAGACTCCGAGTTTGTCGAAAATGTTGCTGAGGTGATGTTTTACCGTGTCTTCACTGATTTTGAAGTACTCCGCGGTCTCCTTGTTGGAGTAACCAGCCACCACCGCGGACACGATCTCCAATTCCCGCGGAGTTAGCCCGAATTTCCTCTGCCGGGCCTCCTCCCCGGAGGATTGCACCAGGGTTCTGAGGTATTGCACCAGGTTGGACACGCTTTCGCGGCCCACCCAGTATTCCCCGGCCATCACGGTATGAATGGCTTTCAGCAGAAGCTGGGTGGCGGAGTCCTTCAATACCACGCCGCGAGCCCCGAGTTGCAAAGCTTCGACGATCTGATTCTTCTCGGCCGCAGCGGTGAGCAAAATTACCCGCACTGCGTTCGAATTCGATGCGGAACTCATCTCCCGCAGCGCTTCCAGCCCCGGATGCCGTGGCATGGCGAGATCCAGCAGCAGAATGTCGGGCTTGAGCTGGCGCACCATCTTCACGGCCTCGGCGCCGTCGCAGGCTTCCCCGATCACGTTGAGGTCAGGCTCTGTTTCCAAAAGTCGTCGCAGACCATCGCGGAAGATCGGATGGTCGTCAGCAATCACGATGCGAGTCGGTTGCAATCGTCGATTATCCATAGGCTGCATCCCGGTGCCGAGGAATCGAGATCTCCAAACGCGAACCTCGGCCCGGAATTGATTCTATCGTGAGTTCGCCTTCAATCACACGGACACGTTCCTTAATTACCAGTGGGCCTTTCCCCAGCGCCTCCAGCTCGGCCTGCGAAAGACGCCCGCTGAAGGGAAAGCCGCAGCCATCGTCCTCGATCACAACGTTCCAGGTGCTGTTGTGAGCAGCCAGGCGTACCAGTACCTGTCGGGCCCGGCTGTGTTTACGAACGTTGACCAGCGCCTCCTGCACGATGCGCGCCAGTTCCCGGCACACCGGCTGTGGCATCTTAAGCTCGTCCAAGTCGGAAAGGAATCGGGCGGTGATTCCAGTTTCACGCTGGAACCGTTCCACCGTGTCAGCCAGCAAACCCAGAAGCTTTTTGGAGTCTACATCCAGGGTTTTCATCTGCTGCATCAATTCCCGCAATTTCAAAACCTCTTCGCGCAGCAGTCCCTGGATCCGCCCAAGTTCCTCGGTGACCACCGCAGGTTTTATGGTGGATTGACGGCGCAGCACATCAACCTGCATCTCCACCGCAATGAGCGACTGGACGGCGCCATCGTGCAATTCCCGGGCAAAGCGCGCACGCTCGACAGCTCCAGCTCGCAATCGCAACCGGCGCAGCAGCAGTACGTTGTACACCGCCGGCCCCACTTGGCGCACTAATTCATGCAAAAAACGCAGTTCTTCTTCGATGTCGCCCGCCAGGGCAGGATCGAGCACGAAAATTCGCCCCACCCACTCCTGCCCAAAGGCAAAAGAGACCGACATCAGGCTGGAGAAGTCATACTTCTCCGCCAGGGGGCTCAGAAATTCCAGGTTGAGATCCCGAACCCTGGCGCCGTCCTCATCCAACCCCAAGACAGAAAACTGTCCGTCCCTGTTCCAGCCCCTTCGCCAGGCATAGCAGGTTGCCGCCGGCGAGTCGTACAAGTAGGTCCGACGGTCGCCGGCCGATGGATCGAGCCAACGGAAAGCTGCATCCTCCACACAGCGCAGCTCAGCCAGGAACACATGATGACTCTTGACTTCCTGGGAGGCGAGAATAAGGTGTTTCGACCCAAACATGGAAACCAATTCGCTTGCTATCCCCTGGAGTGTTCCGGTAAGGCCGGTCTCGACCCGGGCCCGACTCAGCGTCCGCGCAATTACCACTTTTTCAGCGCGCAGCTGCTTCTGCTGTTCTGCCAGATATCCCAGCAGAAGACCCAACACCAGCAGATAGACCGAGCGCATGAACAGATGTTTAGCGCCGAAGGGCGTGATGTCCACCTGCAAGGCCGGCAAGTGGTGGCGCTGAAGCAATCCCTCCAGCCAGCCCATGAGTCCTAAATGGAAGCTAAAGCTCTCCACCCACATCAACGACACGGCGGCGGCGGCGGTTCCCACAGTTTCCCGGAGGCCCCAGCGGTACGCAGCGGCGGCAAGAACGAAAATGAAAAACAGAAAGAACGGATTGCTCTGCCCGGTGGCGAAAACTGACATCAGAGCCGGCCAGATCACATCCGCGCCGTGAACCAGAAGCCGAAATGACACCGTGGATTCCTGCCGCATTCGCAGCAGGAAGATGGTGAGAACACCCTGGCCAATATAGAAGGCCAATAATCCGGAGACCCAAACCGAATAGCGGATCCCGCCTGGATCCATCAAAATCGCGACCAGAGCAGCCGTAGCCAGGAAAACCCGCGCTGAAGCCAGCCACCGCTCAGTCCGGCGTACTTCGCCCGGACTCATGGGGGCCCGAAGTCGCCAAAGAAACCGATCTTGCAGGGCTCGGAATGACACTCGATTACGACCAGGCAAGCAGAAATGCTGCCACGGATATTATTGGCAAAGCCACCGGAGAGCAAGCGAAACTTCCGCCAGTTACGGCCAAAGTCAACAGCAGCATGACCTTAGCATGACCCCAGCAGCAGCAGCGGCGCCCTACCGGGAGCAGGTTACCGAAGTAACTTTCGCTCTTGTGACTTATGCCTAAAACTGGTAACGGATGAATCTCTCTCGGCCTTCCAAGTTCTGGATCTTGGCGGCTGCCGGCTTGGTGTGTGCCCAGGCTGCGGCGTCGCTCGTTCTGCCTCGCGGCTTTGCCCTGATCGCGCTGAGCGACCTGACGCAACTCGTCCTGCTCCTTTTCGGAACGCTAGCCCTTCTCCCCAACGTCCTGGCCACACGCGGGCGAACTCGGCTGTTCTGGGGGCTGATGACGCTGGGGGTGGCATTCTGGCTCTCCTACCAGGTTCTCTGGTCTTATTTCGAGGTCTTTCTTCGCCGGGATGTTCCAAACCCATTTGCCGGCGATGTCGTACTTTTCCTTCACCTGGTTCCGATGACGGCCGCGTTGGCCATGCAACCCCACATGCAGCAGGATGATCGCACTACCCGCTTGGGGTCGCTCGATTTCGTCATGCTGCTGGTCTGGTGGCTTTATCTTTATTTGTTCACAGTGATTCCCTGGCAGTACGTCTACCGCAACGAGACGATTTACGAGCACAATCTGAACAGTCTTTATCTCACCGAAAAGGCGGTGTTCCTGGCCGGCCTGGCGCTGCTCTGGTACCGCAGCCGGGGCCCGTGGAGAGTGGTGTACGCAAACTGGTTTGGCGCCAGCCTCACTTATAGCCTGAGTTCGTATCTGGCCAACTGGGGCATTGAAAGAAAGGTTTATTTCTCCGGCAGCATCTACGACGTGCCCCTGGCAATCTCCATGGCATGGATTACCGCGATTGCTCTGTGGGCGCTTCATTATTCCCCGAATTCCCCGAGACAGCAACCGGCCCGAAGTTCCGGAAGCCATGGTGTTTGGGTCACGCGCCTGGGTATGATTGCGATCTCTTCTCTTCCCTCTTTCGTCGCCTGGTCCGTATTCGACACGGGCACCCCGCAACCAGTGCGCATGTTCCGGCTGGTGCTCACGTTGGGCAGCATGCTGCTCATGGGCACCCTGGTCTTCCTCAAGCAGCATTTCCTGGATCGCGAACTTCTCCAGTTGCTGAATGCTTCTCGGAATTCGTTGGAGAATCTTCAGCGGGTGCAGGCGCAGCTCGTGCAGTCGGAAAAACTGGCATCTCTTGGGCAGTTGGTGGGCGGGGCCGCTCATGAATTGAATAACCCGCTTACCGCCATGATGGGCTACTCGGATCTGCTGGCGGCCACACCCCTGAGCGCCGAGCAGCGGCTTTTAATGCAAAAGATTGAATATCAGGTGCGTCGCACCCGGACTCTGGTTTCCAGCCTGCTCAGTTTTGCCAAACAAGTTCCCGCCGAAATGACCCTGCTCGACGTGAACGCCCTGGTGCAGACCGCAGTAAAGTTGGGGCAACCGCTGTTGCGCGGTCCCCGCGTCCAGGTCCACACCGACCTGGCCAGCGGGCTGCCACGGGTTCTGGGCGATTCTAATCAACTGTTGCAGGTGTGCTTGCACATCACCAACAACGCTTTGCACGCCATGAGTGAACATGGCGGCACACTCACGGTCAGCACGCGACTACAGGACAGCTTCGTTCTGCTGGAATTTGTCGACGATGGCCCCGGCATGCAGGAACCGGATCGTGTTTTCGATCCCTTCTACACCACGCGTCCTGTGGGTCAGGGGACGGGGTTAGGGCTCAGCGTCTGTTATGGAATTATTCAGGAGCACAATGGAAAGATCATGTGTCAAAACCGGCCCGAAGGTGGCGCGACATTCCGCATCGAACTGCCCGCGCTCGCCGATTCCGCAGAGGCTCCGGTTTCCAAGGTTTACACCTCTTCCGGCTTGAGGCCGGAAGCGAATGCTGCTTCAACCCGCTAGCTTTGCGGCGTAGAAGAAACCAGTTCCGCCGTACGCTTCAGTTGGCCGCAAGCCGCGTAGATGTCACGCCCTCGCGGCCGCCGCACAAATGTGGGAACCCCAGCCGCCGTCAAGACCCTCTGGAATTGCAAGACACGGTCGTCTGCCGGAGTCTGAAATGCGATGCCTGGACCAGGATTCAGAGCGATCAGGTTCACCTTGGCCCGCAGACCCCGAATCACTTCGGCCAGTTCGCGGGCATTCTGTACCGAGTCGTTGACCCCGTCCAGCAGAACGTACTCGAAGGTCAATTTTTCGCGGTTCCGCAGAGGAAAATCTCGGGCGGCCGCAATCAACTTCTCCAGATTCCACTTGCGGTTCAGCGGCATCAGCCGGGTTCGCAATTCGTCATTGGACGCGTTCAGTGAAATGGCCAGTTTCGGCCGCACTCGTTCTGCGCCAAGATCATAGATACGGGACACGATTCCCGCCGTCGAAACCGTCATGCGCGATTCCGGAATACCCACACCCTCCACGAGCAGGCCGACTGCCTTTATGAAATTGTCGTAGTTCAAAAGAGGTTCGCCCATGCCCATAAACACGACGTTCACACGGTCCTGCGGCGGAGAGACGCCCCGGTCGTTGAGCACGGCATGAATCTGTCCGACAATTTCACCCGCGGTCAGATTGCGTTTCACACCCAGTAACGCGGTCAGACAAAACTGGCAATCCACGGCACAACCCACCTGGCTGGAAACACAAATTGTGGCTCGGTCCCAGGTGCGCGCGGCTGGTTTGTCCGCTTCATTCCCTGCTTCGCTGCCATCTCCGGCTTCTCCGCCATCGCCTTCCGGCATCCAGACCGTTTCCACACTCTGTCCATCGGCAAACTCAATCAGGTATCGCACCGTGCCATCATTGGATAGGAATTTCTTTTCGATTTTCGGAAGCCCAACCGAGAACCCTCCTTCCGCCAGGTTGCGGCGAAATTCTTGCGGCAACGTAGAAATCTGTTCGCCCGACTCAACTCGCTGGCTGTAGAGGGCCTCGAAGAGCTGCCGGCCGCGATAGGAGGCTTCGCCGCATTCCTCGGCAATATGTGTAAGCTCTTGAAGCGTAAGGCCTAAAAGCGCGGCTTGTTCCGTTTGGCTCATACCTCAAAACACAAATGAACGATTCTCTTCTGATTGTAGAGGAGATTTGCCAGCTCGCGTGCCAGAACGGTCCAAGAGCGATATTTTCCTCCTAAGTCGATGATTCTAAATGAGTAATGATCTGGTCGCTAAAGCTCCGCGCGGTGTGTAACAATAGTCAGAGACTTTGGCTCCAGTCTCTCCTCGCCGGAGCCTGTTGGATAATCGAGTCATGGTTGAAGAATTGCGCAACATCCGCCGCGAAGTCCTGCCCAACGGGCTGAGCATTATTACCGAACAAATGCAGCACATTCGTTCCGTTTCCATCGGCATCTGGATCAAGACTGGATCGCGGGATGAGGACCCGCAATGGAATGGCATTTCGCATTTCGTCGAGCACATGGTCTTTAAGGGAACGAAGCATCGCTCGGCGGAGGACATTGCCCGCCAGGTGGATTCCATCGGCGGAAACATGGATGCCTTCACCGCCAAAGAGTGTGTCTGCTTCAGTGTGAAAGTGCTCGACGAGCACCTGCCGATCGCCATGGATGTGCTCAGCGACCTCGTGCTCAACCCCGTGTTCGATGTCCAGGACATCAGTCGCGAACGAGGCGTGATCCTGGAAGAAATCAAGATGGATGAGGACAGCCCCGATTACCTGGTCCACGAGATTTTCACCCAGAACTTCTGGAAAGATCACCCGCTGGGCAAGCCCATCATGGGCACCAAGGATACGGTAAAGAAATTCGAGCGCGATCCCGTGCTGGGTTTCTATGGTCAACGTTTTGCTCCCGGTAACCTGATCATTTGCGCGGCCGGTAATCTGAAGCATGAGCAGTTCGTGGCGCTGGTGGCCAAGCACTTCCAGCACATGAAACCGATGAAGAATGGCTTTCACAGTTCGCAGCCCAAAATTGTTCCCCGCATCATCATGCGCAACAAGAAAGCGCTGGAGCAGGTGCAGATCTGCGTGGGCGTCCCTTCGCACCCCATTGCCCACGAGAAACGGCATGCGTCCTATATCCTGAATACGCTCCTGGGTGGGGGAATGAGTTCGCGCCTGTTTCAGAATATTCGCGAACGCCAGGGACTCGCCTACGCAATTTATAGCGATCTCAACCCTTATCGCGACACCGGATGTCTCTCGGTTTACGCCGGCACCTCACGAGAGTCGGCGGCGAAGGTGGTGCAATGCATCGTCTCCGAGTTCTGCAAGCTCAAGTCGGAAGAGGTCCCAGCCGAAGAACTGCGCCGCTCCAAGGACCAGTTGAAAGGCAGTTTGATGCTGTCGCTGGAATCCTCAACCGCGCGCATGTCCAACCTGGCGAGGCAGGAGATGTACTTCGATCGCTTTTACAGCATGGACGAACTGCTGGAGAGAATCGAGGGCGTCACGGCTGAAGAAGTGAAGGAACTCGCCAACCAGTTCTTCCACACTGAATCCATCGCGGTGACGGTGCTGGGCAACTTGAACGGCTTGAAGCTCACCCGCGAACAACTCGCCTGCTAGGAGCTTAGAACGCATCGAATCCTCCGTAAGTAATCCAGCGTGAGTTTTGTTGGTGATGTTTCATCAGGAACGTTTGGCTTGTGATTCCTGGCAATCACAGCACATCGAGACGTGACCAAGCTCACTGACATGACGCCCTGGTAGGCGGATTATTATTCTGTCCGCTTCCCCGAAGAGCAGATCCCACCATCGGACCCAGCTCCCCCCTGAGGCGAGCGACCAGAAATCCCGGGAAACATATTTCGTTCCGACAAATTTATCTTTTGGAGATTGTCATGAAAAACATCCGCATCTTGGTTTTGATTCTCTGTGCATGCTTCGCATCCGTGGCGTGGAGTCAGCAACCAGTGGCCAACGCCCGCACCAATTGGCGTCAGTTTCGGTTCGACGCCAGCCACACGGGCTTGAACCCATATGAGCACGTGCTTAACGTCAGCAATGTTGGGAGCCTCGGTTTGAAGTGGACCTACGCCACCGGGGGAGAAGTATTTTCCTCGCCCGCAGTGGTGAATGGGGTAGTTTATGTCGCCTCGGAGAACGGCAAGGTGTATGCGCTAAAGGCCAGGACCGGTGCCAAGCTGTGGAGCCACACCATCGGGCAATCGAGTTCCTCACCCGCCGTGGAGAATGGGGTGGTTTATGTCGGCTCGGGCGAGGCCTGCTGTGGGGGCTATTTGTACGCGCTAAAGGCCAGCACCGGCGCCCTGCTGTGGAGCTTCAATGGGGACAGTGTGCCCTCCTCGCCCACCGTCGCGAATGGGGTGGTTTATTTCGGCTCGTATTTCGACTACAACGTGTACGCGTTGAACGCCAGCACCGGCGCCCTGGTGTGGAACTACACCACTGGCGGGGCAGTATTGTCCTCACCTGCCGTGACGGATGGGGCAGTTTACGTCGGGTCGAGCGACGGTAACCTTTACGCTCTGAATGCCAGCACCGGCGCCCTGCTCTGGAGCTACGCCATAGGCGGCACTGGGTTTGACTCGCCCGCCGTGGTGGATGGAGTGGTTTATACCGGCTCGAACGGCGGCAACTTCTACGCGCTGGATGCCACCACCGGTGCACTGCTGTGGAGCTATTCCGTCGGCGACGCTAGTTATTCCTCGCCCGCCGTGGCGAATGGGGTGGTTTATACCGGATCGGACAACGGCAACGTGTACGCGCTGGATGCCACCACCGGTGCCCTGCTGTGGAGCTACGCCACCGGCCACGAGGCGCAGTCTTCACCCGCAGTGGCGAACGGGGTGGTTTATGTCGGCGCTTCCGGCATGTACGCGCTGAACGCCAGCACCGGCGCCAAGCTGTGGAGCTATACCGCCGACGGGATGAACTACTCGCCCATAGTCGTGAATGGCGTGGTTTATTTCGGTGCGCACAACGGCAAGGTATACGCCTTCAGCCTGAAGTAGGGTCAGAAGTAACGCGATTCAGAGAAACCGGGGCGGCTTCCAACCGCCCCGGCCCGCGCTTATCTCATCTATTTCTTAAAGTACGTCCAGACAGCGAGCGCCAACAAGGCAATAGCGATGACCCAAAGCGACGAATCGCTCATTCCGGTTTTCTTGGCCATGACCGAATCTTAAGCCAAGCATCGGGTTTGTACGCGAGAAACTAAACCGGTATTGTTGATTCACAAGGGGCCATCGCACCAACCACCGATAGGCCATTTGGCGCGATGCGTTCTACATCGAGCGCCTATGGCGCATCCTATCGGACCGGCGCCACAGCGCTTTCTTCCATCTCCACCGCCCGCGGAAACAAAATGTTGTTCTCCAGATGGATGTGCTGATGCAAGTCGGCCTCGAAGGCCGCCAGCGCCTGGTAGAGGGTTTGATAGCTGATGCAGGCATCCTGGGGCGCGCTGAAATTGCGGCTCGCTTCCCGGATCCGGCGCAGGGCTTCGCCGGCGCCATCGTGTTCTTGCATCATCATGCGCACCGGGTTCTGCACCGTACCGAATGGCGCGGGCAATACGGGATCGTTCTGCACCACCGCTTCTTCCATGCGCACGATGTAAGGAAACAGCACGTTCTCTTCTTTCATCAGGTGGACGGTAAGTTCCTGGGCAAGCCCGAGAAAAGTCTCGCGGATTGCCGGCAGTTCGGGATGGTTTTTGCCATGCACCGAGCAAACCTTATCCAGCAATGCATTCAATCGCGCAATTTCTTCTCGCGTGAATTTGTGGTGTGTCTTAACAATGTGATCAACCAGTTCGGCCAGCGAACCGGATGGCAACGTGAATTCCGCCGTCGCGGTTGCCAGCGATGCATCGAGCGCCGCCAGCACGTCGTCGAGGGGCAGCTTTGCCGTGTCACAGGCTTCATCCAGCGACTTCTTGCCGCCGCAACAATAATCGATTCCAAACTTCTCAAACACGCGGGTGGCATTGGGAATTTCCACCGCCAGCTCGCGTACCGTCTTCCTGGGATTCAGGCTCATGATCTCCTCCTGGCGGCCATCACCGCCCACAGGAGTCACGATACCTATCGAGCGCACGTCTGCATGTGACCTTTGTCACAGGGCAGAATAAGAACAATCGAGCGAAGCCTATTCGGGGTTTTCGAGTTCGGCTTCGAGGGCCTTCAGGTCGGAGATGATGACGCTGCGTCCGTCCATTTGAATCAGGCCTTCTGCCTGCAACCGGCTGAGGTTTCTCGAGACCAGTTCGCGCACCGTGCCAATCTGCGACGCCAGTTCCTGATTGCTCGCAGGCAAGGTAATTTCAGTGCCGGCGGCCACGCGCTTTCCCTCGCGCTGCGCCAGCCGCACCAAGAACGACGCCAGCCGGTGACGCACGGTGGTAAACGACAACTCCTCGATGATGCCCACTAAACGCCGCAACCGGGCTCCGACCACGCGTAATACTTTGAGAGCAACTTGCGGATGCGTAAGACACAAGGACTGGAAATCTTGTTTGCTGACAAATAGCAATGTGGCTTGGTCAACCGCTGTCACCGACGCGGGATAGTTGCCCCCATCGAATACGGGTAACTCCGCCACCGAACTTCCGGGGCCGTCAATGTTCAACACCTGCTCCCGGCCATTAGCAGAGCTTTTGAAAATGCGGACATGTCCGGACTCGACCACATAAAGTCCGGAGCACGGCTCGCCTTCGCTGAAAACAAGTTGACCCGCAGCGTAATGCCGGGGCACGGCACGCTGTGCCAGAAAACTCAGCTCGCTTTCAGTGAGCCCGGAAAAGATTGCTACTTTCGAGAGGGTAGATGCGTGGTTGGTTTTTGCCTCCGGCACGCAGACATTGTAACGGAGGCTGGGACTTGTTTAACTTACCCCGGCCGGCTCGGTCTTCTTCTCCGGTTTGGCCATGCGGGGCTGGTAAACGCAGAATGGTTCTTCATCCAGATAGTCGCCGGTCGCCGCAAAGGCCCGGGCGCGGCAACCCATGCAAACGTTGCGAAACTCGCAGCACCCGCACTTCCCTTTCAGATTGCCGGTATCGCGCAGCGCATTGAACACTTCCGCGTTTTGCCAGATTTCGTCAAATGTCTGTTTCCGCAGATCGCCGGCAATGACTGGCAAATATCCGCAGGGGAACACCTCGCCCTCATGCGAGATGAAACACACGCCGGTTCCCGCCAGGCATCCCTTGGTCATGGCGTTCATATCCGAGGGGTGACCGCTGGGATGACCCGTATGGTTTCCGGCCGGGTGTCCGGCGGCTTGGGGTTTCAGCGAAATTCCCGTTCCCCCCGGCATGATCATCTCGGTTGGGCCGATGGCACAGGGATCCGGTGCGCCTTGCGCGGCGGGAGTTGCGGCTTTCGCAGCAGCCTCTGCTGATCGCCGCTCCGCTGCGCGGCGCTGCCTTACCACGCGGAAGTAGTGAGGGGCACAGGTGGCCTTCAACTCGATTCCGCCTGCGAGCGATTCGTCGTAGAACCAGTTCAACATCTTCTCATACTCGTCGGGGGCCACCATCTGCTCGGCGGCAATGTCAACGCCGCAACCCACGGGCACCAAGAGGAATGTGTGCAGCGCATCCGCGCCCAGCGACTTCGCCAACTGCAACACGTCCGGCAACTGTTTCGCATTGTGGCGCGCGATGGTCATGTTGATCTGCACCGACATGCCCAGCGCCTTCAGATTGCGCAGGCCCTGAGTGGCCGCGTCAAACGCTCCGGGGATGCCACGGAAAGCGTCATGGGTGGCGGCATCGGCTCCATCCAGGCTGATGGAAACTCGCTTCACACCGGAGTCCACGATCATGCGGGCGACGTCTTTGGTCACTAGAGTGCCGTTGGTGGCTAAGGCCACGCGCAGGCCTTTATCCGTGCCATAGCGCGCGAGTTGGAAAATGTCAGACCGGTAGAGCGGCTCACCGCCGCTCAACACCAGAATCGGATTGGCTGCATCCGCAATCTGATCGATAATTCCGAGCGCGGTGTGCGTGGAAAGGTCACTGGGAGAGCTCAGTTCGGTTGCGCTGGCGCGGCAGTGAATACAGCGAAGATTGCAGCCTTTGGTGACTTCCCAAAAAACCAAACGTGGCTTGTTCTCACCTGCCGGATGCTGATGCTGCCCATTGCCGTTGGCTGACGCCATCTGTTGATCTCCTTCCCTAACGCAACCTGGCCTAGTGAACCCGAGGCACTACGTTTCACCCCTGGAGCAACCATAGAGAAGAAGTGAACATACGGGCCGTGACTGGTGTCACGCGGAATTGTGATGTAGGTCACTAAGGTAAGCCGTTGAAAATGTGGGCCCCTGAAGCAAATTTTCGCTCTGAATCTGACATGCAGCATGTATGATGTGCCGTTGCGTTGTAATCGCGCTGGCCGGCTTGCGTCCATCGGCCAGGCGAAGGTTACGCAATCCATCGAAGAGGCAACTATGGCAAGCAGTGACCACGGTATGGCAGGGCCCGGCGATCGGCTGACGGCGCCGATCCCACGTAGGCGTTTTGCCGAGGCCTTGCTGGCCGGCGGATTTCTGGCAACAGCCGTCGCCTTCATCTATCCCGTATTCCGCTACCTGATTCCGCCCAAAGCATCCGATCTGGGAAGCGATTCGGTGGTAGCCGGCCGGGTCGGGGAGTTGAAGCCTAACAGCGGAAAGATCTTCCGCTTTGGCAGCCGCCCGGGACTGCTGATCCGCACCGCCAGCGGCGAGTACCGTGCCATGTCGGCTACTTGCACGCACTTGTCCTGCACGGTGCAGTATCGGGACGACCTGCACGAAGTCTGGTGCGCCTGCCATAACGGCATGTATGACCTAAACGGCCGAAACATTTCTGGCCCTCCGCCACGACCCTTGGAAGGCTTCGAGGTGCAGGTTCGCGGTGAAGAAATCTTCGTCAGGCGTCGCCGGGAATCCTGAAATGAGTCTCCTACGCAACGTACGCGACTGGCTGGATGAACGCTTGGAATGGGAAGATTTGATCGCCCCGTTGCGCAAGAAGACTGTTCCCCTGCACCGGCTCTCCTATTGGTACTTTCTCGGAGGCATCACTCTTTTTCTGTTCGTCATCCAGGTGCTGACTGGGATCTTGCTGCTTCTGTACTATCGGCCGGGAGCGAACGAGGCCTTCGAAAGCGTTCAATACATCATGACGCAGGTGAAGTTTGGCTGGCTGATTCGCTCCATCCACTCCTGGTCGGCCAACTTAATGATCTTTACCGCGTTCGCCCACATGTTCAGCGTGCTGTTCCTCAAGGCGTATCGCAAGCCGCGCGAACTTACATGGGTGAGCGGAATGATCCTGCTGTTTCTGGTTATGGGGTTCGGCTTCAGCGGCTATTTGCTGCCCTGGAATACCTTGGCTTTCTTCGCCACCAAGGTCGGCACCGAGATCACCGGCCAGGTTCCGGTCATCGGAAAGCCGATGATGATCTTTCTTCGTGGTGGCGAAGATGTGACCGGGGCCACCCTGACCCGCTTTTTTGGATTTCACGTTGCGGTTCTGCCGGGTCTGGCAACTCTGCTGATCTTCTTCCACCTGTTACTGGTTCAACGCTTGGGCATGAGTGTGCCTCCCAGGCTGGAAGCGGAGTGGAGCGCGAATCCGGCAGCGCGACGTGAAATGAAGTTTTTCCCTAACTTCGCTCTACGCGAACTGATGGCGTGGTACGTGGCTCTGGGTGTGCTCGGCGCTTTGGCGGCCATCTTTCCCTGGAACCTGGGGGTGAAGGCAGATCCGTTTGTCTCCGCCCCCGCGGGAATTAAGCCGGAGTGGTACTTCCTGTTCATGTTCCAAACATTGAAACTGATTCCTCCCAAAGTATGGTTCATTGACGGAGAAATTCTGGGTGTGCTGGGTTTCGGATTGATTGGGCTGCTGTGGCTTCTGCTGCCATTTTTCGAGAGTGAATACCCCTCGCGGCCCAAGCGGTGGATTACGGGCCTGGCAGTCTTTGCTCTTGCGTATGTCGCAGGGATGAGCGTTTATGGCCATTTGGCAAAATAGAAAACAAATTGTCATTTCGAGGGGATTCATCCCCGAGAAATCTGCTTTTCTGCGTTCCCCGCGAACCACAGATTCCTCCCGGCTGAAGCCGGTCGGAATGACAAAGGCTCGGTCAGCCTCGGCAGCCCGCTTGTTTTCATTGGCAGCCCTCCTGCTGCTCGGCACGCTTGCCTTCGCGCAGACTAAGAACTCCTGCCTGGATTGCCACTCTGCGTTGCCTGACCCCCTGGGCGTGACTGCGGAGAAATTCAGCCAGGACATACACGCACAAAAGGGCTTGACCTGCGTCAGTTGCCACGGAGGCGATCCGGCCAGCGACGATCCCGATCAAGCCATGAGCCCCAAGAAGGGATGGAAAGGGAAGATCGATCGCAAACAGATCCCGCAATTGTGCGGAAGCTGCCACTCCGATCCCGCGTACATGCGGCAGTTCAATCCCAGCCTGCGCACCGATCAATTGAGCCAATACCACACCAGCGTTCACGGCCAGCGCTTCGCCGCCGGCGATACCAAAGTTGCCGTCTGCACCGATTGTCATAGCGTTCATGACATCCGAGCCCCTGGCGATCCGAACTCGACGGTCAATCCCGTAAACGTTGCAACTACCTGCTCGCGCTGTCACGCCGATGCCAGCTACATGAGCAGCTACAAAATTCCTACGAACCAATTCGCGGAATACAGCAAGAGCGTTCATCACGATGCTTTAGCGGTGCGCGGAGACCTGAGCGCGCCCACTTGCACCACCTGCCACGGCAACCACGGCGCCACTCCGCCGGGCGTAGACAAGGTTCAGAATGTGTGTTCGAACTGTCACACGTTCCAAGCCCAGATGTACGAAAAAAGTACGCACAAAAAGGCCTTTGATGCAGCCAACCTTCCAGGATGTGTTGTCTGTCATTCCAATCATGGCATCCGCCATCCGACGGACGCGATGCTGAGCGCTGGTCCGGACGCCGTCTGCATGCGGTGTCATACTCCGGGCGACGCCTGTGATCGAGCAAGGGCAGGAATACTGAGTGACTTGACCCAACTGGATGAGGCGATCAAGAGCACTGATCGAGTTCTCGCTGTCGCCGAGTCCTCTGGCATGGAGGTGAGCGAGGCTCGGCTGGCGCAGGATCAGGCGCGGGATTCGTTGACCAAGGCCCGAGTCACGATCCATAGCTTTCGGACAGACCTGGTGGATCAGGATATTCAAGCCGGCCTGAAGGTCGCCGCCAAGAACCTGCAAGCTGGGAAGCAAGCCATGGTCGAGCGCAACTATCGGCGTTTCGGGTTGGCGATTTCCCTCATCGCAATCGGTTTGGTTTTGGTCGGACTTCGGCTGTACATCAAGCAGATCGAGAGCTAGGGAACTAAGCGTCAATGTAGGCGCGGGCGTCCTCGCCCATGCAAGCGCAGGCGGGCAACAGCTTGCCCTGGCAAAGTCGAAGAGGCGCACGCGCTACATCGACTCGCTGCACACCCTGGCACGAGCGGGGACACTCGCACCTACATTTACGGTCCTACTCCACCTGTATGGCAGTCGCTGCAACTAACCTGGGTGGTCGCCGATATCCACCGGGTGCTTAAAAGGCGCTCCCATCAGGTCAGTGCGACGACTCCATCCCCCAGATTTCTGGAGACCTATATCCATATTTCCACAATGCCCAGTACTCAGGAACAAAGAACAACATGAGTGCGAATAGGGCGACGAAACCGGAGATCCTTACTGTATTTTGAGAGAAATAGAAATTCATTGCGACTTCCCACGCTGGAAACAGAAAACACTGAATGCGCCAAAAACCGGCCCAGAGTACCCGCTGGCGAAAGGCATACCCATACAGCCCCGCAAAGCTCGAAAGAGTTAGCGCAAGATCCACGAGGTGCAGCGGCCGGAACGCGGCGGTCAATACGACGGTGTAAATGACGACAAGCGCAAGCGCAACCGCTATGCAATAGATCTTCCAGCCCCGACGATTCCCGGCGAACGGAGATTTCATGAGAACCTGTTCTTCAGCGCGACGCCTTCCCGTGCACGCGGTCTGAGATAGTTGATAAACAACGGTTCTTCAAAATGGCCGACGCAGGGTTCTAGCGCTCAAGTATTGACAACAAGCGATTTCACCACTTGAGAATAACTGGTTACGGCCCTGCCGTGGCACAGGACTTGCCGGACAGACAGTGGCACGATCGAGGCGAACCCCAACCTACGGCCCCACTCCTCCCGTGTGGCAGTCGCTGCAGCTTACCTGGGTGAGGTCGCCGATATCGACCGGGTGCTTGAACGGCGCTCCCTCCGACGCGATCAGCCTCGTCGCTCCCTCCTGCTGCCCCAGGATGCTGTGGCAGATATCGCAATCCTTGCGGATCGTCCGGCCATCAGAACTCACGTGCTGGCCATCGTGACAGCGAAAACAGCCGGTGAAATAAAAGTGTCCGATGTTGTTGGGATGCGTCTTCCAATCCAGCTTCATCTCCGGAAACGTCGTGCTGCGATAGATTCGCTGTACTTCCGAAATCGCGTTGCGGATGTCGTTCTGCCGGTTCTTGTCTATGTCCGGGTATTTGGTGAGATAGAACTTGTGCAAATCGGTGGCGATGCCTTCCATCGCGGCTTCAGTCGTGCCGTACTGGTTGGCCAGCACCGTGACTGCCTGCTGCTTGATGTATGGCAGCGAGACCTCCAGACGCCCCGCTAGCAGAGACTCATCCACCGCCCGGTCTGGCGGAACATAAATGTGAGTGGGGCGGTTGTGGCAATCCACGCAGTCCATCCGCCGCCGGGGCAACTTCTCGATCTGCTCCTTGGTCAGCGGCGCATCCTTGGATATATACTCCGTGATCCGTCCCTGCATGTCCTTCGAATGGATGTAGGGAATCACCTGCCGCTTGTCGTCGGTCGAGATGTAGGTAATCTCATTGGCAATGTTCATGTGCCAGTGGATACCCGAAGGTGATCCGGTGCCCGGGTCGCCACCGCCGGTCCTGAGCAACATGCGAATCTGCTGCGGCGTATTTTTCTCGTCGGTACCGTAGTGGGTGAAGACTTTGAGCTGCGCCCCATAGAAACGGCGAGGCCAGTGACACTCCTCGCAAGTCTCCGGCGCGGGGCGCAAGTCGTGAACCGGTGTCGGAATGGGACGCGGGAAGGTGTTGAAAGTCGTGGCAAACACCTGGCGCACTCCCGATAGTTTTGATTTCACGTACCAACCGGCGCCCGCTCCCACATGGCACTCGACACATGCCACTCGGGCATGCGGCGAGAGCTGGTAAGCCGTGAACTCCGGACTCATGACCGAGTGGCAGAGCTGTCCGCAGAACTGCACGGAGTCGGTAAATTCGTAGGCCTTGTAGCTTCCCACCGCGCTCAGCATCACGAACACCACCAGAAAGCTGGCGAAGAAAGCCACCGCGCTGCGCTGATTAGGATCATTCAGGTCGATGCGCGGATAGAGGGGGACGTCCGAGACCTCTGTCTTCTTTCGCCGCTCCCAGATCAACCCGGCCGCGATGAGCACAAGTCCGAGGATCAGAAATGCCGGCGCCACCATGTAGGCGAGAATGTCAACGTAGGGGCTGGGCCGTTCAGAGACGAGATCAATCAGGAACAGGAAAAAAAAGTTGGCCAGGCTGACCAGCGCGAGCGCCACACCCGCCAGGCTGATAGGGTTACGCAACATCAGGCGCAGTTGGTGTCGCAACACGTTCATGCCCGACGTCGGCTTGGAATCCTCAGGGCTCATTCTTTTTCTCCCATGACCTCACACAGATGACCTCACACATTTGTTCACCGCTGTGAAACGGATCCTGTCCGATTTGCATGGCTGCCAAAATGTCTTTCGAAGGAAGGACGATTGTCCTCCATGTGGGCGGGAAATCCAAGTTCCCGGAAAGATCATTTGCGGGAATCCGCCGGCTCTGAATTCCGGTCCGCACCTGCGCCTTCTGCCGGATCCTTCTCAACCGACTCTTCGGCTGATTCTGTGCGGGCAGCTTGCAGCATGGTTTCCGCATCCAGGGCATGTTCCTCGCGATAATGTTCGAACGGCATTTTCCCGTCCCACCACGCCCAGTTCATGGGATACACATCAGGATCGAGAAATACCTGGTAGAAGTGCCAGACTACGATGGCAAGAGTCGCCAGAACGGCCTCATAAAAGTGGACGGCGGTGGCTATATCCAGCCACCAGCGCGGCAGCAGGTTTCCGACAAACACTTTCGCCCAGAGCATGATGCCGGTGCCGGCCATTACAAACAGGCCCCACACCAGGGCCCAGTACTCCGCCTTCTCGGCGTAGTTGAAGCGGGCGAATTCCGGCTTCTCCGCGGCCAGTCCAAGATAGTAGGCGAGGGTTCGCCACACATCAGAGGCGTCTTTGGGGACAGGCAGGAAGTCGCGTAACAAGCGGCGTCCATCGCGGCTCCAGGCAATGTAAAAGACATGATAGAAACCGCTTCCAATCAGGATCACCGCGGCCACACGATGGGTAATGCCCCGCATCCTTTCGCCCATCCCGAGCAGCGCCGCGAACCAGGAATCTGGGAACTTCAGCGCAAAGCCGGTCAGCACCAGCATGATGAAACTGCTGAACAGCAAGATGTGCTGGATGCGCTGGTTCTTGCTCATGCGCGTCACCAGCCGGTGCTCCATGCTCCGTCGCAAAACCGCTTTACGGCGCCAGATGATCAGGTTGTGCAACACCATTCCGCCGATCACCAGCACAATCAGGCTGACATAAAATTTCCGTATCCAGCGCACGGCGATACTGCCGGTATCGGCCGAGAGTGGAGCGTCTACGTGGACCTTGGCGGCCACGAATTTTTCGGTCACGCCCGGGTGGCACTGTCCGCAAGTCTTCACCAGGTTGGCGCGATTGATGGTGGAGCGGGCGTCGCTGGACGGCAAGATGTTATGCACGCCGTGGCAGCTCGCACAGTTCGCCACCACCTGCGAGCCCAGCTTCGACGCCAGGCCGTGATAACTCGCCAGGTATGTTGTGGACCGGCGTCCTTCGAAGCCAAACTCCTGGGAAAGCCGCACGCCCTCGTGGCAGCGGGCGCAGGTGATCAGCGCGAGATTCTGCATGGAGACAGACGAGTTCGGATCAACATGTGACTTTATGGAATGAATGCCGTGACAATCGGTGCAGACCGGTGCCTGCCAGTCGCCGCGAGCAATCGCCTGCCCGTGGATGCTCTGCATGAATTCCTTTTGCACGGGCTCGTGACACTTGGCGCAAGTCGCTGGTACGTTGAATTTGAAAATAGATGATTTCGGATCGCCCGCGGCCAATATGTCATGCGCGCCATGGCAATCGGTACACACGGCTGCCGTTTCAGAACCTGCGGCTACCGCGCGCCCGTGTACGCTTTCCTGATAGGAAATAAATGGCTGTGCGCTGTGCCCGCTAGCCTCCATGACGAACTTCTGGCCGTGACACGTGCCACAGGTCGCGGGGATATTGGCATGGTTGACGCGTGATTTTGGGTCGCTGGCGGGGAGCAATTCGTGCGCACTGCCGTGACAGTCTGTGCAAGTCGCGGCTTGTCCATCCCCTGCCCTGATCGCTTTTGCGTGGAAGCTCCGGTCGTACACGGCTTGCTCGTCGGCGTGGCAGGTGGCGCAAGAAACCTTGGCGGGTGTGCTCTCGTGGGGCGAGGCCTTCAGGTCGGTATGGCAATCTACGCAGGTAAACATGCTGCCGTGAATCGAGTCTTTAAACTTGTCCGGATTCACATACAAACTTGCGGGCTTGCCGTTCACCACATGAACTAGAGTCGAGTCCCCATGGCAGGCCAGGCAGTCGGCGTTGGTTGGCTTCGCAGCGGGCTTTTGCCCGGCAGTTGCCACTTCTGCGCAGAACAAGAAGAAGATGAGAGCTGCGACCCGCATCGGTCTTTTTCTGGTGCTCCCCGTGAGCCAGACCTGGTCGTCGATTCTCGGCATCCCTTTCGGTCTCTTCATTACGGACCTCCGCCGTACCTTCATTCTTGGTGGGAGAGGTCTCAAGCGGCAATGAGTGACCTCACTCGCAGGTGTGACGTGTGTCACAGAGAGTTGCGCAGCCTGCGAAATCCCGGCACATATGCCTGAGCAGACTTAGGCGAAGGAGAAACATCCATCCCTTTGTGAACTTACGGCAGATGCGATGGTAACTTTCAATGTGGGCGCAGGACCCGGGACCGTCGGCTCCGGCCTAATCCGACGGAGCGCACGCGGTCATACGCAAAGTGCAAGTCCTGGCTAAGCAGGCTCACAACCTGCAGGCAAGCCTCCCGGTGCTCGTGCAGGAAGCGCAACAGATCTCTGCGCTTGACTAAAGCTACTTGAGCATTGGCCAGCAGTTCCGCCGTCATTTCGTGCGGACTGCCGGAGAGGGAAGCACTGAGACCCAGGACTTCTCCGGGTCCTGCGATGCGAAGAGTCAAACGCCGACCCGACTCGGAGCATACGGAAAGCCTTACCCTGCCATTGCATAAAACAAACACGTTTTGAGCAGGCTGGCCTTCGCGAAACAGCACGGTGGCGCGGGGATATTGGTTGACCGACTTCAGGACGTCAAATTCTTGTAAAGCCTCGGCCGGCAGGTCACAGAAGAGCCGGCCCGGGCGCCCGACGCATTCGAGGCAACTGACTTGGGTGGCGCTCTCCATGTTGCATTAATACCGCAGTGAGAAGCGGAAAACAGTGATTGCAGTCACTGCTCAGCGTGATCGCGCTACATTTGCCCCTAATTGTTGCTGGCGATCAACTTCAGTGCCGTTTTATTGCGAATCACCAGGGTTGAGCCTTTCGTTTGTACAATTTGCCGCTTCTTCAAGTCTGCGAAAAGACGCGTCACTGTTTCCCGCGAGGTTCCGATCATTTGCGCAATCTCCTCGTGGGTCAGCGCCAGTTTCAGATGCGGTTCCACCTTGGCCGCTTCTCCGTTCTTGGAACCCCAATCCAGGAGCAGTTTGGCCAGTTTCTCGCCCGCTGAATGCGACAACCCAAGAGAGCGAACTTCATGGCAGGCGGTGTTGTACTTCTCGCTCAACTGCTCGGCCACTTTGAAGCAAGCATCGGAGTGTTCTTTGAGGAAACGCAAGAAATCGTCACGCTTTACGAAGTTCACCTGGCTCGGATCAATGGTTTCTGCTGTCAGCTCGTAAGGCTTGCCGGAAACCGTGGCGCTCAGTCCCAGGACTTCGCCCGGTTCGGTGATCTTCACGATCAGAGTCTTGCCGTCCGTGGCACAAATGGAAAGCTTCACCCGCCCTTTGCACAATACGAAAATGCCGCGCGGCGCCTGGCCTTCCACGAACAACACCGCCCCCTTGGGATAAGCCGTGGCATACTTGATGCTCTCGAAGGTTTGCAGAGCCGCGGCCGACAGATCACAAAAGAGTCGCTCGGTTCGCAGCTTGCAAGTCAGGCAGCTTTCGATGATATCCAGTCCGTATGGTGAGAGCACGAATCACCCCCCTGCGACGCGGGTCTTTGCGTCGGCATGCGCGCCCCTGTGGGCCAAGGCATGTGACCTGCGTCACATGATCAGTGTCCGCCCGTTGGAAACCCTTGGCTGTGACACGGAGCACAACCAGTTGTGATACTGCTCACAGGCCAGGAGGGTACAGTCAACCTCTAGCTTTAGCGACGGTTTCGAGGCATACTAAGCAGCTAGTCCCGGTTCTCCACGGGCAGTGGAGCCTCGTATTGTGTCTATAGTTGAGGACAACCGTAGTACCGAGATTGGCGCTGTGCCCGGTGCGGTCTACGAACAGCAACAGCGCCGCCGCATGCTGATTGCGCTAGCGGTGTTGCTCATCGCCCTGATTCTGGTACTGGTCAAGGACCGCCAGTTCTGGGTTCCTTCCAGTCCGGCCTCTGAATCCGAAAACGCGGAGCCCAGTCCGGCCGTGGCGACCAACCCCGCCCCGGTCGCGACGCCGGCGACGCCAATCCTCACGCAGAAGTCCGCCGAGCCGGCGCCGGCTGCCGCGCGCCCGAGATTGAGACATCCGTCGGCACGCCCCACGCACCCGATATCCGTGCCCGAGGCAGCGGCTTCGCCTGTGATTACCGCAACCAACCGCGCCGTTCTGCCCCCGCTGGAGGTGGAAGTCGTGGCGGGGAACCAGCATCGAACCATTACACCGGCCAACAACTCGGTCGCCGTAGAGCTGCAACCCAGCGCACCTGCAACCGCTGATCAGGGTACGGTTTCGGCGCCGAGCCCCGACACCACGCCGGTGGCTCCAAACGCCGCTGCCAAGGTCGAGCTTTCACCCGGCACAGCGCAAATACTATCCCGTCCCGTGGATCCCAGCTATCCGATGCTCGCCAAGCAGATGAAAGTTCAGGGCGCAGTCGTGCTCCAGGCTCTGATCAGTAAAACCGGAAGCATCCAGGATATTCAGGTGCTCAGCGGGCCGGCAATTCTTTCGGCCGCCGCCCGGGAGGCAGTCCAACAATGGCGTTTCAAGCCTTACTACCAGGCAGGCCGGCCGGTTGAAACCGAAGCCCGGATCACGGTGAATTTCACGATCTCAACCTACTGAGCCGGGCTTACGGATCCGGCGTTGCGGAGTTCGAGGTCACGAAATGGACCTGAACCATCTTGCCTCGATGTGCTTCCTTTGGATGTTCGCACTCTCAGTTCTGCTTTTCACTCCTGCCGCGCGAACACTCGCTGAGGAAGCAACAAACGGTGGCGCCAGTGTTCTCATCTACCAACCACTTGCCGGACATGGAGTACAAACAATGACGTTTGCGATCTCGAGCACAGGTTTTCAAAGTGGTGCGGAAATTCCGAGGAAGTTCACCTGCGACGGAGCCGATGTCTCTCCCGAGCTTTTCTGGGTCAATCCGCCGAGCGGCACGCAGAGCTTTGCCCTCATTGCCGACGATCCCGATGCTCCCGTCGGCACTTGGACGCACTGGGTGCTTTTCGATCTGCCCGCGCAAACCGCCAGTTTGCCAGAGGGCATCCCCAAGGTGGACGAAGTGCCCGGCGGCGGACGTCAAGGTCGCAACGACTTCCGTAAGATCGGCTACGGGGGACCTTGCCCGCCTCCAGGCAAACCGCATCGTTATTTCTTCAAGCTCTACGCCCTAGACCGAATCTTGAATTTGAAGGCAGGCGCGAGCAAACAGGAACTGGAGCAGGCCATGCAGGGTCACATCCTGGGCAAAGCGGAACTGATGGGCACATATCGCCGCTAGTATGGCGGCCTACGAATTTGCAGCATCAGCCGGGATGCTTGCAGAAATCGGCGCTTCCCTTCGCGTCCTCGCGACCTCTGTAGGTCAACCCTTTGAACACCACTGGGCTGGCGGATGCCGCACCAACCCGCTTCAGACCTGTTCGTCGAATTTGCGGGACATCACACTAGCCCAAAAATTAACAGGCGTCCCGACTCTTTCGAGTCATGGACGCCCGGGCAGCCCTCCCCCAGAACTGCTCGCTTACAAAAGTAACTTCTTCTTCGTTCGTTGAAAATAGCCCGTCTGTGCCAGCCCGTCCACGAACGTGCCATCGCTTGGTGACGGCTGCTTGCTTGCTCTACCCTCAGGCGCCTGTGGCCTGCACTGCTGGAGCAAAGGCTACGCGGTTGCGCCCTCCGGCCTTAGCCGTGTAGAGAGCCGCGTCAGCGGCGCGCAGCAGGATCTCGCAGTCCCAAGGTCCCTGCCCGCCTTGCTGAATGGAAGCGATTCCGAGGCTGAGAGTAACGGAAGTCTGACCAATGGGCCGATCGGCGACGCAGCAGCGCAGCCTTTCCGCGATGACCGCCAGATCCGGAGCATCACATCCGGGAAGAACGATTAGAAACTCCTCTCCGCCGAAGCGACCAACAAAATCATAGCTGCGGACTGCCGCAACCAGCCGGCGGGCAATTTCCTGCAATACCGCATCCCCCACCAGGTGGCCTTGCGTGTCATTGATTTTCTTGAAATAGTCAAGGTCGGCCATGACGATGCCCAGAGGTTCCTCAGTTCGCATGCCCCGCTGGATTTCTCTTCGCAGCAGATCCACGATAGCGCCCCGATTCCAAAGCGCGGTGAGCCGATCGTGAGCAGCTTCAAATTCCAAAGCACCCCGGGCACGGATCAAGGCTTCCTGGAGTTCTAGAATCCGGGTTCCAGCGCGGATCCGTGCGCGCAATTCATCCACCTCAAACGGTTTGGTCAAGTAATCGTCCGCTCCCGCCTCGAGACCGGCAACGATATCCTGCTTGTCATCTTTGGCAGTCAGCAGCAGAACGTAGCGATAAGGACTCTGTCCGCGGCTGCGGATTCTGTGGCAGAGCTCAATGCCATCCAGGCCGGGCATGATCCAATCGAGGATCACCATTTGGGGAGCATCTTCTTTTTGCAAGACGTTCCAGGCATCCAGTCCGTTGTCCACGGCACTGACACGATATTGCCAGCGCTGCAACCAGCTCTGCAGGATGCGGCGAAAGATCGGATCGTCCTCGGCGATCAGCACCGTATCCAGCACCGATGTGCTTGCGTCCAACCCGAGCTTTGGATCGCTGGTCATCATCTTCTCCGCTGCGACGAAGCCATATCTTTGAGCGAGAGATTGAGATCGGCGATCTCGCGCTCCAACACCGCGAATGTCTGGGTAACCGCGTCCTGGTTCCTTTCCTGTCCAACTTGCTCGAGTTGTCGTGCGGCTTGCGCTGCCCGCGCCGCCCCGAGGTAGCTGGACTCGCCCTTCAGGCTGTGAGCGGTCTTCATGACCGTCTCGAAGTCGCCGTCGGTTACCGCCCGCCGCAGTTTCTCCAGTAATTTCGGGGACTCCTGCAGAAAAATCTGGCATAGCTCTGCGAGCAGATCCTCATCGCCGTCGATCCGGGCGAGAGCTTCAGCTTTGTTCCACGCCCTGTTCGCAGCCGGGGGGTGAGCGGCAACGACACATGGGCTCGCCGAACTTCCATTCGCTACACCGGCCAGAGTTTGTTCAATGTCGCTCAAGCGCACCGGTTTGGCGATGTAGCCGTCCATGCCAGCTTCCAGACACCGCTCGCGATCGCCTTTCATGGCATGTGCGGTCATCGCAAATATCGGGAGCCGGGGGCCACCGGCTTTCTCCGCTTCCCGGATCGCCGCAGTCGCAGTCAGACCGTCCATCTCGGGCATCTGGACGTCCATGAACACCAGGTCGAACTTCCGGCTGGAGGCGAGTGCGAGAGCTTCTTTGCCGGTGTGCGCCACCACCGGAGTATGTCCCAGTTTCTCGAGCACGCGAACAATCAACACTTCATTGACAGCATTGTCCTCCGCGACCAGAACCTGAAGTTTGCGAGGCGACTCGCGCAAGCTGTGACGGGTAACCAGCGGCGGGGACACCGCAGCTTCTGGCTGCCGGTGACCCAGCGCGGTAAGAATCGCAGCCAGCAGATCGGATTTCAGGACCGGTTTGAGCAAGTAGGCGCGGATTCCCAGTCGCCGGCAGCGGTTCGCGTCGCCGGGCTGCCCGCCGGAAGTGAGCATCAGAATAACGGTTCCAGCCAGATCGGAGTGGGCGTGGATCTTTTCAGCTAGTTCAAAGCCATTCATGTGCGGCATTTGCGAGTCGATAAGGATGAGGCGAAAGGGGTCTCGGTTCTTCTGGGCAAGTTCGATGGCGGCCAACGCCGCTTCCCCACTTGCCACGGCCGTCGGTCGCAGCTTCCATACGCGCGTCATTTCGCAAAGAATCCTGCCGTTGGTTTCGTTGTCATCCACCACAAGTACGCTCAAGCCTTGCAGCGCCACTTCCGCAACCGGGGAAGAGCGTGGTACGGTCGCAGGAGCAATCGGAAAACGCACTGTGAAGTGAAACACACTGCCCTCACCCTCCTCGCTCTCCAGCCACATCTCTCCTCCCATCATGTTCACTAGGCGCACCGAAATTGCCAGGCCCAAACCGGTCCCGCCATACTTGCGCGTGGTACTGCTGTCCGCTTGCGAAAACGCCCTGAAAAGCAACTTGTGTTTTTCCGGAGAGATTCCAATGCCGGTGTCGGTCACTTTGAAATGGAGTTCGACGCCGCGCTCGTCCAGAGACCGGTTTTGAATCTCAACCAGAACCTCTCCGTGCTGGGTGAACTTGATGGCATTGCCCACGAGGTTTACCAGAATCTGTCGCAAGCGTCCCGGATCACCGAGCAGTTGAGGGGGCACTTCCGGATCGGCGTCGTAGGCAAGTTCCAGCCCCTTCTGGTGTGCCCGCAGGGCCAAGCCTTTCATCGTGTCGCCGACGCAGTCGTAAAGGTTGAATTCGATCTGCTCCAGATCCAGTTTGCCGGCTTCCACCTTGGAAAAATCCAGAATGTCGTTGATTACGGATAAGAGCGACTCTCCCGAGGACTTTACCATCAGCAAGTAGTCGCGTTGTTCCAGCTTCAGTTCCGTGTCCAGGGCCAGTTCGGTCATGCCCAGGATTCCATTGATGGGGGTGCGGATTTCGTGGCTCATGTTGGCGAGGAACTCCCCCTTTGCGCGGCTGGCGGCTTCCGCCGCATCTTTGGCGGCCGCGAACTGCACGTTCAAAGTCCGCAACTCGGCGGTGCGAGCCGCGACCTCGTTCTCCAGGTTGTCCCGGTGACGCTGGAGTTCTTCGTCGCGACGCTCGACTTGGCTCAACATCTGATTAAATCCATCCACCAGTTGTCCCCATTCGTTGTGGCTGCTGGTGTGCGCCCGGATGGAGTAGTTGCTGTAATCGGAGACGGTTTTGGTGGTCTGCAGCAGGTCGAATACAGGACGGGTCAAAAGCATTTGCAGGCTGGAAGCAATCAGGAGTGCCAGGGAGAATGTAAGCGCCAACGTAATCACGAAAGCGACGTTGTATCCCAGGTAGCGGGCGTGCAGCCTACCCAAGTCAGATTCGACATACAGCGTACCGACAGGCTCACCCTGCAGGACAATCTTCCGGAACTGGATCAGATGATCGCGGGTGAAGTAACTGCTTTCTCCTCTGGGCGGTGGCGGGATAAAATCCCAACTCTCCTTGTCCCTAATGTAGGTGGCAAAGGGCTGGCCGTCTAAGGTGTAAATACAGGCTGCGGTCACATCCGGCTCTGCGCGCAAGGCTTGCAGGACTCCATGAGCTGCTTCTGCGTCGTGAAAAGCCAGAGCTGCCGTGCTATTGCCGGCCAGAACGTCGCCCAGGATGGCCAGATCCTGTGCCATGCCGCGCCTGAAGGCCAACACGTCATAAGTACCCATGGAAACGGAAACGGCGGCAGCCCCGACGCAGCTCATCGCCATGAACAAAGCGGTGAGCTTGTGGCGAATCGACAAATCGCGGAAATAGTTCATCTGGCGCATCCCAGAACCTGATTACCCGATCACGAGTCTGGCTACTCCCAATAGCTTGGAGCTGATCTTCAATCCCGCTTCCTCCGCTGCCCTTCGGTTCACTTCGAACTTCACCCGGTCGTCGTCGAGCACAAAGTTGATCATTCCGCCGCGCGCGGCGAAGTCCCTGGTATCGCCGACCGTCAGAACACTCGCCCCCCGCAAGCCTTCCAGGATCATCTTCATCTGGGCTTTTTCCGAGAACGGAATGAAAAGGACATGGCAACTTCTTGCCTGCGGGAGATCCACCACGTGATTAACCTCGAGCGGATGTCCATTCACTATCTTTTCGTGAGTGACGTCCTGTAGTTCCTGACCGAAAGGATCTCGGCCCCAGACACAAATCTGAAGCGGAGCGGACGCATTGGGGAAGCTGCCCGGCGGCCACTCCACGAATTTGGCGAAGTTGTAGAGAAACGCCGCCTTGACCTGATACTCGGTGGCAGACGGAGACTGGCCCATAGCGTTGGCAGGGAACAGTGACATCGCGGCCAGCACCACCATTAGCAACCCGGGGAAGAATACATTGCGGGTCATACCACCCGGCGGAAGCTCGGTTCTTGTCTCCGTCCACATAGCGGGCTCAGAATCTCCACGTGGCTTTTAGAAACACATTCCGCCGCACTTCCGTGGGCGTGACCCCCAGCACCGAGCGGAACTCGGGGTGCTGGCCCTGCAACAGGTTCTGTCCTCCCACGCTTAACGCCAGTCGCTCCCCCAGACTTCGACTCAGCCCCGCATCCAGCCGCGTGTAACTGGGAATCTGTTGTTCTGATAACCGGCCTACGGAGTAGCCAGCCACGTCGGCTTCCAGGTGATGCGGCAAATGCAAATTGGAACGCAAACTCCACTGCTGCTCTGGGCTTTCCGAACCCAGGCCCGCGGGTGTGGACCAGGGCGAGTACTGGGATACGCGCAGATGGCTGTTCGTGACGGAAACCCGCCAAAACCGCGTCACATCCAGGTTGAATGCCGCTTCTCCCCCATAGGTGTGGGCGTGCGACTGGTTGGTACTGTCCAAGGGAATCACGATGTGGGGTGGAACCGGGATCATCACGGGTGAGCCGGGTACAACCGCGTCCATATCGTGATAGAAGTCGTAAAATCCCGCCAGATCGAGCGAAATCCGCGACGTGGCTTCCCAACGGTAGCCGCCTTCATAGGCCAGTAGTTGCTCAGAGAACAGCCTCGGATTCCCCATGAAGTTCACCAGGGTCGCAATGCCCGGGGGCGTGAGAAAACTGCTCACGGTCACATCAGAATCCCGCTCGGCCTGCGAGGGTGTGCTGACCGCCCGAGAAACTGCCGCCCACAAACGATGTTTGGAAGTGAGTACAAACAGAGCGCGGGCGCTCGGCTGGATGTCAAAACCGGTGCAATCGTTATGCTCAAACTTCGATCCCAGGATGAGTCGCAGGCGATGACTGAGCAACCCGATCTCGTCTTGCACAAAACCTCCGAACAGGTTCGTGCCATCCTGGGTCCGCGCAAAAATCACCGTAGGACTACCACGGAGTACGTCTTCCACCCGGCGATAGTTAAGGCCCCACTGCATTTCCTGGCGCTGTCCGAGCAAGCGATGATGTTGAAACTCCAGGTCAAAGGTGCTGACTCTTGCGCTGAGCAGATATTCTTCGCGCTGCGTATTGTCAAAGTAAGCTTGCAGCGAGAAGTCGGAACGCGCCGAAGCGACGTGCTTCCAGCGCCCCAGCAAATTTCCGCCTTCGACCTGGACGCCGTCATTCGCGGAATAGACCATGGGGTCCAGCGCATAGACGGTGACGTGCTGGCCCTCGTTCCCATGATAGAAGTCGCCTTGCGCGGTTAGGCTGTCAGAGCCGGAGATTTGCAGGTCGCTGCGGAAGCCGCCGCGCGCCGCATCCCACCCGTCCGCCGATGGGCTTCCGTCGGCATAAGCCAGGCCGTCGCGCTTCAGGAATTTCCCGAATACCCGGAAATACCGCCCTGCGCCCAAGCTGCCGCCGTACCTCACGGCGGCCGAACGTTGCTCCCCGGTGGAAGCTGTGGTGCTGAGCAATCCGCCCTGCGTATCCTGAGCCGCCTTGGTGATGATGTTGATCACGCCATTCACAGCATTCGCGCCCCACACCGCCGCCCCTGGGCCGCGGATCACCTCAATGCGGTCCACATCTTCCAGCATCAAATCTTGCACATCCCAATACACGCCCGAGTACAGCGGCGTGTAGACGGTTCGCCCGTCAATCAGCACCAGCAGGTCGGAGGCGAACTGGCTGTTGAATCCCCGCGAACTCACCGCCCACAAATTGCCGTCAATCTGGGCCACGTTCAATCCCGGAACCATGCGCAATAGTTCGGGAATGCTGGTCATCCCGGAGTGCCGGATGTCTTCCTGGCTGATGACGTAGATCGCCGCCGCGCTGTCACCCAATTTCTGCTCCCTCTTCGAGACCGAGGTGACTTTCACGTTCATCAGGTCTTCGATGCTAAGCTGCGAAAGGTCTCGCTCCTGGGCAAAGCATCCCGCGCTCAACAGAAGTAGCATCAGTCCTAGCCGGATTGGCTTGTCTTTACCGCCCCTTGTGATGATGGTCATTTGGTCCTCTTGCGCCTCCGGCGGCAAACCCGCAACTCCCCAGAGCACAGGGCCCCTCCAAATTCTTCGGCCAGAATTGAGTTTTCCTTTACTCGTGGGTAGTTACGAAACCCCTGATAGAAACCATTGCCACCTGCGAGTCTCAGCCCGGAGGACGCGCCCCTCTAGGCAATCCCAAGAGCCCGAGCGGACGCCGCGCTCTGTCGATCGGCAACTCAGGACTCTGAAGTTCTGCCGCCGACCGCCGATGAAAATCCAGTAAGACTTCTAAAAGTCCACCATGTCTGAATTTCAGAACCCAGAGATATTCCGCACCGTGTTGGACAGCCTGCAGACTGGGGTCAATGTGGTGGATCGAAATGGGAGAATTTTCTTTTGGAATCAGGGTGCGGAACGCATTACCGGTCACATGCGGCACGACGTGGTGGGTCGCCCATGCCGCGACAATATTCTGGTGCACTGTAACGACCGGGGCTGTGTGGATTGCGGCGCTTCCTGCCCCTTCCGCCTCACTATGCTGGACGGCAGGCCCAGAGAATCGCGCATACGGTTGCGCCACAGAGATGGACATCCGGTCCCGGTCCTTATGCGGATCGTTGCGGTCCGCGATGCGCACGGCTCGATCATCGGCCTGGCGGAAAGTTTCGAGGAGCAGAGGCTGGCGTCAGACGGGGATCGGCGTCAGCAAAGCTTGGCTGCTTCCGGCTGCATGGATGAAGTTACCGGTGTCGCCAATCACGAATTCACCCAATTCCGCTTGGGCGAGAATCTGGCAAGCCTGGCGCAATATCACCTCCCCTTTGGCATCATTTACATCCAGGTGAACCGCGTAGAGCACTTCCAGGCAACTTATGGCCGGCAGGCGGTCGATGCCATTCTGCGGGTCGTTGCCCAGACCGTGCGGGATAGCCTTCGTCCCAGCGACCTCGTAGGCCGGTGGACGGGAGACCAATTTCTAGCCATTCTGACGGAATGCGACAGCGCGGGAGTGCAAAGAACAGCCGAACGCGTTTGCAAGGTCGTCGCCTGCGCCGGGCTGCGTTGGTGGGGCGACGAGTTATCGGTCAGCACTTCCGTAGGATGGGGAAGTGCTCGAGCCGGGGACACCAGCGACACGCTTTTGCAACGGGCGCGGTGCTCGCTGCAACAAGCTTCACGCCAACCGGGTGCCGCGGCTGCGGCAGTCACGAAAAAAGGTCCTGACAGCGCAAAGAGCTGAATCACTATGTTTGCGATCATTGGAATTCTGGTTGTCTTCGGCGCGGTGCTGGGCGGCTACCTCATGGAACATGGCCACATCCGGGTGCTGCTGCAGCCAGCAGAACTCCTGATTATCGGAGGCGCCGCGATCGGAACTGTGTTAATCGCCAATCCGCTGCACATCCTCAAGCAGATCGCCGCCGGAATCGGCGGCGTATTTGGCGGATCGAAATTCACCAAACAGCGCTATCTCGATTCCCTGAAGATGATCTATGAGCTCCTGAACAAGGCGCGTCGCGAGGGCCTGATGGCTTTGGAAAGCGACGTGGAGGAACCGGAGAAAAGTCCAATTCTCGCCAAGTACCCGGATTTCCTTAAAGACCACCACGTTCTGGCTTACTTCTGTGACACCATGCGCATGGCCATCAGCGGCGTGGAAGCCTTCGATCTCGACCAACTGCTCGACCTCGATCTGGAAGTCCACCACCATGACGCCAGCGAACCGATTGCATCCCTGACGACCACCGCCGATTCGCTGCCTGGCCTGGGCATTGTCGCGGCGGTGTTGGGCGTTGTCATCACCATGCAAGCACTGGGCAGACCGCCGGAGGAAATTGGGCAAAAAGTCGCCGCCGCTCTGGTCGGCACCTTTCTGGGAATTCTGCTTTGCTACGGCCTGGTGGGGCCGGTTGCCTCGAACATGGCGAAGATCGCCGAGGATGAGCGCGCCTACCTCCACGTCTTACGCGTCGTGATGATTTCCTTCCTCAAGGGAACTGCGCCGATCATGGCCGTGGAATTCGCCCGCCGGGCGATTCCCGGCCATGTCCGGCCCTCTTTCCAGGAAGTGGAAGGCATTTGCCGCGGGCGCACAGAAGGTGAAGCCGCAGCAGCCGCAGCTCCGCCGGCGGAGCCCTCGGCCGCAGCCCCCGCGTAAACGGAAGGGAGACTCATGGGTACTCGTCCCCTCATTATCGTCAAGAAAAAAGCTGGACACGGCGGCCACCACGGGGGCGCGTGGAAAGTTGCCTATGCCGATTTCGTCACCGCCATGATGGCTCTTTTCATCGTGCTCTGGTTGCTGAACAGCAGCAAAAAAATTCAGGAGGCAGTGGGAGGGTATTTCAAGGATCCCTCCGGACACTCCAACAAAGCGAGCTCCGGCATGACGGGCGCGGGGGAAAACTTCACGCTCTCCAAAGACAACATGCCGGAGTTGAAGGAGGAATTGCAAAAGCGTATTCGCACCATGAGCAATTTCGACAAACTCAAAGATCAGATCGAGATGACGGTTACCGCCGAAGGCCTGCGCATCGAACTACTGGAAAGCGAGACAGGAACGTTTTTCAACGTAGGCAGCCCCTCGCCGAGCGATAGCGGAAAAGAACTGCTTTCCCTGATGGCGCAAGAGTTGGGCAAGCTTCCGAATCAGATCTCCATCGAAGGTCATACCGACTCCAAACCCTATTCGCGAGGCGGGGATTACAGCAATTGGGAGCTTTCCGCGGACCGCGCCAATGCCGCCCGGCGCTTGATGCAGCGCGACGGCTTGCGGGCCGATCAGGTAACCCAGATTCGAGGCTATGCCGATCAGATGCTGCGCAAGCGTGACGAACCTCTGGCTGCATCCAACCGGCGCATCTCGGTCATCGTGCAATACCTGGAAGATCACGAACCGGCGCAAGGAGAAAAAGTCGAGCCATCCACATCACCAGGCGAACCCGGCAAACGATAGGCGCGGAAAGTGGTATTAAATCCGTCCGCAAAACAGGCCGTCTCTCACGGCGCGCCCGGCATTATGGCGTGATCTTAAAGACGGTGCCTGCATCGTCCGCACCGCCCGAGGGAGCCGTCCCGTACAGCGTACCGCTCGAGTCCCGAATCAAACCCTTAACCGGAAATCCACCGTCCGACGCTCCCGTAAAGTTGTACAGAACCGTCTCCGCTCCGGTCGTATCTAACTCGAATACAACTCCGTAACCGTAGGTTCCACCGGTGGAAGCTGTACCATAAAGATTGCCCTTTGCATCTCGCACCAATCCGGCATAGGGTCTGCCTCCGTCCGAGCCTCCCGCAAAGGAGTGCAGCACGGTCTGACCACTTTTGCTCACTTTGAAAACAACGCCTACGCCGCTCGCGCCCCCCTCCGTAGTCGTGCCGTACAAGTTCCCTTGGCTGTCTCGAACCAGGCCCGCGTTTGGATATGCCCCGTCGGTGCCGCCTGTGAAGCCGTAAAGGACCGCCTCCTTCCCTTGTCCCACCTTGAACACGGTCCCGTACCCCGCCCCGCCGTTAACCGTGGTCCCGTACAGGTTTCCGGCCGAGTCCCGGACCAGGCCTGCCAGAGGATGTTGGCCGTCCGTTTTTTCGAAGTTATGCAACACCGTCTCCACACCTGACTTTGTCAGCATGAACACCGTTCCCCCACCCTTCTTGCCACCATAGGCGGTGGTCCCATAGAGGTTCCCTGCACTATCCAGAATCAGGCCAGCCTCCGGATCCCCTCCGTCGTTCCCGTTCTTGAAGGCGAAGAGCACCGTTTGCTTTCCAGTCTTATCCAATTTGAATACGGTTCCCCATCCACGTCTGCCTCCAGCTGGTGTAGTGCCATACAGATTGCCCTTAGCGTCCCGCACCACTCCGCCTCTTGGGTACCTGCCGTCCAACTTGTTGTTAAAAGCGTGCAGCACCTTCTCCGAGCCGGTTGTGTCGAGTTTGAACACCGTTCCGCACCCTGTAGTATCGCCACAGGAAGAATCACCCCCGTTTTGAGTGGTTCCATAAAGGCTGCCGTCGGCGGTTCGTAACAACCCTGCGGAAGGAAATTCCCCGTCCGGCGACCCGGTAAACGTGTAGAGCAGCGTGAACGTCTGCGCTGGTGCTTTCTGGCTTGCCGCAACTGCCAACAAAAGACTGACCACCAACAGCCGCGCAGCAGCTGACCATCCCCCGTTCGTCCCTACAATCCAACCCCTAAGCTGGCTTGCGTTCATACAGGATCTCCTTCTGGCCGAAAATGAGCCTGGTATTGTACACCTGTTTTGCGTGCTCGCAACGTGTGAAAACATTTTCATCTGAGGGGGCAATGTCACCAGGCCAGTGCCCTTGATTTCGGGAAGTGCTGCCAAGTGCCGATATGAAATTGGGTTCCTCCCTTTTCACTGAACCTGCGCCATTCCATCCGCTCATCCGCTACAATAGCCCGTTCGCCTTTTAACTAAATTCAAGAGGAATCGAACTCCGTGATTATTGGTGTGCCCAAGGAAAGTTATCCGGGGGAGCGGCGGGTTGCCCTGGTCCCCATGGTGATCCCGAATCTGATGAAGGCGGGATTTGAAGTCGTTATCCAAGCGGGAGCGGGAGTCGAAGCGGGTTACCCTGATACGCTTTACACCGAAAAGGGCGCAAAGATTCTCGCCGACCGCAACGCCGTCTTCGCCCAGGCCGACATTCTGATTCAGGTGTTGTGCTATGGATCCAACGACATCACCGGCAAGGCCGACCTGCCGCTGTTGCGGCGTGGGCAGGTGCTGATCGGGTTTCAGCGGCCACTGGGTTCGGTGGAAGTCCTCCAGCAGGTCGCGCAGACCGGAGTTACTTCGTTCTCCATCGAATTGATGCCGCGCAGCACGCGCGCGCAGAGCATGGATGCGCTCTCCTCCATGGGCACCATCTGCGGCTACAAGGCGGTTCTGATGGCGGCCGATGCCCTGCCCCGTCTCTTTCCCATGCTCACCACCGCCGCGGGAACCATCACACCCGCGCGCGTGTTGGTGATTGGCGCTGGAGTCGCGGGACTGCAGGCCATCGCCACGTCGCGCCGTCTGGGCGCCGTGACCTCTGCATATGACATGCGTCCCGCGTCCAAGGAGCAAGTGCAGAGCCTGGGCGGCCGCTTCGTTGAACTCCCCATCGAAGCCAAGGACGCTCAGGATGCACGTGGCTACGGCACCGCGCAAGACGAAAGCTTCTACGCGCGGCAGCGTGAACTGCTCGGGCGGGTGATCGCAGAGAGCGACGTAGTCATTACTACGGCGGTTGTGCCAGGCAAAAAAGCCCCGGTGCTGATCACGGCGGAGATGGTAAAAGGGATGGCGCCCGGCTCGGTAATCCTTGATCTTGCCTCCGAGCGCGGTGGCAACTGCGAGCTGACGCAGTCGGGAAAAATCGTGGTCGAGTATGGGGTCACGATCATCGGCCGGATCAACATCGCGACCGAAGTGCCTTACCATGCCAGCCAGATGTATGCCCGCAATATCACAGCATTTCTTTTGCACCTGGTGAAGGATGGAAAGCTGCAACTCGATTTGAAGGATGAAATTACTCGCGAAACTTTGTTGACCCGTGACGGCGAGATCGTGAATCAGCGGGTGCGGGAATTTCTGTCTTTGCCGGCGCTGGTTTCGCAAGGCGCGTAGAGCCGAGTCTATCTCATTAATCGTTTTGGGAAGGGCACGGCTTCAGTCGTGCTGCTCCAGCCAACAGAAATGCGGACTTTAGCCCCTGGGTGACGTTCATAGTTCAACATTTGCAGGAGGAAAGATGAGTTCTGCCTTAATCAACGGACTTTTTGTTTTCATGCTGGCGGCTTTCATCGGATTCGAAGTCATCCGGCGAATTTCGCCTTTGCTGCACACTCCTCTGATGTCGCTGACCAATGCCCTTGACGCCATCGCCGTCGTGGGCGCGATCGTGCTGGTGGGCGAACACAAGAGCAATTTCTCCTTCGTGCTTGGCGTGCTGGCCGTGATCGCGGCCACCAGCAACGTGGTGGGCGGCTTTCTGATCACCGACCGCATGCTCAAGATGTTCAAATCCAGCCGGCCGACAAAACCATGACCACCGACTTCGCAGGAAATCAACTCATCATTGAGTTCACGTATCTCATTGCCAGCGTTCTTTTCATTCTCTCGCTGAAGTGGATGAACACGCCGCGTACCGCTCGCCGCGGCATCCGGGCCGGCGAGATCGGAATGATCCTGGCCATCGCCGGCACCTTGTTGCATCACGGTCTCGTGGACTACAAGTGGATCTTCATTGCTCTGGTGCTCGGAACCGGCATCGGAATCCCGCTTGGCCTGGTGCAGATGACTGCCGTCCCCCAGCGGACCGCGCTCAGCCATGCTTTCGGCGCATTCTGCGTCACCCTGGTCGGCACCGCGGAATTCTATCTCCGATCGCCCGACGTTCCCCCCTTCATGATGGCGGTTCTCTCCATGGAAGTCATTCTCGGCTCGCTGACTTTTACGGGCAGCTTGATGGCGGCCGGAAAACTCCAGGAAGTCTTGCCCCAGCGCCCAATCACCTATAAGGGACAAAACATTGTCAACCTCTCGTTGCTGGCCATTGCGATTGCGGTAGCGGTTTATCTGGTTTTACATCCCGGAGCAAAACAGCTCTTTCCCGTGATGGTGATTGTTCCGCTTATCTTCGGCGTCTTCATGATTATTCCCATCGGCGGCGCGGACATGCCGACGGTCATCTCGCTGCTCAACTCCTACGCCGGCCTTTCTGCTGCAGCTATGGGATTCGTTCTCGAAAGCAAGCTCCTGATCATCGCCGGCGCGCTTGACGGCTCTTCCGGATTCATCCTCTCCGTCATCATGTCGAAAGCCATGAACCGTTCGTTTACCAATGTTCTGTTTGGGGCGTTCGGCCAGGTGCAGCCTGCCGCTGCAGCCGGACTGGAGGAGAAGACGGTTCACAGCGCATCGCCGGAGGAAGCCGCGGGAATTCTGGCCGCAGCGAACAAAGTCGTGGTGGTTCCCGGTTATGGCATGGCTGTAGCCCAGGCGCAACACAAGGTACGCGAACTCTACGACGTACTCACCAAACGCGGAGTGGATGTGCGCTTCGCCATCCATCCGGTCGCCGGCCGTATGCCCGGCCACATGAACGTGCTGCTTGCCGAAGCTGATGTTCCCTACGACCGGCTGATCGAGATGGATGACATCAACGGCGACTTCCCGCAAACCGATGTTGCCCTGGTGATCGGCGCCAACGACGTTACCAACCCGGCGGCACGCACCGACAAATCCAGTCCGATTTTCGGCATGCCCATCCTCGATGTGGACAAGGCCCGCACGGTCATGGTGATCAAGCGCAGCATGAATCCAGGCTTCGCCGGCATTGACAATCCGCTTTATTACCTTGATAAGACCTTGATGCTCTTCGGCGACGCCAAGTCCTTCGTGAACAGCATCGTTCACGAACTGTCCACGGCCGGGCATTAGATAAGTCAATTAGCAACTCGCGGCTTTTGTCCAGCCATTGGACGGACGTTCGCCGCCAACTCACACATTCTGTGCGATCGTGTTTCCTGTTTACTTTTTCTCTTGGCAGACTTTGCAAACAGCAACACAATCCCGCCAATTTGTCGTCGCTGCTCTCCCCACTAAAATCCAAGAAATTGCGAGACTCGAAAGGAAAGGCCCGGTGAGCCCGAGCCTTTTCTTGTTGCGCAATACGTCGGTTACTGCAGTAGATGCGAGGTTACGGCTTGATCTCGTACACCACTCCACGATAGCCACCATAGTTCCCGCCAATCGCGGTTGTGCCGTACAGCGTGCCCTTCTTGTCCAATACCACAGCATTCAAAGGCTCACCTCCATCGCCGCTACCACCTTGGAAAGTGTAGAGTGTTTTCTCCGTCCATCCGCTCTTACTGTTTGTGAGCTGAAATACGGAGCCGCAACCAGTGTTGCAATTGGAAGTGTTACCGCCTGCGAACGCGGTCCCATAGAAACTATTCCCTTTCTGTACCAGAGGCGCCCAGGGAGAGCCTCCATCGGTCCCACCCGTGAACGTGTATAGTGTTTTCTCGTTCCAGCCGCTTTGGGTGCGCACAAGTTCGAACACCGTACCATAGATGTTCCCGCCAGCTTGTGTTGTTCCATATAAGTTGCCTGCAGCGTCAAGAATTACTGGAGCGGCAGGAAGAGCTCCGTCCGCGCACGGGTTTCCCCCAGGACAGAAGGTATAGAGCGTTTCCTGCGTCCAAGTCTTCTTTGAACGCTTCAACTCATACACAACGCCAACTTCATTCGAACCACCGTAACCATACGTGGTACCATAGAGGTTGCCAGCCTTATCGAAAGTAACGCCGGCATACGGGTAGCCCCCATCGGAACCACCGGTGAAAGCATAGAGTACGCTTTCCTGCCAACCTTTCTTGCCGTGACTCAATTCGAACACGACCCCGCAACCGAAGGCGAAGCCATACTGTGGACACCCGCTTTGCGAGGTGCCGCCGACCGTCGCTGTGCCATAAAGATTGCCGTGCTTGTCCATGACCAGCCGGTCGCGCGGGTCTGCGCCGTCGGCGCAGGCAGACTGGCTGCAAAAGCTGTAGAGCACAGTTTCTTTCCACGCGCCTCCCTTCTTCTTTGGCGGGGAAAGCTCAAAGACAGTGCCACACGTCGAGCCGGGGCAATTGCCCGTTGGAGTGCCTCCGATGCGGGTAGTACCGTAGAGATTTCCTTTGCTGTCCATCAGGAGGGAATTGTAAGGAGAGCCTCCATCGGCTTCGCCGGTGAAGGCGTAAAGTACACTCTCTGTCCACCCACCACCGGACTTCGGCGACAACTCGAACACGACGCCACAGGATTCGCCAAACGGGCCGCAAGCCGTTCCAGTGCCACCTTCGAGCGTAGTGCCATAGAAATTGCCCGCTTGATCGGCAATCAATGCCGACTCTGGATACATGCCGTCGGTGCAGCCGGACTGGGTACAAAACTCGTAGATCACACTCTCTTGCACTGCCCAGGCGCACGTACCGAGTATCAGAAGAACCAGGAGAGCCGCCAGCGCTGAAAGCAAGGGCGGTAATGTGCTTTTATGCATAGTAAGAATTCCTCGATTGATTTCTTAAAGCTAATCCCGAACAGATGAGCTTATTAGGCCAAGAACCGCACAGATTGTATACCCATCTTGTCTACTTGGAATTGTGAAAAGATTTGCACCGGTATTGCACTTTGTTGACTTCAAAGGCGTCCGGCTATGGGTTGGAAAGGCCAGATTGCGCGTGGTGTCGGAAAACTTCTGGGCACATCGGCTGTACAAACCGCTCTAGCCTTTCACGCGGCGCGCGTCTTGAATCTCCGTCGCACTGTACTCGTGAATGTTGCCGCATTGGGGGCAAGTGATTCTGCCGTTGTGCTCGGCCATTTCATGCAGGAACGCAAGAAATGTTCCGGTGCAATCTTTGCAGGTTAATTCGATCTTGTCGGCATCCATGTCGTTTCCATCACTTCCTAATAGCACAGGTCTCCGAGATTGCCCTCATCCCCGCTCAACAGATTGTACTCGGATCCGGCTTCACAGCGCTTATCCGGAGCGCCTGAGATGTCTGGCCCCGGAGACAATTGTTTAACAAAGAAGTGACATCGGATCCGCTCCCCAATCGGCTATCAGCGAGTCTAATCTCCATACGGTTCGAAAAACATTCGAACTTCCTCCACGTTTGTAAAGGTGATGGACAGAACGCAGAGCACGCGGGAGCGAACCTGCTCCCGTGTAATGCGGCAGCCCGGTTGCAAGCCCGGGCGCAAGGGAAATGTCTCCCATGACACGACTTGGCCGGTAACTGGGTCTAGGCTGGGATCGGCAATGCCGAAGGAGGGAGGGAAATACGGAATTTCATCGCAGGCTTGTCCCCTTTCCCTGGTCTGCGTCCAAATCGAGCGCCGGCTTCACTTGGCCGCGATGACAGGTTGTGCAATTAACCAGTGGGTTCCGGTCCTTGAGGCCGTCGATGTTTCTCAACAGATCAAAAATGATGGTGTGAGCCATTTTCGACATGTCTCGGGCGATTTGTTTGGCTGGTTTGTCGTCTTTGTCCCATTGGTCCGGAACATGGCAGTGGACGCAACTCACGCCCAATGCCCGGCTATAACCCATCTGCATAATCTTCAAAACTTTGCCCGCCGGGATCCCGGTCAGGATCTTGATGTTTTTGAACACGACTTCCGACGGTTGGTCTTCCTTGCCGGCAATCTGCTTTGTGGCTCTTTCGATCTGATCATCATTGAACTGCTTGATGGCTTCTGGAGTGGATGGTTCGCCAGGGAAAATGGAGGGTTTTTCCTGGGCGTGCGCAATTCCAACGGCAAGCAGAGCCGCTAAGAATGCAGTCAGCAAGGTTGTCATTTTTGCACCCATCGTTTTAGTGCTGCGCCTCCGCGAGTTTCGCCACAGCCACTTGCACGGCCGGAGGCAACGACTTCATGCGCTTGATGTAAGCCGCGGCCGTCCACAGCTTTTCGTCTGAGGCCCATACTCCGTTGGCGAACATTCCCGATCTGCGGATGCCGTGTTTCGCCACCCAGAAAATCTGCGCCTCGGAGTACTCCGTCCCAGCCACCGGCAACTCGGGAATAGGTGGGTATAGGACAGGGCCTTTGCCCACTTCTGGTTTTCCCGGCGTGCCGTGACAACCTGCGCAAGCATCAAGATAGAATTTTCCGCCCGCGATCAGGGCCTCGTCAGTTGGCTTGACGGGGTTCGGAATGTCCGGCACTTCTCGCCGAACCGAAGCATGGACTGCGGCGTACATCAGAGAGTTCTCCCATCGCGACGGAGGAAGATCCGCCCGGATTTCGGCCAAGCCCAGCCTCAAGTATCCGAACATGCTGCCCGCTACAACCACAATCCCGCTAAGAAAACCCAAGACGAAATTCCTCACCGAGCCTTCCCTTCGCTGCGGATTTTGCGCGTTCTAGAACGGCCGTTGCGGAAATGCATTCAGCCAGCACAGGTTCAGACTGTTCGGATCAGATGCCGGCGAATGTTTCGCTTCGGTCAACGTGCACTTCCCGCCTTTCAAGTTCACATCAACGATACCGATGGAGGATGCTCCCGAACCTCGAGCGTCTTCGGCTACCCAGAGCACCGAACCGCTGCCGGAGGTGCCTTCGACCGCAATTGCGCTCGAGTAAGCCCACGTAGTTCCGTAGCCCCGTAATGCTTTCGAGATGCAGCCGAACTGCAGTGTGCCCGTATTCTTGTCGAAAAGAGCGGCCGTAACCTGGCCCGATAAATTGTCGCTGATATACAGCAAACTCTCGTCCGGGCTTAACCAGACATTATTTGCGGCCAGACCTTTACCGAGGCTCCCATCCGTGCCACCGTAGGTGACGGTTGTCGCCAGTTTGCCGGAGGAGATGTCGGAGACTTCCACTTCGCTGAAGTCGGCCGAGGCATCGCCGAAAATCGCGTAGTGGCCATCTTTGGTGACGTCTACACCATCGGGGAATACGCTGTCATTACTGTATCCGGTGGAAATCTGGAGGTCATTATTGGAAACTGGTGCGCCGCCCGAGATGCTGAAAGATTCGATAGAACCATCTCCGTAGGCAACGACCATTACGTCGCTCAGCGGTGCTGCTTGCCGCGAAGCCATGCCGTGGGGAAAGCCGCCATTCAGTCCAGCCGCAGCAACATCGCTAACGAACGTCAGCCTGCAGCCGGAATGAATTGTGAACGTGGCGATGGTAGATGAGCCTGAAAAGGCTGCGTACAGATATTTGCCATTGGGGTTTACGGCCAGACCCATGCCACCCGCGCCGTCAACGTCAGTGCTGGAACCCTTGTAGTTGCCGACGATCTTCTGCGTCTTGAAAATGATGGCGGCAATGTCATTGCTTCCACCATCGGCAGAGAAGACGCATTCATCATTGCCCTTTTTGACCAGCACCTGTCGCGCAATTCCGAAGTACCCGCCTCCCAGGCCGGTGCCGCCAGTTTTTACCGTTTTAGCGTGGGCCAGTTTGGGAGCCGAAGCCGTACCGCTCGCCTGGTAGAACGTCACCGTGTTGGAACCGTTGACGTCGTTATTTGTCACAACATAATGCTTTGCAGCCGCACACAAGCTGCCAGGGCACAGTCCCCAAATGACAGCCATAAAACTAACCATCGCGAACACTCTGAAATCGCTTTTCATTTTCGCTCCCCTTCTGAACCGCCATCGTTGACGCACCGCTCTCTGCATCCTCTAACAGCCGGGGGATTCAGTCGCAGCGGCACAGTCGCATGCTGTGTTTAACCTGCGAGACGGAAAACAGCAACAGATCTGGGGCCAAGCGGATGATGGTGGGGGCAAGGGTGAGCGTGGCGAGGGTCAGAAGGCGATAACAATCGTCTGCCATGACCGGGAAGCCCAGCGAACACGGCCCTCGCTGCGACACCTTCTGCTGTCGGATGTCTAAAGTGGCTCTGGCCGGCACAGCAGTTATCCTGGCCCGGCGGCAAAAGCTCCAGTGAAGGGGACAGCGGTTTCAGATTCGCAAGCACAGAGAGGAAAAGGTCTCTAACCCCGTTCTAAAGAAACTGACCCAGAGGTCCGGTCAACTTTTCCTTGTAATTGCGGGTCAGGGTCAACTCCGTGCCGTCTTGCAGACGGACGACGTAATCACCGTGGAAGAGCGGTTGCAATTCCTTGATCCGATCGAAATTGACCACGGTTGAACGATGGATGCGGAGGAACTTTGAAGGATCCAAGCGGCCTTCGAGCGATTGCAAGGTGTCTCGGATCAAATGAGATTCGCGGTTCACATGGATCCGCACATAATTGTCAGCTGCTTCCAACCAATCAATTTCTTCTACCCGCACAAAGAAGATCCGCCCCGCCGATCTGATGATGAGTCGCGTTAAGCGTTTTTGCCTTGCGTCCAGGTCCTGGAGCAAGCCTGTCAACCGTTCGGTCCAAAGACCGTCCCGCGAGTGTCGGAGTTGATCTTTGGCGCGTTGCAACGCGGCTTGAAAACGCTCGCGGTCAAAAGACTTCAGCAGGTAATCGAGGGCATGCACTTCGAAGGCCTGCACGGCGTAGCGATCGTAGGCCGTGACAAAGATGATGGCCGGCATCCGCTCGCCGGCGATTCTATCGAGGACCGCGAAGCCATCCATCTCCGGCATCTGCACATCCAGGTAGACGAGATCGGGATTGCTTCGCTCAATGGCGGCAACGGCCTGCCGCCCATCGGAACACTCGCCGACCACCTCGATCTCGGGATCGTCCGCGAGCAGAGTGCGGATTCGCTCACGGCCCAAAGGTTCGTCGTCCACAATGAGCGTTCGGATCTTCAAATGGCCCTTTTCCCTTTGTTGGAGGCCTGAACCTGGGGCGGCATCAGGCGCAGTGGAAAGGCTAGCTTCACCGTCAAGCCACCTTCCGCAGCATTGCTCAATTCGAAGCGATGCGCATTGCCGTAAAGTCTTTCCAGCCTCGCTCGCGTGCTGGAAATCCCGATCCCATTGGTTGAAGCTGCCGTAGGCTGGATACCTGGGCCATCGTCTTTGACTTCGAGGACAAGCATGCCGCCATCCCGAGCGGCGCGGACAAGCACCGTACCTCCCGAAGAGCGAGTTGCCACCCCGTGACGAATGGCATTTTCAACCAGCGGCTGAAGGATCAGATAAGGTGTGCTGGCATCGAGCGTGTCGGGGGCGATATCGATCTGAACGATGAGCCGGTCCGAAAATCGTGTCCGCTCGATTTCCAAATAGCGTTCCAGGAATTCCAGTTCCTGGGCAAGCGGGACTTCCTGGATGCCGATATTTTCTAGCGTGAGCCGCAGCAGATCGCTCAGGCGGGCAGTCATCCGGTCGGCAGCGTCCGGGTCCTTGTGAATCAGAGCAGAAATGGAGTTCAGCGTGTTGAACAGGAAATGAGGATGAAGCTGCATCCGTAAAGCCTGGAGTTGGGCCTGCGCCAGTTGCGCACTCAGTTGCGCCGACCGAAGCTCCCCCTGCCGATAGCGCTGGTAGTACAGATATCCTTGTGTGGTCGCAACCAGAACCCAGTAGGTCACCAGATTCCCGTGGAACACATAGACCAATAACATGCCCTTCGGAAGGCCCAAGACGTAATGCCGGAAGAGATTGTCCAACCACCATTTCAAAAGCGCGATGCCAATACCTGCCATCAAATGTATTGCCGCGCTTTTCACCCAGCGTTCACGTTCAAGAGGGAACCGGCGCGCGAGCCAGATGATTGCTGGCGACAGCAGACCCCACAAGTACCAGTCGCCCAGATTGAGCTTCAAGATGATACCCGTGTGGGCTTGGCCCCCGGAATATCTATAAGAAAGATAAGTCTGGCTGGCAAAAAACAACGCTACTCCGGTCCATCCCGCGAAGATGAGCGTCCATCGAAGCCACCGCCGCTGCAACATAGGGTTGATTCTCTCAGGTTTGAGCAGTTTCGGAAACGTGTAAGGACGCGGTGTATTCGTTGACCGCTCCTCGTGGAGTCGAGGACAATCCAAAAACGCGCCAAGAGGCAAAGCGGATCTACAATCTGGCCTGGAAGAGCTAAATCGTTCAAACACCGCGCCCCGAGCAGGCGGAATGGGGGTATAATGATTGCCGTTTTAGAATTCGTCTTACACCAGGGAGCCAGTGAAATGAAACGTTGCTTTGCACTTTCTATGATCGCCGGGGTTGCATTATCGCTTGGGGCTAACCTCTTACCGTGTTCTGCTCAGGTCGTCACCGGGTCAACCGTCAACGGACACAAGATCATTGTTCCGAAATCCAGCATTCCGCATCCGGGCCGCATCAATACCAACTACTTTCTGGTCGGCTCAAACCAGCGGCAGCCACAACCTCCTCCGGATGCGGAGACGCCCGGGTCAGTGGCTTGTGTCTACGAATTAGTGTCGGGGCCAACGGGTTGCCCGATCGCCACCAGCACCAATGTTCCGACCGGCGGCGTGGGTGCCATCGCTATCGTGGATGCCGGCGATTACCCAACTGCAAAGGAAGACCTGCACGCATTTGACAGCTACTTCGGCATCCCCGACGGGGATTTCCAAGTCGTCTACGCGAACGGCAAGAAGCCTCCGGAATATTCCGAGTGGGAGGTTGAGGAATCATTGGACATCGAGTGGGTCCACGCCATGGCGCCACAGGCCAAGCTGTTCCTGGTGGAGTCCGTGCTGTGCACATCCAAGAAGTGCAACACGGATCCGACCTGGCAGGCGGTGAAGGTGGCCAGCAACCTGGTTGCTCAAAATGGCGGCGGCGTAATCAGCATGAGCTGGGGGGTTCCGGAATGGCCCCAGGAACGTCAATTCGACCACTATATGACCACGCCGGGAGTTGTCTATTTTGCCGGGGCCGGTGATTGGGGCTTGAACTACCCTTTCCACCCTGCCGCGTCTCCGAATGTGGTTGCGGTTGGCGGCACCTACTTCAACCGGGATACTAATGGGAATTTCCTCAATGAACAGTACTACACCGGCGGCGGTGGTGGAGGCATAAGCCCGTATGAGCCCAGACCAAGCTACCAAAACATCATCAAGGGAATCGTCGGAAGCTATCGCGGATTCCCCGATGTTGCGTCCGATTACTGCTGCGCTGCAATCTACCTTCAGGGCTGGGGTGAGGTGGGCGGCACCAGTTGGGCTTCGCCAACGTTTGCCGGAATCGTGAACGCTGCGGGCCTGTTAAAGAAGTCGTCCCACGACGAACTCACCATGATTTACAAGGAGTACGCGAACAAACAGGAGTATAAGAAGTATTTCTACGACATTACCCAGGGTGATCCGTCCTGCGTGGTCGGCTGGGACGAATGTGCCGGAGTCGGGTCCCCACGAACGTATGGGGGGAAGTAATTTTGTAATGATATTCGGTTAGTCCGTTGAATTCTGATTAGGATCGATTTCGCATCCACACTCCGTCACGGGGGCAGATCCCGAGGCGGATGTGCGTCTCAAACCCGCACAGCTGAGGAGCATCTTTTGTGTCGGCAGAAAGTGGGTGATGGAAATCTTGGTCGATCACAACTCTATGTGATGGGCAACCCACAGAAGTTTTGGGGCAACCCACACCATGAAGCGAAACGTCTCCTCGTCGTCAAGGCCGCTTCCGCATCAATTCCATCTGTAAAAAAGCAGGGACTTGAATTGGGGGAAAATGTAGAGATTTGCCTAATCCGCGCAAGAAACTGCACTGCCAAGGTCCAGCCCGGTTCGAAAGCATCTCTCTATGTATCTCAATATTAAGAGTCTGGACTTTCCGCCGGCCGAGAGGTCGCGCGGCCCAACACGTGCACTAAGGCTAGTATCTCTATCGACTTTATCGGTTGCATGCAAAACGCCGAAAACGACATTCTCGAACGAACCAATCCCCAGAGCCTCATGGCAATCCCGTCGGAAACGAGGACGACGAATCGCGCGACCCTTCCCCAAGCCATCGATTTTGGCTGGCGCCTGCACGGAAAACAAGTTGGTGTGCTTCCCGACTCTTCCTTGACTTTGCTTCCCGTCTGCCAGGGTGGCGCCGCAGCATTGCTCGCACAATATTATGCCGACGGAGATTCGCTGTTGTCCTGCCTCCAGTGCGGCGCCTGCACGGTGAACTGTGGTTTAGCCGGGGCAGATGGGCAGTTTCCGCGGCGTCAGATGACACTGCTACAACTCGGGGAAACGGACAAACTCGTGGCGGACCCTAGAATCTGGTTCTGTTTCAATTGTGGGGACTGCACATCGCATTGTCCGGCCAACGCGGGGCCCGGGCGGATCATGGCGGCAATTCGCCGTCTGGCGGTTGAGCAGTACTCGATGCCTCCCTGGTGGAGCCGGCTGGCAAACCAGCGGCAGGGTTTTGTTGGGATGCTGATGGCAGGGATCGCGCTGCTGCTGGCAACCATCGCAGTCGGTGGTTCGTTCTCGCCGCAAATCAGTCCGGTTCGCTATGCCAGCATGCTTCCGCATGTCACGCTGAACCTGTTTTTTGGCGCACTCTCGACCCTCGTGATGGTAACTGCCGTAATGGGCACCGCACGTGCCTGGAAGGCATATACCGGGGAAGTGGTCTGGAAGACCGATGCCGGCCGCCTCATGAACTCTCTCGCCTCTGTCCTTCGCGAAGTTGCAACGCACCGGCAGTTTTCCGCATGCCGGCAGTTTCCCTTGAGTCGATGGGCGCACGTCTGCGTGTTCTATGGTTTTGCTACGCTCATGGCGCTGGCTGGCGTTGCGGCGACGTTGATCGCCTTTGGTGCTTCATATCCGCTGCCTGCTTCCAGCCCTTTCAAGATTGCCGGAAACATTGCCGCAGTGTTGATAATCGGCGGAACCTCCTACTTTTGGGCTCAGCGACGACGCGCAGGAAACGAGAAAGATGCTTCGTGGTTCGACCGAGTGCTACTCTTGCAACTTTTGCTCGTGAGTATAACCGGCGTTCTGGCCGAGATCTTTCGTTACGCTAACCTCGCCGTCCTCGCCTACCCGACATATTTCCTGCACTTGGCATTCGTATTTGTTCTGCTGGCGGGCTGTGCGAATTCGAAACTCGCGCATGTGTTCTACCGAACCGTTGCGCTCACGGCAGAACAGTACATAGCGATCCCAGACGCGTCGGTTGCCGGTCTGGATGCTCGCAGGGTGGCAGCATGAACAGCGAGAGTGCGACGGGAAAGAAAATCCTCCCCGCTGACCTGGTTTCAAAAAAGGCTGAAGAACTTGACCAGATACCTGATGGCGAGTTGGTAGCTGCTTACGAATCTTTCCGTGACCACGAAGATGCCGAGAGTGGGACCTATCCGAACATCAGTCGTTTGTACGGCACGTCGCTGGAACGGGAAAAAGACCGGCGCGAAACTCGAGCACAGGCAGAGACTTGTAATGCCGAGATGCAGGAATGGTACGAGAAAGCTCGGAATGAGCCCTGCACCTGGTGGCTGAAGAACCATCTGGTTGCCAAACACGCCCTGAAAAGCTGCATCGCTTGCGGCGTCTGCACAGCGCAGTGCCCAGCGGCCCAGTATTATCCCGAGTACAATCCCCGCACCATCCTTGACGCGGCCCTGACGCAAAACGAAGAGCGCCTGGTTGAACTTTTGAAATCAGACACTCTCTGGTATTGCGGACAGTGTGGTTCCTGCAAGCCCAAGTGTTCCCGGGAAAACAACCTGATGGGACTGATTTCTTCTTTGCGTTTTCTCGCCCAACTCAAGGGATACCACCTGTGCAGCGTTCGCGGACGACAGCAATACGCGATGCGACACTTGTGCGGGGGAAACCTGTGGAATCGCGCCTGCAGCCTGTACTTCCGGAATATCACCGCGGAAGGCCACCCGGATTTCGGCCCGCGCTACGCCAAATATCAGTCCGAGGCGGAGGCTCAGATGGTCCGGCTAGGGGCCAACCCGGATCGGCCTGGCCATTTCGGCGGACGCAAGCTTTCGCCGCAAACGCTCGCGGAATTTCGCTCCTGTCTGGCGTGCGGTGGAACATTGGTTTTGTGGAACCAGCTTGAGGAATCCGCAGCCGAGGATGCGACCAAGAACGGCATCTCGATTGACGAATACCACATCCGCGTTCACCGTGAAGGGTAGGTAAAAGGAACAACAGACATGGCGACAGTAAACCTTGCGCCAACGACGATCAAAGAGATTCCGGAGAACGACTTTTTCCTTACACCGAGCTGCATTTTGGGCGCGGTCAACCCCGGCACCGAAGTCCTAATCAGCCGGATCTACGATTTGCTGGGCCTGACGTGGAGGGCGGCGGGGGATCGAGCGGAATCGCAATGTACGTGCTGCACGGGCTTTTCTTCGCATGGCGACCTTATCTCGATTGAGAGCACGCTGCTGGTGACGGCGCGTCTGTGGTCGATCGCGGCGGAGCTCGGCTTGGAGAACATCACCACCGCCTGCGTGACTTCTTTCGCAATCCACACTGAATGCCTGGAAATGTACGAGCACGAACCAGGATTGCACGAACGCGTGGACCGATGGCTCCAGCAAGCTTGTGGACGGCGGCTTCAGATTCCCAAGCATGTGGTTCATGCCAGCGACATCGTGTATCGGTATCGCAACGATTTAGCGCACAAATTGCGGTATCGGCTGCTCGATCACGAGACCGGGCGTCGGTTGCGCGTGGTCGATCATGTGGGATGCCACTACGCCAAGGTTTTCCCTGAGAAGGCGATCGGCGGCGCGGAATCCTGCGACGTGCTAGCCGGGTTGATTCGCGCCTGGGGCGGCGAGACCGTGGACTATCCGGAACGGCGCCATTGCTGCGGCATGGGGTTTCGGCAGTGCGCGATTCGTCCCAATCGCGGCTACACCATGGCTTGTGTGCTTAAGAAATTGGACAGCATGGAACCTTGGCAGCCGGATGCGATTCTTACCAACTGTCCGGGGTGCAACCTCTTTCTTGACAAGGAACAATGGGCCATCCAGCAGATGACCGGGAAAACGTTCGACATTCCAACGCTGTCATATACCGAACTCGCTGGCTTGCTGCTGGGGTGGGATCCCTACGACGTAGTAGGGATTCAAGCCCATACCGTACCTGTCGAACCTCTTCTCGACAAGATGGGGATTGCGTACGACAAGTCCAAAGAATGGCTGGGAAAACGGGTTGCCGGAGGGACATAGCAAACTCATATGGCAAAACAGATATGCATCATCGGAGGCGGTGTCGCGGGCATGCAGGTGGCGCTTGTCCTTAGCTCCCTTGGCATGCCGTCGTTGGTGGTGGAGAAATCCTCGGCGCTGGGTGGCCGTGTTCCGCGCCTCTCCAGGACCTTTCCGTTCTTCAATGACGATGGTTTTAACGACGGAAAGGAATTTACGGACTCGATTGAGCGAGACCTGCGGGCGACGCCTCTCGCCGACATCCGCCTCAGCACCGTGGTCACCAGCCTGCGCGGAGAATTTCCCAACTTCGCAGTTGAACTTAGTGACGGCAGCGCTGTCGATGCCGGGGCGGTGGTGGTGGCCACGGGATTCAAGCCCTTCGATCCGACCAGCCTTAAGGAATACGGCTATGGCGTTTATCCCAATGTGATAACCGCCTCGGAACTGGAATGGATGCTGAATCCGCGCGGGCCGACCGGCGGGAAACTCATGCGCCCGAGCGACGGAAAATCAGCGGAGCGGCTTGCGATCGTGTTCTGCGTCGGCTCGCGCAACCGGCGCATCGGAGCACCGTTTTGTTCCCGCATTTGCTGCTCGTACGGGACAAAACAAGCCAGCACAGTCATGGAACGGAATCCCAAGGCGCTCGTCGCTTGCTTTTACATGGATGTCCGCACCTACGACCGGGGGTTCGAAGAGATGTACTCGCTGGCGCAGGAGCGGGGCGTCCGGTACATACGCGGCCGCGTCTCCATGTGCACGCAGCTTCCTGACGGGTCCGTCGGTGTGAGAGCAGAAAATACTCTGCTGAACCGGCCGTTCAGCGGGGAATTTGATCTGGTTTCCCTTTCGACTGGAATGAGGCCGTGTGAAGACGCAATTCAGTTGGCGCAGTGTCTCGGAATCAGCTGTGGCCCGGATGGTTTTTTTCTTTGCCGCGAATGGTTCCGGCACCCGCACGACGCGACCCGGGATGGTGTTTTCCTGGCGGGCTGCGCGACCGGCATGAAACCGATTCGCAACTGCATCATTGATGGCGCGGCGGTGGCGGCGCGGGTCACCGCCTTGCTACGCAAGGCTACGACATGAGATACGGCTTCATTGTCGACAACCGCAGGTGCATCGGATGCCACTCCTGCACAGTGGCTTGCAAGACAGAAAACCGGGTGCCGCTGGGCGTCAATCGCACGTGGGTGAAATATGTGGAGAAAGGAAGTTTTCCGTCTGTCCGGCGCGTTTTTCAAGTCACCCGCTGCAACCACTGCGAAAACCCACCCTGTGTCGAGATCTGTCCTGTGACCGCGATGTACAAGCGCAAGGATGGCATCGTCGACTTCAATCCGGCGCGGTGCATCGGCTGCAAAGCCTGCATGGAAGCGTGTCCGTACGACGCCATTTATCTTGATCCCGACCATCACACCGTGGCCAAGTGCCACTTTTGTGCCCATCGCACGGAGTTGGGACTGGAACCCGCCTGCGTCATGGCCTGCCCGGAGCACGCCATAATTGCCGGGGACTTGGACAACGCGGAAAGTGAAATTGCGCAGTTGCTCGCGCACCAGGCGGTGCGAGTCCGGAAACCCGAGCAGGCCACCAGACCTAGTCTCTATTACATCGATGCCGACGAAAGCGCGATCGTTCCTACGGCCGCACGCCATGAAGTCTTCTACATGTGGTCGGAGCGAAACCGCAAAGTTGACGGCGGAGGCGCAGCGTATCTTCCCGATAGTCCGTTCCTACAGAAGGACACGCTGGCGGCTTACGACGTATCCCACGCACGGCCGTGGAACTGGCAAGTGCCGCTTTACTGCTGGTTGAAGTCGATTGGCTCTGGAGTCCTTGCAGTGCCGGCCATCGCGGTGGCGTTTGGTTGGCTTGCGGCAAGTCACTCGCGGGACATCGTCCTCTCGGTGCTGGCGCTGGCTTTTACCGCTGCAACCCTCGTGACCCTCATCGCCGACCTGGGCCGCAAGGAACGCTTTCTGCGTGTACTGCGATCTCCACAAAATAAGTCCTGGGTCTCCCGCGGAACCTTTATTCTTTCGCTCTATGTTGCGCTCTGTGGGTTGTTCTGGCTTAGCGGCGTAACACATCACTCCTCAGCTTTGGCTCTTCTGCTCTGGCCGACGGTCGTTTGTGGCTTCATGGCCGCGGGATACACGGCATTTCTGTTTGGACAATGTGAAGGACGCGACCTCTGGCAGACGCCTCTCTTGCCGCTGCATTTGGTTGTTCAAGCGCTGCTATCAAGTGCTGCCGTCCTGGCAATCCTTCCGGTTTCTTATGGCGGCGGCACACCGCAAGCGATCAGCGTCGCAGCGGGAGCGCTTGCAATCTGCCTGCTTCTGCATTTGTTCCTGGCGATTAGCGAAATCGCCATGCCGCACGCCTCCGACAATGCTGCTTATGCAGCTCGGTTGATCACGCACGGACCGTACCGCACTTTGTTCTGGGCCGGTGTGGTGGCGCTGGGCGGGGTCCTTCCCCTCTTGGTTCTGTGGCTGGCGCCTACCAGCGCCGCCAATGTGGCGGTGTCCAGCCTTCTCGCACTCGCTGGATTGTTCGCATTCGAATGGTGCTTTGTGATGGCCGGACAACTTGTTCCCAACAGTTAGATGAAGAAAACTTTGGAGATTTGTGATGAAAGATTTTAAGCGCGAAGGCAGCCATCTCTCGTCCTGTCCTCCAGTCGAGAAATGGGATGACTGGGTCGAGTATGATCCGCAAGCCTGGCCCCGCCGCGTGGCTCGGCACTACCAGCTGATTCCAACCATCTGCTTCAATTGCGAGTCTGCTTGCGGGCTGTTGGCCTACATCGACAAGGAAACCGGAGAGGTCGCCAAGTTCGAAGGCAATCCCATGCATCCGGCGAGCCGTGGGCGGATTTGCGCGAAGGCGCCGGCGATCATCAACCAGATTCACGATCCCGACCGGCTGCTCTATCCCATGAAGCGCGTGGGGCCACGAGGCGGCGGCCAGTGGGCACGAGTTTCGTGGGATGAAGTACTGGAAACTTTCGGGGCGAGAATTCGGAAGGCGATTCAGGAAGGCCGCGGCGAGGAAGTGATGTATCACGTGGGCCGGCCGGGCTACGACTTCATTATGGAACGCACCCTGCAGGCCTGGGGCATCGATGGTCACAACTCGCATACAAATATTTGCTCGGCCTCGGCGCGATTGGGGTATGTGCTATGGCACCACGCGGATCGGCCCTCGCCCGACCACGCCAATGCCCGGTTCATCCTACTGCTCTCCGCACATCTCGAATCAGGCCATTATTTCAATCCTCATGCGCAACGCATCATTGACGGCAAAATGGCCGGCGCAAAGCTCGCGGTGATGGATCCGCGACTCTCGAATACTGCCAGCATGGCGGACTACTGGATGCCTTCCTATCCTGGCACGGAAGCTGCTGTCTTGCTTGCCATGGCTAAAGTGATTCTGGATGAAAACCGGTTTGATGCCAGCTTCGTCAAGAATTGGACCAACTGGGAAGAAGTCAACGTAGACGGGTTCAAAGCTGAGGACCAAGGCTTCGATGCAATGATCGCAGCTTTGCAACGTCACTACGCGCACTACACTCCAGAGTTTGCGGAAAAGGAAAGCGGAGTCAAAGCTGACGTCATTGTGAGAGTTGCCCGCGAAATCGCCGATGCGGGAAGCCGCTTTGCCTCGCATCTCTGGCGCGGCAGCGCATCCGGGAACCTCGGAGGTTGGCAAGCCGTGCGTGCGTTGATGTTGCTGCATGTGCTCACCGGTTCGGTGGGGACCCGAGGCGGACACAATCTGAATGCGTGGAACAAGTTCATGCCCAGGCCTTTCAGCGTGCCGCCACCGCAGAAGCGATGGAATGAACTGCTCTATCCTCGGGAATGGCCGCTTTGCACCCATGAAATGTCGTTTCTGCTTCCGCACTTGCTCAAAGAAGGACGCGGCCGCCTGGAATGTTACTTCACCCGCGTCTTCAATCCTGTCTGGACCTACCCGGATGGGTTCTCATGGGTCGAGGTTTTGCGCGACGAGAAGTTGGTCGGTCTGCACGCCGCACTAACACCCACCTGGAGCGAGACGGCCTGGTATGCCGATTATGTTCTGCCCACCGGATACAGCTCCGAGCGCCACGACTTGATGAGCCAGGAGACGCACGGTAGTAAGTGGATCGGATTCCGTCAGCCCGTGTTGCGTGTATTCCAGGAAAAGCAGGGCAAAACGTTCGACTACACTTACCAGGCCAACCCGGGCGAGGTCTGGGAAGAGGATGAGTTCTGGATCAGCCTGTCGTGGGCCATCGATCCCGACGGCGCCATGGGCATTCGCCAATGGTTCGAATCACCCTACCGTCCGGGGCAGAAGATCACCGTCGACGAATACTACGGCTGGATCTTCGAAAACTCCGTGCCCGGACTTCCCGCAGTCGCAAAGAACGAAGACCTTACACCGCTGGGCTACATGCGAAAGTACGGAGCCTTTGAAGTTACGACTGATGTCTACAAACTGAACGAGAAGCCGGTGCCACCCGCTGATCTCGCCGGCTCCAAGATCGAAACCCACGGTGTGATCAGGAAAGACGGCAAGCCAGTCGGCGTGATGGTCGAGGGCAAAGCGGTGGTGGGTTACAACACGCCATCGCGAAGGCTGGAGCTCTTCTCGAAGACCCTGGTGGATTGGCAGTGGCCGGAGCTTGCTTTGCCCGAATACTATCGCAGCCACATTGACCGCATCGCGCAGGCACAATCCATCGGAGGCCCCGCCGCGAACTTTAATCCGGAATATATGCCGACCGTCGATTGGCCGAAAGATGCGCACGGGGATGTCTATACACTGCTGCCGATCTTCCGCCTGCCGACTTTGATCCATACCCGCTCCGGCAATGCGAAGTTGCTATACGAGATTGCCCATAAGAATCCGCTTTGGGTGAATCCTGACGACGCGGGGAAACTCGGTGGCGTGCGAACCGGCGACTTGCTCAAGGTCCACACCGAAATTGGGTTTTTCGTGCTTCACGCCTGGGTGACCGAAGGTCTGACCCCCGGAGTCGTGGCCTGTTCTCACCACCTGGGACGCTGGCGAATGAATAAAGACGACAAGGTCGAGCGCTTCACCAGCGCGTGGGTGGACTTGAAGGAGGTTGGCAAAGGCCAATGGAAGATGCGGCAAATCACCGGGGTCGAGCCTTACCAGAGTTCCGATCCCGACACCAAGCGCGTGTGGTGGAGCGATGCCGGCGTGCATCAGGACATCACGTTCCCGGTTCACCCCGATCCGCTGAGTGGCATGCATTGCTGGCATCAGATGGTGCGGGTGGAGAAAGCCGGCCCCGAGGATCGTTATGGCGACATTTTCGTAGACACCAACCTCTCCCATGCGGTTTATCAGAAGTGGAAGAAACTTGCCCGTCCGGCGACAGGGAATTTGCGCCGGCCGTTGTGGTTTCCCCGGGTGGCGCGACCGGCAGAGCCCGCTTACTACTTCGGCGATCCAAGATAGACGGCTTTTGTCTCCGGTTCATGCCGGTCGGTGCTTCCCCTGGCGCATATACGCGGAAATAGGACGACCTCACGGGTAACTGAGGAGATCACGAGGGCCCTCGAATGCGTGTTTTGAAGGATGAGGATGAGCACTCGATGGCCACTCCAGTCGTTTCGCCATTCTGTCCACAGGCGAGCGTTGACATCATTGAGCAGGGAAAGCAGCGGTGGGCAGACTAACGGATTGCAAACGGATTGCAATGAGATTTTCGTTTACCTTGTAAGGCCAGCGGCCGGGTTTAGGTTATCGTTGGCCTCAAAAGCTAGCCAACATCATCCGGTCGACACGCCGGAGAGCGACGCGCTAACAGCGAACCCCTCGCGCGCCGGGGGCCTACAACGTTTTTGGCTTGAAGCCGTCCCTCAGTGCCTGGCCTCTACTGCTTCCTTCTGCCGCCATGCTGGAATCGCAGACGCCCCTCGCGCCAGGTGACCAAGACTGGGATCCTGTCGCGTGATGACATCGGGTCCGTGAGTCTTGCCGGTGATGATGGGTTTGTTGGAGATGGTTTCGTAGGCGTAACCGGTCAACCTCACGTTGAAGAAAGCACCGCTCAGTCGCGCCCACCCATAGTGGGCTCTACTTTTTGTATCATAGAATTTCAATCCCAGAAAATGGCCACCAATGTCACTCAAAAACCACTGGCCGTCACAATCGCTGCTGGTGCTGGTGCCAAATATACACCTTTCCATTTGATGCGTGTCGTTCCCAAGCCTCTTACTGGAACGAACTTTCACACCAGTCTTTAGGGCTGACGCCCACCTGAAATCAAGAGTGGTGGTTCTGTATCCTCGAATCAGATTCCGGGACGCGGCGGGCTGGATACTAAAGGCGATATGATTAATGCCGGTACTTAGGTTGAAAACAAAATCTGCGACACCATCGTGGTTAAGGTCGAGCGAGTAGGACCCATAACCGAACCGGTGGTTGGCGCGGTGGTAAACGATTCTGCCCTCGGCAGGCTGAGCGAACGCTAGCAGGCTCACTCCCGCCGCACTCGCCGCCAAGGCATACGCGTTGAGCCGCTGCTGCAAAGGAAAAGAAAGTGTGGAAGGTTTCCTACCGGGCCGGGGAGATCGCCGCATACGTCCTCCGACTGTACGTCCCACAACTATCCTCGCGCTGTTCTGGATTGTCAAGAAGGAACCGCCGCACCCAGTCAGCCACCGCCTTTTTCACATACCACCGCATGTGTGCTTAGCGCGGAACGGTTACGTGGGCACGCCTGTCCCAAAAAAGCAGCAGCGCCCAGAGGCATTGGGGCGTAAGCAACTCTGCGCCGAATGGCAACAACTGCTCATCAGCCACAAAGGGTGCGCTGTTTTCCAACACCACTGGTGCTGGCGGATAAGCAGTCACGACCGCCATACCTAAATTCCCTCTGTCTGCGAAATACCGCACGGGAAAGTCTCCGGGAAAGAACCTCCGGCAGTACAAAAGCAGCACAACAAATTGGGGATTCAACGTATGCGGTTGGAAACTCAGGGTAAAAAAATTGGCTCCTCAGGTAGGACTCGAATCCCCGCGCAAACGTAAGTTCAACAACATACAAAGCAACGGACGGCAGTTTAAGCGATCTAGGTATATACAAGGCAGTGCCATCGGCAGGTGAATGGCAGGTGGCGCTGCCCATAGTTTCCCCGAGCCGTCAAAGTTCCCCCCCCGCCAGAGTTCCGCGATAGAGAACCCTCGATCAGATCACCCCACCTAGTGCTGCGGGAAATTTCAAGACAAGAGGAACACCCGATGTTTATTACGGATGTGCATCAACTCCTGCGTGACCTAACGCGAGAGAAATTCTTCGGCTCTGTCGAAATTCGATACGAAGCCGGTCACATAGCAACCATCAAGAAAACCGAAAGTCTGAAAGTCTCAGGCGACGAGCCGAGCCGGTTCCGCGAGGTGAGCGATGAGCAGCGCAGTCGTTAACCCCGATCTGAACTGGCAATCACTTTTCAAGGTGCCTGCCGATATGGATACGAGCGGAGCTAAGTTCTTAATCAAGGATTTTCTGCCTGAAGGTATCACGTTTGTGGGCGGTCTCTCCGGGCACGGCAAAACATGGTTCGGTCTGAGTCTCGCAAAGGCGCTGTTCTACGGAACTAAGTTCCTATCGCATTACGAGGTAACCGAACGTGTGCCGATTGTTTACCTGACTCCGGAATCTGGGGAGTCGGCATTCGGCGGTCGTCTCAAGACCATGCGACTGGATAAAATCAGGGATGGTTTCTTTGTCCGCACGCTGAACCAAGTGCCGATTACCTTATCGAATCCGTCCCTGCTCAACTGCGTGGATCAACTCCGTCCTGCAATTTTTCTCGACACTGCGATCAGGTTCAGCACGGCTAAAGACGAGAACGATGCCCGACAAAACGCTCAAGGACTGGCGCAAGATGCATTTGTGCTCAGGTCTCACGGCGCACGGGCAGTCATTGGCTTGCATCACAGCCCGAAAATAGCAGCGAAGAAAAACAGGAACGGAAGTTACAAAGAGCCGACACTTGAAACGGCGCTGCGGGGTAGTGGGGATTTTGGCGGCATGGCGGATAACGTCATCTGTCTGCAATGCGTGGAACCGAAAACCCTTGAGATCGTTGTTTACTATCCCAAGGCTCGTGACTTTGCCGCACCATCACCGTTTGTAATTCAAGGTAGACCTTATTTGACGGAGACCGGAGACTTCCGACTCGTAGAGGAACCAGAGCCAACGTTAGGGAGTACCGAGGCAGAACGATTGCTGAACTATCTCAAGCTGTGTCCGGAGGCTAGCTATCGGCAGATCGAAGAGGCAACCGGCATCAACAAAAATCGAGTCCCGACCGTGGCGCAGACTCTTGGCTGGGAGAAAAAAGGCAGTCTGTGGGTGCCGCAACCCATCCATTGAGCTTGTCCCGACCTTTGTCCCGGCGTTTTCCTGTCCCGCTGGTGTCCCGCCTTTTTCAAACGGGACAAGACTCGATGACAGTCAATCTTTAGAACAATATCCAGTTGTCCCGATTCTGTCCTGTCCTGTCCCGGTCTCTGTCTGTCCTGCTGCACCCTTAGGGTGCAGGACAGAGGACAAGAAGCACAAAACTAACCAGAGCGGGCAGGGCCATGCTGCAATCGGCTGACTGCAACCTGCGGGTTGAGGTCCCCAGCAATCGTGCCCCCAGCCTGCCCGCATTCAAAAAGGTAAACAACATGCCACATCGAATTAAGAAACCTTGTGCCTTCCCCGGCTGTAGTCTGCTGATCGAGGCAGGCACAGCACGATGCCCATTGCATCGCAAGCAACAACAGAAAGAGTCAGACGCAAGACGAGGTAGCGCAAGTCAGCGTGGTTACGATGCGACCTGGCGACTCTATCGTGAAAGGTATTTGACATGGCGCCGACGATGCTAAGTTCTGGGATACGAGCAACCATCAACCTTTGTGTGCCGACTGTCACAGATACAAGTCTGCTGCTCATGACGGAGCTTTGGGTAATCCACTGAATGACCCGACCTGCTCTCAGCCTAGCCAACCACTTTGATAAGGATGCCTATGGAGGGGCACCCAAAATCATCCGAGATCGGCTTGACTAGACCGCAGCGCCAGCCACGCACACGCGACCGCCAAAATTCTTATGCTTTTCAGACCAAAACATTATCACTTATGGAAATCAACATGAAATCACCCTCAGTTCACATCAAATCAACTGCACCGGCTCATCTAAGTGACCCATCGAAGACCTTGTGGGATCGGGTCGTGTCCTCGAATGTCCTCTGCCCATCCCGACTTGTCCTTTTGACGTTGGCGCTGGAATGCCTCGATAGGCTGAGTCAAATCCGCTTGATTCTCAAAGACAGTGGCAAGCTGACCTCTATCACAACGAAAACTGGCGCGATTCACCTAAACCCGCTGGTCAAGGCTGAGATGGAGTGCAGGACGCAATTTATCGAACTGTGGCGAAGACTTGACATCAAGACCGAACCCAACAGTCCCACGTTTTCGACTGACATCGAGACCCGATGATTTGTCGCGGGGGACTTTCTTCCGCTAATGGAGGGGGGCCGATCATTTCAACCATCCATCGCAAACGGGCCTTCGGCTCAATCATTAGCAATAGAAAGTCCCCCGCAATGACACGATCAAAGGCTTCTAAAACATCTTGCCAAGACCTCTAGCATCAGGAACCTTTCAGCGATGCGTCCTGAGCCATCCTAACGCAAGATTTTCAAGTTAAAAGTCCCTCAAGCGAGGGACAAGCGCCACTCACGCGAGTTGGCTAATGTCATGCCTGTCGCTCGACAGGCACAACCGCAACGTAAGGCTTCGGCCTGAATAACCAATTCAGCTTTCTCAGATGAGAAGAAAAGGAAAGTTAGTTTTATGTTAGACACAAGCAGTAACTACACCCGTGAATCGGCTCTGACCGAAGCGGGCAGACTAATGAACGTCAAACCGTTTGATAAAGCCACGTCAAATAAAATCGAGCGGCTCCTCCAGTTGGCCGATTCGCTGGGTGAGACCGGCGCGGCTCTGCGTGCAATGAGGATGCATGAACTCGGTAAACAGTTCAACGTTCGAGATAAGCAAACGCTGTCCGTGGAAGAGTACAAATCCGCGTTTCGTAACTACCTCAGTGGTGCTTACGATGCTCTTACTCTCGATAAGCTAACTCTTGCCGAGAATCGTGCATTGTCGGTCGGCACAGACGCCAGTGGCGGTTACGTAGTCCCTCAAGACTTCGCTACCGTCTTCCAAAACGGCCTCAAGGCTTTTGACGGCATCTTCGCAGCCGCCAAGATCGTTGAGACGGTTCACGGCAACGTCACGGGATGGCCGGTCGGGGACGATACAGCGACCAGCGCAACAATTGTCGCTGAGAATGCCATTTCAATCATCGACACTCCGGACCCCAGTTTCGTCAACGTGACGTTCGGAAAAACTCCGACGTGGCGCAGTGGACACCTCAAGGCATCAATGGAACTTAGTCAGGACGCAGAGTTCGATCTGAGTTCTGTCATTGCCGAGCTGAGTGCTCAGAGAATGGCTCGTGGGATCGGTACTCAGATGATTACGAATCTGATCGCTGGCTCGACATCAGGAGCAACGGCAGCAAGCGCAGGCGCAATTGTCCCTGATGACTTACTAAGTCTCATCGCTTCGGTCGATCCGGTGTATGCACAGCGGGGCGTGTTTCTCATGAATATGTCCTGTCTGACCTCAATTCTGAAGGTCAAAGGCTCGACATCAGGCGATTACCTGCTCCATGTTGACCTCGATGCGGAAGGACGGCCAACACTTTTTGGACGCACCACGTATCTTTGTCCGTCGCTTCCAAACATTGCGACTGGACAGAAGTGTGTGCTGTTCGGAAATGTTTCGGATTATTTCATCCGACGGCAGGTGCGTGACTCGCTGAGTGTGCGTGTTTTCAGAGAACGCTGGGCAGATAGCGGCCAGCTTGGGTATGAAACATTCTGGCGTGGGGACTCAGCACTAGCCAAACCGACAGTAGCTCCGTGCCCTGTCCGGTATTTGACTCAGCCGTAAAAGGAGACAAGCAAATGCAAAACAAAATGGAATTTCGTGGCTTGTCCCTCACAGAAATGCGCGTGGCGGCTGGGTCCAAAACACTCAGCGGCTATGCCGCACGCTTCGGCATTCTCAGTGAGCCTTTGGGTAATTTTCGTGAGAAGATCGCTCACGGCGCATTCACTCGCACGTTGCAACATCATGCGGACGTGAGAATGCTCATCAATCACGACCCTTCGTTACTGTTAGGACGAACGGCAAGTGGAACTTTATCACTTGCTCAAGATGCGAACGGTTTGGCTTTTCAGGTAAGTCTGCCGGAAACGTCTTATGCCAATGACCTACTCGAATCGGTCAAGCGCGGGGACGTTTCTCAATGCAGTTTCGGCTTTGTTTGTAAATCGGATTCATGGAGCCGAGACAGCGAAGGCGGGTCAGTGCGCGAACTTCTTGATGTCGAACTTTTTGACACAAGCGTTGTCACGTATCCAGCCTATCCGGAGACATCGGTTGGCGTTCGTGGTGCCGCTGGCGAGATGATTGACCTGCGATGGTATCGTGGGGACAAGCGAATCGCCATGCCGATGCCGGGATGGGTCCGGTCGCAAATCCTCAACAAAGAGCGGGAGAACATTCTCGCTACCGAAAGTGAGGCCGAGAGGCTCAGACTACGCGTTGAGTTAGCGAAGCGACTCTAACAACAAAATGATGGCGCGGTTAGCTGGCCCCGGAGCCTTGACTCTGGGGCCTTTTTTCAGCGCAACGAGCGGCTCTCATCACCATTGCGACTCGTGAGCCGAAGGGCTAGGATGGTTGGGGTTAACAGGGAGGCAATCATGACGACCTCAGCGCAACATCGGGGCTGGATTCCGGGGATACGTTTGGGGGCGGCAGGTGTCGCGATGGCGTTAGCGGTCGTACTTGGGTTCGGGGTAGTTACAACCCAATCAGCGCAAGCGCAGACTTTCACGACCCTTTACGTGTTCAAGGGCGGGACTGATGGAGAAGGCCCCATAGCAGGCTTGGTCCGCGACGCCAACGGTAATCTGTACGGAACCACCGTCCAAGGGGGCACTTCAAATGCTGGAACAGTGTTCCGGTTGGACACGAGCGGCCATGAGGCTGTGCTGTACAGTTTTTGTTTTGCTGGGCAGACCTGCCCGGATGGTTATTTTCCCGAAGCAGGTTTGGTCAGAGATGTTGAGGGCGATCTCTACGGCACCACCGAGGAGGGAGGCGCCTACGGCTACGGAGTGGTGTTCAAGCTCCATCAGACTGGCAAAGAGACCGTGCTCTACAGTTTCACTGGAGGCGTGGACGGGGCAACTCCCACAGCCCGGATAGTCCGGGACCCGGACGGCAATCTATTCGGCACAACCCTGTATGGTGGCACCTACGGTGACGGAACAGTGTTCAAGCTGGATACCAGAGGCAAGGAGACGGTGCTGCACAGCTTCGCAGGCAGGGCTGACGGGGCAGGTCCGGTCGGGGGTCTGATTCGAGACGCCAACGGCACACTCTATGGAACAACTTTCGGTGGCAACGGTTCTGATTATGGAACGGTGTTCAAACTTAGCGTGATTGGCGAGGAAACCGTGCTGTACCGCTTCGCCGGGGGTACCCACGGCGAACATCCCCAAGGGGGGGTAGTGCGAGATGCGCGGGGTAACCTCTACGGTACCACGTTCTCCGGTGGCGCTTTCGGCTTCGGAGCGGTATTTAGGGTGACAAGGAGGGGCAAGGAGACTGTTCTCTACAGCTTCGCTGGGGGCACGGATGGAGCGGCTCCCATAGGAGGGTTGGTCCGGGATAGAGCGAGCAACTTGTATGGCACTACTACGGGAGGTGGCACTTCTGGCTTGGGAACGGTTTTTAAGGTAGATGGGGCCCAAATGGAAAGCGTTTTGCACAGTTTTGCAGGCGGGGCAGACGGAGAGCAGCCCTATGGAGCGTTAATACGGGACGCGACCGGAATTCTCTACGGAACAAGTTTCGGGTGTGCCTGCCCCTCCGACTTCGGAACGGTCTGGAAGCTGACCCCGTAGTCACGATGGCAAGGAGCGGGCAGCCGATTATCGGCGCTCACTTCCGCCATGCTGTGGGTCAACCAAATGTGCGAAGGTCAGTTCGTCCCGCGCCAAGCCTTCATCGCAGATGCACCTCGCGCCAGATGACCGAGACTGGCAGGTTCAACGGTGATGACATCCGGCCCCTTGGTCTTGCCTGTGACAATTCCTTTGTTGGCGACGGTCTCGTAGGCATATCCGGTCAAAAGCTCAGTGCATTGAAAATTAGCACAGCTTGCGTTAAGCCGAGCCCAGCCATAATGGGTTTGTCCCTGGATTGCGAATTTAAGGCCGAGATAGCGATTCTGTGCGTTGAGCCATTGACCTCCGCCACCTGTCTGGAAACTCGAAGCCATCGTCGCTCGCATGGGCAGGAACTTTTTGTTATTCGCTTTGATCTGAACTCCAGCGCGAAAGGCGGAGGCAAAGTAATAGGAAAACCCATGAGTACCGCTATGAGCTTGGGCCCTGACGGCATTGTAGCTGATATCGGCGATCCTCAGGGCTCCGCCGAAAGAATTCAAGAAATTTGAAAGCGTGAAATCGGTAATCCCGTCGTGATTGAGATCAAGGTTATAGTGGGTATTCGGAGCAATTTGCTGATGGGCCTTCGTGTAGACAATCTTGGCTTCTAATGGCTGCGTCAGCGCCAGCACACTCACTCCGGCTGCACTGGCCGCAAGGGCATACGAGTTGAGCCGTTGATGCAGTGCTTCGGAAAGGTTCGAGGGCTTCGCGGAAGTGCGCTTCATAGTTCCTCCTATTGTTCCTTCGACCGCCAGGCCTGAATCGCGGACGCTCCTTGCGCCAAGTGACCAAGGCTCGCGGGTTCAAGCGTGATGACATCGGGTCCCTTCGTCTTGCCTGCGATGATCGGCTTGTTCGCGATAGTCTCGTAGGCGTAGCCGGTCAAGGTCGCCCAAGGCTGATTTCCGTTCCACTGTTTGGGCGTGTTAAGGCGCGCCCAACCATAATGAACCTTACCCTTGATCAGGAACTTCAGTCCGAGATAACGATTGTTAACGTACACCCACGGCCCATGATACCCCTCAGAGTTTGTTGAGCTCCAAATCATGTTGAGCTGCGTTGCCCGGAACTTGCTCCCGGATTGGATAAGAGCGCCTGAAGAGAGAGCAGCGGCAGCGCCACGCTGGTAACCCGGAGTAGTCCAGACTCTATTTTTACTGTTGACCAAGGTAACCCAAAGCCCTCTGGCATACGGAGTGCTGCTGCAAAGAAGTCTAAAATCAGCGCCTCGACCATGGTTCAGATTGAGGTTTATCGTGCCGTGGCATCCGCCGTCGGTACCGTGACACACAATATTTTTTCTAGCCGGGGTATACACGATCCTTGCCTCGGCGGGTTCCGGGAAGGTGAATAAACCCGCAACTGCCGCACCCGCCGCAAGCAAATATTCGGCTGGCGGTGTCAGTGCCAACATCCCCACTCCCGCCGCACTCGCCGCAAGTGCATACGCGTTGAGCCGCTGATGCAGTGTTTCAGAAATCCGAGCGGGTGTCCGGGGACGTGGCATTGATTCCTCCTCCAAGGTGGGCGGCTCCAAGTATCCCTCTGAGTCAGGCGGGAGTCAATGAGAATGCGGGGATGAGACGTATGATAAGAAAGAGACCCGGACCCCGGAGCTTGATCCGACACAGGCACCCACGAGAGTGGCGGGTTATTGCTCACAGCCCCACGAATCAATCTCGGACTCAAAGAAGTATCCCCGCTTAATGACGTGTCGCGGCAGGAGAAAGGGACGTGCGCTGTCATCCGTGACAGGAAAAGTGTTTATGGGGTTAAGAGTCCCCGGCCTTCTACATGCGAGATTCGGACAAGTGGCCTGAGTTCCGCCCTCAATTCGTTCTGCAATTGGAGGCAGCATCACGACCCAGATGTGACATCTTGAGCACTGGGCACACATTCGGCTGTGACAGTCGGTCATTGATAGGCAGCCTCAACAAGTCAAGGACTGTAGCAGAACTCGGGGATGCGTGTCTGTGATTCCGGTGTAGGCGTCTCTTCAATAGCCGTTCTGGACAACTACTTCAACTAGCTTCATGTCATGCAGCAACCGCGCTAGTTCGTCCGTTTGTTTGTGCGTCACGGTGTCAGCCAAGACAAGACTCACTAGGTTGCGGCCTTCACAGCCAATTATTACGCCTCTGGTTCTGCCGTCATCAATGCACTTCACTTCTCCGACTTTGTATTCTGTGACTTTCATTGTTCCCCTTCGCTAGTTATGTGGACGAATGGGTCCTCGCAGAAGATCACGAACTCCCTTGAGCCAAGCTGCTCCACCTTGAAGTCCTCCACGATGCGCCTTCCGCCACTGGGCAGTTCTATATGGATGCCCTTCCGGAAAATTGAAATGCAGTCGTTCTCGGCGTCCTGCCAAGTCTCGTAATAACCCGCGTTCTCGGGTTTGTATTGGAACTCCACCTGGAGCCGGTGCCGCTCAACAGGCACGTCCTTGGGGTACCAAGTGCGCCCGACATAGACTTTCCGTGGTACCGGCCTGGATTGTATGGAGGCCAGAGCCTCATCGAGGCTGGCATACGACGGTTGATCAGCAGCGCGCTTCGTGCTCTCGTCCGTGATGTAGAAGGCCGATGGTCGGCCTCTGCGTTCATAGATGAAAACCTCCTTGTCCAGCCCCTCGACCTTCCACTGGCATGGAGTTCCTGTCTTACCAGTCAGCCCGTCTCGTATCCAAGCAACTTCTTTGGTCCCCAATTCCATGTATAGCCGCTCCTTAACCTTTTGAATACGATGCTCGTGCAATCAGAGAAGGATGCAAGACTTTGCACATCTGTTTACTGTGCTGATTCCTCCGGGCCGGTGTGAGGTCAAACTGCGGAAACCGAATGACAGGCGAGAAGGTCACAGCAAACCTTACGTGCTTTAGCGGATCAGTTCGGACTCAAAGAAGTATCCTCGCTCAATGATGTGTCGCGGTAGTGGAAAGGTGCGCGTCTTGTCACTTTTGACACAGAACACCCTAACAATCGGGAGGAAGTCCCGTCTCGTACAGTCGGGATTGGGGCAGGTGATCTGAATTGTGGCTGTCGCACCATCGTTGCTCCCATCGTCAATTCGCTCTGCACTTCGCGGCGTAATTACGACCCAGGCATCACATCTTGGGCACTGGGCACACTCTGCTGTTCGACCCTCGGTTAGCGCCATCACATACGCCTCCCTCCGCAGTGTGGCCTGAACAAAATCTTCGGCGCTGTGACGAGGATCACAATCTGGTGTTTGCCTAATCGTGTAGGCTCGGGTGCAACATCGCGCTATGCCGAAACCGGAAGCCATCGTCACGCTAATGATTGACCGGCGAATCGTAGAGGCGGTGTGTTCCATCTGCCACGATGTCATCCTTGGACGCGGAAGGACCGGTTCGATTGAAGAGCAGGAAGCCGAGCTGCGTGATGCGATCAACAGACACGCGAAGCAATGGCATTCTTGAGCTTTAGGCCACAATGATCCGCCTGTGAGGTCAAACTGCGGTCAATTCTTTTGGTCTTCCGAGAGTTCTGACGGATAGAAACACATGCGCTCAAAGATGTGCGGCTCTACCCGGAACACTCTCGTGTCTTTATCCTCGACATCGAACGCCTGGGCACACTTTGGGCAGAGCATCCGGCTTGTGGTAGGTGTGCGGTGCTTGTCCTTGTGGTCAATTTTTCGTTCCTCCGTACCCACTTGAATCACAACCCAGACGCCGCATTTCGGACAGGGGACACACCTTGCTGACTGGCATGGCGCTTTCAAGACTGCACCTCGAACTATGGGGATAGTTCGACTTGTAGCACTACTCCCAGATGTGTGTCTGTGATCCACAGCAGAGGCCGGGCGGGAGGGGGGCTTCAAGTTCTGGGACTGGGACCAGGGGAATCTTGGCCACTCATCGCACATGCCCGCCTCGCCCGAATGAAGTCGGCGGTCTGACATTCACCGCGACAGTTGAAAGCCCGATGACCCGTCCTTGAAAAGTGCTATCATGCCGCGTTTAAAGTTATGGGCATCCCACTGACATTCACTGTGGTATTTTATCTCGCTTTGCTAGAACCCAAACTTCTGACCCACGGTGAATGGGTCATGGGAACACTGACCTTGATCTATGTGGTCATTTCCTTTTTTGGACTCCGCGCGATAAAGAAGCAAGCTGACATCGCTCTCAGCAATACAAACGCGCTGATGAGTTCCGAGCGGGCTTGGGTCATTGTTGATCTTGGCTGGCCAAATGGAGCCGAACAGGGAACCCTTGGCACATCCGTATCTTTCGGCGTGGAGAGTTGGAGTGTTTTCGTGGTAATCACTTGCCGAAATCAGGGCAGAACTCCGGCATGGATCGTGGAACGCCGTATGGGCCTTTTGTCCACTCCAGACATACCGGATATGCCCCCGCTCGATTCTGCCAAGATATTGCAGACCCAGCGCGAGACTCTGTTGGTCGGGGGGCCGGAATACTCCAACACGGAAATAGTCGAGACCAAGAAGCAGATTGTTGACGAGGAAGGACGTATCGTTTTCGGCGTCGTGAAATATCTCGACATCTACGGTAAAATTCGGGAGACGACCTTTGGTTATCGCGTCAGCAAATACTTTCGCTTGCACCGCCTTGCAGACCATCCCGAGTACAACAAGCACACATAGCAGCCCTGTCACCGGAAGGACCAATAACAACCCCCCCTTGGCTGGAGCGATTCACCGAGGGGGGCTGTTTTTCTGCTAATGGTGAGGAACTGTCAGGCCGCTACCCAACGACCGCGAGTTGGATTGTGCTATCGTGACTGAGAAGAAAGCACCCGATTTGCTCAAGGTGCGCGGATTCAGTCTAGGCCGCACTCACCCAAGGCTGAACATCTATCCACAAACCACGTCGTTTTTCCTGAAACTTGATTGGTTTGCCGAGAACGGCCACGCCCTTGCTATCTCGGCAGTGTCGGATTAACAGCCGGGCTGGTGCGGTAGGATGCGGTACGTTGGAAGTAACCGACTCCGGCGCTTCGGAATCAACCCGGCATTCTGCGTGACAGCGGTCACACTGGAAAAATTCCGAGCTGTTCATGTGGTCATCTTCCTCGCTTGTTGATGCTCTCGCGCTGGGTGCGCTTCTTGGAAGCCTTGCCGGATTGTTTCGCCCGTTCTTCCTCACGCTTCAGGGTATCGGCTTTCAACTGGTCAATATATTGCTTCTCGTGATCTGCGATTCGTTGGAAGAGTTCGCCAACGGTCATCTTTTTTGCTTCGCCAATGTTGACAAGGTGAGGGTGCTCGTCGCGAGTCATGGCATCAGTAGGATACACGGACCGAAAGGCCGATGGTTAGCCTTGTGGCTCGGTTCTATGCCAAGACTTGTTCCATTCCGCGTCGTTCGGCAATCTGTACGCTGTTGAAGGAATCTGAACGTGTCGTCGCCAATCCCGAAGTTTGGGAACTCCGGCCCGGAATGCTGCGCTCAATGCCCGACAAAGCCTCGGGCTTTTCCAAATCGCTGGAGTCTGGCGTATCACAAAGCAGTGGCATAATGTCGGCTTTGTCCCCACCTCCATCTTTATACCAAAGCATACACTTTTCTGTTTCCCATTCAACTGTAACGTACTGAAAACGCATATGCGAGTGTGGACATCGGTGTGGACAGTGCTATCACAGCGAACGGTGACGAGGACGGTTGATTTGCTTAATTATTATCATCATAATGTACTCATGAAACGCAGACTAGAGTACACCGTGAAGTTGCTGAAGTGCCAGCGATGTGATTATGAGTGGTTCCCTCGCCTCCTCCAGTCTGAACCGAAGTGCTGCCCACGGTGCAAGACACCGCTGTGGAATAGACCGAGGATCATCCCGAAGAAGTGAGCCGTGAAAAACGCAGTCCAACTCGAACGAATCGAGATCACGGTGCAGTCACAGCACCCCGCTCCAGGTGGATCAGTCCGACATGCGCCCGGACCCTTCCGAGCAACTCGCCTGGTGCCGACCTATTTCCTTGTAACACCGGCGCAACTCACAATCACGATCAGAGCGGTGAATGACAATGACTGCTTCGTACAGCACATCATTGCCCCCAGCGACCGAAAGTTGTGGAGTTTGGAATCCAGGCGACGGAACTTTGAGCGTGTCCTAGAAGCTGCCAACGCATTTGCCAAAAAATACGCTCGCCACTGCGAGTGCTTATCCAGCTTCCGTCTTTTCCTACCTGATCGTTGCGATGTGTGTAAGAAAAGGTCCGAGTGTTCTAGTTGGATGCGGGAATGGAAGGGAGATCACGAACAGGCCGACCACGACTACATCGAAAAACCTAGAACGTACACGTTTGACAAAACCCATCGAGGGTTGGACGGCACTCCTGATTTCCACTCTCGCAATTACCAGGTCCGAAATAACTGGATGGACTGGAGAGAAGGCGATTCGCAACCACTGAAGAAATTCCAGTCGGCATACTGCCGCCATTGCGATGTAGTTCACCGGCATGAGGTGGAATGGTGCTCTGACTCATGGCCAAGTGATCCTGTTAACGCTGAATCCGGCCGGGAGAAACCTTGGACCGATGACCTGCCGTGGTACCGGCTGGACAACAAACTTGTTGCGGAAAGCTTTAAACCGCTTCACGGCTGCGGCGGACTAGATCGACTGCGAGATTATGAATTGGGCACTGTCGAAGTGATCGATGATCTCGAAGAAAAGCACAAGCGGCCAGAACTGCTTGTGACTCACAGCGTTCTGTATGAACTCGTGCCGCAGTATGACCCGCCGCAACGCTGGCGCGAGGTGATGAGTGCATTCGATGAGTCTGCCGATTGGAGTAAGCAGGAACCGCACGAGGTTTTATCAGGCAATACCGAGTGCTCTACCTGTGGATGGGAACGCAGATACCACGCGGGTGTCGATGGCTCTGGTCCAAGCAACAAGCCAACGATCAATGACAACACCGGAGTATGCACCGCATTTGTTGGACCGCGACGGCTCACGCACTACACGCGCACAGTCTCCAAGAAGAACCGTACACCGTTTCCATACGTTTGGGGTTTGCGAGGTAGGAGGGTAGCGCGAGATGATGAAGCCAAAAGGCCCGAGCAGCCTGCCGAAAAACAAAATGATTCATCATGGGAGCAGGTCTTACGCCAGCATCGCCTGAGCACGGACGAAGGCAGATCGCATCGGCTGGCGTATGGATGGGAATACTACCGCGACACCGAACCTGATACAGAACCAGTGGAGAAAACACCCGAAGAAGATCAAACACCTCCTGATGTGATCGTACCTCGTGACGATACTCCAATTGAATTCGGACCCGACCTCGAACCCGTCGAGATTTCGCGGCCAGGGAAACGACTGCTCTCCGACATTCAAATCAAGGACTGGGAGTTGCGGATGGCTGGCGTCAAGCAAGGTCAGAGAGCCAAGAAGCTGAAGCGTGACGTGCGCCAGATCAGGCGGATTGGGGAGAAAGCCCAATGGGCCTTGGCGCTAGAACAGCAACGGCGGTTCCTGGAAGAACAGAAATCCTGAAATGTCCGGTTTACAAACAATTTTAATTCCCAGAGCATCAAGGGCTTACAGCCAACACCCGGTCAACCTTCAAACGAAATAGCCCTACTAGTGAAGGGATACAACATCATGGAAAGCTGGCGCATTCACATCATGCCGCTAGGGGCACACGCTGCTGATCCCGAGGCCCGGTTCTACGATCCGAAGGCCAAGTATGCAGCTATCCGCACCGATGACGGCTGTGAGACCGAAATCAGCGGTGATTCTCTCCGCGATCTGGCCCAGGCTCGTATCTTTTGGGAGCAAGTCCGGTTGACGATCCCGCCCGAGATTCTGAACGGCGCGGTCGGGGATGTCAGGCTGATGTTGCCCAATGGTGCGACGTGGTCAGGCACACTCGGTGACCTGCTGCGAGTTTTGAACGGAATCTGGGCCGAGAAACTGAAAGAGATGGTCAAAGACGTTGACGAAATGGAAAAGCATGGCGACCAAGCAGCGATCAAGAACGCCGTTGATGGTGTTGCCATCCAGATGGCAGCGAGGTAATTCAATGGTTCATTGCGTGGGACGTTTAGGGATCATGGTGGGGGAAGCGATTCAAAAGCCGAGCAACATCTCGGTGGGACGTGATGACTCGGGGATCATGGTCGCTTTCATTCATCATGATCCGTAATCGTCCCACTCGATGCATCAAACACAAACCAGAAAGACAAAACCCCAGAATGAAACCTGAAGATGCAGTGCGACACATGGCTGACTGCGGCGGAAGCAGCAGCGTACTTGAAGATCGAACCCCGCACGGTAGTTATGTGGGCCAGACAAGCGAAAGTGAAAGGCTACACACTGTCCGGCTCGAAACGACACGTTTGGCGATTCCAGACTACTGACCTAGATGACATGCTAAAACTGCCGACCGTTGCTCTCACGAAACGGAGGAAAGTTCAATGAGAGCACGAGGTGGAAGCGTAACACTAGATAAGCGAATCAAGGCATGGAACTTTTTTTGGTGGGCAGATGGCAAGCGACATTCCAAGACCGTCGGGACGTTGCGTGACTATCCCACCAAAACAGCCGCATGGAAGGCAGCAAAACCGCTGCGTGATGCGGTGGAAAATCAAAGCAAAGTCACCGACACGGCACCAATGGTGAACACCTTGGTTGAACAGTACCGGACAGAGAAGATGCCGCAACGATTGGACACGAATCGCGGGTACGAATCTTGGATTCGTGTTCACATCCTGCCGAAGTGGGGACAGAACCTAATCACCGATCTACAGGCGCGGCCCGTGGAAATGTGGCTAGAGTCTCTTCCCCTTGCGCCCAAGAGCCGGACTCACATTCGCGGCATTATCAGTTCACTATGGAACTTCGCAATGTGGAAGCAGGATATACCGACGCAAGTCAACCCGATTGGCTTGGTGACGGTCAAAGGCGCGTCTAAGCGGATACGCCAACCGCGCAGCTTGACGGTTGAGCAGTTCCGGTTGCTTGTATCGCATCTGAGAGAACCATTCGGAACGATGGCCTTGGTGTGCATCTGCTTTGGCCTTCGCATCTCGGAATGTCTGGCGCTACGATGGTCGGATGTCGATTGGCTCAACGGGTTGCTTCGCGTAGAACGTGGCATCGTTGAGCAGAACGTGGACGATGTTAAAACCGATGAGTCGCGCAAGTCTTTGGCTGTGGCAGATGAACTTCTCGACCGATTGAAAGTGTGGAAGCAGAACACGGAGTTTCCAGCGGACAGCGATTGGATTTTTGCCAGTCCTCTGAAACTCGGCAGACTGCCGTACTCTTACACTGGATTCTGGCGAGAGCTTGATCGGGCTGGCAAAGAAGCGGGCATCGGACACATAGGCACGCACACATTCAGGCACTCGTACCGGATGTGGATTGACGCTGTGGGAACTCCAATCGGAGTGCAACAGAAACTCATGCGTCACCGTGATGTCAGAACGACCATGAATATCTACGGCGATGCGACGTCAGCAGACATGCGCGAGGCGCACGGCAAGATCGTGCAATTGGCGCTGCAAGCGGCATGAACGGCAGGTTGAACGGCAGGTGCAGGTTCGTATCTTACTGAAAGAATGGCTCCTCAGGTAGGACTCGAACCTACAACCCTCCGGTTAACAGCCGGATGCTCTGCCATTGAGCTAC
>Ga0209415_10000439_pt1 | contig 76842 bp, 86 predicted proteins | sample PeaSoiSIISIP2007_FD_187696 | JGI IMG/M metagenome (GOLD analysis project Ga0209415, IMG submission 187696) | Peat soil microbial communities from Weissenstadt, Germany - SII-SIP-2007 (SPAdes) (version 2) | ecosystem: Environmental > Terrestrial > Soil > Wetlands > Peat | place: Germany...
CGAGCCTCCTCGGACAGAAGGGAGGCTACGCCGCCGGTGAGTCCGAGGAAGTCATCGACCTCGTCCGCTAGGTCGTCGGACCCTCGACCCCGCTACCTCGGCCTCGAGGTGGCGGGGGAACACCTTCCTCCGCTCTCTCCCCGATGGTGGGAGGGAGTTCTGCGTCGCCGATCGGAAAACGTTCCGTCTGGAATCTGGTTCCGACTCGTCCGATCGGAAGGACCCCGCGCCGTGGTCGAGGTCGAGCATCGCCAGGTCGGCGCCGCCCGGGCCCTCTGGACGGGACCGATGGAGGGTCACCTGGCGCTGGGCACGGTCCGGACCTGGGGAACGCTGGTCGGGGCGAAAGCCTGGCTCGGGGACCGGCGGCCCCGCCGCCCGCGATGAGCCCGACCCACCCTACGACAGCGAGAGCGAGAAGGTCGAGCTGCCGATCGAGAGGAGCTGCAGATTCGTCGCCGGGATCGTGATCGTGACGGTCCCGATCGGGCCCCCCGGTCCGTACGTCCCGGTACACACCGGGGCCGGGGCGCAGGACCACAGTCCCGTGAACGCGAGGTGCGAATTGAGGTAAGCATTCCAGGCTTCCGCATACGGCGTATGGATCACGATCGAGATCGGGACATTGGGATTGATTGCGTAGAGAGTAGCGTTCGCCGTCGTGCTGAAGCTGGTCGTCGACACCATCCGTAGGTCGAGCGTCCCCGTTCCGACGCCCGCGACCGACCCCGATTGACCCTGGAAGTACGGGAACCAGACCGAGGCGGCGGTCACGGCGCCCGCGACCCTGGTCAGCGAGATCGAGGGCGCGTCGACAATGACCGGATAGCTTCCGTACTGCGCATAGATGACCGCGCCCTCGTCGTAGGCGACCTCACCGCTCGGGGCGTAGGAATTCGTGAAGCCGAGGACCACCCCCGCGCCGGACAGGCTCTGACCGTTGAGCCCGACCGACTGGTGGGAAAAGAAGGGGCAGAGGGATTGGCCGACGTCATGATATTGGGTGGCCCACTTGCCCTGAGTGCCGGTGCCGTTGTAGGCCGTGTTGTTGTAGTTGGCGTTGAACGTGGAGCCGCCGGTTCCGCTTCCCGCGAGGTGGTCGGTAGCCGACAGGTTGTCGTACGGGCATTGCGTCGAGTTCGGGTTTGTCGCGTTAAAACCGGTGACATAGGCGGAATAGGTCGCGCCGCCCGTCGCGTTCCCGGTGAACGAATCTTGGCTCCCGACGATGACGGCGAGGACGACGGCGCCACCGCCCGCCGCCTGGTAGACCGTGTCCGAAGATCCGTACATGGACAGAGTGACCGTGGCGCCCCCGGTCGAGCCGAGATTCACGTAATTGTAGTTGCCGATGAGGGTGACCCCGACGCTCCCGGACCCCACGCCAGAGAACGTGACGACATTGTGGGACCCATAGACCGTCACGGTGATGCCGGTGGACCCGCTCAAGGAAAGTGTGATGGTCGAACCGTTCGTGGAGTAGTTCAAGGAGATACCGCTGGATGCCCCCGAGACCGAGACGGAGAATGCCTTAGCGTTCCCCGAGAAGTTGTACCTAAGGTTCGAGCCCCCTCCGGTGCACGTCACCGCGGAATTCGAAGTAAAGCTGCACGTGCCGGGGAGCGGCGGTCCTCCCTGCGACGACCCTTGCGGCGGGAGGTAGAGGAGGGAGCCCAAGATGCCGTACGACATGTTGAGGTGGGAACCGATCCTCCCGCCCCCAATCGAGGAACCGTCCTGAGCCGCCCAGGGCGCGACCCCGTCCGAACCGAGCGTGACCGGTTGGACGAACTGCATCCCAGGGGACCCGCCTGCCCCCGCGGAGGAGAGCAGTGCCGCGAGGCGGCCGAACTGGTTTTCGACCGCCAGCTCGTGGTTGAGGTCGTTGACCTGCATCTGGTTGGGAACGACCGTCGTAAGGAAGTTCGCGATGAACGTCACGACGAGCAAAAGGCCGAGGAGCGTCGCCACGGCCGCGACCTGACCGCGACGGCCACGCCGACGCCAATTCCGGGTCCTCAACGCGCCGGCCACACCCCCCTCGGTCGAGGGTACAATTTACCCTGGGACGCTGTATTTAGTTCTATGGCCGCGGTCCCCCGCCCGGCGCGCGGGCCGCGACTCATTCCGCGAAACTTATCCCCCTCCCTACCTCCCCGTTGGGGGTACGGCCGGTGGCGGCAACAGAGGGTCCGGCGGTCCGCGTCACGCGGGCCCTGCTCTCCCCCCACGACAAGACCGGCCTCGAGGAGCTGGCCCGAGGCCTACACGAGCTCGGGGTCGAGCTCTGGGCGACCAGCGGGACCCGCACGAGCCTGACCCGCGCCGGCTTCTCGGTGCGGCCGGCCGAAGAGCTCACCGGCATCGGCGCCTGGTTCGGGGGCCGGGTCAAGACCCTCCATCCTGCCCTCCTGGGAGGGATCCTCGCCCCCCGGACCGACGAGGGCCGCCGCGAGCTGAACGAGCGGGGACTCCTCCCGTTCGACCTCGTCGTCGTCAACTTCTACCCGTTCGCGCAGCACCTCGCGGAGGTGCCGGAGGCGACGGACCGGGAGGAGTACGTCGATATCGGTGGGGTCACGCTCGTTCGGGCGGCGGCGAAGAACCACGCCGGCGTCACGGTCGTAACGGACCCGTCCGAGTACGCCCCGCTGCTGGAGGAACTCCGCCAGAACGCCGGCGCGGTCTCGGCCGGCACCCGCGCGCGGCTCGCGCGTCGGGCGTTCCAACGCGTGGCCGCGTACGACGCGGCGATCGCCGCCGGACTCCTCCCACCGTCGATCGGGGACGACCCATTCCCGACCGTGATCCTTCTGGAGCGCGAGCCGCTGCGCCTCCGCTACGGCGAGAACCCGCACCAGAAGGCCGCGGTCTACCGCGCCTCGGGAGGGTTCCGCGCCCGTCCCTTCGAGGTCCTCAAAGGGGACAGCCTCTCGTACACCAACCTCCTCGACGTCGATACCGCGCTGGCGATCGTCTCCGAGTTCTCCCTTCCGGCGGCCGCGGTCGTCAAGCACGCCACCCCGTGCGGTGTGGCCGAGGGAGCCACGGTCCGCGAGGCGCTGGACCGGGCCATCGCCACGGACCCGGTCGCCCGGTTCGGTTGTGCGGTCGCGGTCAACCGCCCGGTCGGGCCCGGGGACCCGGAAGCCTTTCACGGCGTCTTCGTCGACCTCCTGGCCGCCCCCGATGTCGACCCCGCGGCACGGGAGGCGCTCGGCCGTCGGCCGAAGCTGAAGCTCGTCCGAACGTCCGTTCCGGAGGTGGAGCACGCCCAGTGGGAGGCACGGACCTCCTTCGGGCGCGTGCTCGTCCAGGAGGCAGACCGGCGCCAGCTCGCGCCCGGCGACTTCAAGCCGACGACCTCCCATCGGGCGTCCCCCGAACAACTCCGCTCGCTCGATTTCGCCTGGCGTGTCGTCCGGCACGCGAAGTCGAACGCCATCGTGCTCGCGCAGGGTCCCGCGACCGTCGGGATCGGCTCCGGCCAGCCGACCCGCGTGAAGGCGGTCGAACTCGCCTGCCAGGTCGCGGGCGAGCGGGCGCGGGGCGCGGTGCTCGCATCGGACGCCTTCTTCCCGTTCGCGGACGGAGTGGAGACGGCGGCCCGCGCCGGCGTGGCCGCCATCCTGCAACCCGGCGGCAGCGTGCGGGACCCCGAAGTGATCGCGGCCGCCGAGAAGGCCGGTGTCGCGATGTACTTCACCGGGTGGCGGGTGTTCCGCCACTAGGACGGACCGTTTCGGCGAAGTACCGCCGGAGCATGACGCGGAACTCGGCCGGGTCGACGGGCCCGACCTCGCGACCCCTTTCCTGTCCGGACTCGACGAACACGTAGGTGGGGATCGAGTTGATGCCGTACGACCGCGTGACGTTCGCAGCGTCATCGATATTGACCTTCGCGAACTTGATCCGGCCGGCGAGCCGTATCGCGAGGTCGACGAGCACCGGTTCCGTAACTCGGCACGGCACGCACCAATCCGCGTAGAAGTCGACCACGACCGGCAACGAGGAGTGGATCACCTCGGATTCGAACGTGGCATCCGTGACCTGGATCGGTCCCGCGTGAGGTCCCATGGACTTTCGGTCGCTTCGATTTCGTTACCCTCTTTAAGCACTCTCTTCCTCCGGCGGTCCTCCGTGAGCGAGCGCGCCCGGCCCGGTGGTGTTCCGACCATTGCCCCGCGAGCGGCCGTGGCGCTGCTCGACTGGTTCCGCATCCACCGACGCCCGCTCCCCTGGCGGCTCGGCCGCGACCCGTACCGCGTCTGGGTCGCTGAGGTTCTCCTGCAGCAGACGCGCGTCGCCCAGGCCATTCCGTACTTCGAGCGGTTCGTCGACCGGTTCCCGAGCATCGCCGCGCTCGCTGCGGCGGATCGGGCCGAGGTGCTGAAGGCGTGGGAGGGCGCCGGCTACTACGCCCGCGCCCGGAACCTCCATGCCGCGGCCCGGATCCTCCGATCCTCCTTCGGCGGACAGCTGCCCCGGACCGTTCCCGAGCTCGAAACCCTGCCCGGGGTCGGGCCCTACATCGCCCGGGCGGTCGCGAGCCTCGCGTTCGACGCGCCCGAGGTGGCGCTGGAGACCAACGGCCTTCGCGTGGCGGCCCGTTGGACCCGGGAGGAAGGCGACCTCCGCTCGGCCCCCGTGCGCGAGAAGCTCCGCGCGACCCTCGAACGCCTCCTCCCCCGCCTCCGGGCCGCCCGGTTCAACGAGGCGCTGATGGAGCTCGGGGAGACGGTCTGCCTCCCGGCCGCCCCCAAGTGCCCTGTGTGTCCGGTCCGCCTCTACTGCCGGGCCTACCGGGAGCTCGAAGACCCAGGTTCGATCCCCCGGACTCGGGTTGGCCCGTCCCGACCCCACGTGGACGCCGCGGTCGTCGCGCTCGAGCACGGCGGACGCTGGCTGGTCCAGCAGCGCCCATCGGAGGGACTCCTGGGCGGGCTCTGGGAGTTCCCCGGAGGGAAGATCGAGACGGGCGAGACTCCCGCCGCCGCGGCGCGCCGGGAGTGCCGAGAGGAGACCGGCATACGCGCCCCTCCTCTCGTGGCCCGTGGCGTCGTCCACCACACCTACAGTCACTTTACCGTCACGCTGCACGTCTTCGTCGGGTCGCTCGCCGTCCGTCCCCCGGCCGGACGCCGCCGCTGGGTGACGCCCGAGGGGCTTGCCCGCCTGCCCCTTCCCAAAGCGACCGAGAAGGTCGCCCGCCTGCTGGAGTTCGGTCCGGGTAGAGCTTCCCGGGGTTCAGGATCCCGTCGGGGTCGCACGCCTGGCGGATCGCCCGCAGCAGCCGCACCGCGGGGCCGCCGAGCTCCCGTTCCAGGAACGAACGCTTCAGCCGCCCGATCCCGTGCTCGGCGCTGATGGTGCCTCCGAGCACCAACGCGGCCGAGCAAACGGCGGACCGGATCCGGCGTCCGGCGGGGGAGGCGGGGTCGACCTCGTAGTTCGGGTGCAAGCTTCCCTCCCCGAGGTGGCCGAAGAGGAACAGCCGCACTTTCTCAACCCGCGCGACCCGTCGGAGGGCCGCCACGAGCGAGTCGACTTGCTCGAGGGGAACCGCGACGTCCTCGCGCACCCGGGGACCATACCGCGCGTCCAGGACGCGGCTCGCCTCCCCGCGGAGGCTCCAGAGGTGGTCCGCGTCGTCGAACACCGAGGGTTCGGCGGCGACACCGGCGGCGCGGAGGGCGGTCCGAACACGGAGGGCCCGGTGGCGGGCGTCCGAACGGCCGGACGCCTCCAGCTCGAGCAGGAGGAGCGGCCCATCGGACCGCCACCGGGTCCCACGATCCACCCGGAGTCCGTCGGCGGAGGGGGTGTCAAGGTACTCGACGGCCGAAAGGCCGGTTCCGCTGGTTCGCCCGAGGGTCGCGGCGATCCGGCCCAGCCGGGCCTTCGGCGGGAGAGGGACCGCCCACCCCTGCCGGATCTCGGGGATCGGAGCAAGGCGCAGCGTTAGGTCGGTGGCGATCCCCAGCGTTCCCTCGCTTCCCACGAACAGCTGCAGGAGGTCGGGCCCCACAGACCGCTTCTCCGCGCGGCTCCCGAGGCGGACCCGATCCCCCGTGCCCAGCACCGCGACGATCTCGCGCACCCATCGTCGGGTCGGCCCGTAGGAGTAGGAGCGCGGGCCCGAAGCGTTGGTGCCGACGTTCCCACCGATGGTGCTGGTCGCCCAGGAGCCCGGGTTGGGAGGATAGAACAGACCGAACGGCCGGAGGGCACCCTGGAGGTCGAGATTCACCACACCGGGGCCGACGCGCACCGAGCGATCGCCGACGGAAACCTCCCCGACCTGGTTCCAGCCGGAGAGATCGACGACCACTCCCCCAGTGAGGGTGGCTGACTCGCCGTCCAGCGAAGTTCCCGCCCCGCGGGGAACGAGGGCCACCCCGTGACGACGCGCCCACCGGACGAGGTCGACCACGTCGTCCTCATCGACGGGACGGACCGCCGCGAGGGGCGTCCCGTGGACGTGCGATTCGTCCCGCGCGAGGCGGTCGAGCTCCGGACCCTCCGCGACCACGGGCCCTCGGACGGCCCGCTCCAGCGAATCGCGGAGTCCGTTCGGCACGAGGCCCGGCAACGCCCCGGGGACCTTACGCTTGACCGCTGCGCGAACGCCCCGGCTCGGGCACACGGTCCAAGATGTCCTCGCCCTGCGCGACGGCCTCGACCGCGGAGACCAGGTCGCGGATGGCGAACGGCCGGTTCAGGACCGCCTTCACTCCCATCCGACGCGCTCGCGCGATCAGGTCGGGGGTCCGCTCGGGAATGATCAAGAGGGTGAGCAGGTCGGGGTGGAGGGCCCGGGCTGTCGCGAGCTCGTGGGGCCATCCATCCCCGTCCCCGTCGCCGACCAGGATAAGGACCCGGGCCGGATCGCTCGGGTCGGCGGGTTTGAGGTGGTCTGCCGTGCGGGTCTCCTCCAGCACGCGGTGGTGGTGAAGACGCACCAGGCCCCGAAGGAGCAGACGCGTCTCCTCGGTTCCCCCGACGATGATCGTCGCGACGACCGGGCGGTCGAAGGTCGGCGCGGAACGGCCGGCCGGCACTTCGGCTCGCGGCACACTCTCGTCGTTTCGGCGCATGGCGCGGCGGGCCCGGTCCCGCCAAGTTGAACGAGCCGGGCCTAGGATATGGTTCTAATGCTACACGCACCCGCTGCCGGGGGGGCATCCGTCACTTCCCGGGGGGCCCGTCAACTATATAGTCTGCCTTTAACTTACGGTAATTGGCCTCGGGCGCCGACTGCCAGGTCACCGGGTGGCACCGTCCAAAAGACCCGGAGACCGGGCGGTCGGTGCCATCCCCGTTCGGCTGCAACGACAGGTTCTTTTATCGCAGGAGCGAGGCTCGCCCATGGCCGCTCTCTTTGGACCTTCCATCGCCGACCTCGAACACCTCCGATCCGCCGTCCGAGCCCTCGGGACCACGAGCGTCCCCGGACTGGCCGCCGCGCTCTCGTGGCGCGAGCGGAAGACCGAGAAGCTGCTCGCACATGAGCTGGCGCGACCGAACACCCCGATCCTCTACGACCCCTCCCGTCGGACCGTGCGCTGGGGTCTCGTCGTGGCCCTTCCTCCGCCTTCTCCTCCGACCCCCGCGACGCTGGCCTCCCCCGCGACCCCGCGGGCTCCGCCCCCAGTCTACACGCCGACCGGTCTCAAGACCCTCTGTCCCAACTGTCACGTGGCGCTCCAGTCCACCGGCTCGACCGGCCTCGTGGTCTGCCCGCAATGTGGCCGCCTTTCGAGCGCGAGGAGCGGCGGCCTCGCTACGGGGGCCGTGTTCCCGTCAACTTCGTCGTCCGCCCCGGCTCCCGCCCGCCCCCCCGAGGTCGTCCGTCCATCCTCCCCCCCGACCGCGACCTCTTCGCCCGACCGTCGTTCTCAGGAACTCTTCGCGGCGTGGGTGACCAACCAGCCGATCCCTTGCCCGAAGTGCCGGACCCCGCTGCGCCACCGAGGCGTCAGCGAGTACGGCTGCCCTTCGTGCGGACAGTCCGTCCGCTTCCCCAGCCCGGCCGATGCGTCGTCGGCGATCGCTAGCGCGACCCGGTGAATCAGAACGGTACCTGGGCCCGAACCTCGCGCACCATCCCGCCGGCCCCGAGGTCGTCGGCGACCCGGGCGATGTCCGGCGCAGGGCTACGGTCGTGCGTCCACGGAGCCACGCGCGAGCGCAACGCCCGCCACGCCGCCTCGCTGCCCCGCCCGCCCGAACGGGGATGGCGGAGTTCGAGCGCCTGCCCCGCGACGATCCATTCGACCGCGAGGACGCGACGGGTGTTCTCCAGGATCCGCCGGAGCTTCGCGCCCGCCCACGGCCCCATGCTGACGTAGTCTTCCTGGTCGGCCGAGGTTGGAAGGCTGGACGCGCTCGCCGGGTGGACGAGCGTGGCGTTCTCGTTCACGAGCGCCGCCGCGAGGTACTGGGGGACCATGAACCCGGAACTGACCCCGGGGTCGGGCGCGAGGAACGCCGGGAGCCCCCGGTTTAGCGCGGGGTGGAGCAGCCGGGAGATCCGTCGCTCGCTGAACGCCGCGACGTACTGCGTGGTCAGGGCCAGCGTGTCGAGGGCGAGCGCGAGCGGCTGACCGTGGAAGTTGCCTCCGCTCACAAAGTCGTCGTCCCCGAAGACGACCGGGTTGTCGGTGACCGCGTTGAGCTCGCGTCCGGCGATCTCCTCGGCGAACCGGAGACCGAGCTCGACCGACCCGAGAACTTGGGGAAGGCATCGGAGGGTGTACGGGTCCTGGCCGCTCCACGTCGTCCGGGGGGCGGACAGGCTGCTCTCGGCGAGGAGCGCCCGCATCGCGGCCGCGACCCGGCGCTGCTCCGGGAAGTTGCGGATCTCTCCGAGGCGATCGTCCAACGACTCCGGATTCCCTTCGAGGGCGTCGAACGACATCGCCGCCGCGACGAGGGCCGCGTCGAGCACTCCACGGAGGTCTTCGACGGCCAACGCGAGATAGGAGGCCATGAGCGCGGTGCCGTTCAGCAAGGCGACCCCTTCCTTCTCGACGAGCTCGAGCGGGGCGATCCCCTCCCGATGGAGGACGGCCCCGGCTGGCTCGGGCGGCCCGCCCCCGACGGGGACGAACGCCCCCTCGCCGGTCAGGGTCATCGCGAGGTGGGCGAGCGGGGCGAGGTCGCCGGAGGCGCCGACCGATCCCTGTTCGGGGATCCAGGGCACGAGCCCCCGGTTGAGGAGGTTGAGTAGAAGTTCGACCACCTCTCCCCGGACGCCCGAGTTGCCGCGGGCGAGGGAATTGGCCCGGAGGAGCACGAGGCCGCGCACGACGTCCCTCGGAAGCGCCGGACCGGTGCCGCTCGAATGGCTCCGAACGAGCGAGATCTGGAGCTCCCGGGCCTGCGGGGGGGGGATTGTCTTGTGCGAGAGGCCGCCGAACCCGGTCGTCACGCCGTAGACTGCGCGGCCACTCGCGACCGCGCGCTCCACCCACCGGCGGCTCGCTGCGATGTTCGCCTTCGCGTCGGCGGTGAGGGCCACTTCACGCTTCCCGCGCGCGACGGCCAGGAATTGCTCGAGCGTGAGCGAGCGTCCGTCCACCGGGAGCGTGTCGGTCATCGACGACCGTCCCTACGAGCCGTCCCGTGCGTCGAAGAGTCGCGGGAACTCCCAGGGTCTAGCTGCCGGGGACGACGAGCTCACCACCGGGTTTTTGCATCGAGGGCACGCGGCGGGGCTTGGCGCCCTTGGCCTGCCAGAAGATCTCCGAGAACTCCTGCACGAGCTTGAGGAGCTCCTGCCCGTCGGCGAGGTTCGTCCCCTGGCGGGCCTTCGAGGCCTGCTTCATGATCTTCCAGGTGAGCTCGTGGATCTGCGGATACTGCTTCGCGTGGTCCGGGGTGAAGAAGTCGCCCCAGATGACCCGCACCTCCGTCTTGACCTTCTCCGCGTGCTGCTCCTTCACCGTGGTGTAGCGGGAGACCTTCGAGACGTAGGTCGCCCGGTCCTCCGGTTTCGCGTCCATGGCGGGCGCGGGGAGCTCGGCGATCAACTGGTCCATGCGGATGATCGTGAGAGCCGATAGCTGGGCGTCGGTCGGGTCATAAATACCGCAGGGAATATCGCAGTGGGCGTAGACGGGTTCGGGCGGTCGGACGGCGTCCCACAGTCGGGTCACACCCTCGCGGATCGGGGAAAACACGGGCATGCACGGCGCACCATCGAGTGGGGCATAAGGTTGCCGGAGGCGTCGCCGCCCTCGGCAGAGGGGAGGGGATGGTGGCGCGCCCTCCGCCGACGGGCACGGAGCCGACGTTACATCGTGCGCGACGCGTCGATGACCCCCGCGCTCCGGCCCGACGACCGGCTCCTGGTCGACCCCCAGGCGTACCGGACGACCGCCCCCGAGCGGGGCGACGTGGTCGTCTTCGAGGACCCCGAGGTGGCCGGTCGGACCTTGATCAAGCGCGTCGCCGGGGTCCCGGCCGACCCGATCGGACCCCACGGCCCGGTGCCAGTCGGATCGGTCTACGTCCTGGGCGATGCGCCCGGCGTCAGCCGGGACAGCCGAGCCTTCGGGCCGGTCGGCCTGCCGGCGCTGGTCGGCCGGGCGTGGTTCCGCTACGGTCCCCCGGGGCGGCGCGGCCCGCTCACTTCCGACACCATTAAGTGATGTGGGATTTGCCCACATCGATGCGTCCGGTCGCTCGCGCCCTGGCCGGGGTCGCCGTCGTCGTGCTGGTCCTCATCGGAGGGTTCCTCGGAGGGTGGTATCTGCACGCTCCCGCCTCCACCAGCGCCGGGCCGACCACTTCCACCCTCGGGATCATCGCCGCCGGCAGCCTGTCGCCCATCCTCCCGTCCTTCGCGTCCGCGTTCGCCAATGCGACCCCGAGAGTCGACGCCCCCGCCGCGGCGCAGCTCTACGAGGGGTCGACGGCGGCGGCCACCGCGCTGACCACAGAATCGAATCCTCCCTACGACCTCTTCGTCTCGGCCGACTTTCGGGTGATCCCCCAACACCTCGAGCCGCCGGCCTCCCACGTCGCACTGTGGGAGGTGGTCTTCGCGGCCGACCCGATGGTGCTCGCGTACGCCCCGGGCGCGAACGCCCTGACCGGGGTGAACTCGTCCAACTGGTACCAGAAGCTCACGGTCGCGGGCGTGACCCTCGGGGTGGCGAACGCGAGCGTCGACCCGCTCGGCACGAATGCGATCTTCGTCCTCGAGCTCGAGGATGCGCTCACGCATCAGGACGGGGCGTTCTACGGCCACTTCTTCCAGGGAACGCCGGGCGGCCTGGCCACTCCCACGGCCGCCACCAAGATCGTGGCAGAGACCGTCGCGGGGACGGCGCTCTCCGCTGGGGAGGTGGACGCTTACCTCACCTACCAGTCGTACGCCGTGGCCGACCACCTCCCGTTCGTCACCCTCAACGCGTCGGTCGACCTGGGGACCTTCGACGCGCGCGATGTGGCGCACGACGGTACGGTCTTCACCTCGGTCCTGTCGGGTACCTCGTCCAAGACGGTGACGGGGGCCCCGGTCCTCTTCGCCCTCACGGTGCCGTCGACCGCGCCGAACACGGCGCTCGGGATCGCTTTCGCCGCCTACCTGCTGTCGAACGCGACGTCCCCGGCCTGGGTCGCGGACGGCTTCCAGCCGATCGCCCCAGCCTGGGTCGACTCTCCCGCGGGGACCCCGGCCGCCCTTTCGGGATCTGCCCCTGACGGACTGCCTCCGCTCCCCTCCTATCTCGCGGACCTGCTCTCCTAGGACTCGCGCTCCTCACCACTCTATGCCGATGAGTCGGGGAACGGTCGTCGCCCGGGTCATCGCGGGCGTCTTGTCGGCCTCCCTGATCGCGCTCTTCGTCCTCCCGCTCGTCGCCCTGGTCGCCTATACCGGATGGGACGGCATCCTCGGCGCCGCCTCGAATGGCGGGTTTCGCACCGCGCTCGAATTCACCCTGCTCGCATCGGGCATCGCGGTCGGCCTCGGCCTCCTCACCGGTGTCCCGCTCGGCTACGTGCTGGCGCGGTACCGATTCCCGGGGCGTTCGGTCGTCGAGTCGCTGGTGCTCGTGCCGGTCGTCATCCCCCACCTGGTCGTCGGGATCGCGCTCCTCCTCCTCTTCGCGCCGGGGAACCCGGTCGGAGGATGGGTCGCGTCACTCGGGATCCCGGTCTTCGAGGCAATCTGGGGCGTCGTCCTCGTGATGCTCTACGTCGGTGCGTCGTACGTCGTCCTCACGAGCCAGCTGGCGTTCCGTTCGGTGGACGACGACGTGCTCGAGTCGGCCCGGTCGCTCGGGGCGACCCCCGCCGAGGCGTTCCTCACGGTGACGCTCCCGTCGGCCGCGCGCGGGATCCTCACGGGAGCGCTGCTGATGTGGGCCCGGGGCGTCAGCGAGGTCGGCGGGTTCATCATCCTCGCCTACGCGGTCTACCCCAGCCCTCCGTGGAACGGGCCGGTGACCAACCCGGCCTCCGTCTGGATCTACGACTACTACGGGATCGACCCCGGCCTCGCGGTGGGAGCGGCGGCTCTCCTCGTCCTCGTCGCCCTCGGGCTCTTCGTCGTGATCCGGGCCGTGGACCGGACCGGGCTCTTCACCGCGCTGCGAGGCTGGTGGTCATGAGCGGCCTTGACGTCGAGGGGCTCGAGGCGGTCCGGGGGAGCTTCCGGCTCGGGCCGGTCGATCTCGCGGTACCGGACGGTTCGGCCACCGCGCTCCTCGGGAGGTCCGGGGCCGGCAAGACGACCCTCCTCCGGACGCTCGCGGGGTTCCTGCCGTCAGCCCGGGGCCGTATCCGCCTTGGCCCCACGTCGCTCGACCGCCTCCCGCCGGAGCGTCGTGGGTTCGGGTTCGTTCCCCCCAACCTGGGCCTGTTTCCGCATCAACGGGTGAGGGAGAACGTCGCCTATCCGCTCCGCCTCCGGGGCGTCCGGGACGCGACCGTCGAGGCCGCGCGGTGGATCGACCGCTTCCAGCTTCGAGAACTGGCCGACCGGTTCCCTTCCCAGCTCAGCTCGGGCCAGCAGCAGCGGGTCGCGATGGCCCGAGCCCTGGCCTCCGGCCCGCGGGCGCTCCTCTGGGACGAGCCGCTCGCGGCGCTGGACGTCGAGAGCCGGGACGTTCTCCTCCGGCTCGTGCGCGCCCTGCTCGTGTCCGACCATCTGCCCCTCCTCCTCGTGACCCATGACCCCGCCACGGCCCTGGCCCTCGCGGACCGGATCGTGGTGCTGGAGCGGGGTCGGGTCCGGTTCGACGGACGCCCCGAGCTCCTCGCCGAGGTTCCCCTCGACCGTTTCCTGGCGCGGTTCCTCGGCTTCGAGAACCTCCTCTCCCTCGCCGAGATCGACGCCGGGTCCGATTCAGTGCTCGCTTCGGACCTTCGCGCGGCCGCCGGGCCCGGAGGTGTCGTCATCCCGCCCGGAGCCCTCCGTTGGGATCGCTCCGCGTCCGGAGGGACCCGGGCCCGGGTGTCAGCGCTCCGATGGAACCCCGGCGGCTGGGTGGTCGTGGTGGACGAGGGGCCCTGGACCTTCCAGATCCGGGCGGGACCCGAGACCCCGGGAGTCCGGGTCGGGGATCCCGTGAGGCTCTCCCTCGACGCCGCGCAGTTGAAACCCCTTTCCGACCGTGCGGAGGAGGGGGCAGCATGAGGGGCGAGCGGTGGTTGACGCCGACGGACGTTCGCCTCCTCGGGTCGCTCGACCGGACCCCGAACCTCGTGCGGGCGGCGCGTTCCATTGGGATCGGGAGGGACCGGGCCATCTACCGGCTCCAGCGCCTCTCCCAGCTCTACGGCGGAGCGGTCACGGTCGGACGTCGCGGGGGAACCACCCCCGGCGCGACCCGATTGACCGCGCTCGGTCGGCGACTGCTCGGTCGGGAGGACGGAAGAGGATCGCCGGCCCAGCGCTGGATCGGAACCTACCGGGCGGGGCCCCCACCCCGGGTGACCCTCGGGACCGGGCGGGACCTGGTCGTCTCCTTTCGGGCCACCGAGGGGCAGCGGGTCGGCCTGGAGGCCGACCCCGAGGCGTTCGTCGTCGCCCGTCGGAGAGTCGACCTGAGCGCGCGGAATGTCCTCGAAGCCCGCATCGTTCGGACCGACCTCCGCCCCGAGGGGACGGCCGAGCTCGTCGCCGATTGGGCGGGGACGCCCGTTCGGGTCGCCCTGACATGGTCGTCGATCGAGCGGCTCCGCCTCGTGCCGGGGGCCCGCGTCTACCTGTACGTGAAGGCCGTGGCCCTCCGCCGCGCAGCGGCGAGGGGTCGAACGCGCCCTACTCCCGGATCCCCTCGGTCGTGAGGGAGAAGACCGCCTCACCCTCGGGGAGGTTCGGCGAGTCGATCAGCCGGGCGATCCGCCGGGGCGGCTTCGACTTGCGCAGGTAGATCCGGTAGGTCGCCGCGTGGGCGACGATGTTCCCTCCGATCGGGCGGGTCGGGTCGCCGAAGAGGATGTCCGGACGAGCGGACACCTGGTTGGTGACGACGATTGCGGCATTGTACATATCGGCGAAGCGCAGGAGCTCGTGGAGGTGCTTGTTGAGCAGCTGTTGGCGAGGCGCGAGCTCGGCGCGCCCGAGGTACTCCGCGCGGAAGTGGGCGGTGAGCGAGTCGACGACGAGGACGCGGATGTGCATCTCGCGCGCGAGCTCCTGGGCCTTCTGGACGAGGAGCATCTGGTGGTTCGAGTTGAACGCCCGGGCGACGTGGATGTGGGAGAGGGTCTCGGCCGGGTCGAGACCGAGCGCCTTCGACATGTCGACGATCCGCTCGGGGCGGAAGGTGCTCTCGGTGTCGATGTAGACGACCTCCCCCTCCAGGCCGCCCTGGGCCACCGGGAGCTGGACGTCCACGGCGATCTGGTGCGCGATCTGGGTCTTGCCCGACCCGAACTCGCCGGAGAACTCGGTGATCGCCTGCGTCTCGACGCCGCCCCCCAGGAGCTCGTCGAGCGCCTTCGCGTTCGTCGTGATGCGCCCGAGCTTCTTGCGTCGCTCGAGCAGCGCGGTCCCGCTCTCGAAGCCACCGACGTCCGCCTTCCGACGGGCCTCGCCGATGATCTTCTGGGCGCTGGCCGTACCGATCTCCGCCGCTTCGGCGACGTCTCCGGGCGAAGCCACGGCCAACTCCATCAGGTCGGTGTAGCCAGCCTCGCGGAGCTTCTCCGCCGTGGCAGAGCCGATCCCGGCCAGGTCCTCGAGGGTGATCGCGGGTTTGGGCTCCGGCGCGGTCTCGCTCGACCCGGGCCGGGCGGTGGTCTTGGACGGCACGAGACGAGGGACCGGTCGTAGGGGGATAAGGGTGGGGGAGGGGTCGCGGAACGGTGAGCGATGCCCTACCCTCCGAGCGCCTTGGGGACGAACGGCTCACCGGTGAGCCGTTGGTAGACCGTGGTGTACAGCCGGCTCACTTCGTCGACCAGGAGCGGAGGTAACGGGGGGATGGGCGGCTCCTCGGCCCGCGTCTCCCGGGCCTTCCGGAGGCGGTCGTAGTAGCCGGTCTGACGGTAGTGCTGCCGGACGAACTCCTTGGAGAAATCGACGTGGCGGCCGCGCGCGTACGCGTCCTTGTCCCAGAACCGGTCCTCGTCGGCCGTGCCGAACGTGTCGACCACCATGATCGTCCCTTCCCCGTCGACCCCGAACTCCTTCTTCCCGTCGACGTGCAGGAGGCCGCGGGGACCGATCTCCTTCTGCATCGTCTCGTCGATCCGAAGGATCGTCTCCCGCATCCCGTCGAGCTGTCGCCCGTCGAGCGCAGAGAGCTCGAGCGCCTCCTCGCGGGTGAGCAGGCGGTCGATGGGCTCGAGCTTGGTCGTGACCTCGAAATGGGGTTCCGGGAGTGGGATCCCGTAATCGAGCGACCGACCCGCGGGGAACCCGAGCGCTTCGGCCTTCACGGCCCCGGACTTGACGCGGTCCCACATCGAGCCGGCGAGGTAGTACCGAACGATGACCTCGAGCGGGATGAGGTAGTCCTTCGGGTGGGGCCCCAGGGTACCCGGTTTCGGCACGATGCGAACTCGCTTCACGCGCATCGCGGTGGGGCCGTTCTTCTGGAGGAAATGGTGCGGGATGCCGAGTCGGGAGCAGACGGCGAACCAGTGCGCGGCGGCTCCGTTGAGCGTCTCGCCCTTGTGCGGGATCTCGCTCGGGATGTGCTTGTCGAAGACCGAGATGTCGTTGGTGAAGCGGAACTCGAGCTCAGTCGGAGAGACCTCGTAGACCTCCTTGACCTTGCCGCGGCGCAAGAACTTCGGAGCGCTCGGTGCCGGTGCGGACGGGACAGGGCTCATCGACGGTCGACGAGGGCGGAGGGGCTTAACGTTGAGGGGCGCCCGCGGCTAGAGCGACCGGGCGTGGCGCTCGGTGATCGCGCGGAACCCCCGCTTCGCGTAGAAGCGGCTCGCGATTTCGTTCTGGGCCGGGAACTCCGCGATGACGACCCCCGCGCCCCTCGCCTTGAGTTGCGCCGAGATCTCCTTGAGGAGGTACTCGCCGACCCCACGGCGACGGTAGAGCGGGAGGAGGTAGATGTCGACGATCACACCCTCCACTTCCGGCGTGTAGAAGGGCCGCTCCCGCAGCACCGCGTGCACGACCCCGACGACCTTGTCCTTGTCCGGGCCGACCCCCTCGGCGGCGAGCACGATCGCCTTCGGGTCCTTCAGGCTCGCCTGGAGGACCTCGCGGGCCTGGGCGTCCGCGTCGTCCCGGACCCGAAGGAGCGGGTCGAACTCCTCGTTGAGACGCTTGAGGCGGAGGAGGAGCGGCACGAGGACCGGCAGGTCGGCGGTGCGGGCCGGCCGGAGATGGATCGGGACGGACGGGGACTCGCTGCCGCCGGGCCCGGAATCGCCCGAGGCGCTCGCGGCGCTCGTCATCGTTCCCTCCTCCGGGAGGAGGGAACCCGGGGCATCGGCGGGATGAGGTGGGCTCGGTTCAGAGCCTGGACCAGTCGGCGCGAGCGCCCCATCTGGGTGACGGCCCGGTGGAGAAACTCGTCGTGGCTGAGCCGGCGGCGGGCGATCCCTTCCTTGACGGCCGCCATTCCGACGGCGGCGGCCACGTGGGGGAAGACCTCGGTCTCCTGCATGGTGGGGAGCAAGTGCTCCTCGGATAAACCCCGGTCGGCCGCGTGCCGGGCGAGCTCGCGGGCGGCGGCGAGCACGATCTCGTCGGGAATCGAACGCGCGCGCGCGTCCAGGACGCCTCGGAACACGGCCGGGAAGACGAGCGAGTTGTTGACCTGGTTCGGGAAGTCGCTGCGCCCCGTGGCGACGACCGCGGCGCCGGCGTCCCGTGCGACCTGCGGCCAGATCTCGGGCACAGGGTTCGCGAGGGCGAAGACGATCGGAGATCGGGCCATCGAGCGCACGTGCTCCGGCCGGATGGTGTTCGGGTTCGGGGTGGACGCGGCGAGCAGGACGTCCGCTCCCTCGAGGGCGGCCGAGAGGTCGCCCGTCCGGCCCCCACCGTTCGTCCGGAGCGCGAGGCGGTACTTCCATGGATTCCGGACGCTGAGCTCGTCGACGTCCGACCGCTCGGCGTGGAGGATCCCCCGGCTGTCGACCAGGGTGAGGCGGCCCGGGTCGTGGCCCAGCGCAAAGAGGAGCCGCGCCGTGGCGATATTGGCGGCTCCTGCGCCGAGGAGGACCGTTCGGACCTCTTTCACCGAACGGTGCGTCAGTTCGAGCGCGTTCAGGAGACCGGCAATCGTCGCGGCGGCCGTCCCCAACTGATCGTCATGCCAGACGGGGATCGGGAGACGCTTCTGCAGCTCTTCGAGGATCCCAAAGCACTTCGGCGAAGCGATGTCCTCGAGGTTGATCGCGCCGAACGCGGGGGCGAGGCGCTCGACCGTCTCGATGATATCGGCGGGCGAGGTCGCGCGGATCGGCAGCGGGACGGCGTCGACCCCTCCCAGCCAGCGGAAGAGGAGGGCCTTCCCCTCCATCACGGGAAGAGCGCCTTCGGGGCCGATGTCCCCCAACCCGAGGACCCGCGAGCCGTCGGTCACGATCGCGATTGTGTTCCATCGCCCGGTGAGTTCGAACGAGAGGTCCGGGTCGGCGTGGATCGCCCGCGAGACCTCGGCAACGCCCGGGGTGTACCACAGGGCGAAGTCCTGGAGGGACCGGACCGGTACCTTGGGCACGGTCTCGATCTTGCCGCCGTAGAACCGGGAGAGCTCCACCGCGCGCTGGCCGAGCTCGCGCGTCACCGACTCGTCTGCCGAGTCTTCCCGTTTCGCGCGGACGCGTCGTCGGGGCTCTCTCCCCGGGTCGACGGGGGCCGGGACGCTCTCCGCCATGCCGAGGGCATTCACCGAGAGGGCCTTTATTAACACTTTCGCGGAGACGAGCGGATAGTTCGTCAATTGACGGACGTGCGGGGACTCGACGGGGGCGCCGGGCCCGCACGGCGGGGAGGATAAGTACCGGTGGCCGGGTCCGGGGCCTCGAGGTTCCGCGCTTGGTGGCCGTCCCTTCAATCCCCCACCCCTACGTCCGCCCGCCCCGTACCGGCGCGGTCCCCCTCGTCGCCCCGAAGGAACTTGCCGCCCTTGTCCGGGAGCCCCACCCACCCCTCGTGGTGGATCTCCGGCCCGCCGAGGAGCGCCGCCGGGCCCACATTCCGGGCGACCGGCATATCCCCCTCGATCAGCTGCCGGGCGTCTTACCCTCGCTGCCCCGCGACCGCGCGATCGTGCTCTACGACCACCTCGGTTTCCGCGCCCGGGTCGCGGCCGAATTCCTTCTGGACCATGGGTTCGACCGGGTCGCGGCCCTCGAAGGCGGGATCGAGGAGTACTCCCGGGTCGTCGACCCGTCCGTCGGCCGGTACTCGGACGATCGACGGGGAGATCAGCTCCTCGTCCGTCAGATGCCGCGGGTCGAAACCGGGTGCCTCGCCTACTTCGTTGGAGACCCCGTGGCCCGCGTCGCCGTCATCATCGACCCCGGCCATGACGTCACGCCTTACACGGCGGCCCTCCGGGAGGGGGACTGGAAGCTCGCGGGGATCGTGGAGACCCATACCCACGCCGACCACCTGGCCGGCCACTCCGCCCTGCATGCGGCGACCGACGCACCGATCTTCGTGAGCCATCGCTCGCCGGCCCACTACCCCCACCGAAGCTTGGCGGACGGAGAGTCGATCCCCCTCGGCTCCCAGGAATTGATCGTCCTCGAGACCCCGGGCCACACGATGGACCATGTGACGCTCCGCCTCCCCGGCCAGATCTTCACCGGCGACACACTGCTCCTCGGGTCGTGTGGGCGCACCGACCTCGGAGGCGGCTCGCCGGATCTCCTGTGGGAGAGCCTGCAGGAGAAGATCCTCCGACTCCCGAGCGAGACGGAGGTCTATCCGGCCCACTACGGGACCCACCACTCCCTGCCGGACCGGTTCGTCTCGACCCTCGGCTTCGAGCGAGCGACGAACGAGGCCCTCCGCCAGGGCTCGCACGAGGCGTTCGTGCGCTACATGACGGAGGGGTGGCCTCCGAAGCCCACGAACTTCGACCAGATCGTGCAGGCCAACCTGGTCGGGTAGCCCGCGCTCACGGCCCGGCGGAGAGGACCTCGGCCCCCGTGGGACCCACGAGCACCGTGTGCTCCGCCTGGGCGACCAGCCCCCGCCCCCGTTCGACGAAGATTGGGTAGGTCTGGAGAAGGCGGCGCGCTCGTCCGAGCGCGGCCCGCTCGTCCTCTGTCGCCACCCATCGTAGCGTGAACGGCAGGGTGCGGAACCGGGAGAAGAGTCGGGCGAGTCCGGGGTCCTTCGGCCCGGGATCGGACCGGAACCGAACGATGTTGCCGAAGGCGCCGTTCTCGATCATTCCCACCCCGTTGGTGGCGAACGGCTCGATGGCGATGATCTCCCCTTCTTGGAGGGTCGCGTTGCTCATGCCCGGTACGTTCGGGATCGACTTGCCGGCGTGAAGGAGGTACCGCTCGATCGAGTGGCCGGTCAGGTTCTCCATCGGCTTCAGCCCCCGGGCCCGGATCGCTCCCGCGATCGCGCGGCTGACGTCGTCGACCCGTGCCCCGGGGCGGACCTGTGCGATACCCGCCCGGAGGCCGTCCCGCGCCGCCCGCACGAGGTTCTCGTGCCGGTGGGTCCCACCCACCTCGACCGTGTCGGCCGTATCCGCGATGGCCCCGTCGAGGTGAGCGCCGACGTCGACCTTCACGAGGTCGCCGGCGACGAAGGTCACCGGGTCGTCCGGGTCGGGTGTGTAGTGGGCAGCCTCGTCGTTCCGCGAGAGGTTCGCTGGGAATGCCGGCTGGGCCCCCGCCGCCCGGACGGAGGCCTCAATGGCCTCGGCCACATCCCAGCGGCGCGCGCCTGGGACGGTCAGCCGGAGGCCCAGCTCGCGGGCCCGCGCCGCAATGCGGGAGGCCTCGCGCCACCGTTCGAGGTCCTCGGGATACTTCGCCATGCTACGTCCGTCGAAGGAGGAGGGGATGCTCGCCGAAGAGGTCCACGAGCGAGGAGGGTTGGCCCGAGGGCCTCGGACGCGCGGGGAGGTAGACCGCGACGCGGTCGCCGAACGCCCGGCGCGCCTCGGCCGGCGTTCGGCACGCCGGGCGGCGGTGGAGATTCGCGCTGGTGGCGGTGATCGGGCCGGCGCGTCGCGCCAGCTCGCGGGCGACCGGGTGGTCGGGCACCCGCAGTCCCAGTCGGCCCTCCTGGGGGAGGAGCGAAGGAGCCAGCTCCCGCCGGGCGCGGAGGGTAGGCCGCACGAGGACGGTGAACGGCCCCGGCAGGTGGCGACGCGCCCAGGCGCGGGATTCGTTCGAGAGGTCGCCCCACGTATCGACCTCCTCGGTGGAGCTCACCGTGACGGAAACGCCCTGGCCGCGGGGGCGACCTTTGGCGCGTTCGAGTCGTTCGACCGCCGCCGGGTCGGTGGCGGAGGCAGCGAGGCCCAGGAGGGTGTCGGTGGGATAGACGACCAAGGCCCCCCCCGCGAGGGCGCGCGCAGCGTCCGCGACCGTCGGACCCATCGGCCTACGCGTACTCTTCGCCGACCCGGGAGTAGGCGAGGTAGTCGTTGGCCGTGAAGTAGAGCGCGAGCTCGCGAGCGGCCGACGCCGGCGAATCGGAAGCGTGGACCAGGTTCGGGGTGATCCCGAGTCCCCAGTCGCCCCGGATCGTTCCGGGCGCCGCGACCTGGGGGTTGGTCGCGCCCGTAATGAGCCGCACGACGGAGATCGCCGACCGCCCCTCGAGCGCGAGCGCGATGACGGGGCCGGACGTGATGTGCTGGATCAGGGCCGGATAGAACGGCTTCCCCTCGTGCTCCGCGTAGTGTCGCTGCGCGGCCTCGGGGGCGATCCGGACTGCCTTCGCGGCGACGATCTTGAGACCCTTCGCTTCAAATCGGGCGATGATCGCACCGACGAGGCCCCGGCGGACGCCGTCGGGCTTGACCAGGACCAGCGTGCGCTCCGAGTTCCCTTCTGGCATCGTCGGGTCGAGCCCGAAGGGCGCGTAAAGCTTTCCTTCCGACGCGCTCGCCCGTTGGGTCGGAAGGGTGATGGCCGGCCGACGTACCCGGAAGGAGCGACTGGCTCGGACGTTCGACCGCTCGGCTTCTCTCTACGAACGGGGACGCCCGGACTATCCCGCGAGCGCGATCCGTTTCTCCGCCACGACGTTCGGTCTCGGGCGCGGCTCGGTGGTGGTCGACCTCGCGGCCGGCACGGGCAAGCTCACGCGAGCCCTCCGCTTCACGGGCGCGACGATCGTCGCTGTGGAGCCGATGCCAGGGATGCGCCATGTCTTCCGTCGGGTGATGCGCGGGGTACCCGTGATCGACGGCCGGGCCGAAGCCATTCCGCTCCCGTCGGGGTTCGCGGACGCGGTCTTCGTCGGCCAGGCCTTCCACTGGTTCCGTGCGGGACGGGCCCTTCGGGAGATCGCGCGGGTCCTCCGGCCCGGAGGCGCCCTCGTGCTCGTCTGGAACACCCGAGACGACCGCGTTCGTTGGTCTCGGACCCTCACCCGGATCGTCGAACGGGCTGGAGGCCCCCGCACTCGGGGCACCTCCGACCTGGCCTGGCGTCGAGCGTTCCGGCGCGGGGCGAGCCCATTCTCGGGACTCCGCAAGCGGACGTTCTCCCATTCCCAATGCGCCCCACCGGCGACGTTCCTGGCCCGGGTGCTCTCGGTCAGTACCGTAGCGGCCCAACTTCCCGCGGTGCGACGTCGAGTGGCGGAAGAGGTCCGGGAGCTCCTGGCGACCGACCCGCGGATCCGGGGTCGCACGGTGATCGAGCTCCCGTACCGCACGGAGGTGTTCTACTGCCACAAGCGGCCCGCCGGCCGGGCGTTGGGAACCTAGGCCGCCCGCGCGTCGCACACCTCGCGCCAGGGACAACGCGCGCACCGGGCGACGGAGGGCGTCGCCCGACCGGTGTACGGCTGATGGAGCTCGTCGTGGATCTCGAGGAGTTCCTCTCGGGCGGCCCCATCCCAACGGACCCGCGCCTCGCCTCCGTCCCCGTACCGGACGACCCCGTACGGCGGCGGTCGCCCCGTCGTTTCCTCCACCAGGAGGCAGTACGCCGCGACCTGGACCCGGTGAGAGCGCGGAACCCCGTTCCGCGGGGTGGGGCGGCTCTTGAATTCGATAGGGATGAGTCTGCCGTCGGGAAGCTGTCGAAGCTCGTCGGGACGGCCGGAGATCCGGAATCGAGCCGAACGAAGGAGGGGCCCCGAGCCGGAAGTCTCGTCGACCGAGACCAAAGAGCCATACCGCGCTTCCCGGCGCCGCAAGGAGAGGGCTCGGGCCCCGACGAGCAGAGCGACCGCCCCCCCGAGGATCAGACCGGCTGCCTCGAAGCTGTCTAGAGGAACCACAGGACGCCTCCGAGCACGACCAAGAGCCCGACCACGATGAGGACCCAGTAGGCGGCCCGGTGCTCGGCGCGGCGACGCTCCCCGCCGAGCTGACGCGCGTGGGATCGCGTCCCGGCGGCCGAGCTGCGGACGGAGTCCGGAGCGGGACCCTCGGGTGGGGGGTGGGTTCGATACCAGTAGGAGCGAGGACAGTACGCGTAGTCCGCGAGGTCGGACGCGGAGACGAAGGGCGGGTCCCTCGACGACATCGGGACGAGGTGCGCCCGGGCTCGACCTTACCGATTGCGTTCGATTCGCGGGAGGGGTGGGGGGTGCCTATGGGTTCGCGGGCGCCTTCCCAGCGGAGGACTTCTTCGCCCGGGGACGAGGCTTCGGGGCCGGTTTTGATTCCTCGGCCGCGGGAGGGGCGGGAGGGGAAGGTGATTCGATTGCGGGAGCGGGGGCGGCCTTGGGTGAAGGTGCCGTCGCGGAGGGACGCTTCCCACCGCGGGCCGGCCTCGCGCCGGTGGGCCGTGCGGCGGCGGCCGAACGGTCGGCGGCCTTCTTGAGAGCGTGAGCGCGGGTCCACTTCAAGCGGTGGCCAACCCGGCCGAGGTGGAGCTGCTGCTTGCGGCAGGAGGACGTGCAGAAGTGGAAGATCGTCCCGTCGCGCTTCACGAACATCGTGCCGGTGCCCGGCTCGATCTCGGCGGCGCAGAACGAGCACTGGCGCTTGACCACCATCGCAGAACCCCTACCGAACCGACAGCTTTCGGGCTTCGCGCGCGGTCTCTCGAAGGATCAGGACGTCTCCGAGGCGGATCGGGCCGGCGACGTTGCGGGTGATGATCTTGCCGCGGTCGCGTCCCGCGAGCACGCGGACCTTGACCTGCGTGGCCTCGCCGGCCATCCCGGTGCGCCCCACGAGCTCGACAACCTCGGCTGGGGATCCCTTGTCTTCCGCCACGGTCTAGCCTCTGGTCGGGACCCGCTTACTTCTTGAGCGTCGGGAACTGCGCCGCGATCTCATCCAGCAGCGCCTTCGCATCGCCGGGCTCGACGATCGCCACGCTCGCCGCCGACTTGGAGAGACCCGCCGACTGGCCGAGCCGCTGCTTCTTGGCGACGTAGACGTAGGGGATGCGCTTCTCCTCGCAGAGCATTGGGATATGGACCAAGATCTCGACCGGGTCGACGTCCTCGGCCATGACCACGAGCTTGGCTTCAGCGCGCTCGCTCGACTTGGTCACCTCGTTGGTGCCCACGCGGATCTTCCCGGTCTCGCTCGCGACCTGGACGAGTTGGAGGGCCTTGTCGGCCAGTTCGGTCGGTGTCTCGAATCGCACGTAGATTGGTCGCGCCATGGTTCCTCGCGTCAGCGGAACCCCCGAACGGGGGGTCCTCGGCTCACGGGGGGCGGGTAGGGGCCTCGCTATTTAACGGTGCCCGAACGGGCCGACGCCTCGGACGTGTCGACGGGTCCGTGGGTCCCGACCCCCTTCCCAGAGCCGCGCTCGCGGGTGTCGGCATTCGGGAGGGACCTCGGCGTGCCCTTACCGGACCACTTCCGGGCCAGTATGGCTCTGGGATCTTATCCCCGCAGCGGGGCCCTCCCGCATCCAGGAACGGGTCAATTCGACTCGACCATCCGCTTTTCGATGGCGAACCGGTAGTTGACCGGAGTTGGAACGCGATGGCGACCCCGGGCGCGCCCTACCTAAACCGTGCAGATGCGGGCCGACGGCTCGCTGACCAGCTCGAGCACTACTGGCGTCGGTCCGTGACGGTCGTGGGACTGCCGAGGGGAGGCGTTCCGATCGCGTCCGTCGTTGCCGACCGACTGGGAGCCCCTCTGGACATCCTGGTCGTACGGAAGATCGGCGCGCCGGGGAATCGGGAATACGGACTAGGGGCCGTCGCCGAAGGTGGGGTCCGGTACGTGGACTGGGACCGGGTGCGTGAGCTCGGCCTGGCCCCCAAACAACTCGACCCCGAGATCCGCACCCAGACGGAGGAGGTCGACCGGCTCGCCCGCCAGCTGCGCGGCGGACGGTCCCCACCGGTCCTCCACGACCGTGCGGTGGTCCTGGTGGACGACGGTATGGCCACGGGCGGCACCGTGCGCTGCGCGGTCGAGGCCGTCGGCCTCCAGCGGCCGAGTCGTCTGGTGCTCGCGGTGGGTGTATCTTCCCGAGAGGCTGTGGAAGACCTTCGGCCCCTGGTCGATGACCTCGTCTGTCCTCTCGTCCCGCCGATGCTCTTCGCGGTTGGTGAATGGTACCGGGAGTTCCCTCAAGTATCGGACGCGGAGGTCGTATCCCTCCTCCAACGACATTGGGCCCGGCCTCCCGTCGGTGGGCCGGCCGCATGAGCGGTGGGGCAGGGTTTCGAACCTCACCGGATTTCGGTTCACCACTTCGTTGATCGGGAGCCTTCGGTCCGACGATTTCCCAGGTCGTTGGTTGGGCGACTGGTCGGCCCGGTAGGCTCCTTCGATGTCTGGGTTTCCGATGCGGGGGTGGTGCAGTTGGGGTTCACTCAGACCTTCCCGGCACTGAACGGGGGAGGGGCGCGGTACTTCCCTCGATAACGGGTTGGTCAATGTAGGGGATTTAAGGAGGGGGCACGATGTCCGTGGCGCGGGGACGAATGGCGGTCAATCCGGAGAAGCTCAACGCGTTTGTCGGAAAGTTCCTGGGTGACGCGGGTGCCGCGATGCACGGTCCCGCCATCCTGATCGGCGAACAGCTCGGCCTTTACAAGGCGCTCGCGGCGGATGGGCCCCTCTCCTCCGAAGGGCTGGCCGAAAAGACCGGGATATCGGAACGTTACCTCCGCGAGTGGCTCGCCGGCCAGGCCGCCTCTGGCTTCGTGGAGTACGACCCGGGCTCGAAGCGCTACTCGATGACGCCCGAGCAGAAGTTCGGCCTCACGGTCGAGGACAGCCCTGTCTACATCCCCGGAGTGTACTACATCATCGCGTCGGCGTACAAGGACCAACGAAAGATCGCCGAAGCCATCAAGGCCGGAAAGGGGTTCGGGTGGCACGAGCACCACAACGACCTCTTCATCGGTACCAAGAAGTTCTTTCGCCCCGGCTATCAGGCCAACCTCGTGAATTCATGGATCCCTGCCCTGGAAGGCGTCGTTCCCAAACTCGAAGTGGGAGCTCGCGTTGCCGATGTAGGATGCGGCCTCGGCGCGTCGACCATCCTCATGGCCAGGGCCTTTCCCAAATCCCATTTCATCGGCTTTGACTACCATCTCGAGTCGATCGAGTGGGCCCAGAATGACGCGGTCACCGAGGGGGTGACTCGGAATACCGACTTCGAGGTCGCCACCGCGAAGGACTTCCGGGGGACGGAGTATGACCTGGTCACCTTCTTCGACTGCCTCCACGACATGGGAGACCCGGTCGGGGCGCTCCAGCACGTCCGCAAGGCCCTCAAGCCGGACGGGACCTTGATGGTCGTTGAACCATTCGCTCGAGAACAGGTGGAGCAGAACCTGACGCCGGTCGGGCGAATCTTCTACAATGCCTCCCTCCTCATTTGTGTCCCGGCATCCCTTTCTCAAGAGGTCGGGCGGGGCCTCGGGGCTCAGGCCAGCGATTCGGGCTTGAACGAGGTGTTCCGCGAAGGCGGATTCACTCGGGTTCGTAAAGCCATCGAGACGCCCTTCAATCGGATCTTCGAAGCCCGCCGCTGATCTGCCTCCCCTCCGACGGCGAGAGGGCGTTCTGCCCAAGCCCGCAGCCCCCGTCGTCGAACCCCGAGACTCGGTTTCCGGTCGCTGCGCTGGTTCAACCCCTCGATCCGGAGAACCGGTTCGTGGATCTCCGCGCGAAGGGAGGCTCAGCCCGAATTCCGCGGACGGTCGGGCATCCAGCGCCCCATCCGGCGCCAGCGCATGTGGCGGGTGCCCCACGCAACCCAGCCCGTCGCCAACACGCCCGTCAGGATCAGCAATGAAACGACGATCACGATGAGGCTCTGGAACAGCGTAAACCCATGCGCCCAGAAGCCGACGAAGAGGAGTGTGAAGACGAGCCAGGCGATCGGGCCAACGATGGACGCCAGGATCCCCCACCGGATCCCCTCCCAAGGCTCCCATGCCGCTTCGGGTGGTTGCGCAGCCGTTTCGGAAGTGTTCTGCGGCATTGCACCGAATACCTCAACGAAACAGAAATTTGATTCGTCAATTGGGGTTCACTCCGATCGCCGGGACGGGGCACGATTCCGTTGGCTTCCGTTGCCTACACCGGGCCCGAGGCGGCCCGCGTCCTCTCCGAAGTGAGCGGCCGGAAGATCGAGTATCAACAGATTCCGCTCGACTACCTCCGGGTTCAGAACGCGGACCACGCCAAGATGTTCGAATGGATGGGGCGGGCCGGCTGTGGCCGATATCGAGGGATTGCGTCGGGGGTACCCCGAGGTTGGCTGGCAGCGGTTTCGGGAGTGGGCGGTCTGGCAGGATCGGACCATTTCCCCGCCCTGAGGGGGACGCCCCGGGAGGGCGGTCGAGTCGGCCCCGGTGAACTCACGCGCCGGCGATCCCGGTCCGGCTCGAGCGAGCGCTCCCCCTACATGCTTGCCCTGCGTGGTCCTTCTGAACTTCGATGACCACCGTCCGAGCGGTCGCAGCGCACGAGGTGGTCCAGGCCACGTACCCACGACCGGTGACCGAGAAGGACGAGGTCGGGATGGCCGTGGGCAAGGCGATCGACGATACCCTGTCGCGCTACAGCTACGAGTTCGCGCAGTCCCGCCGACCCACCCGCACGGCGATGAACCGACTCGCGGCCGAGACCCTGGACGAGGAACTCGCAAACGCGGACGTCCAACTGACGGCCGAGGTTCGTGAACGACATCTCGTCGCCATCTCCGCCGTACTGCAGGCGTTTCGCAACAGCGAGGTGATGGGAATGGCACGCCCCCGGAGCCGGCTGATCCTGATCAACGGCCGGGCCGGGATCTACGCCCAACCGGACTACTGGAACGGCCGGGACCGGTTCTATGAGATGAAGAGTTACCACGCCACGCCGATGCCTCCGGACGTGCGGCTTCAGCTCCAGCTGTTCCAATGCGCCTTTCCGGGATTCCGTGCGTTCCTCGCATGCTTTGACCGGCACGCGACGCCGGTGACGACGACCATCGAGGAGATCCCGCCGCTCGACCCGTTCGCCGCGGAGGAGGTCCTGCGGCTCGCCCTGCGAACCAGCCTCGAGAAGGGGACCGACAAGGTCCTGGAATACGTCGACAACCCGATCGTCCGATACTCCGTCGCCGAGGGCCCTGGGACCTCCCCCTAGGATCGGCCCCGGCGGCGGCCGGGTCCCCCGGCGTGCGTCATCTCGAGATCGCGACGATTCCGCCCGGCAAATGAAACACCCGGCGCGAGGTCGCCCTCCCCACCCTCTCGGAAAGGGCCCTGCCGTACGTCGACCCGAGTTGACCCCGGCCCTTTAGGCTCGATTCCCCTTGTCGTTCCACGATGGGCATGATCGCGCACGGAACGTGGAGAGGTGGGCACGAGACCTGGCTTGAAGACGGACGAGGCCACACCGTCACTGTCGACCTGCCCCTCGATGAGGGAGGACGGGGGGCCGGCACCTCCGCGCTCGAACTCGCGGTGCTCTCTTTGGCCGGGTGCGTCACCACGATCTTCAGTCTGATCGCCGAAAAGCGCAAACTTCCGTTCGGTGGGCTTCACATCACGTTGACTGCCGAGCGGCCCGCCGGTGCCCCCACCATCGAGCGGGTGCATGGAGTGCTGGAGGTGGAAACCGCAGCTCCGGAGGAGGACGTCGAGACGGTCCTGCGCCTCACGTTGACAACCTGCCCGATCGGCGTCCTCTTCGAGCGGGCCCACGTTCCGGTCGAGGTGACGGTGGCCATCGTCGCGCCGCTCCCGACCAGAACGGGCTCACTCCCGTACGAGATCCCCGAACCCGAATGGGCTCTCTGACCTCCTCGCAGCCCCTGCCTCCGTGAGTACCGGAGCGGCCGCCGGAGGGAGGCTCGCTCGATGCGTCCTTCCCGGAGGCGGCCATCGCAACGGAACCCGGTCGTTCCCGTGACCCGACCGGCCCGTTCGGGTGAGAAGCCCCGCTCACTCGGGAGAACGGAAGACGGCGAGCTCGCGACCCCGCCACCCGCGCTTCTCGTACACCGGGGTGAATCCGAGTTCAGCGAGAGTGTGCCGCATCTCCTCCGTCCGGGAGAATTCCGAGAAGACGAGAGTCCCTCGGGGGGTCAGGACCCGCCGAATCTCGCCCAACGCCTTGGGTCGCTCGCGGTAGTCGAAATGGTGGAGCTCAACATGGTGGAGCATCGCCATCGCGAACACCCCGTCGAACGAGGCGGCCTCGAAGGGCAGCGCCTTCGCATCGACGCGGCGCACTTCGACGGTCGGTGGCAGGGACCCGAAACGCTGCGCCAGGAACGACCGAGCCGCTTCGACCTGGTTCGGGTCAAAATCCGTCACCACAAGCCGTCCGGGGCGGTACCGCTCCTGGAGCAACGCCGACATCCCGCCCCGACCCGCCCCGAGTTCGAGGATCCGTGGGGACGGAGGGAGTTGCACGCGGTGGCCGAGGGTTTCCAGAATCCGGCCGGAACGCCGAGCGTTGCTGGCGTTCACTAACCATCGACTGATCCGGTTCATCTCTGCCATGGCTGTCGCCGCTCGTCGACCGGCAGCCCCCCGGGACCCTTCCCTCTGTCGGGGCGCCTCCTCCCGCTCGAAGCCCCGGCCGGGGCGCGCGCGCCCCGGCCGGGGGAAAGGGTTTCCCCAACCGTTTCGCTCTCTTGGGAGCGACCTCAGGCTTACCGTCCCGTGGGGATCGGGGCTTCCTTTCCGTGCGCGAAAACCGGCCCCGCGCCCATGCCCTCCAGGACCGGGCTCGGGCTTTCGAGGAGCTCCCGCAGGAACCACTCCATCTTCTCGTGGATCTGCACGATCCGTGTGAACAGGTCCGAGGTCCCCAGGTCGCGCTGCTCGTCGGCGAGCTCGAAGCCCTTCTTCATGTCCCGGATCATGAGCCGGTGCGACGCGACGAGGCGCTCGACCATCTCCTTCGGGTTGGACGGGAGCTTCTCCTCCACCTCCAGGCTCGAAGACCGACGCAGCTGCTGCAGGGTGTACTCTGCCGGTGCGCCGAGGATGCGCTGACGCTCCGCCAGCTCGTCGATCGTCTCCAGCACATGAGTGGCGTTCTCGTCGAACATTGTGTGGAGGTCGTGGAACATCGGCCCCGCGACGTTCCAGTGGTATCCCTTGTACTGAAGGTACAATTGCACCGCATTGGCCTGCTCTCGCCGGAGGGCGTCGATCACCGATGGCTTCTCCTTGCGCTCCATGGCCCACCTTGGGCGAACATGGCCCTGCCTGCCTATTCGGATTCAGTCAATTCCCCTTGACTGGAGCCCTTAGAGGGTCCGCGACGTCAGGGGGTTGGTAGGTCTCGCACCGGGGTGCGGCTGACGCTCCCTCACACCGCGAGAACGGGGCGCCCGGAATCCCTCCCGCCGGCCTGCCAACGAGGGTCGAGACCTACCCGTTGGGACGTTCCGGGTGGGGCGCCCACGGGCACTGTACGGGTGGAATCTTGTGACGGGGACACCCGCCTGACTGCCGGGTTCCAGACCCCCGTCGAGGACGAGGCCCGCCCGGAGCGCGGTGGGAGGGAGACCCTTCTAGACCGGTGAGTGGGAGGAGTGTCCCCCTTCGTGCTCTTCGTAGATCGGGTACGCGGGGGCCCATTGGGTCGCAAGCACGCGGGCGCGCAACTCCTCCGGCGGCATCACGGGAGCATGCCCCGTCCGCTGGGCCTCGAGGCCGACGGCCACGGCGATGTCGACGGCCAACGCGCGCAGCTCGGGGATCCGCGGAAGCAGGGGGGCGGTCGGGTCCTCCCGAGCCGGGGAGTGCTCCGCGAGCGCGCGAGCGGCGGTGAGGATCATCCCGTCCGTGATGCGGCGGGCATCGCTCGCTACCGCTCCAAGGCCGAGGGCGGGGAAGATGTACACGTTGTTGCACTGTGCGATGGGGATGGACCGCCCTCCGTGTTCGACCGGCCCGAACGGCGAGCCGGTCGCCACAACGACCCGCCCCTCCGTCCACCGGAACAGGTCCTTCGGTACGGCCTCGCTCTTGGCGGTCGGGTTGGACAGGGGAAAGATCACCGGCCGCTCCACTTCGCCCGCCATCCTCCGGATGAGCGGTTCGTCGAACGCGCCCGCGACCGTCGAGAGACCGATGAGGATCGTGGGATGCGCCTCGCGGACGACCTCCGCGAGGCTGACCCGTTGCGGGTCGGTTCGCGCCCAGGCGGCGACCTCGTTCCATGGATGGGCATAGATCCGCTGTTCTGGCTTGAGGTCGGAACGCTCCGAGTGGAGCAGGCCGCCCCGGTTGACCAGCCAGAACTTCCGACGGGCCTCGGCGTCCGTCGTGCCCTCCTGCATCATCGCCGCCCGGACCACATCGGCGACGCCCAGGCCCGCCGAACCGGCTCCGAAGATCACGACCCGCTGGTCCTTGAGCAGCGTATGGGTGACGAAGAGCGCCGAGAGGATCGCTCCCAGCGCGACGGCCCCGGTGCCCTGGATGTCGTCATTGAAGGTGAGGGCCTGGTCCCGGTACCTCTCCAGGATCGGCCGCGCGTGGTCGGCTCCGAAGTCCTCCCATTGGAGGAGCGTTCCGGGGAGGGCCTGCCGGACGGCCCGCACGAAATGCTCGATGAACTCCTCGTAGTCCGGGCCGGTGATCCGCTCGTGGCGCCATCCGAGGTACTCGGGATCCCGCAGCCGGTCGACGTTGTTCGTACCGACGTCGAGCACGATCGGAAGGGTCCGTTCCGGGCGGATGCCGCCGATGAGGGTGTAGAGGGAGAGCTTGCCGATCGGGATCCCGAGGCCTCCGACCCCTTGGTCTCCGATCCCGAGGATCCGTTCACCGTCCGTGACGACGATGACGTCCACCTCCGGGTTCGGTCGGTGCTGCAGGAGCGCCGGGATCGAGTCGCGCAGCGGGTAGGGGATGAACAGGCCACGCGGGCGACGGTAGATATGGCTGAACTCCTGACAGCCCTGCCCGACCACCGGCGTGTAGACGACCGGCATCATCTCTTCCATGTGGTCGTGGAGGAGACGGTAGAACAGCACCTCGTTGGTGTCCTGGAGCGCTCGCAGGTAGATGTGGCGCTCGAGGTCGTCGGTCTTCCGACGGAACGCCTCGTAGGCCCGGACCACCTGCTGGTTGAGCGACTCGACCTGCGGAGGCAAGAGCCCGTGGAGCCCGAGTACGGTGCGCTCGCTGTGAGTGAAAGCGGTCCCCTTGTTGAGCAATGGCATCTCGAGAAGGTCCATCCCGCGCAGCCGCGGGAGTGCGCCCGGCCGGTGCAAGGGAAGAGCGAGCACCTGCTCGGGGCGCGGCGGTAGTACGGCGTCCATCGTGCACTAGGACCCCGTCCTCCCTGATGTACGCACGGTCAACGCGGATTGACGGGCCGGGGCAGCCACCGGTTCCCCCAGCTCCCATCGGCACGGGACGAGCGCCGATCTCGCTCCGTCGGGGGCGGCAGCGCTCCGCGGAGCCGCTGTCGCCCACCGCTACTCTCGACCCTTGGCGCGTCGCGACGTCGGCCCTCCCGCCGATCCGGCCAGGTGGAGGTCCTAGGTGGGGACCGGTCCCCCCTTCGACCTTCGCCGCCGAATGATGCAGGCGAACGCCCACGAAATCTTCATCGAAGCGAGCGGCCGTTACCGCCAGGCCACCGAACCGACGCCCGACATCCACCTGGGATCCATTCACGTCGCCCCGGTCGTGTCGTAGGACGACGACGACGAGCCGACGATGGGCTTCATCGACCGGCGGGTGGTCTGCACTATCCCGGACGCCCGCTTCGTTCTGGTGCAGGGGGCCGATCACCTGATCCACCCGTCGCGACCCGAGGCCTTCGACGCGGCCCTGCGCGAACTCCTTCCGTGATGCGCCGGCCAGGGGCCCCGTCGAGCCCCCGGGTCCGTCTGGTCCCCCGGCCTTCATCGTCGGGCCGGAACGCGCTCCGCCAGTCGCTCCGAGAGCCACGCCGGATACGACATCGAGCCGAGGGCGAAGGTACGTCGTACGCGGACGACGCCGGGGAGACCTACAAATCTCCGCACGGTCCGCTCGAGCAAGGTCGGGGAGTCCGCAGGGACGAGGCCGGCGACCACCGTGGAGACACCGGCCGGGTCCTCGCCGAAACCATCCCGCGCGACGGGCATCCACGCCAGCTCCTCCGCCACGATGCGGGCCGTGACGGGTTCCCGGTCCGCGGGATCCTTCACGTCCAACCGGATGAACGCGAGGGGGAACTCTTCCGAATCCGGACCGTGGGTCCACCAGCAGGCGTTCGTGTCGATGAGCTGATGGTAGCGGCGGGCCCCTGTCTTGAGGCCGATCCCCACGGTGCGGCAGGTTTCTGCAATCGTCGCGTCCGGACGTTCGGACACGGCCCGGAGGATCCTCCAGTCGAGGGGGGACAGCGCGAGCTCGCACGGCGGGATCCAATACGACCGCGGTGCGTTCAGGTGACCCGCCGGCGACAGCCGGTGGAGGAGCGCTCCCCGACGCCCGGCCGCGCTCTCGCTTTCCGAGACGAAGTGCACCTGGACCCGACGCTCTCCTTCATCGAGCGTATCCCGTGCGAAGACCACGCCCTCGACCAGCTCCAGGTCGCGGTAGATCTGCTCGACCTCGCCAGCCTCATGGACCGGAAGCTCGGCCACGAAGACTCGGGCGCCAAAGAGGGAGGGATTGGCGATCACCGCCTTTCCTCGAAGATACCCGCGTCGGGCCAGGCCCTGGAGCCGCACGCGAACCCCGTTCTCGCTGAGGCCGGTCCGCTCGGCGATCTCCCGGGCCGGGATGCGGGGGTCGATCAACCGGCGCCCCGCCCAGAACCGTGCTTCGCCCTTGGGCGAGAGGGAACGGTAGATCGCGAAATCCCGCGGGTCCATCCCCCTCCTCTCCGATGGAGCGGAGGGTCCCCCTAATGGTTGTTTGGGACGACCCGGCCGGGCCCGGATCGCAGCGGCTCCCGGTCGCCCGTGGGGCTGCCGCGGTTGCCGGAGGAATCGCTCCTCTAGGGTACGCCTTCCGGCCAGATCATCGCGACCAGCGGGATCGCCCAGATCGGGGCGGGCGCCCCGGGGGGACCGTCCACGACGGTCCTCACGGGGAGGGCGGCGAGGACGTCTCCTCCGGCCTCGCCGTCGACCGCCTGCGCGTCCCCCGGGGCGGCCCTCGCCCGGAGCCACGCCTGAGCCCGGAGAACCAGCTCGCCGACCGCGGAGGGTTCCGTGGGTCCGTCGTCCGGGTCGCTCGGCCGTCCGGCCGCGGCCACTCGGATGTCCTCGTACGCGTACTCGAGCCGAGCGAGTTCAGCCGAGTTCCCCCGAAGGGCCATCCGGGACTGCACCATGAGCGCCTCCGGTCCCGTCCTCATCATCTTCGCACCCCGGTGAGTCTTCCCAAGGTTCCCAGGGGAGTCGGCGGAGGAATAGTCACCTGAACCCCCACCGCGGAAACACGTAGTGAAGAGGCGCCCTCGCCCGGTTTCCACCGCGACGAGGGGAGAAAAGGGAAGATGGAAGAGTCCGGGGAAGACGGGGTCCCGAGATCCGGGTCGGCCGCCCGGAAGCTCGGGTCGAACGACGGGACCCGTCGGGTCAGGTCGCCCGCATCCGGTTGTTGCGCAGGAGGTGCTCGACCTCCGCCATCCCGAGCGCCTCGAGGACCGGGGGGACGTACATGCCGAAACGTCCCCGTAGGCCCTTCTTGAGACCGTACCACCCACCGACCGGGTTCGAGGAAGAGCGCCCCCACGCCTCGACCGTCTCTGCCGGGGCGTCCTTCTGCTCGTCGGTGCTCCCGAGCAGGACCCATTCGCCCTTCGCTCGCAGCATCGCCCTCAGGTCGTCGATCGCCCGAAGATGGTAGCGGAGCTGGGTCGTGCCGACCGTTATCACCAGCGCCGGAGGGTCCGCGGCTGGATCTCGGTAGGCCGAGAACTCCGATTGGCCGCTCGGGGTCTTCAGCACCCACGGCCTCGCCTTCGTCCCCTCGCCCCGCACCGACGTTTTCCTCATGCCCCTTCCCACGGGTGAGTCCCCGAGAGCGAGATAAACCCCGATGTTACCGGTTGAACCTTCCGGTTCGCCGGACGGTGCCGAGCCGCGGGTCCGTGCCCTCCCCGTGCCCGTTCGTCAGTTCGGGTTGACAACCCCTTAAATCGCGCCCGCGCTCCAAGGGGTTCGATGGTCGACCTGCGACCCCTTCGTTGGATCTGGATGGACGGGAAACTGGTGCCCTGGGACGAAGCACGGATCCACGTGCTGACCCACGGACTCCATTACGGCTACGCCGTCTTCGAGGGGATCCGGTGCCATCGTACCGACCGGGGCGCGGCGGTCTTCCGGCTCGACGAGCACCTCACCCGCTTCCTCGAGAGCGCTCGGATCTACCGGATGAAGATGCCCTTCGACCTGCCGACCCTCCGTCACGCCACGCTCGAGCTGATCGCGGCGAACCGGCTCCCCGAAGCCTACGTCCGCCCCATCGCATTCTCCGGGTACGGACAAATGGGGCTCGACCCAACACAGAGCCAGACCCGCGTCGCGATCGGGATGTGGGAGTGGGGCGCGTACCTCGGGTCCGACGGGGTCGAACGCGGGGTCCGGGCCACGGTCTCGAGCTGGGTCCGCGTCGACTCCCGCTCCCTGCCGCCCCAGGCGAAGTGCGCGGCGAACTACGCCAACTCGGCCCTCGCCAAGATGGAGGCCGTTTCCGGAGGATACGACGAGGCGATCCTTCTGAACTCCGCCGGCGTGGTGGCGGAAGGACCGGGCGAGAACATCTTCCGGGTAAAGCACGGGATTGTCGGCACCCCTCCCGCCAGTTCGGGCATCCTGCGGGGAGTGACGCGCGACAGCGTCATCCGGTTCATCGCCGACGAGGGTCTCGAGTTCCGGCGGAACGACTTCACGCGCGAGGAGCTGTTCACTTCCGACGAGCTGTTCTACACGGGCACGGCCGCCGGGATCACGCCCATCCGGGAGGTCGACGGGCGAGCGATCGGCACCGGATCCTATCCGATCACGAAACGACTGCAGGCTCGCTACGACGACGCGATCCACGGCCGCACCCCGCAGTACGCGGGGTGGCTCACGTACGGGACGTAGGCGGACCGGCGGCGGAGCCCGTCGACCCGCTCCCGGCAAGGAGCGCCGCGTTCGCCTGCTCGAGGGACCGCCGGCTGTAGGTCTCGAGGGAGGACCGCTGGGTCGAGGTCAGCCGGAGCGCCGGCCAGCCCCAGTGGATAGCGACCGCGTCGCCAGGGCGCGGGTCCGGAAGGACCATCGGGTCGTACCGGAGTTCCCGCTCGACCGCCGGACCCCAAGCGATCGACGCGCCGTCCAAGACGAGGGTCGGTCCGCGGACGTGGAGGACGCCGTCGGCGACGCGGACGACGTCCGCCCACGCGGGCCGACAGGCCTCCATGTTGGTCAACGTGGTCGGGACGTGGCCCGTAACGTTCCCCACGCCGACGTACGCGACGTGGAAGGCGTGGTGGGGGAGGGGTCGCGGGGGAAGACGCTCGGAGAGTCGGAGCGCCATCGACCGCGGGAGGCCCCGTTGCGTCAGCGCTTCCAAGAGGCGGACGAAATCGTCGCGGTCGAACGCGTCAAGCAGTTCGTTCCCCACCCAGTAGGCCTCGACCACCTCGGTGTCGAAAGGGTCCCGACGGTGCTTGGCCGCGATGAGCTCAAGGTACGGCATCAGGGCCTCGAACCCCGAGAGGGCCCGTGCGGCCTCCGCGTGGCCTTGGTCGGAGGTGATGGCGCGGTAGAGGAGCGGCTCCGCGTCGGCCGGCCCGCAGTACTGGAGCCGGTTCGTGGCGAGGCTGAACCGCGCGCCCAGTTGAACTCCGTTCATCCTAGACCGGAGCCCGCCGCGCGACCGCTGCCCATAGGACCGAGCCCAGGTCGCGCCACTGGCGCCATCCCGCGACCACCGCCGCGCCCGCCACCACGGCCGCCGCGCCGATCGCCTCGTCCACCGTGAAGTGTGCTCCCCGGGCGAAGACCCCGAGGACGAAGGTCACGGGGAAACCCAGGACCAGGACGGAGGAGGCGACGCTGAGGTCGGTCCGCTGAAGACCCGCGTACCACGTCAGGACAAAGGCGGTCAGGAGGGTAGCGCTGATCGCGACCCACCCCCACTGGGACCCCGTCAGCGCGGCGACCGCCCCGTACTGGCTGGTCAGGGCGAGATAGCCCAGCAGGAAGACCGCACCGAATCCCATCCGCCCGAAGCCGACCGTGCTGCTCCGGAGCGTGCCGAGCAGCTTCTTCGAGACCGTGTACTCCGCCGCCCAGAGGACCGTGGCGGCGACGACGTACGTCGTCCCCGGGGTCCAGAGCGGGGAGATGATCGAGAGGAGAAGCACGTTCCCTGCCAAGAGGAGCGCCGCTCCGACGAACACCCGGGAATGGAACCGCTCGTGCAGGAAGAGGAGGCCGAAGACGGTAGCCATCAGGAAGAGCGTCCGGTAGACGAAGGAGGCGGTGGCGGCGCCGCCCGCCGCCGTGGCGAGCGCGAGGCCGTGGAAGAAGAGGAGGAACGGGATGGCGCCGCCGATGAGACCCACCAGGGCCAACCCGCCATAGTCGACCGGGCGCAGCCGCTCGGGCGACCGCCGGGTCGCGACGAGCGCCACCGGGGCGATCGCGAGCGCCACCGCGAGATTTCGCACGGTCACGAACGCGTCCGAGCTCGTTCCCACGAGCGCGTAGGAGTTCACGAACGTCGAGACGCCGCTGATGATCGCCGTCGCAAGGACCAGCAACAACCCGACCGCCGCGACCCGGCCCGCCGGCGAACTCGTGAGCGACACGTTCTGCCTCGGGGCGACCCACCGGTCAGGGATTCAAGACCGTTCGGGTCCCTGCTGGGGTCGGTCGGGCTGGGGCAGAGCTTCCCGCGTCCGCCGACGCCGTCAGCCGCTGGATCCGGCGGAAGTGCGCCTGGGCCTCGAGGGCTTCCGCCTCCGGGATGAGCGTCGTCGCAAATCCTGCGTGCACCACGACGTAGTTCCCCACGGTCGCCTCGGGCAGGAAGACGAGGTTGACGCTCTTTCGCACGCCCGCGAAATCGACCTCTACGATCCGAGCTTCGGGCGTCTCCTCGATGATGCGGAGGATCTGGCCGGGGACCGCGAGACACATCGAACCTTCCCTCCGCTCGACCCACGGAGAAGACGGCGGTTCAATACCCTAGGCCCCGCCGCCCGTCGCCCGGGGCGGTGGGGCGGGATCCTCGTCGACAGTGAGTTCCACGAGGCGGATCCCCTGGGCCGCCGGGTCGGTCGGGTCGTCGGAGACGTCGATCTCGAGGCGGCCGTCCTCGGCCGGAGTGTCCGCTACGACCTGCGGCCATCGCCGGCGGAGCGTCTCGGGAGTGACGTGGGCCAGGGCACCCACCCAGAGGCGGACGCGTCGGATCGGCGCGTCCCCTTCGGCGTGGGCCACCTCCTGGATCTTGCGGCGCAGATCCTGGAGGAGCCTTTCCTCATGCATCGGCGGCCCCTCGGGGGGCAGGTTCGCCCGCCAAGGAAGGGTCGGCTGCCAGCTCGGCCACGATCGCCCCCGTCAGCGGACCCAACGACCGCGCCACCGGGGGGGAGAGCCCGATGCCGGGGGAAAAATCCTCCCCCTCGACCCCCAGAACGACGAGTCGGTCCGGAACCTGCCCGAGCGAACGGCCCAGCCGCCAGACCTCCCCGACGCTCAAGCCGTGGGTCGAGGTGGTCGCCGGCTCGGCGAGGAGCGGCGCGAGGTCTCCCTCGAAGCGGTGGATGCGGCCCGGCGCGCCGTGCGAGCGGAGGGCATCCACGAGGACGACCAGGCTCACTCCCGCCCAGAGGTCGAGGAGGCCCGTGCTCTCCCCGTCGTACGGGAGCGCTCGGACCCGGTCCCCCAGCCGCTCCCGCACCCGGTCCACCGCCTCGAGCCCGATCGCGTCGTCGTGCCGGTGACGGTTCCCGACCCCGATGACGAGGGGTCGACATAGGTCCATGACGCGCGATCACTCCCGGACGAGGTCGAGATCCAGGAAGTGCGTTGCGCAGGAGATGCACGGGTCGTGGTTGCGGATCGCGCGCTCGCAGGCGGAGGTGAGCGCGGGGGTCTCCAGGTCGAGCGAGCGCTCCACGAGGTGGCGCACGTCGTCCTCGATCCGCTTCTGGTTCTGCGAGGTGGGCGCGACGATGCGCGCCGACCGGATCGCCCCATGGGCGTCGAGGTCATAGGCGTGGTAGAGCAGGCCCCGCGGGGCCTCGGTCGCCGCCGCTCCGTGGGTCGGATGGTCGAACGGGGGCGGCTCGACCCACGCCGGCTCGGGCATTCGGTAGCGGTCCATGAGGCGGAGCGCCTCCTCGCAAGCGAACACCGTCTCGACCGCCCGGACCAGCACGCTGCGGAACGGGTTGCGAACGACCGGCTCCAGCCCGACCTCCCGGGCCACCCGGGCGGCGCGGGGCGTCAGGCGGTCGTGGTTGAGCGCGTACCGGGCCATCGGCCCCACGAGGTAGGACCCGGCTCCCTTCCGGACGGAGTGGAGCGCGTTCGAGTGAGGGACGTGGACCTCCTCGAAGGCCCCGTCGAACTCGGCGGGGTCGATGCTGAGGCCTGCGCTCGACTCGATCCGACCCTCGTTGAGCGGATACTCCTCCGAGTGCCGCAGCGCCACGAACTCGTAGTCCTCCTCGACCGCGGGGAACGGGAAGCCGGCAACGAACCGGACGGTCTCCTCGGCGAGGACGAGCGCGGCCTCGACGTCGACCCGGAGGGCCTCGAGCTCCTCCCGGGCCGGGCAGCGGTAAAACCCCCCCACCCGGACGTTGATCGGGTGGATCTCGCGCCCTCCGAGGACCCGCATGATCGCGTTGCCCGTCTTCTTGAGCGCGAGTCCGCGCTTCACCGCGTCCGGGTGGTCCTTCGCCAACCGGATCGCGTCCGGATAGCCGAGGAAGTCGGGGGCGTGGAGCAGGTAGATGTGAAGGGCGTGGCTCTCGATCCACTCGCCGCAGTACAGCAGGCGTCGGAGGTCCCGGAGCGTCCCCCCCACGTGCATCCCGAGCGCCCGCTCGAGGGCGTGGCACGAGCTCATCTGGTAGGCCACGGGGCAGATCCCGCAGATCCGGGCGGTGATGTCGGGGGCTTCGGTGTAGTTGCGACCCCGAAGGAACGCTTCGAAGAAACGCGGCGGCTCGAAGATGCGGAGCTCGACCTCCTCGACGGTCCGGTCGTGGATGCGGACGTGGAGCGCGCCCTCTCCTTCGACCCGGGCGAGGTAGTCCACCGCGATCGTCCGCTCGGTCACGGGACCGCCTCCTTCTCGGCCGCGTCGCCGGCGGCCCGGAACGCCGGCGCCATCGCGTTGAACGTACGGAAGATCCGCGTGATGGCCGGCGGGTCCATCCCGAGCTCCGAGAGCTTGCGAACCATCGAGACCGTGTTCGGGGTGTCCTGGGGTCCGAAGCACCCGTAGCAGCCGCGGTGGAAACCGGGGCAGATGGCACCGCACCCGGTCTGGGTCACCGGGCCGAGGCACGGCGTGCCGTGGGCGACGACGACGCAGACCTGGCCGCGACGCTTGCACTCGATGCAGACGCTCTCGGTCGCGACGTTGGGGGCGCGCCCCCCCAGGTACGCCGAGATCACCTCGATCAGCTGGCCCTTGTCGATCGGGCACCCCCGCAGCTCGAAGTCGACGGGCACGTGGTCCCGGATCGGCGTCGAGGTCGCTAGCGTCCGGATGTACTCGGGGTGGGCGTATACGGCCCGGCGGAACTCGTCGACGTCCCCGAAATTCCGGAGCGCCTGGATGCCGCCCGCGGTGGCGCAGGCGCCGATCGTGACGAGGAACTTCGACTGCGCCCGTATCTCCGCGACCCGTTCGAGGTCCGACGGGGTCGTGACCGACCCCTCCACGAGGGCGAGGTCGTACGGACCCGAGAGGACCCAGCTCGACGCTTCCCGGAAGTCGGCGATCTCGAGCCGGGTCGTGACAGCGAGGAGGTCGTCCTCGCAGTCGAGCAGGGTCAGCTGGCAGCCGTCGCACGAGGCGAACTTGAAGACCGCGAGCTTGGGGTGGTGCGGCAGGGGCATCTCACAGCTCCCGGACGGAGAGGAACCGTCGCACGTCCTTGTAGAGGAAGACCGGGCCGTTCCGGCAGACGAACTCGGGCCCGAGCTGGCAGTGACCGCAGACCCCGATCGCGCACTTCATGTTCCGCTCCAGCGAGACGTAGATCGACCCCTCCGTCATCCCCTTGGCCTCGAGGGCCCGCGCGGTGAACTTCATCATGATCTCCGGCCCGCAGAGGAAGGCGATGGTGTTGGCGGGGTCGATGCGGATGTCCGGCACGCGCGCCGTGACCAGTCCGACATCCCCGTACCATTCTCGGTCCGCCGCGTCGACCGTCGTCTGGAAGCGGAGATCGGTCCGGCCCCGCCACTCCTGGATCTGGTTGTAGTAGACGAGGTCCTTGGGCGTGCGGGCGCCGTAGATGACCTCGATCCGCCCGTACCGTTCTCGATGGCGGAGCAGCTCGTAGAGGACGGGGCGCAGCGGCGGCAGGCCGAGCCCTCCCGCCACGAGGACCACGTCCTTGCCCTCCGCTGCGGCGAGCGGCCAGCCGGTGCCGTAGGGCCCGCGAACCCCCACCGTCGTCCCCAGGGCGGCCTGCGACAACGCCCCCGAGACCTTGCCCGCCGATCGGACCGTATGGATGAGCGCCTCCGGATGGGCCGGGTCCCCGGCGACGGAGATCGCGGCCTCGCCCACCCCGAAGACGTAGAGCATGTTGAACTGCCCGGGCAGGAACGGGGTCGCCGGGACGCCCTTCGGCGGCGTCAGGACGATCGTGATCGTGTCGGCGGTCTCTGCGGCACGCTGCTCGACCCGGAACGGGACCGGGACCCACGGGCTCACGCCGGTCCCGTCCCGGGGGCCGGCCGGCATCGAACTAGCGGCCATGGAGATCCATGAGTTGCATGCGCGTATGGTCGAGACGCTGGGCCACGACCGGAAGTAGCCGGAGCAGGAACTGGTACCCGTACTCGGGCCGGGCGTCCAGGAGGGTTCGAAGCTGCGCCGCGGGGAGCTCGAGGCACCGCGTCCGCTTCACCGCCCGGGCGTCCAACCACCACTCGGGCGGTGGGAGGAGCCACGACCATCCGAGCACCTCCCCACCCCCGAGCGTCTGGATCGTGACGCGGGGACGGTCGGGGAGGACGATCTCGAGGGCGACCTTCCCCTCGAAGATGAGCACGAACCGGTCGGCGATGTCGCCCTCCCGGATCAGCATGTCCCCGAACGCATACGTCCGCTCGACGGCGAGCGGGGCGAGGGTTTGGGGGAGGTCTCCCTTCATCCCCTCGAAGAACGGATGGCTCGCCAGGCGGAGGACGCCCGGGGGCGGAACTCCGTTCATGCCGCCCCCGGGGCCGTCGCGGCGGGTGTCGCGGGCGGAGGAATGACCCGGATCGCGGCCGCCTCTTCCGTGAGGTCGATGCCGACCGGGCACCACGTGATGCACCGACCGCACCCCACACAGCCGGATTCGCCGAACTGGTCGTGCCAGGCGGCCAGTTTGTGCGTGAGCCACTGGCGATAGCGGGAGTTGGTGGACTGGCGCACGCTCGTCCCGTGGACCGCGCTGAAGCCGGAGTTGAAGCACGAGTCCCAGCGGCGCCACCGCTCGACCTTCTCTCCGGACAGGTCGGGGACTTCCTCGGTCGTTTGGCAGAAGCAGGTCGGGCAGGCCATTGTGCAGTTGGTGCACGAAAGGCAGCGGCGGGCGACGATCTCCCAGCGGGGGTGCTCGGGATTGTTGATGAGGAGATCGCGGAGACCGTTCGGGTCCATCGTGCGCCCCATCGACGCGGCGGCCCGTTCGACCAGAGCCGTCGCGTCGGTCACGTCCTCCGCTGGGGCGGGCCGCAGCGGCAGGTCGGTGGCGATCCGGGCCCCGGCCTCGGAGCCGACCTCCACGAGGAAGAAATGCCGATCCGGACGGACGACTTCGGTCAGGGAGAGGTCGTGACCGGCCCGTACGGCGGGTCCGGTGCCCATCGAGGTGCAAAAGCAGGTCCCGCCGGCCTGACCGCACTGCACTGCGATCCGGAGGATGTGGCGCCGGCGCTGCGCGTAGCTCGGGTCTCCGGCCATGCCGAACACTCGGTCCGAGACGCTCATGGCCGCGAGTTCGCACGCCCGGACCCCGAGGAACGCGAGCGGGCTCTCGTCGACCGGCTCGGGCCGCACCTCGAACGAGCCGTCCTTACGGACCGCCGTCCAGAGCCGCTCGCGCGACGGGAAGAGGTACTTCTTCCAGCTGTGCGGACCGACCGTGTATCCGAAAAGGGCGGCGTCGGTACGGCGCTCGAGCCGATACTGGCCGGCGTCCTGCCGATCGGTCCAGCCGATCGGAAGGTCGGTTTCCTCTCGTACCTCCCCGTACACGATGGCCTTGTCCCGAACGGTGGGTCCGACGACCCGGTATCCCGCTCCCCGGAGGGCGGCGAGCAGGCGCGGGAATCCGGCACGGTCGAGCACGTAGCGGCCCCCGACGGCGATCGGTTCGCTCATTCCGCCCGCAGCCTCCCGAGGGGTCGCTCAGGCAATTCCTGGCACATACTGTGTCGTTCGTTCGACCCAGTCCTCGATCCGCGTCCGGTCCGCCCGTCCGGCGTCGCGCACCCGGTCGAGCTCGACCCGCCAGGTCTCGGCGACCTTCGGGAGGAACTTCGCGGGCACGTTGGCTCGTGCATATTCTTCTTCAAAGTCGTGCCACGCTTGCTCGGCGCGGCACTCCTGGGCCAACGTGAGGCCGAGCATCGAGCGGGACCCCAAGACCTTCTCCTCGTAAGTTCGCATCATGACGCGCACGGTGGCCCACCGCACCCGGGCATGCTCGTAGTCCGACGCCAGCTGCTGGAACGCCAGTAGGGCCGGCTCCCCCTTGTCGGGGTCCGGCCCGGAGAGCTCCAGGAGGCGGAGGTGGACGTCGTGGAGCTCGTGCAGGTACCGGTCGACGAGGGCGAGCCCCTCTTGGATCGCCGGGATCGGGATGTCGGCCCCGCGTACGAGGCGTGTCGCGAACGCGTCGAGGCGGCCGAGGAGCGGGGCGAGCACGAGGTCGTGCTCCTTCTTGAGCCCCAGCTGGAGGCGGGCCACCATCTCCGCGGACGAGACGGTCGGGGAGGCCGTGCGAGCGGCCGGGGGTCGGCGAATCCGTCGGAGCCTCTGCAGCAGGGACGCGAGGGCCCCGAGCGCGGCCTCGACGTCCCGATGAAAGCCCTCGCTCACACCCGACTCAGCCTGCGCGGACGCCGTGTCGGTGGGTTCCGTGGGTTCGGCGGTGGACGGCTTTGGGGTCTTGGGTGGGAAGGCCGTCATCGGGCTGGAATGCGCGCGGGCGCTATCAACCCCTAGGTCAACGGCAGTTGACGTGGCCCCGGGCGCGCCTGTGGAGCCCGATCGCCGGACAGTCCCTCGTTCGCGAAGGGCTCCGCAGCGAGGAGGAGGGCCACCACGTCCTTGGTGACGAGCTCCCCGCCCGCACGGAGGGGGGAGGTAGTTTCGGGCGCTTGGGCGTCGGTCCCCTTTCCTCGGGGCGCGTGGGGGGCTCGAGGTTCCCCCCGCCGTGCGCTCGAGTTCCGTAGGGACGACTCACTTCGCGTCGCGGCGACGGGGGACCGAGTTTGCCGTTGCGGGGGTCGGGTCCTGTCCGACCGGCTCAACGGGGGTTGACCTAGCGCTCTAATAGCCGCCACGGGGAATCCTAGCTATGTCCGCTCCACTGGTCAGTGACCTGTTGCGGCCCTTCCTCGTCGAGGAGGTCATGACGGCACCGGTGTACACCGCCGGACCCAATGAGAGCCTCTTGTCGGCGGCCCGGACGATGCGGAGTCACCACGTCTCCGGACTCCCGGTCGTCGACGCCAAGGGGCGGGTCCTCGGAGTGCTGAGCGAGAAGGACATCGTCGGAGCTCTCGACCATCAGGTCGGGATCGGACACGCACGCGGGATCCTCGACGTACTCCTCGCCGGGTACGAACCGAAGCGGCAGGACCTGCTCCAGCGGTCGGTGGCCGCTCTCCTCAACGGGGTCGTCAAGGATGCGATGTCGCATCCGGCGGCCACGGTCGACGCGGACGCCCCTCTCAGCGAGGCCTGGCATCTGCTCCGCCAGTTCTCGGTCAACCGGCTCCCCGTGGTCCGGGCTGAACGACTCGCCGGGATCATCACCCGCCAGGATGTGCTGAAGGTCCTCGAATCCCCGCCTCGGGCGCCCGTCGCGACCGTGAAGAAGACCGTCGCCAAGAAGCGGACCCCGGCGTGATGGAACTCCTCCGAACCTTGCGACCGATCGCCGACGTGGCGAGCGACCTGGGGTTACCTCGGTCGGACCTCATCCCGGCCGGTCCGGGCGTGCTGAAGATTCCGGTCGCCCTCGTCCGGTCGTTGGCGGATCGGCCCCGGAAGGGCCGCCTGATCCTCGTGACCGCGATGACCCCGACCGAACACGGGGAGGGAAAGACCGTGGTCGCGATCGGCCTCGGGATGGCCCTCGAGCGGCTCGGCCACCGTTCGGTGGTCTGCCTCCGCCAGCCCTCGCTAGGCCCCGTCTTCGGCGTCAAGGGCGGAGCGTCGGGCGGCGGTCGCGCGACCGTCGAACCTCGACCGGCGATCGACCTCGGGCTCACCGGCGACCTTGATGCCATCACGAACGCCCAGAACCTGCTGGCCTCACTGGTCGACCATCACATCTACCGGGGCCTCGCCCCGGCGATCGTGGACGGCTCGACCGATCTCCCCCGGGCCTCGGCGATCGAGGACCGCTCGCTTCGCACGATCACTGCCGGGCTCTCTCAGCCGAACCATGGGTTCCCCCGGGCGGCCCAGTTCGTGGTCAGCGCAGCATGTGAAGTGGCGGCGATCCACGCGCTCGCCCGAGACTACGTCGACCTCAGGGAGCGGTTCGGGCGGATCCTGGTGGGTCGCGACGCCGAGGGTGGACCCGTCCGGGCGATCGATATCGGCGCCGCCGGGTCCCCCGCTTCGCTCCTCGCCGCCGCCCTCGCCCCGAATCTCGTGCAGACCGCTGAGGGAACCGCGGCCTTCGTGCACGGCATCCCCTATGCGAATGTCGCCCACGGAACGTGCAGCCGCCTCGCCATCGAGGCCGGGCTCGCGCTGACCGACTTCTGCGTGGTCGAGGCCGGATTCTCCTCCGAGCTTGGAGCCGAGAAGTTCGTCGACATCGTGGCGGCCGGGACGGGCCTGGACGCGAACGTCGGGGTCGTCGTCGCGACGATCCGCGCGCTCCGATACCACGGCGGGCTCCCGTCGAATGCACCGGCGTCGGTGGACGCGGTCACCCGAGGCCTCGCCAACCTGGAGCAGCACCTCGCCAACCTGCGGCTCCTCGGCCTCGATCCCATCGTGGCGCTCAATCAGTTTCCGTCCGACACTCCGGACGAGGTCCGGTGCGTCGAACGGTTCTGCGCCGAGCGGAACGTTCCGTTCGCCCGCGACAGTGCCTACGCGGACGGCGGGAAGGGTGCCGAGGAACTCGCCCAGGTCGTGGTCCGTGCCGCGGGACGGGGTCAGAGGAGCCGCCCGCTCTACGGGCCGTCGACGTCGGTGGAAATCGCGCTGGAAACGGTCGCCACGAAGATGTATGGCGCGTCCGGAGTCGACCTCTCACCGGCGGCCGTCGTCGACCTCGAGCGCATCCGAGCGCTCGGAGAGGCCGTCGGGCCGGTCTGCATTGCGAAGACCCCCCGGTCCCTCTCGGACGACCCTCACAAGTGGGGCCGGCCTACGGGATTCCGGGTCCAGGTACGCCGCTTGGAACGCTGGTCCGGTGCCGGGTTCACGGTCGCGCTCCTCGGAGGGATCATCACGATGCCGGGCCTGCCCGAGCATCCGGCGGCCGATTCCATCGATATCACCTCGGACGGGCGGGTCGTCGGAGTGGGGTAGGCGGCGCCGACCACGGCGGAGCCGATGCTCCACGCGGCTCGTGACCGGCCCACTGGCCAAGTTTCCGGCCTACCCCCGTTCCGCCACGGCGACACCGTCCTCCCCCTTTCCTCGAGGCTCCTTCTAAATGCTCAATTAGACAGGGTCGATCCCATGGGGGCCGAATGACCTCTCCTCAGGCCCCGGACCTAGGGATCCGCTGCTCCCTCCGAGAGGGCCGATGAGGCCGCGAGGCCACGACGGCGTAACGATCGGAGTCGCGGTCCTGGGATTCGCCTGCCTCATCCTCGGCGTGGTGTCCGTGGCGAACTCACGATCCGGCGGGGGAGCGATCTCACTTGCCCTCGGCTCGGTTCTGCTCGTCGGGGCCGCGGCTTCGATCGTCTTCATCGCTCAACGGTCCAGCTTCTACAACTGACGACCCGCCGTGGAGTGGACCCGCAGGGACCTCCCGGGCCACCTTCCATCCCGGTCCGTTGTGTCCCCCGAAGGATCCGGACCCAAGGAGGGAGGGATTGGCGTACGACGCGCTCCCCCGCCGAGGACGCTGAACGATCGTAGGCACGATTGCCGTGCCCACCTTATGGCCCCCGGGCCTTGGCCGGAGGATGCCGCACCCGAACGAGACACGGATCCGGAACGCCCTCGATGCGTCCCTGGGCGGCGATCTGGAGGCCTTCCGCTCGATATTCAACCCCAAGATCTCCTGGCATGAGTCCGGTCATGGGCCTCTCTCGGGGGAGTCCAGCTTTTCGAGCGCGCCGGGGGAACGTGGCACGAGGAGGTCCTCGACGTGGTCGCGAACGACACCGCGGCGTTCATGAGCACCAGGTACCGGGCAAAACGCAGGGAGCGGTCCATCGAGGACCTGAGCGTCAACGTGTTTCGGATACGCGAGGGGAAGATCGTGGAATGCTGGGTGTTCTTTGGGAACCTGTACGGCTTCGACGAGTTCTGGTCCTGAGAATATCAGCGCGTCGGGCAGGTGGTTCCGTGGGATCGCTCGGCCACTTTCCTCGGACCGTTTGGATGCGCGAAGGTGCCTCGTCGTGGCAGAACTTCGTGGCCCACTGGCCCGGCCACGCCGTTGATGGCGTAGGTTCCGAAACCCGAATTAACGAGAAGTGCCGTCCTTCCGGTGTGATGGTCTCCGCTCCCTCCGTGGCAGAGCCTCAGGCGGATCCGGAGGGCTGATGGTCGCAAGAAGCCCCGGCTTAGCGGCTACGACGGTGAGAGGGGAGACGCTCGCCGGTATCAACCGAGGTCAGTTCCGGGGCTGGGTGGGGATCGCGGCGATCGCCCTCGTCGTCCTTGCGCTCCTATCATGGCCGAACCTCTTCGGTTTCCTGGTCTTTCTGGTCGCGGCGGCGGCCTCCCTCGGGGTGGTGGTGTAGATCCATGTCACCCTCCCCGAGGTCGAACGGGAGCCGAACGACGAACGAGATCCGGCCATGGGTGGCCCCGACTAGTCCGAGGACCGTACCGGGGACCTCGCCGCGTCGCGGGCACGGCATCGTCGTCCCCCGCGACCGGACGCTGGCACGTGGGACCGGTGCGTCTCGACCGCAGGCACCGGGCGGGATTCTTTCCCCGAGTACGAGCCGGCCCATCCGGTCCGCGGCTCAGGGAATGAGGAAGGGGACCGGGGTCGAGCGGGCCGCCCGAATCCGTGGATCCACCGATAGAAGAGGGTGTTCCCCACGGTCGTCATCGGGAACCTGACGTAGGTGACCGCCCGAGGCTCGGACATTCAACCGGAGCGATCGGGGCGGGACCACGAAGGGAAGCATCGCGCGGGTCATCGTCCCCGCCAACGACGCAGGAGGGGGCCCCTTGGGAGCCTCTCCTCGAGGGCGCACCCGGCCGACGACGGCCGCCTCGGTGGTCGTGCCGATGCCACCCACCGTGGTGGTCCCAATCGAAACCGGCGGGCACTTATCTCGGAACGAGCCCTGCGGTTTGGGCGAAACCGGTCATTTCCATGACTGCTCCGGAGACCTCGAATCATGCCACTTCCGTCCTCAGGGTGAATGGGGCCGACCATCCGGTCTCGCTCCAGCGCGAGCGCTCCCTGCTCTACGTGCTACGCGAGGAGTTGGGACTCACGGGAACCAAGTACGGCTGCGGCGAGGGAGAATGCGGTGCGTGCAAGGTCCTCGTGGATGGCGTCGCGGTCCGTTCGTGTACAACGTCCGTGGGGGAGGTCGTCGGCCGGTCGGTCACGACGATCGAGGGCCTGGCCCAGGGGGACCGATTACATCCCGTCCAACAGGCGTTCCTCGACGCGGGCGCCTTCCAGTGCGGCTTCTGCATTCCGGGGATGATCCTCGCCGCTGTCTCGCTGCTCGACCGGAACCCCCACCCCAACAAGAACGAGATCCGAGCCGCCATGGACGGCAACGTCTGCCGATGCGGTGGTTACCTCCGGATCCTCGACGCCGTGCAGCGGGCGTCTCGCCTCCCGGGCGATCCGGCCGAGGGACCTCCGTGACGACGCCCCGGGCGGCCCTCCCGTTCGACCTTCTCACGCCCACGGAACGCCCCTTCTTCGAGCGGTTCGGGGACGGTCTCGTGGTCGTGCTCCCCGCACGGCGGCCCGACCCCAACGGATGGGGCCGAGGAGGTCCGCCGCATGGGGGCGCTTGGGTCCACGTGGGAGAAGATGGGAAGGTCCGGGCCTTCACCGGCAAGGTCGAGGTGGGCCAGGGGACGCGGACCGCGCTTTCCCTGCTCGTCGCCGAGGAACTCTCACTGTCGCTCGCGACGGTCGAGCTCACCATGGGAGACACGAACGTCTCTCCCTGGGACATGGGTACTTTCGGCAGCCGGTCGATGCCCGACGCGGGCGAGCATCTCCGCACGACGGCGGCCGCGGCGAGGGCGGTCGTCCTCGAGCTCGCCGCCGCGCGGCTCGGTGTGGCTCCCGGCACCATCGAGCTCTCCGAGGGCCGCGCCCGGGTGCGCGGGGCGTCGGGCGCCCGGTCGGTGGGGTACGGCGACCTTGTGAAGGGCCTCCGCCGCGTGGAGATGGTCCCTCCCTCGACCCGGCCGGTTCCTCCCCCGGAGTGGACCGTGGCCGGCCGGCCCACTCCCGCGGTCGGGGGTCGGGACGTCGTGACGGGCGCTCGACAGTACACTTCGGACCTTCATCCCCCCGGGATGCTGCACGGACGGCTCCTCCTCCCTCCCTCCTTCGGTGCGAAACTGCGTCACGTCGACCTCTCCGCCGCTCTGGCCTTGCCGGGGGTCACCGCCGTTCACGAGGGGGATCTGGTCGGCGTCGCCGCCCCGGACCTCCTTACCGCCCGGGCCGCGTTGAAGTCCGTCCGCGCCGAGTGGGCGACCTATCCCCAACCCTCCGAGCGGGAGATCGTGGAGTACTTGCGCCAGCACCCCGCCGAGGGCGAGGACTTCTGGGACGTCCTTCACGAAAAGGTCGGGGACGTCACAGCGGCCCTCGCCTCCGCCCCGATCGCGCTCCACGAGACCTACACGACCGCGTACATCGCCCACGTCCCGATGGAGACGCACGCGGTACTCGCGTCGTGGGAGGAAGGTCGCCTCACGGTCTGGATGGGGTCCCAGACGCCGTTCCGTGCCCGGGACGCGCTCTCGGACGCGCTGGGGATCCCCCCCTCCCAGGTCCGCGTCGTCGTCCCCCCCACAGGCTCCGGGTTCGGCGGCAAGCATGCCGCGGACCTGGCCGTGGGTGCGGCCCGCCTTGCCCAAGCGTCCGGACACCCGGTCCGGATCGTCTACACCCGGAAGGAGGAGTTCACGCAGGCTTACTTCCGGCCCATGGCCGTGATCGATATCTGGTCGGGGGCGGAGAACGACGGGACGCTGACGGCGTGGCAGTTCAACGACCTGAACGCCGGCTCGGCGGCCGCCCGCCTGCCCTATAAGGTGCCTCACCAAAAGATCGACAATCAGCCCGCCGACTCCCCCCTGGCCCAAGCGTCCTACCGCGCCCTCGCCGCGACGGCGAACAACTTCGCGCGCGAGTCCCACATGGACGAACTCGCCGCTCGCGTGGGAGCGGACCCGGTCGAGTACCGGCTCCGCCACCTGGCGGACGACCGTCTGGCCGCGGTGCTCCGGGCCGTGGCCGAGCGGGCCGGGTGGCTCGCTCGCCCCGCGTCCCCCGGGCCCCACCCGGGTCGCGGTCGGGGCATCGCCGTTGGGCTCGAGAAAGGTGGCCGCGTCGCCACGTTTGCCGAGGTCGAGGTCCACCCGGACCGCCGCCTCGAGGTCGTCCGGATCGTCACCGGATTCGAGTGCGGGGCGATCGTTCATCCGGCGAACCTCCGGAGCCAGGTAGAGGGAGGCACGATCATGGCGCTGGGCGGCGCGCTGTTCGAGGTCATCCACTTCGAGAACGGCCGGATCCTCAACCCGAAGCTCTCGGAATACCGGGTGCCCCGGTTCCATGACGTCCCCCCCATCGACGTCGTCCTGCTGGACCGGCGGGACCTTCCCTCGCAGGGAGGTGGTGAGACTCCGCTCATCGCGGTGGCTCCGGCAATCGCGAACGCGATCTACGATGCCAGCGGGAAGCGGCTCCGCTCGCTGCCGCTCGCCCCGGACGGGACGATCCCGTAAACCTACGCGAACGGCGAGCCGGGGGTCCACTCCGGCGGGGGGCGGCGACGCGGCACGGCCAGGGTGAAGAGTCTATTCGGGACGGGGGCTTGGGTCGCCGATGCCCGAGAGCGCTCCCCCGAAGATGTTCATTTCCGACCTTCGACCCGACCGGGTCGCGACCCTCGAGGCAACGGTCGCCAAGCTCGAGCCCGTTCGGGAGTTCGAGCAACGGAGCGGTGGGAACAAGAAGGTCCGGAACGGGACCCTCAAGGACGGGACCGGAGAGATCGCGCTCGTGCTGTGGGGCGACGAGGTCGACGCCGTGGCCGAGGGCGATAAGGTTCGGATCGTCGAGGGCTGGGTCAAGGACTACAAAGGACGTCCGCAGATTTCGCTCGGCAAGGTCGGAAAGATCGAAAAAGTAGCCGGCCCCTGAGGCCCGACCGAACCGGGACTCGAGCGCAGACCTCGGTTGCGACCGGCTTCGTTCCCCGGCGTGCGCCTCGACCCCGCCACTCGGGCGGTCCCGCCTTCGACGGGATCCTATTCCCGGGACGGGCGTCGGCGAAGGAAGTCGATCGTCTGGTCGAAGCTCTCCCGGAACCCCCAGGTCGCGTACTGGGTCGGCATCTCGTACGGGTCCGGGCCACTCGCGAGGCGCAGGACCGTCCGAAGGTACTCGCGCATCTCCCCGACCACCTCGAGGGACGACACCGGACCGTGGCCGGGGACGATCCGTTCCGGATGCAATCGCTCGATCTCGTCCAACACCTCGAGCCAATGCTCGGGATTCCCGGACCCGGTGCTGGGGTGAACTCCCGCCACCACGAGGTCGCCCGCGTGCAGGATCCCCTCGTCGGGCAAGAACAGCACGCAGTCACTGTCGGTGTGGCCGCTTCCCCAGCTCACGAGTTCGACCCTTCGCTTCACCGGAAACCGGAACCGCTGCTCGAAGACATGGGTCGGCGGCGTCAGGCGAAGCGTCGCGGCCTCGGCGAGCAGGGCCCGATGGAGGTCGAGGAGCTCCGGACTTGCCGCCGGGTCTCCCACCGTTAGCTGTCGTTCGATCTCGACGACGTCCCGGGTGAGCTTCTCCGGCGACAGCTCTCCCTCCAATTCGGACCGTTTCTCGAGCAGGATCTCCCGGGTGCGACGTGTCGCGTAGATCGGGAGGGGAGAGAAGACGGAGTTGCCGAGCACGTGGTCGAGGTGCCAATGGCTGTTGGCCGCCCACGTGGGCCGCCGTCCGGTCCGCTCCCGGGCGGCCTCCGCGAGGTCCTCCGCCGCCCGAGGCGTCAGCATCGTGTCGAATACGATCGTCGAGTCCCCCGCGTCGATGATCGCGGAGTTCGAGATCGCACGGCCCCCGGGGGTGGCAATGGCCGCGCTCACGCCTTCCGAGAGCGTCTCGACGGTGAAGTGACGCGATCTCATTCCCCGATCCCGCTACGGCGAACTATGAGGAACAATCGCCGGAACGGGAAGAGGACGCGCCCGTCCGGCTGCGGTCGGTACGCCCTCCTCACGCCCTCGGCGATCTCCTCCACGAAGCCCTCGCGGTCCGAAGCCGAGACGAGCGCGTCGAGGTAAGGCCGCAACGTGGTTCCCTTCACCCACTCGACGATCGCCGTCGCGTCCGGAAGGACGTGGAAGTACTCCGTCTGCCAGACCTCGACGACGGCGGAGAGCGGGGCGAGCAGGTCGTAGTACCACCCCGGGGGGCCGGCATGAGGGACGAAGAATCCGGGACCCCATTTCGACTCCCACCGGGGGCTCTCGGCGACCTCACGGATGCGCCGATGGGCGGCCGAGTCAAAGTTGGTGGGAATCTGGACCGCCAGGGTCCCCCTAGGCGCGACCTGGCGAAGGAGACGGGGGAAGAGCTCTTCGTGGTTGGGCACCCACTGCAAGGCCGCGTTGGAAAAGACCAGGTCGAAGGGCGCAACGGCCGTCCACGATCGGAGGTCGCCCGCGACCCACTCGACCGTGGGGTCGGTCCGCCGGGCCGCCGCGAGCATCTCGGGAGAGCTGTCGAGGCCGTAGATCTGGGCGGACGGCCAGCGTTCTCGCAGGAGGGTGGTGCTGGACCCAGTGCCGGATCCGAGGTCGATGATCCTCCGAGGGGAACGGGCCAGGATCCGGGCGATCAGGTCCCGGCACGGGAGGGTTCGTTCGCGCTCGAACCGGAGGTACAGGTCGGGGTCCCAGGTCGTCTTCGTCCCGCCTCCGACTTCCGGCGCCATCGATGGGAACCAGACGTTCGGGGATTTAGGGTCACCAACCGCCGACCTCGATCGGTCATCGTTGCCCGGGCGAGGCTTGCGTCGGACATCGGGTCCTCCGGTGCGGGAGGGAGCCGCAGGCCGGTCCTCGGGGCTCTCTGCCGGATCTCGACCGTCCCCCCGAGCGCGTCGGCGGCCCGGGGGGTCCCGGTCGCAGGGTTCCGAGGAGGCGTCCGGCCTCACTTCAGGGATTCCCGCTTCCCGCCGTGGAGGTCCCGTGCCGGGCTCCACAGGTCGAACACGTCGGGGTCGACCGCCGGTCTTCCATGGATCGCGAGCGAGGCAAGGTTCAATCCGACCCCGGGACCCAGCATGAACCCCTGTCCGCACATCCCGATCCCGAGGAGGAACCCGTTCACGTTCGGCGCCTTCCCCACGATCGGATTCCCGTCGGGAGTCATCGGGTAGAGCCCGCGCCACACACGGCGGATCGTCAGGTTCTTCAAGCGCGGGATCAGGTTGACGAGACGGGCGGCGACGATCGGCATGAACTCGAACGTCGAGGTCCGGTTCTCGCCGGGGATCGAAGGTTTGGGCGTGTAGCAGAAGATGATCTGCCCATCCGAGTCCTGGCCGAAGTAAAAGTTGATCGTCTTCCCCTCGGGGCCGGGGCGGAGATCGACCACCAGGGGGTCGAGGAACTCCCGGACCGGGGCCGAGATCCCGGCCTCGTGGCTTTCCGGCAGCACCGGGAGGTCGAGACCGGCCAGCTCGCTGATGCGAGTCGCGTGGGCCCCGGCCGCGTTGATCACCACGGGCGCTCGGTACTCTTCCCGGTCCGTCCGCACTCCGGTCACGATGTGGTCCTCCATCACCAGGGAGGTGACCGATTCGCGATACCGATACTCGGCATGGAGCCGGACCGCCTCGTTCGTGAACGCCTCCGAGGCCCGCAGCGGGCTCACCTGACCGTCCTCGGGAGAGTAGGTCCCGCCGCGGAGACCGTTCGGGTTGATGCCGGGGACCACGCGGCGGATCCCCTCGACGTCCAACCAGTCGATATTGAGGTGGAAGTTCTTCTGGATCGGAAGCAGCTTCCGGAGGGTCGACTCCACGTTCTCGTCGAACGCCGGGAAGCAGTAGCCGCCCGGCTTCCAGCCGATGTCCGTTCCCGTCGACTCCTTCCAGTGGGTAAAGATGTCGAGGCTCTGCTGGGCGATCCGAATCTTGGCCGGGTCCGAGTGGGTCGCGCGCACGCCCCCGATCGCCGCCTTGTTCTGACCCTGTCCCGAGGAGGACAGCTCGTCGAGGACAAGGACCCGGAGTCCCTCCCGCGCGAGGAAGTAGGCGGTGGGGTTTCCGACCGACCCGGCGCCGATGACGATGGCGTCAAACTCCGGATGCGACATCGTCCACCGTCAAGAACGCCCCGATCGGAACTTCCTGAGTGAACGGGCGGCGGACCGGGTGGGTTAGCGTCCCCGCGTCCACGCCCATCTCCCGGAAGACCCGTTGGATCAGCTCGTCGCACGTCTTCCCGCCGCAGGGACCCATCCCGCTCCGGAGTCCGGCCTTCACCGCGTTCAGGTCGCGCGTGCCGGTCGCCCGGACGTACGCGACGACCGTCTCGCGCGTCACGCGTTCGCACCGGCACAGGATCGTCTCGGCGTCGTTCGGGGGCGCGACCACGTCGGGAGGGACGCGCGGCCCCGGTTCCCGGATCCGCACGCCGGCGACCCGATCGGCCTCCGACGCCGGAACGTCGAGGACCATCAACCGCCGCCGATTGAGGGCCCTTCCGGAGAGAATGCGGATCACTCGCCCACTCCCCACCGGCTCTCCCTCCATTCCGGTAGTAGGAACGATCTGGCCGGAAGTCACGAGCCCCTCGGGCATCTCCCAGGGGACCGTCACCTTCGCCCGCGCGCCCGTCGGGTCGAAGCGGCGGTCCACCATGCTGATCGCGAGACCCGGGCAGATCGCCACACATTTCAGACACCCCACGCACGCTCCGACGAGCTTGGGCCGTCCGAGGATGTTCCCTTCCGGGATGACGATGCTGTCCTCGGGACAGACCGTGGTGCAGGGGTTGCAAGGGATCTCCTGCGCGCAGCGGATGATGGGATAGACCAATACGTCCGACGGCGGGGGGTACGCCCCGACGACCGGGCCGGGGTGGGAAGCCAGCAGGGTACCCATCGTGCGCCACGCCTCCGGCACCTCGACCAGGAGGCCGAGGTCCTGGAGGATGGTCCGTGCGACGATCCTTCCGGAGAACATCGCTGCCGACGCCTCCGCGATCTCGTGTGCATCACCGGCGGTGTAGACCCTCAAGCCGAGCCGCCGGCCTTCCTCCGAGAGCTCGTTCACGGGCGAGAGGCCGACGGCGACGAGCACGGTGTCGACGTCAAACACCATCTCCGTGCCGCCGACCGGACGGAACCGGTCGTCGACCTGCGCGACGATCACCCGTTCGACCTGCTCCTTTCCCTCGGCCCGGAGCACCGTAGTTGAGGTGTAGACCGGAACGCCGAGACGGAGGATCTTGTCCCGGTGGACCTTGTACCCGCCCACCTGCGGCAGGATCTCGACCACCGCGACCACGTCGATCCCCGCCTGGAGCGCCTGATAGGCGACGATGAGGCCGACGTTGCCCCCGCCGACGATGAGCAGGCGCTGTGAAGGTTTGATCAGGTCCCGGTTCACGAGCGTCTGGAAGGCTCCGCCCCCGTAGACTCCCGGAAGGTCCGCGCCCGGGAAGGCGAGGGCCTTCTCTCGGGCGCCGGCCGCCACGAGGAGCGCCTTCGGCTGGACCACGGTGAAGTGGCCCTGCCGCACGACACCGACCTCCCCATCTTGGAAGACTCCCACGACGGGCGAATCGGTCCATACGTCGATGCCCGGCTGGGCCCGAACCTGGTCCTCGAGCAACCGGCCGATGTCGGTTCCCCGGCGGCCGGCATAGCAGTCCGTGACCGAGCCGAAGAAATTGTGCGTCTGCAGGCTCAGCTTGCCTCCGAGCGACGGTTTGTCGTCGCAGAGGGTGACCGCAACCCCGTGCGAGGCGAGTTCGACCGCGGCCGTGAGCCCCGCCGGCCCTCCCCCGACGATCAGTACGTCGGTCGCGACCTCCCGGACCTGGGGGATCACGTGGAGGGGGGCATCGTCCGCCGTCAACTCGGGGTTCCCATCCAGCGATCGGACCACCATCCCGGGCCGAACCGGCGTGATGCAGGCCTTCACCGCCCGACCGTCGGCGACGACGAGGCACTGGGCGCACTGGCCGTTCGCACAGAAGATCCCCTGGGGCGCCCCGTCCCGACGGTGGTGTCCAAAGACGTGGATGCCGCTCGCGAAGAGCGCCGAGGAGATCACCTCCCCCACTCGCGCGGGCAAGACCCTCCCGTCGAACGTGAACTCCACCATCTCCGGGTGGGGGGGCACCTCGAGCACGGGATGCCGTTCAAGCCGCGCCACCGCCATCGAAGACCTCGTGCTTCAACTAGGCGGAGGGGCCGTCTTTAAGCCCCACTCAACGCGACTTGACGATAGGGTTAGCATTCTCCCACCGTTCGTGGGCCCATGAGCTGGAGCGTCGAGCGACCGGTCAACGACGTCAACACGATCCGATCCTACGCGCCGAACTCCTCCGACCGCAGGAGGCTAGAAGAGGAGCTGACGCGGATGCGTCAGGCTACCGTCGAGATCCCTCTCCTCATCGGCGGACGGGAGGTCCGCACCGGGACGGTCGTCGATGTCCGGTGCCCCGACGACCACGGCGTCCTCCTCGCGCGAGCGCACCTCGCCGGCCCGGAGGAGCTGCGTCGGGCCGCGGAGAGCGCGCTCGCCGCGCAGGCGGCCTGGGCCCGGATGGACGAGTACCATCGGGTCGCGGTCTTCGTGAAGGCGGCGACGCTGCTCGCGGGCCCACGGCGCACTCGGAACATCGCGGCGTTGATGCTCAACCACTCGAAGAACCCCTACGAGGCGGAGATCGACCTCGCCGAGCTCGTGGACTTCTGGAACTTCAACGCCTACTTCGCGCGGCAGGTGTACGAGATCCAGCCCCACCAGTATCCCGGGGAGACCAACCGGTTCGACTGGCGGCCTCTCGAGGGGTTCGTCCTCGCCATCTCGCCGTTCAACTTCTACTCGATCGCGGGCAACCTCCCGACCGCCCCGGCCATGTTGGGCAACGTCGCCCTCTGGAAGCCGGCGCGCTCGGTGATCCTCTCGAATTACGAGATCTTCCGGGTCCTGGTCGAGGCCGGCCTGCCGGCCGGCGTCATCAACTTCGTTCCGTTCTCGAGCAAGGATGCAAACGTCCTGCTGGACCACCCGGACCTCGCGGGCATTCACTTCACCGGAAGCTACGACACCCTCGTCCACGTCTGGAAGCGGGTCGGCCAGAATCTCGAAAAGTACCGTAACTTCCCACGGATCGTCGGGGAGACCGGCGGGAAGGACTTCATCGTCATGCACTCCTCCGCCGACGTCCGGGGGACGGCGATCAACCTGATCCGCGGAGCGTTCGAGTACCAGGGTCAGAAGTGCTCCGCCTGCTCCCGGTCCTACGTCCCCGCGAGCCGGTGGCCGGAGGTCGAGCGGCTCCTGAAGGAGGAGACCCCGAAGGTGCCGGTGGGCCCGGTAAGCGACCTCCGGAACCAGATGGGGGCGGTGATCGACGAGGCCGCGTTCACGAACATCCAGGGGTATCTCGATTTTGCGAAGCAGCACCCCAACGAGTACGAGTTCGTCGTCGACGGCGGGACGGACCGCACCCAGGGTTGGTTCGTGCGCCCCACGGTGATCCGAGCGACCGACCCCCGTGGAAAGCTGATGTCGGAGGAGATCTTTGGCCCGGTCCTCACCGTCTACGTCTATCCCGACGCGACGTTCGAGCAGACCCTCGCGCTCTGCGACACCACCTCCCCCTACGGGTTGACCGGCGCCATCTTCGCTCGGGACACGGCAGCGGTCGCCCAAGCGGAGGCGGCGCTCCGCTGGAGCGCCGGGAACTTCTACATCAACGACAAACCGACGGGGGCGATCGTCGCGCGGCAGCCGTTCGGGGGCGCTCGGCACTCGGGGACGAACGACAAGGCCGGGTCCATCCTGAACCTGCTTCGGTGGGTCACCCCCCGCAACATCAAAGAGAACGCGGTCCTTCCGGACGACTGGCGCCGGCCGTTCCTGGGGTGACGGCTCGAATCGCTGCGCTCGAGATCGGCGGGGGTCGGATGACGGCGACTACGTCGGAGGGCCCCTCCTCGGAATGGGCCATGCTGGCCGTCACGGGTCTCGCGACTATGATCGCGGGCACGATCGTGCTCCTCGTCGGCGAGTTAGCGATCTCCATCGTCAACAACCTCTCGGCGCCGCCGACGACACTCGTCGCGCTCGCGGCGGTCGAGCTCTGCTTCGTCGGGGCGATCTTCCTCGGCCTGGGGTATGCGGGTCTGACCCGGAACCTCTCGAGCGATCGGGCGGGCCTGCAAACCCTGACCCAGGTCTTGGGATTCTTGTTGGGGGTCGGGCTCGTCGCCGGGATCCTGTTCTCGGAAGCGATCTTCCCTGCTCCCTACGGGTTGACGGTGTACGGCATGACGGCGGCCCTGGTCGCCGGCCTCACGGTACTCTGCATCGTGATGAACTCGTTCATGCGCCCGGAATCGGACGAATCTCACACTCCGCGCCCGACGGATTACAAAGGATTCGTCTAGGTCGTGTCGTGCGTTGAGGGCCAACGAGCCGCTCCCGCCACCCCGGCCGGTCCCTTACGAACCAATCGGCACGGGGCGGGCCACTGGCCATCCGATGGAGACCCCTCCCGGACCAGGTGGTCCTACGTCCGGTGGGAGGGATCCGACTCGCCTCGTTGCGTCCTCCGGTGGACTAACGCAGCACGCCCCTGCCGCCCTCGGCGAGCTCATCGACCACCTCGATGAAGAGCCACGGGGACGCTCCGTGAACGAAGGCGATGAGCTTCTTCACCGCGTCCGTACCCTGAATTCCCTCCGCCTTGTCGGGGGATGGAGGGAGATGCTGAGAGGGCACACTTCATTCACGTTCGCACCGCTTCCTGGACCCCGGGCCGGCCCGAGATGGTTGCGGACGAGCGACTTGTTCACCTCCCCCGACACCCAGATCGCCTCCCGTCCGGTCTTCCCATCCCAGCGGATACGAACTCCGAGCTTCCAAGATGCGGCCGAGTCGTCCCGTTGCTGCGCCCGGGAGCCGTGGTCGAGCGACCCAACGCCGGCTCCTGGCTCGGGGCCGTCGATCGGGCCGGCGCGTCGGTGGTCGGGCATTGAGCGGACCGCCGGGGGAGGGAGGACCGGAGGGTGGACGAGTTCGGCGCAGCCCCTGCTCCCTTTTCTCGAAAAGGAAAGGAGGTATACCGGCCACCGCTCGAACCTAGGGAAGGCACCATGACCGTGGGGCTGCAGGCGATCGCGGACCAGCTGACCCGACAGTTGGAACTGGACATGCCGCCCGTCCAGGTCTCGTACCTCCAGGAGCCTCCCCCGGGACTCGCGGAGCACCCTGGGGGCGTACCCTCCGTGTGCACCTTCTTTGCGCTCGGGACGAAGAAGCCGTTCTACGCCTCCCTCCCCCAGCACGAGGATTGTGAGGTGGGAGCATTCGTGCTCGGGATCCCTCCCGCGGGCCATGTCGGAGAGCGTCTAATGTCGACGATCGGTCGAATGCAATCGATCGGCTACCTCAACCCGGGCGAAGAGGCCCTCGTCCCGCACAACGCCACGCCCCCCAAGTTCGTCGCCTACGGGCCCCTCGGGTCGCTACCGGTGCCCCCCACGGGAGTGCTCGTGTTCGCAACACCGAAGTCCGCCATGCTGGCGGTCGAGGCGGCTGGCTCCTCAGCCGACGCACGACCCGTCACGATGAACGGCCGGCCTATGTGTGCGATCATGCCCATCCTGAACCACGGCACCCCGGTGGGCGTTTCCCTCGGTTGTACCGGATCGCGCATCTACACCGATATCGGCGCGGACAAGATGGTAGTGGGCATTCGCGGGGACCACCTCGTCCGGTTCGCGGAGAAACTTCAGCGGATCTGCGAAGCCAACGCCGTCATCGCCGCGGAGGGTTCGGCCCGCAAACGGGCGGCCATGAACCCCCATCTCCCGTCGTAGCTCGATTCGGAAGGCCGACCTTCGGGAGGGCCCCCGAAGGCCCGAGGGGCCCCTCCCCGATGAATCCTTAAGGGGGCCACCGAGATTCGGTCGTCGTGGACGGCCGGGAGCGCGAGTTACTCACCGGGATGGGGAATTGCTACGAGGCGTGTGGGGCCGACTTTGAAGGGACGGTGGGGATGGTCGCCGATTCGCGACATCGGATGGTGGACGAGGTCAAAGCCACCCTGGCCCGCATGCGGGCCACGTACGGGGGAGACACCGACTACCAAGCCCTCCGTCACCGCCTGCCGGACTCGTTCCCGCTCTGAGCGGAGGAGGCCGGCCCGATGACGAAGTGCCCGGCGTGCCTCCTCTCCTTGGGAGACGGAGACCTCGCGGGGCTCGCTCGCCACCTGGTCGACCGGGCTGCCGACAGTGATTCCGACCACGTGCGCTGGCTGAACCAGAACATCACTCGCAAGAAGGCCGAGCCGGCCGACCTCATCCCGGGGCTGCAACGGGTCTACGAGCTGGGTCCCGGGGGGATCAAGGGATGGATCAAGTCGAGGTTCATCGCGAAGTTCTACGGGAGGATGCCCCACCCGTTCGTTGTGGCACTCCAGCACCCGTCCCGGGCGACGCTGCTGGGGTACGTCGTGGAACACCAGCACTTCCTTCGCCAATGGGTCCGGTCGTGCTCGTACATCATGGCCCGAACCGACCAGGCCAAGGTCGTGCGGTACGAGCTCGACAACCTCAACACGGAGTTCGGTGGCTTCGGCCCGTCGCGCGTCTCGCATTACGAGCTGCTCCTTCGGATGGGGGAGAGCCTCGGAGTGGACCGGGCGCAGGTGCTCTCCACCGAGCCGCTCCCGGCGACCCGACGAGCGATTGAGGGGTGGAGCGACATCGCGACCCGAGAGCACTGGTTGTCGACCGTCGCTGCGATGCACAGCCTGGAGTTGATCGCGAACCGGAACCTGGTCGACGAGGGGGCGTCGATCCGGTACTTCGACCCCGCGATCCTGCAAGGGTCGGAAATCAGCGACGCGTCCAAGAACTTCCTGCGGGAGGGCTACGAGGCGGACGTCCAGCACTCCGACGAGGCGCTGGACCTCGTGGCCGAGTTCGGGACCGACCCCGGACTCCTCGAGGCGATCCAGTCGACCTTCCTCCGGTCGATCGACCTGTTCGATGACTACCTCCTCGCGCGGCTGGAGAGGGGGGGCCAGTTTGAAGCTTAACTACAGTGGCTGCGCCATTTGCGACTCGACGTGGGGGAACGTCTGGGAGGACATCGAGGGGGAACGGATGTTCTTCTGTTGTACGCTCTGCGCGGTCCAGTTCCGCAACCTGGTCGGACGGATCAAAAAGGACACGGGTTGGCCCACGATCGACTCGCTCGAGATCACGGGCGACCGACGGGGCCGAACTTGCGTGGCCCAGGCTGGCGGGGAGATGGCTCGGGTGCGCGTGGCGTTCAACTCGGAAGGCGAGCTGTTGCGGTTCGAGAAGCTCGAGCCGGCGTAAGCGGCGGCCCGCCCTCGGTCCTACGAAGGGTCCTCGCTCCAGCTCGAACCATCTGGCTCTTAGGGGGGCATCGGGCCAGTCACCCCCCGGGATTCAGCGCGATCGCACCGGGCCAGTTCGGACCGGCCCCCCGGTGGTCCGTCGCGTACATCCTTCACCGAAGACCCGACCCGATCCACTACGCGCCGGACCGTTGGGGTCGACCCCTCGTTCCGGGGCCGATCTCCCAGGGGCTCCGTCGTCCTAGAGCCCGCAGGCCAGCAGTGCGTTCATCGCCTGTTCCAGCGTGCGATCCAGGTTGCCGGTCGCATTGATCCGAACCCACCGGGGCTGCTGGAACATCTGCTCGAACTTCCGCTTCACCTTCGTAAGATAGGGTTCGTCCTCGAAAGCATCCCGTTGGCCGCTTCCTTCCACCCGCTTCATGGCGAGCTCGACCGGCGCGTCGAGGTAGAGGACCAGGTCGGGTTCGATCGCGATGGCCTGCTCGATGCGCTCGAGCTCACGCCATGCCTCGGCCGGCAGTCCGGGGTATTGATACGCGAGGGTCGAATAGAACGACCGGTCCTGTATGACGACGTCTCCTTGATCTAACGCGCGGTCCACCTCGGGACGGAGCATGGCCCGATCGACGGTAAGGCACAACGCGGCCGCGAGCGAATCGGACTTGATCAACCGGGCAAATTGTCCCCGGAGGAACTTGTCGGTGGGTTCACGGAAGCTCGACACCGAGTGGCCTCGGGCGAGGAGAGGGGGGACCAGCCGCGAGGCCAGTTCCGTCTTTCCGGTGCCGTCGATCCCCTCGATCACGATGTAGGTGCCTCGCTCGCTCACTGCTGGCCCTCCCGGAGAGTGGCCGAACGGGTCTTCGGGCCGGAGCCCCGAGCGTCGGCCATGAACGTGGATGATGCTCGGAGAATAAAGCCCTCCGTTGGCCGCCGGTCCCTGGCCGGGCAGCGGGGCGTGGCCCCCGCCGGCGATTGCGGAGGGCGAGGTACGTTGCCCCGGACCGACCTCTACAGGGCCCGAATCCTCTCCATTTCTTCGCCGCTGAACGCCCGAAGGGTGGTCGTCTCGATATTGCCCGATGCCCCGGCCACTGCGAGGAACTTCAAGGCGAGCTCCTCGGAAGGAGTCTCAATGATCATCACCACATCGTAGGGCCCCAGCGTATCGTAGGCTGTGATCTTCAATCCCCTCTTTTGGAACTCGCTCCACGTCTTCTCGCGGGCCTTGAGCGACTCGGCCCGATTGCGCTTGGCTTGGGCGGTGAGATGGCAGAGGGCGATGTACGTCTGCATGAAGGGTGCATCGGCCCGTGGCATATAGAAATGGCTCTCGCGGGCCCGCCACGACGCCGCCCCTCGGCCTCGGACCGGGTCAGCTCCGGCCGTGCGGGAGGGGTTGAGAGACTCGATCCTTCACTCGACGAACGAACTTGAGGCCGGACCAGGTCTCTGTTACCGCACACACCTTGACATCCACGAGCCCGGTCCGAAGCCCGATACCGCGGACTCCGTGCTCGTCCAGATCGGTCGGCACGCCCGAGCCCTTCTTCGGCCAACATACCCACAGCATGCCAGCGGGCGATAGCACGTCGGCCGCCTGCCGGACCTCTTTCCACAGCTCCGTCCGTGAGCCGGAAAAGACCATCACGAAATCCAGCCCGCCCTCCACTCCCCTCCTCACATCGCACCCGGCGAGCGCGGCCTGCAATTCCCCCCGCACTTCCATCGGCTCGTTCACGAGATAGACCCGAAACCCAGCGCGAATGCCCAACTTCTTTGGAAGTGGGGTATCCGAATCGGCCGGCATTCCCGCTCCCAGAACGCTCAGGTGGATGGCGTTCGTAAAGCATTCGATTGCGTGCGGACGGTCCGCACTCTACCGTCAGGGCGCAACGGCCGGGGGCAAGGGCCGAAGGGGGGGTAGTCGGCCCCGTCGGTTCGCCCGTCACTGGACACTGCTTTTCGGCCTCTTCGCGGGCAAGCCCGCGGCATAGCGCAACGACCGGGTCACCCATTGCCGCGCCCGATCCGGAAGCTCGAGAACGGATCTCGGGATCACGACGTACTCCTGCATTGTCCGGCCCGGCATTGGCTCGAACGGGACGAACCCCGGGATTCGCCGGGCGGCCACACGGTCGCCTTCCGAGAGCCGCACGAAGACGCTCTCTCCGAACACTCCGAAGAACATCGTCCCGTTGACGAAGGCCGCCGGCTGTCCGAACATCTTGGTCGCACGGACGCCCTTCTCCTGCGGGATCAGCTCCTGAAAGAGTTTCACTGCCGAAGGTGAGGGTCTCGGGAACGACATCGACTTAGCACGAACGACGCTTGGACCGCGAGGGGAACGTTTCGGGCCCGAATGGGCTACGTGCGTCACGGTCGCAGCTATCCCGAGGGGGGCGGGACCACCCTTCCTTCCACCGTGAGGATGTGGTCGACTGGACGCTTCCACCGCACGGACAGGATGCCCCCGATCAGGGCCAGAAGGAAGCCGACGAGAAAGCCGCCGAACGCGACCGGGATGCTCACGAGGGCAAGCACCGCCGCCAGAATCCCCCAGATCGTGTGTCCGGAGGGAGCGGCGAGCATGAGGAGGCCCATGAGGAGCGTGAGGAACCCTACCAGGAGCCCCAGTAGGAAGACCCCGCTCACCAACCCGAAGAGGGCGAAGAACGCGCCGATGAGCGCGAAGAAGAACCCGCCCACGAGGATGAAGAAGCCGCCCACGATCGTCAACACACCGGCGCCTACGGGTCGTGGCACGGGATTCGAGCAGGCCCCGAGGAACAAAAGCTCGATTCCCCGGTCGGGACCGAACTTCGCGAACCGGTCGACCTCCGGGCCGAGCCGACCCCGATTATCCGTGGTCCGGAGATGCGCCGGAAGTCGGAGCGCCGAGCCCTGGGGGGCTGCGCGACCCGACCCTCGAACTACGTTTGGATGAACGGCACCACGAGGTCGGACCCGACCGTCCCGACGATCGTCAAGACGGCTCTTTCACCGTTGGGGGGGGCGCGACCAACCGTCCCGGAACCCGTTCAAGACACCTCCCTTCGTGCTGAGTGGATCCAACGCGGCAAGAGGGAACTACCGATTTCACTCCGGTACGGCCCCCCCCCCACGCGCCGCCCTAATACGGCCCTCCATCGTGGGCGTTCGTTGCCATGGGATGGGGGGGAATCGCCAACCTTCCGCCCGGCTTCGACGTCTTCGGGGGGAAGCAAGGTCCGCCGAACATCGTGGACGAGGCGATCCGAGGTCAAGTCAAGGGGCTGAATCCGGGACGCGCGCCGCTCTTCGCGGATCTGAAGCGGAATCTCCTCCATCGGGACTATGCACGATATTTTGATTCGTGCCTGGTCTGCGCGAGCGTCCTCCGAGAGATTGACGGCGGGAAGTTCACGCCGGAGATCCTGAGGGATATCGTCGAGCCGGCCCTCGCGACGGCTGTCGAGCAGATGGAGTCGATCAAGAACGATGTGACGCAGAGCCACGCCACGAAGCGGAAGATGCAGTACGACCCCGGTCTCTCGATCGACCAGCTCCATCTGAGGTCCCATCCCATCGCACTCGCCTACCCCGACGCGGCTGGGTCGAAGGAACTCGAGACGAAGTACCGCGCGATCTCGGAGTCCGTCCGCGAGATGCTCCCATCCTAGTCGGACCGGTCGAACTCCCGGACTGCGGTCCCCCCGGCAACGGGCGGACCGACTCCACCGCCCGGTGACGCCGTGGCCCCGGGCTCGACCGGCGAGGATCCGCTACTTCCGCAAGCGCTTCCGGTGCGCGCGTGCGCGGGAGGGCGTTCCGACCAGTCCGCAATGGCGAGCGAGACGGCGGTGCTCCGCCGGGCTGATCCATTCGACTTTGAGGTAGTCGATGAGCTGGCGGGTCGTCATGCCGAGGCGCTGGCCCTCCTGGACGGTGAACCGATACGCCTCGATCTCGGACGGCGCGTCGACGTAGCTCAATTTCGGGTAGAAGAGCGGCCTCCCCTTGCGAAACTGCTTCACATGGCACAGCTCGTGGACGATGTCGAGGTAGACGGTCCGGAACTCACTGTCGCTCAGGTGATGGGTGCTGATGAGCAGGTGTCCGTCGACGTCACTGGTCCCCATGTACCCAAAGCGGGCCGAGAAGAACTCGACCTTGAGAGAGCGGAGAACTCGTGCCGTTTGGGGCCCAAAGAGGACGCGGACGGCCGCCACCGTCTCGAATCCGCGGAAGAACCTAGAGAAGGGGAGGAGCTTCGTCGGCGCGTGTCGCTGGATGGTGACTCCCAGGGCGGTTTCGGCTGCCATTTGGTGGGTCCTCGGGCCCGGTGAGTCGCCTACGGTCTAAGCGACTTCGGCCCAGGCCGGGACGGATCCTGGACCCGCCTCCCCCTCCTTGCCCCCCTCCGTTCTCGGTCGTTCCCGCGAGGCCCGCTCGCCGATCGCATCGAAGAGGGAAAGGGGGTCGCCCCCCCGCGCCACTCTCCCACGGCCGGAACGCTAGGCGGCGGCCGGCGGCGTTGGGACGGGCGCTCCCGGCGGTTTCACGGGAGGCTGGAACTCGGCGAGCCACGCCCAGCGCGGGAACCTCCTCTCGATCTGGTAGTCGATGCTCCACTTGCTCGGCCCGTAGGTCGCGTTGATCAGGATGAGCGACAGGAAGAGCAGGGCATACATCGCTCCGGTTCCGATATCCGTCGACGACGGACCGTACGGACCTCCGAACCCCTCCGGGACGGCCCAGATGAACAGGCTCAGGATCGCGCCGCACACGTAGGCGGTCTTGCGCATGAAGCCGAACAGGAGCGCGAGTCCCAGCGCCACCTCCAACGACCCGACGAGGTAGACCCAAACGGTCGGGTTCCCGTTCACCTGGTTCGCCCAGAACGTGAACCACCCCTGGAGCCAAGCCGGCTGCCCACTGCCATCGACGGAGAACTGGCTTGCAAACCCCGTCTGGAACTTGAGCGAGCCGTCAATGACCCAGATGAACCCGAAGAGCATCCGGAACAGGGTCTTCAGCACCTGGGCATTCTTCGGCCACCACCCCTGGACTTGGACGGTCGTTGCGGCATTGTCACCCATCGTCGGTACCTGAGTCGCCTCACCAAAAGGGCCTACTTGAACGGGGAGTGAATTGGACTTGATGCCCCGCCGGGGCCGGGAGGCTCAGTATCCTCGAAACATCTCGTAATCGAGGTCCTCCTCGGGGATGCCGAGGACCCCGCCCAGCATCGACACGACCTCTCCGACCATCCCAGGGAGGCCAGCGACGTAGAACTTGGGACGGCGCAGCGTCTCGACCGTCTCCCGCACCCACGCGGCGTTGATCCGACCGACCCGCCCGTCCCAAGCTTCGGTGGACTCGGTCGGCCGTGTAATGGTGTACTCCACTCGGACGTGAGGGGAGGTACGGGCCCACCCATCGAGCTCCGCGCGGAACACGAGCTCCTCGGGAACCCGCGCGGTGTAGAGCAACCGCTTCTCGGCCGAGTTCCCCGTGTCCGCCGCGTAGCGGAGCATGCCTCGGAAAGGCGAGATCCCGACCCCGCCCGCGATGAACACACTGGGCCGCGTCCCGTCGAACAGGAAGGCGCCGAGCGGGCCGTAGACCTCGGCCGTCTCGCCGGGCCTCAGGCGGGACAGCGCCTGCTTGAACGGGGTGTCCGTGATCTTGCACGTGACGGCGATATGGTTCGGCTCCGAGGGACTCGACGACAAGGAGAACGTGCGGACCGCCCCCCATGGGTCCTCCACCCCGGGGAGCGCGAGGCGGATGGCTTGGTTCGATAGGTAGCGGAATCCCGAACCCCGCGTCGAGAAGAGGAACGTCATCACCGTCGGGGACTCCCGTCGGCTCTCCAGCAGAGGGAGAACGAACCTTCGGGGCGGGGGCAGGATCGGAGGCGAGAGACCCAGCGGCTGCACGCTCGACTCGACCGTGCCACGCGTATAATGACTCAGTCACGCGAATCCAAGTCACTTCAACCGACGACCCCGCCGAACGGTCCGAGAATCTCGCTGGGGGCAGATCAGTTCGCCCGACGCCGGGCACGCTCAAGGAAGTGGATCGCCTCCCGTGCCGTCCGGTGCGCCATCGCCATGATCGTAATCATGGGATTCACGCCCGGCGCGCTCGGGAAGACCGAGGCATCGGCCACGTAAACCCCCTCGGTCCCGTCGAGCGCCCCGTTCGGGCGGACGGCGGCCCGCCGCGGGTCGGACCCCATCGGGCACGATCCCATCAGGTGGGCGCTGAAGAGCATCGTGCGGTTCGGGGAGACGCCGGTACGGCGGATCTCCTCAACGAGCGTCTGGACCTCGGGGGGCGTAAACCGCTCACCGGTGGCCGTCGAACCCGTCCCCCCACTGGAGAGGGGAACGATCCGCTTCGCCCCGGCAGCCGCGACGATGCGAGCCGCCTCTCCGAGCCCGGTCGCGAGCGTCGCGCGGTCCGTCGCCGCTAGGTCGTACCGCACCACCGGGTCACCGCGTCCGTCCAGGCCGACCGTCCCTTCGCCGCGCTCCCGCACCAGCACGATCGTCGCGGTCGACCGCCGGTAGTCCTGCTGCATCCAGCGTTTGTGGGTCCGGCCGTCGGGCCACGGAAGGCTCAACGCGACCAACCCGGGATGGGCCGGCGCCGCCTCGATCCAGAACCCGTGTCCCGATCCCTCCAGGTCGAGAAATCGGGTGACCGCGATGGTCTGAGGTGCTCCCTTCCACGGGTCCGTCGCTGAGGGAAAGATCCCCGCGAGCGCCACGGTCGGATGGAGCCGGAGCCCCCGGCCCACCCGGGAGTTCCCGAGATGGGAGGACTTCAACAAGGCCGGTGTCGCGATCGCGCCGGAGGCCACGACCACACAACGGGCGCGGACGCGTACGGGGAACTCACGGCCGTCTTCGGCGCGGTATCGGCCCAGGATTCCCCGCGCCTGGCCCCCGCCGTGCTCGATCTGCTCGACCGAGGTGCGGAAGAGGAGACGCGCTCCGGCGGCCTGCGCGCGCGGCAGGTAGTTCAGAATCGTGGACCGTTTCGCGGAGTAGCGACAGCCATACCCGCAAAAGTCGCAACGTCCCTGGCAGCCCACGGCGTTCCGTTCGATTCGGTGGAAGTCCGATCCTTCCCGGTACCCGAGGGCCGTGCAGCCCCGGTAGAGCACCTCGTTGTTGGCATTCAGGGGACTCTCTCCGGGATTGACCTCCAAGTCACGCCAAACTCGCTCGACGTCGGCGGCGAACTCCGGGTCCAGGAGTCCGGGGATCCCGTAGGTGTCCTGCCATTCTCGAAGGACCGGGGTCGGGGGTCGGAGGCAGGTCGACCAGTTGACGAAGGTGCCACCTCCGCCGCCGCGCCCGGCCAACAAGAGGAACGCGACGTCCCGTGTGGAGAACGTGCCCGCCCCCGCGTAGACCCGCGAGGTCATGTCGAACTCGCTCGGCCGCAGCGTCGCCGCCGTCTCGTAGGGCCCGGCCTCAACGACCAGGACCGAGGCGCCCGATTCGGCGAGGTCGGCCGCCGCCACGCTTCCCCCGGCTCCGGAACCGATGACCACGCAGTCGACCTCGAGGTCGACGGGCCCCGTGGGTTGGAGGGGCACCAGGGCGAGGTGGACTGGGGGAGGAGGAGCAGGGTCGCTCGGCGGCCCGGGGTACCCGATCGACCGCCAGTTCGGGTTGGGAGAGTCCCGGGGGCCCGGGGCCGCGTAATAGAGCGACGTGGTCAGCCGCTTCACGGCCTGGAAACCCGTGCGCTTCAGCCCAAGGCGACTGTCGCGCCATCCCCGGAGGTACGCCTCCCGTCGGGCGGGGCTCGCCGAGGAAAATCGAAAGAGGGTCCCCCCCAGCAGCAGGTTCAAGCCCCGGGAGTCGAACGCGTGCAGCAACTGGCGGAAGGAAGCGCGCTGCGCCTCCGTGTACGCCCGGACGAACAACTCCTCGATCTGCCGTGGGATCTCAAGATCCCCAGCGCTCCGTCGGTAGAATTCGGGGTCGTCGGACCCGGAATCCTCGACGGACGGAACCAGCGTATCGCACACCTCGGCCAGGGTGGCCCGTTCGGCTTCGGTAAGGCCCGGAGAAGGGGTCTTCGTAGGGGTGGCTCGAACACGCCCGCGCCGGAGATAAGGGTTCTTCCGGTTCCCCGCCGGCCGACGTCCCGGGTCGGGCTCGGTCGGGTGGATGCCGTGGCGCTGGACCGGGGCCGTGACGGGCGACGCCCTTTGTCGTGGGCCGCGAGGGCCGGTCGCTCGAAAGGCGGATATCGTCCGGGTGGGTCGCACCGCCCGATGCGAGGACCGTCTCCCGGGCCGATTTCCCGCGTCCAGGTCGCACATGAAGGGGGAGCCCGCCCCGACTGACCCGGCGCCCCCGGCCGCGGAGGCCGAGCGAGCCACGGTGCCCAGCCTCCTGGGGAGATTTTCCGCGAACCGGAAGGCCTTCGACGACCCCCGATTGGAGGGGAGGAGGGTGTTTGCCGAGACCTTCGGGACGTTCTTCCTCGTCGTCGTTGCCGCGGGAGCGCCGGTCGTCTCCGCGGTCAGCCACGGGGCCGTAGGACGGGTCGGGGCCGTCGTGGCGCCCGGCCTCATGGTGATGGCCATCATCCTCTTCATGGGGGCGGTCTCGGGGGCTCACCTCAACCCGGCCGTGACGATCGCCTTCGCCGCTCGGGGGGATTTTCCCTGGCGGCGGGTGCCCGCGTACATCGTCGCGCAGCTCCTCGGCGCAGCCCTCGCGTGCGCGTTCCTGCTCCTGATCTTCGGGCGCGTCGGGATGCTCGGAGCGACCGAGCCGGGCCCGGGGATCTCGGACCTTCAGGCACTGGTCCTCGAGCTTGTGCTCACGCTCGGCTTGGTCAGCACGATCCTGGGGACAGCATCCAAAGCGCAGAACGTGGGTCCCATTGCGGCCCTCGCAGTGGGCGGATACATCGCGCTCGCCGGCCTGTGGGCGAGCCCGATCACCGGCGCGTCGATGAACCCGGCCCGGTCGTTCGGACCCGCCCTCGTGCTCCTGAACTTCGCCCATTTCTGGGTCTACCTCGTCGGCCCCATCGCTGGCGGGCTGCTCGCGGTGGCCGTGGCCTACGTGCTCCGCGGTCCGGGAGGAGACCTGCCCGCCGTCCAGGCGGCTCAGGGTCGGCTCGAGGAATTCCTTCCCCCGCGCCTCAAGTCCGGGCCGCCCGAAGACCTCGAGGACATCGAGCACACGCCTTCCGGCCCGTAACGGCCTCTTGGTGCGAGATCGGATGTCTCCCTTAGAGGGCCGGACTGCTCGTCGGTCGGATTTGTCGGGGCGCGCGAGGCCGGGTCGTTCTTCCTATAAACCGCGGACGTCGTGCGCGCCGGGGGACTCCCAGTGGACCGCGCCCTGTATTCGGTCCGTCCGTTCATCGAGGCGGACTACGCCGCCGAAGCTCGGCTCGATGAGTTGAACGATCCAGGGTTCGGCCGAACCGCCGAACAGATTCGGCACTGGCAAGAGGCGGAAGCGGGAACGCCGGGTCGTTTCCGCTCGAAGCTCGCGGTGGAGGACCGGCGCTCGGGCGGAGTGGTGGCGTATGGTGATCTCGCCCACACCTCGTTCAACTACCACCCGCACAAGTACTCGATCAGCGCGACGGTCGACCCGGCCTTTCAGGGCCACGGGATCGGCACGGAGCTCTACTCCCTTCTCGAGAGGGACGCGCGGGGGCGGGGGGCGATTTGCCTCTGGGCCACGGTTCGGGCCGATGACGGCCCCGGGGTCCAGTTCTTTGAACGGAACGGGTTCCGGACTCTCCGGACGACGTGGCGGTCGCGCCTCGACCTCGTCACGGCCGACCGATCAGCTCTCCCCGACCGCTCGACGGCGTTGGCCCGTCAGGGCCTACGGTTCACTACCCTCGCGGCGGAGGGGGGCGAGCGCGCCGAGGTTCGACGCCGGCTCTACGAGTTGAGCCGGGCTGCCTCCAAGGATGTGCCGCGGGTGGGAGACTACACCCCCGTCTCGTTCGAGCAGTTCGTCCAGATTGATATCGAAAATCCCAGCACCCTTCCGGAAGCGTTCTTCCTGGCCGCCCACGATTCGACGTATGTCGGGATGACGACCCTCGAACGCGAGCCCGCACGGCGGGATACCTTTCACGTGGGATTCACTGCCACCCACCCCGATTTTCGGGGACGAGGGATCGCTTCGGAACTCAAGCGGAGAGCGGTCGAATACGCCCGCGACCGGGGCATTCGGTTCCTCGTGACGCTCAACGACTCGCTCAACCGACCGATCTGGGCGATCAACGAGAAGCTCGGCTTCCGGACGGTGACCACCTGGCTCGACGGCGAGAAAGCGTTGGACCCGCGGAGCACCCCATTATAGACGGGCCCGGGATCGGCGAGCATGGCGACCTCCGGCGCGGATTCGCTCCAGTTCTACTGCGTCCGATTGCTCGTGAAGGACTTTGCACGATCTTGGCGATTCTACCGTGATCTCCTCGGACTCATCCCACGGAAAGGCCACGGGGCGCCCCCGTACGGTGAGTTCGTTCAGAAGAACCGGACCGTGCTCTCGCTCTTCGACCGGAACCTGATGGCGAAGGCGGTCGGACTCCCGGCGGGTCGCTCCCCCGCCGCCACCCTCGGTCGCGCTGCACTCATCTTCGAGGTGACGGACGTCGATGCCACGGCGCGGCGACTTCGCCGGCGGGGCATCCGACCTCTGGTCGAGCCGACGGACCACCCCGATTGGGGCCTCCGGACCCTCCACCTCAGCGACCCGGAAGGCCACCTCATCGAGATCTATTCCGAACTCCGCCCCGGGTGAGAACCCCCCCGGGGGCACGGGCTTCGGCTGAGTTTCAAGCGGCGAGGGCGGCTCACGTGGCGAATGATTCGGGAGATTCCTTGGGGTGGGCGGCAAAGTACTGGCGCGTCGGTTCCAACCGGCGGTCCAACGCTTCCACGATCGCCGACTTGAGGTCCTGGGGGTGCAGGCTGCCCGCCTTCCACGCGTCGAGGAAGGCGCTCGCCGTCTCGAACGCGAGCGGTCCTCCGAACTTCGCGGGACGGGCGACGTCCAGCCGCCCTTCCCACGGGAAGACGATGTAGCGAACGATCTCGACGACGGGGTTTCCCTCGACTTCCTTGGCCGGGCAGAAGGCGGCGCTGATCCGCTCGGCGATAGTCGCCCGCGGCGCGGGAATCGGGATCCCCGAGGTCGGGTCGGACTTCGACATCTTCCGCTCGACGCCGCCCTCGGTCGGGTCCATCCGACCGGATCCCTTCAGGGAGGAAAGGAGCGGAGTGTGGATTGCGACCGGGACCGGCCAGTGGTACTGGTGGGCGATCTCGCGGGCGAGGACGTGGGCACGCCGCTGGTCCATCCCGCCGTAGGCGACGTCGACGGGCAGCTCGAAGATGTCGGCCGCCTGCATAGAGGGGTAGAACAGCTTCGACGTGTCGAGCGAGGACTCCTCCTCCGAACGGCCCATGATCGACATCGCCCGCTTCGTTCGCGCGAGGCTGGTGGCGCGGGCGACGCGGACGACCCGGGCCCAGTAGTCGGCCGAGGCGGTCAGCTCGGACGCCCACCGGTACCGCACTCGGGAGGGGTCGGCGCCGAGCGCCGTGAAGGCGGACTGCATGTACCGGCCGCTCGCGCGGATCCGCTCGAGGTCGCCGCCGAGCTTGTCGTTGATCCACGCGTGCCAGTCGGCGAGGAACACCGTGACGTCGAACCCCGCGTCCGCGAGGTCGATGATCTTCCGGGCGGTGATGAGGTGGGCGACGGTGAGCGCGCCCGACGGTTCGAAGCCGATGTACGCCCGCGGCCGCTCGGTCCGCTCCAGGAGGGTCCGCACTTCCTCCGCCGTCAGGACCTCGACCGTGTTCCGCACGACGAGGTCCACGCGATGCTCGAGGTCCACGGGGCGGGAGGAGGCGGCTCGGTATTTATGGGGTGGCCGGGAGCGGCTCCGGACTCTCCGGGCCCTCGGGGGATTCTATTAAGGCCCCCGAGGGGCTAGTTAAGTTCCCTGGGGCCATGGACGGTGCGACAGAGAACGCGACCACGGTGAGCCCTACGGCTCGTTCCCCCTCGGGAGACGAGCTCGGTCGTGCCCTCGGGCTTTCGCCCGAGTCGGGGGCGGCGCTCGTCGGGGCAGGATACTCCGACCCGGATCAGGTACGGCGGCTCTCGGACGAGGACCTGACGAAGGTCGGCGTCTCCGCCGAGGAGGTTTCCCGTCTCCGCGGGGCCCAGGTCAATCCGGACCGGATCCTCGAACGTTGGGTGGGGACGGTCCGCAAGAGCGAGCGGGGTCGCCGAAAGCGTCCTCCGCCGCCCGTCAAGGAATCGACTGACGTCCTCCGGAAATGGGTCGACGGGGATGACCGGGCGATGGAGGATTGGATCCGGTCGTCCGAGCCGGTGATCTCGTCGCCCCCTACCGGCCCCACCGTGCCGTCGGTCCCCGCGTCGGGCGAGGGTCCCTCGTTGTCCGGTCGTTCGTCCGAGCCCGGGGCGATCACGGCCTCCGAGCGCGAGGAAACGGTCGTCCGGTGGCTCACGGGCCTCCTCGACCGCGTGAAGACCGACCAGTTCGACCCTTCCTCCCTCATCCAGGAGGGACAGGACCTCCATCGTCAGCTCTTCGACGAGCGGGCCCGGCGCAAGCAGCTCGAGGACGAGACCGAGCACGTGAAGCGCGGTTCGATCGCCGTCATCAAGTACGTCCGCTCGCGCGAGGCCAAGGAGCGGGAGATCGCGATCCGTGGCAAGGAGGACGAGATCGCGGAACTGAAGCTCCGCCTCCTCGCGCTCGAGGGGGTCGACGGTCAGCCGCCGTCCGAGTTCGCCCCCGTCGAGCGGGTGGGCGCCAGCTCCCGGACCGCCGCGGACGCGGCCGAAAAGGTGGGACGCGAGGTCGACTCCCGGCTGCGGGAGGAGTTCGCCCAGCGAGAACACGAGTACATCGAGCGGGAGACCGAGCTTCGCCGCCGCATTGTCCAGCTCGAAGGGGAGGTACGCAACCTGCGCGGCGAGACCGACCGGATCCGAGAACGGGAGGAGCTGCTCACGAACGAGCGGGGACCCCTCTCGGACGAGGTCACGCAACGGCTCGCCGAGGTCGACTCGCGCGAGCGGGACCTGGTGGCGCGGGAGAACGCGCTGCGGACCCGCTTCGAGGAGATCCGGATCCAGGCCGAGGAGATCGAACGGCGTCGTTCGCCGCTCGAGTTCAAGGAGCGGGAGCTCGAAGCCTACGAACAACAGATCCAGACCCGGCGTCAATCGCTCGACCTCGAAGCGCGCCGCCTGGAGGAGATCCGCCGCGAGGTCGGGGCCGGTGGCACCGCCACCGCGTCGGACGAAGCCCGTCGTGTCGAAGACCTTCGTCACCAGATCGAGCAGAAGGAGGTCGACCTGCGGGCCCGCGAAGGCGCGCTCCGGGAGCGGCTCGCCGAGCTCGAGAAGATGAGCGGGAAGGTCGCCGAAACCGAGGCCGATCGGATGCACGAGGAGGCCGTCGCGGACGTGGCGACCGCGAAGGTGAAGAGCGGCGTGCGCCGGCTGGACGACCTCCTCTTCGGCGGGTTCCCGACCGGCGCGCAGGTCCTGGTCAACGGCCCCGCCCACACGGGGAAGGACGTGCTCACCCGGCTCTTCTCCACGGAAGGGTTGCGGCTCGGGATCCCCTCGATCTGGGTGGTGACCGATAAGACGTGGAACCAGGTTCGCGAGGACCTCCTCACGCTCTACCCCAAGTACGCCGACGCCGAGAAGGCCGGAATGATCCGGTTCGTCGACCTGTACTCCCGCTCGGTCGGGTCGAACCAGTCCGCCCCCGGCGTGCGGCTCCTCTCCTCCACGGACAAGGCGGTGCTCGAGCAGCTCGGCTCCGCCGTCAACGGCTTCACCGAGGAGCTCAAGTCCCGCTTCCCGAGCTACCGGCTCATCTTCGAGTCGGTCTCGACCGTGACCGCCTACCTCGACGCCTCGTCCACCTTCCGGTTCCTCCAACCGTTCATCGGCCGCCGCCGGATCGACGGGGCGGCCGCCTTCTACACGCTCGAGACCGGGATGCACTCGGAAGCCGACCTCGAGACGCTCGAGCACATGGTCGATGGCTCGGTCAACCTGAAGATCGAGCAACTGAAGACGTTCCTCTCCGTCCGCGGGATCGCCGAGGCCCAATCGCGGGCCTGGATCGGCTACACGTTCACCAAGCGCTCGCTCAACCTGGGGTCGTTCAGCCTCGACCACATCCGCTAGGCGACCGCGGTTTCGAGGCGAAGCGGGTCATCGCGCCCCTCCGCCAAACCCTAAGTACGAGCTCCTGCGTCGTACCTCCGCTAGGCTAGACCGGGGGGTTGGGCGTCCCCTTACACACCGAAACCGTCCTTAGCGGGGGTGACAGGTAGGAGCGAC
>Ga0209415_10000440_pt1 | contig 76793 bp, 52 predicted proteins | sample PeaSoiSIISIP2007_FD_187696 | JGI IMG/M metagenome (GOLD analysis project Ga0209415, IMG submission 187696) | Peat soil microbial communities from Weissenstadt, Germany - SII-SIP-2007 (SPAdes) (version 2) | ecosystem: Environmental > Terrestrial > Soil > Wetlands > Peat | place: Germany...
CAGTGGCACCCTCCCCCACCCCCTAGCCCCCTCCCTCAAGGGGAGGGGGGATGATATCAGGGAATATGGGGCTTACTCTCAATCTTAGTCTGTTTTTTTACCGGTTGCGGTCGCCGAAGAGGCGCAGCATCATGAGGAACATGTTGATGAAGTCGAGATAAAGCGTCAGGGCGCCCAAGATGGCGCCTTTCGTGCCTCTGTTGCCCTGCTGCATGATCTTTTGGGTGTCGTAGGCGGTCAGGCCGGTGAAGACGAGCACGCCGCAGACGCTCAGCACCCAGTAGATCATGGCGCTGTGCAGGAACATGTTGACCAGCGACGCGATGACGATGCCCACCAGGCCCATGAACAGGAAGCTACCCCACGAGCTGAGATCGCTCTTGGTCAGATAACCGTAGAGACTCATGGCGCCGAACATGCAGGCGGTGACGAGGAAGGTCGACGCAATCGAGGTCGAGGTGTAGACCACGAAAATGGTCGACATGGTGAGACCGTTCAGGGCGGCATAGACCAGGAAAAGCAGGCTGGCGGTGGAGGCGCTGATCCTGTTGATGGCCGCGGTAACGCCGATGACCAGGCCGAGTTCGGCGAAGATCAGAACGTAGAAAAGCATGCGGTTACTGAGAATCGCCTGCAGCAACATGGGTGAAGAGGCGGTAAACAACGACACGAACGCTGTAAGGGCAAGCCCTACCCCCATCCAGCCATAGACCCCACGCATCACTCCTGTCTGTGAAACGGTAACAGTACGGTAATTGCTGTACGACCTTTCCATATAATCTCCTCCAACAGTTCTTGATTGGTTTTTAGTTGCCGGCATTGCCTGCCGGGAATCGCTGCTATAATTTACACCGGCTTACGCCTTTTGTCACTAGTTTACCGCTGTGGTTCTGGTAACTTACTCTTTCAGCCCAAGGGAGTCCGGTATGTTCAAAAAACTCACCGTCTTCGTCTGCCTCGTGTCTCTTGCTCCGGCTGCGGCAGGGGCACAGGATGTTACCCTGCTTGCCGCCGGCAACGCGGTTGCGGTGGAGGCGGGCACAACCGGCAGCAAACCGGCCCGCGAGGTGGACCTCTCCCCTCCCCTTCGGCTGCATCAGGACGCTACGGTGGTTGCGGCCAACGACAGCCAGCCGAACCAAATGGCCGGCGAGGAGGCACGCCCCAGGAGGACGCACGAGGGGTTGACCTTCAAGGAGTTCTGTGAGATCCACTTCGGCGGGCATCGGTGGGTTTATTGGGCGGTGGCCGCGGCGGCGCTGGTCGGTTTGCATGTGGCGGTGGCGAAGTAAGCCGGCAGCTTTCCCCCTCTCTTGCGGGAGAGGGGGCGTTCAGGGCAAGCTGGTACCAATCAGTATTCGTCAGTTTTTTGCGCGCTCATACTGTGGCGGCCAGGTGACGTCGACGCCCAGGGTCTTGGCGGCGTGCAGCGGCCAGTACGGGTCTCGCAGCATCGCCCTCGCCAGGAGCACGGCGTCGGCCAGACCGGTCGCCACGATCTGCTCGGCTTGCGCGGGCTCGGTGATGAAACCGACGGCTCCGGTGGCGATGCCGACTTCCTGCCGGATCGCGGTGGCAAAGGGGGCCTGGAAGCCGGGACCGAAAGGGGGCGCCGCTTCGGGAACCAAGCCGCCGCTCGAACAGTCGATCAAATCCACTCCCATCGCCTTCAACCCTTTCGCCAACTCCAAGGTTTGACTCAATTCCCACCCGCCGTCCATCCAATCAGACGCCGAAACCCTCACGAAAACAGGCAGATGCTCGGGCCAGATGTCGCGCACCACTTTTGCCACCCGCAGCGGGAAACGGAGCCGGTTTTCCAGGCTGCCGCCGAATTCGTCGCCGCGCTGGTTGGAAAGCGGCGAGAGCAACTCGTGCAGCAGGTAGCCGTGTGCCATGTGGATCTCGACCACCTGGAATCCCGCCTCGATGCTGCGGCGGGCGGCGGCCGCGAACTGGCCCAGGATGATCTCCAGATCCTGCATGGTCGCTTCCCTCGGCACGGGGTGGCCGGCGCCAAAGGGGAGCGGACTCGCGCCGATGGTCTGCCAGCCGCGGTGCTTGGCGTCCAGCGGGCGCCCCCCGTTCCAGGGGAGATCGGTGGACGCCTTGCGTCCCGCATGGGCGAGCTGGATGCCCGGGACCGCACCCTGCTCGCGGATGAAGCGGGCGATCGGCGCGAATGCGTTTGCCTGCTCGGTGTTCCAGATGCCGCTGTCGTCGGGGCTGATCCGTCCTTCGGGACTGACGGCGGTCGCCTCCACCATCACCAGGCCGGCGCCGCCGACCGCGCGGCTCCCCAGGTGCACCATGTGCCAATCGGTCGGCACTCCTTCCCGGCTCGAATACTGGCACATGGGGGAGACGAAAATACGGTTTCGAAAGGTGAGTTCTCGTAAGGTGAGTGGGGTGAACAATCTGCTCATGGTGACCTCCCTCGGTCGTACGCGCTGGGCGGGTGTCAGGGACTGTGCTGGCAGTTGGGACAAAAGAAAGTCGAGCGGTTGCCGAAGCGGCCGCGCTCGATCGGCGTGCCGCAGCTGCGGCAGGGCTCCCCTTCCCGGTCGTAGACGAGGAGTGTTTGCGGGAAATAGGCAAGTTTACCGCCCTCGTGCACGAAGTCCATGGAGCGGCCGGTGGCGATCGAGACGGCAAGGGTTTCCTTGATGCAGGCTGCCAGCCGCGCGCAGTCCGCCGCCGAGAGGTGGCCGGCGATGGTGGCCGGGTGCAATTGGCAGCGGAACAGGGATTCGGCGGCGTAGATGTTGCCGACGCCGGCAACGACGGCGGCGTTCATGATGAACGGCTGGATGGCGACCTTTCTGCCGCGCGTCTTGCTGAACAGGTCCTCGGCGTTGAACGCCTCGGTGAGCGGTTCGGGCCCGATTCCGGAGAGGAGTTTATGTGCGAAAGGATCGGCTGCAGTCCAATGGATGGAACCGAAACGCCGCACGTCGTTCAGCCGCAGCACATACCCGGAGTCGAAACGGATGTCGAAATGGTCGTGGGGGCCGGCGCTCCGTGCACCTTCCACGACGCGCAGGTGCCCCGTCATGCCGAGATGCAGCAGTAGCGAGCCCGCCTGACAGCGCAGGATGAGATATTTGCCCCGCCGCTCGACCGCTGCCACGGTCTGCCCGGCCAACAGGCGCGGCAGTTCGGCCGGCACCATGGTGCGGAGCTTGGCGCTGTGGATATGGACGGCGGCGATCTTGCTGCCGATCAGGTGACCGGATATGCCGAGGCGGGTCACTTCGACTTCTGGTAATTCTGGCATCGGTTGTTCCTCGGCGGGCAGGCTACTTAAGCGGTGCCGGCGCGCAGACGTTGCCGGCGCTGTTGGCTTCCGCCCCGCAGGTAAAGCAGTACACGGTCGGTTTGTCGGTGATGTGGGCGATTTCCTCGGCGAGACCTTTGCTTTTCAACATGCAGATATGCCCGGTGTGCTTGGCCCCGCAACTGCAGGTGGCGTTAGATTCCATGAGTTAACCCCCTTATGCTCTTCTGGGTGCAAGATACCACCGGGTGGGGAATCAATTCAACCTTCTTGTCATCCTGAACTCGTAGGGTGGGCACGCCGTGCCCACGCGGTCATCTTGTTCAAAGCTGCTTGCGCAAATGATGTTGTTTTAAAGTTCTTAACCATCGCAATCACCGATAACCCGGATCGTGTATCTTGTTACGGTAATTGAATCGTCACACTCTATTAACTAGCTAATTTTCTGGCATGAAGAAATTGAATTCACTAAAAGAAATGTATATCATTTTAAATAACTATGTTCTATGATACGCCCGTCAATGACGACATTGGAGTGCGACTATCATCCTGTGCCCCACGTGGGGCCGGTGACGCACCGTTGCAATGCAATGCGAGCTTTGAGAGGGCGGGTATGAAACGAAGCTATGAAATGGTCGAAAAGGCTCTGGTAAACGAGCTGTTGGGGGGGGTTCCCGCCGCGGGAAGTCATCTGCAGAGCGAGCGTGACCTGGCGGCGCGCTTTAGCGTCAGCAGGGCCACGGTGCGGGAAGCCTTACTGAGGCTGCAAAACTCCGGATGGATTTCCGTTCAGGAACGACATTCCACCCAGGTCAACGACTTCTGGAAGACCGGCGACCTGGAACTTCTGGCCTCCATCACCCGGAACAGCGACCCTTTTCCCCTGCAACTCGCCATTCACCTTTTGGAACTGCGGCTGCAAATCGCGCCGGACTACGCGCGCAGAGCGGTCGAAAACGCACCGAAGCAGCTGATCGGGCACCTCGCCAGCAGCGTCAAGCTGCGCAACAACCCAAGCACCATCGCCAACTTCGACTGGGGACTGCATCTGTCGATGGCGGTCCTGTCGGGAAACAAGATCTATCCCTTCATCCTGAACAGCCTTGCCGATCTCTACGCCAAGTTGCGCGGGGAGTTTTTCGCCAATGAAGAGAATCGGACCCAGGCGAAGAGATACTACGCGGAGCTCGCGGTCGCTGCCGTCAAGGGAGATGCCGACGAGGCGGAGGCGCTGACCCGGGCGGCCATGAGGGCACGGCTGGAAAACTGCCAAGCTCAGGGCGCGATGATGGCTGAGGCGTTCGAGGGCGAGACCGCTGGGGAAAAAGCTCTCGACGATAGCGTAGTCGAGGTATTAGACGCTATTGCGGCAGGCTGACCCGAAGGTTCCGATCTAGCAAACGTCGGCGGACCGGGGAATGGTGAAGTAGATCGTTGCCCCCTGGTCCAGCCGGGCGTCCACCCACACCTTGCCGCCGTGCCGGTGAATGATCCGCTGTACGGCGGCAAGTCCTATCCCCCTCCCCTCGAATTCCGTCTCCGAATGCATGCGCTGGAAGGGCGCGAACAGCTTTTCCGCATACTGCATGTCGAAGCCGACCCCGTCGTCCCGCAGATAGTAGACGGTCTCTCCCGCCTCTACCGTGCAGCCGAACTCGACGTTGGCTTCGACTTTTTTCGCGGTGAATTTCCAGGCGTTGTCGAAAATGTGCTCCAGCGCCACCGCCAGCAGGGTCTGATCGCCGCGAACCGAGAGATGCTCGGCGACGTTCAGGCGTACCTTGCGTTCGGGAAAAAGCCCCTGCAAGCTCGCGGCACAGCCCCGGGCCAGCGCGCTCAGGTCCACCTCGGCCATCTTCATCTCCTGCCGGCCGATGCGGGAGAGCTTCAGCAGCGCGTCCAGCATCCCATCCATCTTCCGCCCGGCCCGAACGATGCAATCGAGGTACGTTTGAGCCGTGGGGTCCAGGTTCTCGCCCAGTTGCTGGGCAAGGGCTTCGGAAAAGCCGATCACGTGCCTAAGCGGCGCCTTCAGGTCGTGGGAGACGGCAAAAGCAAACAATTCCAGTTCGTTACAGACCTGGGCAAGCGCCAGGTCGCGCCGGGTCAATTCCTCTCGCAGCGCTTTCAGCTCGTGTTCAGCTGCGAGCGCCTCCCCTCCCCTCACCGATTCCTTCCTGGCCGCAGCGGACGTCAGGCTCTCTGCCAGGCTCTGTTCCAAGCCGGCCGCGTCGTTTTTGTCCCCGTTGTGCGGGACGTCCGCCGGCGGTTCCGGTGCGGCCTGAGGCTCGGCCGCACCCTCGGCGCTTCCGTTCAGGGGGAAGATATCCATGGTCGATTCCTAGAAGATGTATTTCTCAGCTTCGATGGCTGCAGCCGCCAAGGTGCGTTTGGCGGTCAAAAGGCCGGAAGCGTCGTACTTGGTGAAACGGCGCACGGCCGCCAAAAGCAGGGTCAGCTGGTCCCCCTCTTCCATGTAAAAGGCGGCCTTGCGGGCGGCAGTGGCAGTTTTTTCGGTGGTGGCGAAGGTGAAGACCCTGACTGCCGCGGTAACCGCGCTTTTCCTGGCATCGCTTAGCTTCGGCAGCATCTTTTCGGCGCGCAAAACGGCGCTTTCGATGGCGAATACGTTGATGGCGACGTCGGCTACCGCTAGCAGCAGTTCCTGCTCGTCCTTGATTTTCGCCATGAATTTCTGCGCGCCGGTCCCGGCGATCACCAAGAACGCCTGCTTGAGGTTCCCGAGCAGCGCCTTTTCGGCAGCAAACGGGACGCTGTCGTCCACCTCCTCGTACGAGGGAGTCATCAGGGCCTCGAACGCATTCAGCGCCTCGCGCTGCAGCGGGATCTCCCCTTTCATCGCCCGGGCCAAAAGCAGTCCCGGTATCAGCAGGCGGTTGATCTCGTTGGTCCCCTCGAAGATCCGGTTGATCCGCTCGTCGCGGTAGTAGCGCTCGGCCGGGTACTCCTGGATGAAGCCGTAGCCGCCGTGGATCTGCACCACCTCGTCCACCACGTCCGCCAGCACTTCCGAGCAGAAGACCTTGGCGATGGCGCACTCGATGGCGTACTCCTCGATGCCGCGCTGGTAGGCGGCGTAGTAGTCGGGCGTATCCTTGGGAATGGTGGCGAGGCGGTCGTCGATCAGCCCGGCCAGCCGGTAGATGAGCGACTCGGAGGCGAAGATCTCCGCGCTCAAATCGGCTATCTTTTCCTTGATGGCGCCGAAGCTTGCGATCGGCTGGCCGAACTGCTTGCGCAGGTTTGCGTACTTGATGCCGTCCTTAAGGGCGGCCTTGGCGGCGCCGGTCACCGCGGCACCGAGCTTGAAGCGCCCGACGTTCAGGACGTTGAAGGCGATCTTGTGTCCCTTGCCGATCTCGCCCAGCACGTTTTCCACCGGCACCTTGGCGTTTTCCAGGACGATCTGGGTGGTGGAGGAGCCCTTGATGCCAAGTTTCTTCTCTTCGGCGCCGACGGTGAGGCCCTCGGTGGTCCGCTCCACCAGGAAGGCGGTGAACTGCTCGCGGTCGACCTTGGCAAAGACGGTGTAGAGGCTGGCGATGGAGCCGTTGGTGGTGAACTGCTTGGTGCCGTTTAGAAGGTAGTGGCGGCCGTCGGCGGAAAGGGTGGCCGTGGTCCTGGCGCCGAGCGCGTCGGAGCCGGAGTCGGGCTCGGTGAGGCAGTAGCCGGCGATCCATTCGCCGCTGATCAGTTTGTCGAGGTAGCGGTCCTTTTGCTCTTTCGTGCCGTAGTAGACGAGCGGCAGCGTGCCGATGCCGGTGTGGGCGGCGTAGACGACGGAAAAGGAACCGGCGGGGGCGATCTTCTCGGCGGCGAGCATGCTGGTCGCCTTGTCCAGTTCCAGCCCGCCGTATTCCTCGGGGGCGTCCATCATCAAAAGCCCCAGTTCGCCGCAGCGCTGCATAAGCGTGACCGCGTGCTCGAACTGCTGGTGCTCCAGTTCCTCGCGCACGGGAAGGATTTCGTTCTCCAGGAACTGCTCGACGGTATGGCCGATCTGGCGCTGCTCGTCGGTGAAATCCTCGGGGGTGAAGACGTCGTCCTTGCCGGTTTCGGTGATCAGGAATGCTGCGCCTTTGAAGACTTTGCTCATAGGGACCTCGCGGGAGTTGCGGGAGCGCCGGGAGTTATGGGAATCATGGGGATTCCTGTCACAGTTTTTCGAAGATGCCGGCGGCTCCCATGCCGCCACCGATGCACATGGAAACCATGCCGTAACGGACGCCGCGACGCTGCATCTCGTGCAGAAGGGTCGCGGTCAGCTTGGCGCCGGTGCAGCCCAGGGGATGCCCCAGGGCTATGGCGCCGCCGTTTACGTTGATCAGGCCCGGGTCGAGCCCCAGCTCGCGGATGCAGGCAAGCGACTGCACGGCAAAGGCCTCGTTTAACTCGATCAGCCCGAGGTCTTCTTGCGTAAGGCCCGCCCTTTTAAGCGCGGCAGGTATCGCCTCGACCGGACCGATCCCCATGATCTCGGGGGGGACGCCCTTGACGGCAAAGCCGACGAACCGGGCCAGCGGGGTAAGCCCGCTCCGCTTCAGAAACTCCTCGGATACCACCAGGGTGGCGGCCGCTCCGTCGGTCATCTGCGAGGCGTTGCCGGCGGTGACGCTGCCGTTGGCACGGAAGGCGGGCTTCAAACGGGCAAGCCCCTCGACGGTGGTATCGGCGCGCACGCCGTCGTCGGCGGTAACGAGTTCCTTCACGCACCGCATCTTGCCGCCGGTAAGCTGGCAGTGCTCGGCCTCCACCGGGACGATCTCGGCGTCGAAGCGTCCCGCGGCGATGGCTTCGGCTCCCTTCAGGTGGCTGGCGGCGGCGAAGGCGTCCTGCTCCTCGCGCGGAATACGGTACTTATCGGCCAATAATTCCGCCGTGATCCCCATGGAGGCGTAGGACTCGGGCCAGGTGGCGACAAGCCCCGGGTTGGCGCTGAACTTGTTGCCGCCCATCGGGATGAGCGTCATGCTCTCGGCGCCGCCGGCCACGATGCAGTCGGCAAAGCCCGCCATGATCCGCTCGGCGGCGCTGGCTATGCTCTGCAGGCCCGAGGAGCAGAAACGGTTCACCGTCTGGGCCGGTACCTGGCAGGGGATACCCGCTTTCATGGCGGCGACCCTGGCCATGTTCATCCCCTGTTCGGCTTCCGGGAAGGCGCAGCCCATGACGACGTCGTCCAGTTCGCCGGGGTCGATGCCGGTGCGCTCGATGAGCCCCTTGATGGCTGCGGCGGCCAGGTCGTCGGGACGGACGTCCTTGAATTTTCCCTTGTTGGCCTTGGTGCCCGCGGTGCGGTAGGCGGCCAGGATGTAGGCGGTTCGCATATGGGTTGTCCTTTTTAGTTGCGTAACGCTCTTCCCTTCTTCAGCATGTGCTGGATCCGTTCGAGGGTCTTTTTCTGGCCGCAGAACTTGAGGAAGGTCTCGCGCTCCAGATCCAGCAGGTGCTGCTCGTCGATCACGGTCCCCGCGGGCACGTCGCCGCCGGTAATGACGTCGGCGATGCCGGAGGCCAGGTAGCGGTCGTAGGCGGAGATGAATCCGCCCTGTTCCAGGTTCCAAAGCTGCGCCTTCATGCTGGCGGCCACCCCGCGGCCGGGTGCTTTCAGGCCGGTGACGGTGCGAGCGGGACGGTAGTTGGCAGCCAAGGCGAGCGCTTTCAGCTTGGCGTCGTGGATGCGCCGGTCCAGGTCCATGGTGACCGCGTCGCCGCGCCGCATCAGCCCCAGGCCGAAAAGATCGGCGGCGGAGGTACTGACCTTGGCCATGGCGATGGTCTGGTAGTTCTTGAAGATGAAGGGGGTGGCGTCGCCGCCGTTTTCCTCGGCAAGCCTTACGGCACGGATCGCCATCTCCTTGGTACCGCCGCCGGCGGGCATGAGCCCAACACCTATCTCCACCAGCCCCATGTAGGTCTCGGCGTGGGCGACGATGGCGTCTGCGTGCAGGCAGGTTTCGCAGCCGCCCCCCATCACGAGACTGTGCGGCGCGGCTACTACCGGGATCTTCGAGTACTTGATGGCCATCATCGCCTTCTGGAATCCTTTGACCGAAAGGTTCAACTCGTCGTAGGCCCCTTCGGCTATGGTCATGGCGATCAGCATGAGGTTCGCGCCGGCCGAGAACATGGCGCCTTCGTTGGCGATCACGAGCCCTACCCCTTCCTGCTCGGCGCGCCTGATGGCCTTGTGCACCATGGCGAGCGTGTCGCCGCCGATGGTGTTCATCTTGGAGTGGAATTCGAGGCAGAAGACGCCGTCGCTCAGATCGATCACCGAGGCGGCGGCGTTTTTTTCCGCGACCCTGCCGGCGGATTTCAGGAGGGTGAGCGACATCTGGCCGGGCGGCAGCGCCTGCTCCCGGAAGCCTTCCTGAGCCGCGCTGTAGTAGAACTTCTTGCCGTCCTCGATCTTGTAGAAGCTCTCTATCTTCTTGAGCAGCTCCGGTACGGCCGCCCCGTCCTTCTCGGCACGCTCGACGAAGGCGGCGACACCCAGGGTGTCGAGCAGTTCGAAGGGACCGAGCTCCCAGTTGTAGCCCCACTTCATGGCGTTGTCGACGTTCAGGACGTCGTCGGCGATCTCGGGTATGAGCCTTACCGCGTAGATGAGCGTGTCGCGCAGCGTGAGCCAGGCGAACCGGGCGGCGTCGTCGGTCCCCTCCAGAAGCCCCCTGACGCGCGCGCCCGGATCGTCCACCTGCTTCACCGCCAGGACGGAGGCGAATTTCGGCGACGTACAGGGGCGATACTCGCCGCTGGCAAGGTCGTAGCAGAGTTTCACGCTGGCGCCTTCGGGGGTCTTGTCACGCCGGTAGAAGCCGGCGCCGGCCTTCTTGCCGGTGAGCCCGGCTCCCGCCATCCGCTTGATGCTCTCCGGCACTTGGAACAGCTCGCGCTGGTCGTCGTTCGTCAAAAGCCGGTGGCTGTTCTCCAGCACCCGCACGACCGTGTCGATGCCGACCAGATCCCACAGGGCGAAGGTCCCCGTCTTGGGGCGTGCCAGGGCCTGTCCGGTGACGGCATCGACCTCTTCGACGGAAAATCCCATGTCGACCATGTGCTTGTAGGTGACCGCGCCCGCGTAGGTGCCGATGCGGTTGGCGATGAAGTTCGGGGTGTCCTTCGCATAGACGATCCCCTTCCCTACCCGGGCGCTCATAAACTCGGCCATCCGGCCCAGCACCTGGGGATCGGTATCCTCGCAGGCGACCAGTTCCATAAGCCGCATGTATCTCGGCGGGTTGAAGAAGTGGGTAACGAGGAACCTCTTCCGCACCGCTTCCGGCAGCGACTTCGCCAGCGTGTTGACCGAAAGCCCGCTGGTGTTGGTGGAGAGTACGGCGTCGTCCTTGAGGTTGGGGACCACCTTCTCGCCGAACAGGCGCGTCTTCACCTCCAGGTTCTCGAGCACCGCCTCGATCACCCAGTCGCACTCCTTGAGGCGGGCCATGTCGTCTTCGAAATTGCCGATCTCGATGGCTTGAAGATATTCGGGGAGGTAGAGTGAAGCGGGCTTGCTCTTGGCGAGGTTTTCCAGGGCGTGAGAGGCGATCTTGTTGCGGTAAAGCCGGGAGGCGGAATCGACGCCGGCGGCACCTTCTCCCGCGCCCGGCTCGCCCGGCACCACGTCCAAAAGCAGGACGTCGAGGCCTGCGTTGGCGAGATGGCCGGCAATCGAGGCGCCCATGACGCCCGCGCCCAGGACCGCGACCTTTTCTATTCGTTTCATGGCTGCTCCCGTGGCTTAAGGTCGGACCGGTCTGACTTCTCTGACTGGTCGAAGACGGTGAACTTTAAAATCACTCCGGTACGGCATACATGCGCTCGATGGCGTCCTTATAGTTTTCTGCGATCACCTTGCGCCTGAACTTCAGCGTCGGGGTCAGTTCGCCCGCCAGGATGCTGAAATCGCGGGACAAAAGGACGAACTTCTTGACGGTCTCGTAAGGCGCCAGGCCGCCGTTGATCTCGGCGATGCGCTGGGCGTAAAGGTCCATCACCGGTTCGTGTACCACCAGGTCGCTCAGGTCATGGTAGTTGATTTCCTTCTCACGAGCAAACTCTAAAAGACGCTCGACGGTGGGGACCAAAAGCGCGGTGAGATAGGGCCGGCGGTCGCCGTACACGAAGGCCTGGGAGATGTACTTGTCGCGCTTCAAGAGGTTCTCGATCGGCTGCGGCGCGATGTTCTTGCCGCCGGCGGTGATGATGAGTTCCTTCTGGCGGTCCGTGACGTAGAGGTAGTCCCCTTCGAGGCGGCCGATGTCGCCGGTCTTGAACCACCCTTCGGCAAGAGCCTCCCTGGTCCCCGCCTCGTCCTTGTAGTAGCCGAGCATGACCTGCGGCCCCTTGATCAGGATCTCGCCGTCCTCGGCAACGGCAATCTTGGTTGCGTCCAACGCGGTCCCCACCGAACCGAAACGAACCTTGTCGAAGTTGTTGTTGCAGACTACGGGACCGGTCTCGGTCAGGCCGTACCCCTCGAAGATGGGGACGCCAATGATCCAGAAGAACTCGTTGATGTTCTGGTCGAGCGGCGCGCCGCCTGAGCAGCAGAACTTAAGGCCGTTGCCGAAACGTCTGCGGAGTTTAGAGAAGATGATGCGGTCCGCCAGCGCGTACTTAAGCGCGAGCCAAAACGGGACGCTCTTGTCGACATAGCGCGCATAGATGTAGCGCCGCCCGATGGCCAGGGCGTTCCTGAAGAACTTCCGCTTGTAGAGGGTCAGATGGTGGACGTGCTCGAAGATGCGCGAGTAGATCTTTTCGAAAAGCCTCGGCACGCAGACCATGACGGTCGGGTCGACTTCGACCATGTTCTCGGCGATCTTCTCGATGCTGTCGGCAAAAACGATCAGGGAGCCTAACATGACCGGCAGGTAGTAGCCGACGCTCCGCTCGAAGACGTGGCTGAGCGGCAGGAAGCTCAGGAATACCTCGTCGCCGGCGAGCACCCGCGTCTTCTTGATCGTGTACCAGACGTCGAGCAGCACGTTTTGGTGGGAGAGCATCACCCCCTTGGGGATGCCGGTGGTGCCCGAGGTGTAGATCAGTGTCAAGAGCGCGTCGGGGGTGACGGCGCCGATCAGCGACTCCAGCTCCCCGCGCTCCTCCTCGGAAATCGGTTCGTCGATCTCCGAGAGCTGGTAGAAGGTCGTCAGCGGCAGTGCGTCCTCGCCGAGGAACCGATCGAAAGAGACGGCCAGCTTCACCTGGGGGATCTGGTCCCTGATTTTCAAGAGTTTCCGGTACTGCGTCTTGCTGGAGATGAAGATCAGCTTGGCTTCGGAATGGTTTATGGTGTAGGCGATCTGTTCCGGGGTGTTGGTGGCGTAGACCGGCACGGTCACGGCGCCGGCACAGAGGATGCCCATGTCGGCGATGACCCAGCCGGCGCGGTTTTCCGACAGGATGGCGACCTTGTCGCCGGGGAGGATGTGCAGCTTGCGCAGGCCGCGCGCCACCATCAGGGCACGGTCGTAAAACTGGGTGTAGCTGAGCGTGACCCAGTTGCCGAGTTTGCGGAACCGAAGTGCGGGTTTGGCGTTGAGGCGCGCGGCGTTTTGCCGGAGCATGTCGGGGATGGATCGGTACGGTATCTGCTCCATATTCCCTCACACATTACACTGCAACAGTAAAAGTACGTCTTTATAATGAAGATATAGAGGCAAAAAAAAAGCCTGTCAAGTTCAATAACTCTTACTGTTCTGTCTCTGACTGGCGGTGAAGAATGGAACTATATTGGAAAAGGGTGTTTTGTAAAGAACGCGGGGGGAAGGCAGAAAGGGCAACTAGGGCGCGACTACGATGCTTATAGAGTAAAAGCGTTGCCGTGAAGGGAGTTAGCGGTGACGTTTAAAGCAGATCCTGAGCAAATCACGCGCTCTCATGCAGGCCGGCGGCGAAACGCGCGAAATCGGCGGCGGCCAGGGGGGCTGCGATCAGGTTTCCCTGCACCTCGTCGCAGCCGAAACGGCGGATCAACGTCAGTTGTTCGTCGGTTTCCACCCCCACCGCATTCACCCGCATCTTCAGGTTGTGGGACATGCAGACCACGGCGCTCACCACCGCCATGTCGTCCGGCTCGGACACGATGTGCTCGATGAAGCTCCTGTCGATTTTCAGTTTGCTGATCGGCAGCTGTTTGATGGATTGCAGCGAGGAGGCGCCGACGCCGAATTCGTCCACCACCAGGTTCACCCCCATGCCGTGCAGGGTGCGCAGGTTGCGCCGGGAGAGGTCCAGGTTGTCCATGATCGCAAGCTCCGGCACCTCAAGCTCCAGGGCCGACGGTTCGACGCCTGCGTCCTGGAGCGTGCGGGCGGCGAATTCGCAGAGGTTCGGCTGGTGGAACTGCCGGGTGGAGAGGTTCACGGTGACCGGGAACTTGAAGCCTTGCGACTGCCACAGTTTTGCCTGCGCGCAGGCCGTTTGCAGCACCCATTCCCCGATCGGCACGATCACCCCGCTCTCCTCCGCCACTGACAGGAACTGGTCCGGCAAGAGCATCCCATCCTCCGGGTGGCGCCAGCGCAAAAGCGCCTCGGCACCGACGATACGCCCGTCCGTCAGGCTGAGCTGCGGCTGGAAGAGAAGTTCCAGCTCCCCTTTGGCAACCGCATCGCGCAGGAGCCTTTCCAGCTTCTGCCGGTGCATCGTGCGGGTGTTGATCTCGCCGTTGTAGAACTGGTAGCTGTTGCCGCTGGTCTGCTTGGCGACGTACATGGCGCTGTCGGCCTTCTGTACCAGGTCGTCGGCGACGTCGCCGTCCACCGGGAACATGCTGATCCCCACCGAGGTGGTGGCGTTGATTTCCATGTCTTCGAGCCTGAACGGGTGCTGGAACACCCCCATGATCTTGTGCACCACGATCCCTACGTCGTTACTTTGCACCAGGTCCGGCATCAGCACGTTGAACTCGTCGCCGCCGATGCGCGCCACCGTGTCGGACTCGCGCACGCAGCGTTTCAGCCGGTGTGCCACCGCCTGCAGCAACTGGTCGCCGGCCTTGTGGCCCAGGGTGTCGTTGATCTGCTTGAAATGGTCCAGGTCGAGAAAGAGCACGGCTAAGTGGCGCCGGTTGCGGCGCGCCTGGGCGAGTTCCAGCCCGAGGAAGTCCATGAACAGCTTGCGGTTGGGCAGATCGGTGAGCGCGTCGTGCTGCGCCTGGTGCTTGATGGTGTCTTCCATCTTCTTGCGTTCGGTGATGTCCTTGAACAGGACGAGCAGGTACTGCAGGCCGTTCATCTCCAGCATTTCCGCGGAGACGAGGCCGATCAGTTCGCGGCCGTTGCGGCCGCGGAAACGGGCCTCGTAATCCCGCACCTCTCCTTGCTCTTCAAGCGTCCGGACCAGTTCGTTGCGCTCCCGTTCGTCGACCCACAGCCCCACGTCGGCGACCTTTTGGCCGATAAGATCCTCGCGCCGGTAGCCCAGTTCCTTGAGGAAGGCGTCGTTGACTTCGAAAAAGGTGCCGTCCTCCACCCCGGTGATGCTGAGCAGGTCGGGCGTCGCCTGGAAGATCCGGGAAAAGCGCTGCTCCGAGGCGCGCAGGGCTGCCTCTGCCCATTTCTGCTCGGTGACGTCGTGACAGGTGGCCAGGCTGGAAACCGGTTTCCCCTCGCCGTCGAGCGTCACCTCCAATTGTCCGCGCACGATGCGCACCGTGCCGTCGGGACGCAAAAGCCGGAAGTAGTGCGAGGCCGACCTGCCGTCCTCCAGCGACTGGCGCACCGCGCGGTCGAGCGCCTCCCGGTCGGCCGGGTGCACCCTTTCCATGAAGGCGCGATAGGTCGCCGGCACGCTTGCCGGCTTAAGCCCCAGGATGCGGTACAACTCGTCCGACCAGATCGCCTGGCCGTTTCGCACGTCCCACTCCCAGCTCCCCAGGTGGGCGAGTTTCTGCGCCTGGGAAAGCTGCTGCTCGCGCTTTGTGAGCTGCTCGGTCTGCTCGGCGACCAGCCGCTTAAGCGCGATCTCCCCGAGGATATGGTCGATGATGGCGAAGAGCTCCGTGTAGTTGACCGGTTTGAGCACGTAGTGGTGGATGCCGATCTCGATGGCGCTCAACAGGTAGGAGGTGTCGGAGTGTGCGGTAACCGCGACCACCACCGTTTCCGGGGCAAGGATCTTGATCTCGCGGGCCATGCCGATGCCGTCCAAGACCGGCATGTTGATGTCGGTCAAGACGATCTCGTGACGCGACTTCCGGAACAGCTCCAGCCCGGCGGCGCCGTTTTCCGCCACGCTGACCTCCATGCCCGGGTAGTTCATGCCGAGCATCCGGCCCAGCATCTCGCGGGCGTCGGTCTCGTCTTCCACGAACAAAAGCGCCACCTTGTCATCCGGCAATACCTTACTCATCTTTAGACCTCGATGCGGAATTCCGCCCCTTCCTGGGTGTTGCGAACGGTGAGGGAACCGCCCATGTTCTTTTCGATGATGGTCTTGGACATGAATAGCCCGATCCCCGTCCCCTGCTCCGGCCCCTTGGTGGTGAAATAGGGGTCGAAGACCTTCTGGATGATCTCAGGCGGGATGCCGCCTGCGTTGTCGGCGATGGTCACCACCGTCTTCTCCCCTTCCGTAAACAGCCTGACGACCACCCGCGGCTCGGGTACCTTGCGCTCGAGCACCGCGTCCTTGGCGTTCACCAGGATGTTCATGACGACCTGGGAGAATTCGTTGGGATAGCCGAACACCACCGGCTGCCCGTCGGCATCCACCTCGATCTTGAGCCTCAACTCGTTGAAGGCGGCCTCGACGATGGAGACCGTCTTGGCGACCACCTCCCCGACCCGGAACTTTTCCTTCTCCTTGTCCGGGCCGAAAAAGTTGCGGAACCCGTCGATGGTCCTGGACATGTAATTCAACACCTGCATCGCCCGGCTGACGCTGTCGTCCAGATATTCCTTGCTGAACAGGTTGCGCTCGTAGTAGCGGGGAAGTTCCTGCACGATGAGCCCCAGGGTGTTGAGCGGCTGGCGCCATTGATGGGCGATGTTGGCGATCATCTCCCCCATGGCAGCCAATCGCCCCTGGCGGATCAAGAGCTGCTCCCGGGCGGCGAGCTCGCCCACCGCGCGCAGCCTCTCGTTCGCCTCTTCCCGAAGCGCGTGCTCGGCCAGTTTGAGCTCGGTCAGGTCGATTGCGAACCCTATGCCGTCGATCTCGGAATCCGGCATCCTGGCGCCGGTGATCAGTACCGGCACGCGGTGGCCGTCGTGATGGTTGACCAGCTCCTTTTCGTATGGCCGGCAGATGCCGCGCTCGACGATCTCCGCCACCGCGGCCCGGTCGGCGGCACTGTACTCCGGCGCGCTGATCTCCAGCCAATTCAACCCCCCGAGGCGGCACTCTTCGCGGGAAAAACCGGCCAGTTCGCAAAAAGCGGCATTGGCCTCGGTGACGGTGCCGTCCTTCTTCCAGAAAAAGACGGCGATCATGTTGGATTCGTAGAGCCAGCGGAACTTCGCTTCCGAGTGGCGCAGCTTCTCCTGCGTCTCCCTGAGGTCGTCGATGTCGGTGGCCGTGCCGTACCACTTGACGACCTCGCCCCGTTCGTTTCGCTCCGGAATGGCACGACCCAGGTGCCAGTGGTAGACGCCGTCCACCCTGCGCAGCCGGCACTCGGAGCGGTACACGCCGCCGCTGGCCAGCGCTCCGCGCCAGGCGGAAAGGGTATGCGCGACGTCTTCGGGATGCACCACCCGGGACATCAGCTCCTCGGGGCGCAGCCGCTGGCGATCGAGCTGAAGCGATTCCCGGTCGATGCCGGTGTACAGTTCGAAGACCATGTTGACGTAGTCGAGGGAGCCGTCCGGCTCGGCGCTCCAGACCATCTGCGGCATGGAGTCGGCCATCAGCCGATAGCGGAGCTCCGAGTGCCGCAACCCCTCTTCCCGGGCCTTGCGCTCAGTGACGTCCGAGATCATGCCGATGAAACGGCAGGCGTCGTTCGCGCCGTCGCACAGAAAGCGCCCCTGCACGCTGACCCAGATAAGTTGCCCGTTGTCGGCCCTGGAGACCCGGTGTTCGCTGCGGAACACGCGGCCGCTCTCTTTTGCCCGGTCAAGGGCGGCAAACACCACCCCGCGATCGTCGGGATGGACGAGGCTTTGCCACATGCCGATGTCGGCCGGCGCTTCCGAACCTGCCGGCAGCGGGTAGCCGAGGAGCTGGAAATGGCGTCTCGACCAGATCCCGCGGCCGCTGCCGACATCCATCTCGCAGGAGCCCATTTCCGCCGCGTCCAAGGCCAGTTGCAGGCGCTGTTCGCTGGCGGCGAGGGCCTTGGCGGCGTTTTTACTCTCGGTGACGTCGTTGAAGGCGACCAGGCCGGAGACGATGCTGCCGGCGGCATCGCGAATGGGGATGGCGTTGACGCTGATGACGGCAGGCTCGGCGTCGGTTCCGACCATGATCTCCTCGCCGGTCACCGTCTCGCCTTTCAATGCCCGGACCATCGGGCACTCCTCGAAGCGCAGCGGAGCGCCGTCCAGCCGGAACATACGCAGCTGCCCGTAATCGGACATCTTCTGCATGGGCGGCAGGCCGGGGTGGATGCTCCTGCTCTGGTCGTTTTCCAAGATCACCTTGCCGGTGGCCGCCTCGGCTATCATCACCCCGACCGGCATCTGCCTGAGCACCGTCTCGAAGCGCGCACGCTGATGGTCCAGCTCCCGGATCATCTCTTCCCGCTCGGCCTCGATCCGTTTGCGGACGGTGATGTCGCGGGCGATGCTCTGGATCGACAGCATCCCGTAATAGTCGATCAGGGTGGAGGACGCCTCCACGGAGATGGTTTGACCGTCCAGGCGCAGCAGGCGGAACTCGCGCAGCGGGATCTCCTCGCCGCTCATGAGCCGTTGCACGCGACCGGCCACCGTTCCCCGTTCCTCGGGGTGCACCAGGTCGAGCACCCCGTGACGCTGCAGCTCCTCTAAGGAGCGGGCGCCGTAGATGCCGAGCGCAGCACAGTTGGCGTAGACGAAGCGCCCGTTTTGGTGGACGATGACCGCGTCCGGCGCCATCTCGACCATGGTCCGGTAGTGCTCTTCGCCCTCCGACAGCCGCCGCCTCGCCCTCTTACGGTGTGCTTTCAGGTGTTTTCCGGGATTTCTCGTTATCGCCACGGCTGCCTCTCGCTCCCTACAGGAAGCTTCCCGGCTCGGGATTTTCGTCCAGCGTGAAGTAGAAAGTCGCCCCCCGTTCGGGCTCCCCTTCTGCCCAGATGCGGCCGCCGTGGCGCAAGACGATGCTGTGCACCGTGGCGAGGCCGATGGCGGTACCGTTCCAGCAGTATTCGCCGGGGCTGTGGATGGTCTGGAAGGGCTTGAAAAGCTTGTCGACGTACTTCATGTTGAAGCCGGCCCCGTTGTCGCGCACGAAGTAGACGCTGCCGCAGTCGGTGACGGTGCGGCCGAATTCGATGCGGGCGAGCTCCGTTTTCGAGGTGAACTTCCAGGCGTTGCCGATCAGGTGCTCCAGGGCCGTACGCAAAAGACGCCGGTCTCCCCTGACGGCCAGCTGCGGCTCGATCGCCAGTTCCACCCTGCGCTCGGGCTCGGTCTCGAGGAAGGCGGCGGCGATCGTACGCGCCATTTCGCTCAGATCCACCCGTTCGACCGCCAGTTTGCAGCGGGCATACATGCTCAGCTGGTTGAAGGCGTCGATGATGTGCTTGATCTGCCGCACCACCTTCTCGGCCCGTTCCGCGTAGTGCCGACAGCCCGAGTTGGGGCAGCTGCCGCAGTCCTCGATCAGCGCGCGGCAAAATCCCTCCATCCTGGCCACCGGACCGCGCAGGTCGTGCGAAACGAGATAGCTGAAGCTCGCCAGCTCCCTAACGCTTGCCTGCAGTAGCGAGGTCCGCTGGCTCACCCGCCGCTCAAGCTCCTCGGTAAGACAGCGGATCTTCTCCTCCGCCTCCTTGAGCTCGGTGACGTCCAGGCAGGTGCCGAGCATCAGGGACGGCACCCCTTCCTCGTCCAGCATCACCTCCGCCTCAAGCCTCAGGATGCGGCAGCTGCCGCTCGGCTGCAGCAGACGGCAGAACATGGAGGGGACCGGCTGGCGCCGGTCGACGGCATCCTGCAGCACCCCCTTCACCGTCTCGCGCTCCTGGGGAACGAACCGCTCCAGGAAGGCGAGATAGGAGGCGGGGAGCGCGCCGGGTTCCAGGCCGCAGATCCGGTACCACTCGTCGGACCACACCATGCTCCCGTCGCTCAAATCGAGCTGCCAGCTCCCCAGGTGGGCTATGCGCTGCGCCCAGGAGAGCTGCCGCTGGCTTTCGCTGATGCGCCTGTGCTGCTCGCCTACCAGGCGTTTGAGGACGATCTGCTCCAGGATCTTGTCGGTGACGGCGAAGAGTTCCTGGTAGTTTATGGGTTTCAGCACGTAGTTGTGGATGCCTATCTCGATGGCGTTCAACAGGTATGAGGTGTCGCTGTGGGCGGTGACGGCGATGATCTGCGCCTCCGGGTTGATGGCCCTTATTTCCCGGGACATGCGCAGTCCGTCCATGACCGGCATGTTGACGTCGGTCATCACCACGTCCGGGGCGTACTCGCGGTACATCTCCAGGCCGACCGCGCCGTTCTCCGCGCCGTACAGGGTGAGTCTCGGATAGTTCATGGCCAGCATGCGGCCGACCATGCTGGCAGCATCCGCCTCGTCCTCGACGTAAAGAAGCGAAATCCCGGTAATATCGTATGGAAGCGGTGACATCAGCCATCCCTGAGCCGAAACTGTCCGTTCAGCTCTCCTCGTTGTGCGCGAGCACGCGCTGCAGCCGTTCGGCCGTCATCGGTTTGAAGATGTAGTCGACGACGCCGAGTTGCCGACACCTCTCCTGGTCCAGATCGTTGTCGGAGGAAGTCAGTACGGCGACGGCGAGGCCGGAGAGGAGCGCGTGGGCGCGGATCGTCTCCAGCACCGCGATGCCGTTGATCTTGGGGAGTTTCAGGTCGAGCAGCACCAGGCGGATCTGCAGGTAGCTTGAGTTTTCCGCCATCCGCTGCAAAAGCTCGCTCGCCTCTTCGCCGTCGCGCGCGACGATGATCTCCTCGGAACAGACCTTCCCGATGATACGGCTGGCCAGGAACGCGTCGTCGGGGTTGTCCTCGATCAAAAGGATGTAGGACCGTGCCATCGGTTCCTCCGTGGGGGGGACGGAAAGCGGATGAAGCAATGGAGCCTGTCGGAAAGGCGCTCAAGAAACGGCCGGGCAGCCAAAGGTGGCTATCTTCGGCAGCTCGGCCGCGTTAAGGCTGAAAGGTTGGGAAGTATGGCAAGCCTTTCTTATTAACGGAAATTATTCTATCCTGAGTAAGGTGGTTGTCAACTCGCTGTTTTGGCACGTTTTTGACGGAGAGGACCATGGCGCATAAAACCTATCTGATGGAGCATGAAGACGAAGCAAAGCGGCTGGACCTGAAGACGGGTGCTGCGGAGGTGAGGGCGCAGGCGCTCTGGGCCGGCATCGAACCGGGGATGCGGGTGGCGGACATAGGCTGCGGCTCGGGGAAGACGACGCTTACCTTGTACGAACTGGTGCGGCCAGACGGGGCCGCGGTCGGCGTGGACGCCTCGCCTGCGCGCGTCGCGCATGCCCGCGAGCAGTGCGGGGACGAGCACGGGGACGACGGCATCAGCTTCGTCTGCGCCGACTTCCTCGCACCGCTTGCCCCCTTGGGGAAATTCGATTTCATCTGGGTGCGCTTCGTGCTGGAATATCACCGCGCGCAAAGTTTCGAGATAGCCGCAAGCCTCGCCGCTCAGCTCAATCCGGGCGGCATCCTGTTTCTCGCCGACCTTGACCACAACAGCCTCAACCATTTCGGGCTTTCCGACCGCCTCGCCCGGGCGGTGGCCGGCATCATGAAGCGGCTGGAAGAGACGAAGGATTTCGACCCGTACGTGGGGCGCAAGCTCTACAGCTACCTGTACGACCTGGGACTGGAAGAGATTGCCGTGTCCATGTCGCCGCATCACCTGATCTACGGCGAGCTTGGCGAGGTCGACCGCTACAACTGGCATACGAAGGTGGAACTTGCGGCAAAGCGTTCGGGCTACGGGTTTCCCGAATACGCGGGGAGTTTCGAGGAGTTCTTCGAGGAGTTCAGGAGGTTTTTCGCGGACCCGCGGCGGTTCACCTACACGCCGCTCATCTGCGTGCGGGGGAGGAAGCCGGCAGGGTAGGAAGTCCCCTTGCCTGTCATCCTGAGCGGGAGCGAAGGATCTGCCGCTTCACCCTTTTGGGGAGGAGGGGGTGGCGGGTGCTTCGATGCGGAACTCGGCACCGGCTCCGGTGTTGCGGGCGGTGAGCCTGCCGGGGATGTTCTTCTCGATGATGATCTTCGACATGTAGAGGCCGATGCCGGTACCCTGTTCCGGCCCCCGGGTGGTGAAGTAGGGGTCGAAGATCTTGTCGATGATCGGCTCGGGGATGCCGCCTGCGTTGTCGGCGATGGTGACCACCCCCCTCCCCCGTTCCTCGAAGACCCTGATCCAGACCTCGCGCTCCTGCTGGATCCGCCGGTCCACGAAGGCGTCGCGGGCGTTGAACAGGATGTTCAGGATCACCTGGGAAAACTCGTTGGGGTGGCCGAAGACCAGCGGCTCCCCTTGTGTCTCCACGTTGATCCGGATCTGCAGATGCCGGAAGCTCTCCTGGATCAGTTGCAGGGTCTTTTCCACCACACCCCGCACGGCAAAGGGGAGGGTCTCCTTGTCCGGCTTGAAGAAGTTGCGGAAATCGTCGATGGTCTTCGAGGTGTGGGTGAGCACCTTCATGAACTTGGCGACGGAGGCGCCCAGGTAGTCGCGGTCGAACTGTCCCTGATCGTACATCACCGGGAGCTCCTGGACGATCAGCCCCAGCTCGTTGAGCGGCTGGCGCCATTGATGGGCGATGTTGCTGATCATCTCGCCTAACGCCGCCAGGCGGCTTTGCTGCAGGAGCATCCGCTCCTTCTCGGTCAACTCCTCCAGGGCCCTCAGGCGCTGGGCCGTCTCCTCCTCCAGTTCGAAGTAGGTCCTCTCCAGCTCCTCGTGCTGCAACTCGAGCTTCCGGCGGCTTTGCTCCAGGTCCTCCGTCCTTTTGGCGACCCGGATCTCGAGCTCCTCCTTGGCCCGCTCCAGGTCGCCGATCAGTTCGCAGTTGCGGATGCTGATGCCGAGCACCGACGCGGTCCCCATCAGGAGGCTGATGTCGCTTTCCACCAGCGGTTTTTTGGCCTGGACGTTTTCCACGGCGAGCACCCCCAATCCGGACCCCTCCCAGGTGATGGGGCAGCAGATGAAGGCGCGGGTGCCGGTGCCGGTGCCGGTGGCGCAGGCCAGCGTGCGGGGACCGAGCGACTCGGCTTCGAGCTTGAGGTCGTTGACCAGGAAGGGGCGCTGCTGCTGGAAGGAGTTCACGTAGACGTCGTCGCTGTGGTCGAGGACGAAGCCCAGCTTCCGCAGGCAGTCGAGATGCTCCTCCGGGTAGCCGTAGCTCGCCCGGATCTCCAGCCGGCTGTTGTCGGGGGCCGCCAGGAGGATCAGTCCCCGGTCGTAGGCAAGGCGGCGCCGCATGATCCCGGCAACGTCGGGAAGCATCCGCTCGACGCTGGTATAGGAGCCGAGCCGCTGGCCGATTTCGTGGGTCAGCATGGCGTTGTTGTAGTTTACGTCGATCTGTTCCAAAAGGTCGTCGATCGACTCCTTGGTGCTGGTCAGGCTCTTTTTCAGCGCCCTTTTTTCGCCCCGCTCGGCGCCCAGCGCCAACAAAAGGAAAACGCACAGGGAGGCCGGCAGGGACGGAAAGAACCAGCTCCACTCCCCGGTCGCCGCCAGGGTGACGTTGAAGGCTCCCAAAAGCAGTCCCGACAGGTTGCGCAGTTTCTTCAGGAGACCGTAGACCGTCTTCTCCCAGGTGATCACGTAGCGGCAGACCTTGCCGCCGCGGAACATGCATTCCGGATGCTGGATGGTGGGGAGATGGGAGACGCGGGGGAAATACTGCAGGTCGGTGATCCTGTGGTTGAACATCAGCACGATGGCCTCGAAGAAGCCGATCCGGTTTTCGCACTGGAAGGGCTTTTCCAGCCCCTCCTCCAGCGGCGTCACGGTGATTTCCACCGAGTTGGAAGAGAGGCGGCGCGAGTCGTACCGGGACGACCTGGTGACCTTGGCGGTGGCCTTGTTGATGATGTCGAAGGTGCCGGCGGCGTCGACCAGTCCGAGGATGTACTGCCGCATGGCGCCCAGTACGTCGGGAGAGGCGGCGTAACGGCCGGCTTCGTGGGCGATCTTGTCGTTGCCGGTTACCTGCACCAGCCTCTCGTAGAAGCGCTCGACCTGGTCCTGCATGAACCAGTGCGCCTGATCGGCGACCTCGTATTCCTTCATCCCCGCGTAGTCCAAAAGCTCCGTGATGTTGACGTAGCTGTACTTCTGCTTGATCAGCAGGATGAAGGAATGGATGATCCTTGAGTTGTAGAGAGGCGTGTCGATCAGTCGCGATGCCGGCATGTTCGCTCCAACGTGAGACTTTTCAACCTTCCCGGGTCGTTTTTCCGGCGCTCCTGAACAGTTGCTCCGAGTACTGGAAATAGTCGTCCATGTAATCGAGGTTCAGTATCCACAAAAGGTAGATCTTGTCGTAGGGGATCGCGTTCAGCTCCAGCCAGGAAACGGGATAGGTCAAAAGCGGCATGCGCCCGTCCTCGTAGTGGACGGAGACCTGCGCCAGGGCGCGCGTCAGAAGTTCAGGCGTAAGTTCCGGGTCGAGCACAAGGACGCTGACGCAGTTGGTAAGGTCCGCCATGTTGAAACCGGCATTCGTGCAGTTGACCAAAAGGAAGGCCCTTAAGGCGCCTTCGCTTTTCAGGGCGTAGCAGTATTTTTCCTTGCGAAAGCCGATGGCCCGGTATTCCTGTGCCAGTTCGTCCGGCTCGGACGGCGGTTCCTCCAGCTCGAAGGCGCGCAGCATGAGGCCGCCGGACACGTAGCGGTAGAAGCTTCCCAGCTCGGAGAAGTCAAAAGGCTTCGCCGGGGAAAGCTCCCAACCTTCCGGCAGCGCGGTCTCTCCCCCCTCCTCGGCACGGAAATGACTGAAGGCGAAGCGGTCCAGCGAGCAGGCGGCGGGGTCCTTTTCCTCGCGGGCAAAGCCGCCGAAGACGCGGCTGGGAAACTTGTTGTCCGGCCGGTAATAGCAGTAGACGTAGCGCAGGTGCGCGAAGTAGAAGTTGGCGAGCTCGTTTAAGTAATGGCCCACCTGCTCCAAAACCGCCACTCCCGCTCTTATGGTCACCGCTTTCCTCGCCGCGTGGTGATGGATCATCCAGGCGTCCCGGAAAAAGCGGACCATCGCCAGGTGGCCTAAAATGGCGCCGCGGTCCTGGTAAATGAAGTGACGGGCGATGTGCGGGTTGTCGCCGTAGAGCCGGGCGTAGGTCTCCTTGATCTCTTGCTTGTTGGCCTGGAAGCGGGCGTACTTGCCGGGGTAGACGAAGCCTGTCTCGAAGAAGAAGTCCCAGAGGTCGTCGAGATCCACCTCCGGCGCAACGTAGGTCTTGCGGTCGGCAACCTGGTGCAGCACCGAGAGAAGCCTTACGTGGTCGTGGATCTCCATGTCCAGGATCGCCAGGCCGCAGCGCACCGTTCTCTCCCTCCCCCCCTCCTCGCCCAGCACCTTTCTCGCCACCACCTGAGCCATGCAGTTGAGGCTCAACCCCTGGGCGAAGCTGATCTTGAGCTTGGGGATGATCAATCCCAGCAGCAGGACCGAATCGCTTTCGTTCTCCTCCACGGAAAAGCCGCTGCCGGAGACGTCGACGATCTTCAGGTTCACCCGCTTGCCGATCAGCGGGTGCTCGAAGACGATGTTGGGCGACGGCACCAGTACCTGCCGGCGATTGCGGTAGAGCTTGTTGCGGAAGCGGTGGATGGTGTCGTTCGCCTGCCGGAGCACGAAGGTTCGGCTGCGGCCGGCGTAGCTTTGCCAGACGATCTCGAAGGCCCCGGAGAAGAGCATCTCGCCTCCCCTGGCGAGCCTAACGTTCGCGGGGGTCTCGGGGTTGATCCAGAGAAAGGTGGAGGGGGAGTCGCCCGAGCCTTCGGCCCTGAGCGCCTCGGGGGTGAAATCGACCAGTTCGCCGTTGAAAAGCGCGCCGTGCTGGATGAGCTGCACCGCCACGCCCTCGCCCGCGTGCCGCCTGATCTTGCGCACCTGGAACTCCCGGCAGGAAAGCGGCAGGTTCACGCTCAGCCCCTCGGGGTTCATGGCGATCAATTCCGGCGTCACCAAGAGGTACTTCTTGCCGTCGGGAATGAGCAGGTAGTCGAGCTGGTAGCTCGCGAGCAGTTGTGCGAGGCTTTTGACCTCGGCCCAGGCGCAGTCGAGGCGCTCCCCCTCGCAGGGAAGCGGCCGGGCCTTCAAATAGACCGTGTCGTCGTAGGCTTTGTGGCGCAGCCGGACCAGGAGGGTCAGGTCCTGGAAGTTCAGGCGGTTGAGCCGGTTGACGAGCTGGCCCCGGCTCACCGTCTTGCCGGCGTCGGCCGGTTCCTCCGCCGACGGCGGCGGTACCAGATGCAGTGGTTTGAGGGGCTCGCCCATGTCCGCTTTACCTTTAGGCAGGCATCAAAGCTCGATGCGGAATTCGGCGCCTTTCCCGACGTTGCGGGCGGAAAGGGTGCCTCCCATGTTCTTCTCGATGATGGTCTTGGACATGAACAGGCCGACGCCGGTCCCCTTGTCCGGCCCCTTGGTAGTGAAGTAGGGATCGAAGATCTTGTCGACGATGGCGGGGGGGATGCCTCCGGCGTTGTCGGTGACGGTCACCGTGCAGCGTCCCGTTTCGCCGGCGATCCTGATGACGATGACCGGGTCGGCGACCGTGTTCCCCTGGAAGGCGTCCCTGGCGTTGATCATGATGTTGAGCAAGACCTGGGAAAACTCGTTGGGATACCCCTTCACCACCGGATCGGCGAGCTGTTCGACGCTGGTGACGATCTGCAGCGACTTGAGGCTCCCCTCCAGAAGCGAGATGGTCCTTTCCACGATCTCCGCCACCCGGAAGTTCACCTTTTCCCGGCAGGGGCGGAAGAAGTTGCGGAAATCGTCGATGGTCTGGGACATGTGACGGATGGTGTCCAGCATCTTCTTCACCGTGGTGTCGAGGTACCGGCCGTCGAAATCACCCTTGCGGAAGGTCATGTCCAGGTCCTGGGCCAAAAGCCCCAAGAGGTTGAGCGGCTGGCGCCACTGGTGGGCGATGTTGCCGATCATTTCACCCATCGCCGCCAGGCGGCTTTGCTGCAGGAGCAGCAGTTCCTTGTCGCGCAATTCCGCCTGCACCATGAGCCGCTCGTTGGTCTCCTCCTCCAGCGCCTGGCTCATGCGGGTCTTCTCCTCGACCTCTTCCTTAAGCTGCTGCACGCTCAGGGTAAGCTCGGCGGTTCTCTCCGCCACCCGCTGGGCCAGCGTTCCGTTGGCCTGCTGCAACTCTTCGCGGACCCGCACGCGGTCGGAGATGTCGTCGACGACCATGATGAGATAGGAGGGCTCCCCGGACGGCTCGCGCACCAGGGTCACGTTGGCGCAGACCCAGACGACGCTCCCCCCCTTGCAGAGATAGCGCCTCTCGACGGCGTAGCTCGACAGCTCGCCGGAAACGAGGCGGCGCACGCTGGCACAGTACCCGTCCAGTTCGTCCGGATGGAAGATCTCCGCGAGCTTGAGTTCATTGAGTTCCTCGCGGCGGTAGCCTAAGATGTCGCAGAACTTCTGGTTGATCAAAAGCCAGTTCCCTTCCAGGCCGATCTGGGCGATGCCGACGGCGGCCAGGTTGAAGATCGCCTGGAAGCGCTCCTCGCTCAGCCTGAGCGCCTCCTCGGTACGCTTTCTTTCCGTGATGTCGTGGCAGACCACGAGCACGTTGAGGCTGCTGTTGGTGTCGTAGACGGCATGGGCCGTTTCTTCCACCCAGAGGACGGACCCTTTCTTGCTCACCTTGCGGAACTGCCTGCAGAACACCTTGTTGGGGTTTTGAAAACACATCTGCAACTGCTCGGTAACCGCCGGCCCGTCCTCCTGGTGGAACAGCTTCAGTACCGGCTGGCCTTCCAGTTCCTCCGGGGTGTAGCCGAGCTGCGTCTGGCACATGGGGTTCACCGACAGCATGGTGAATTCGTGGTCGATGGTGATGATCATGGTGGGGTTGTCGTCGTAGAGGGCGCGGTAGCGGGCTTCGCTTAAGCGCTGGGCGTCTTCGGCACGCTTGCGATCGCTGATGTCGCGGGTGACCGAGGAATACCCCCGCAGCTCGCTGCCGCCGTCGCGCAGGGCGGTGACGATCTCGTCGGCCCAGTAGCGGCTGCCGTCCCGCCTGAGGCGCCAGCCCACCGATTCTGCCTGTCCGTTGGCGGCGGCCGCCTGCAGGACCTGCGCGGGGGTCCGCGCCCCCTCCTCCGGCTGAGGATAAAAACAGGCGTAATCCCGGTCAACGATCTCCTCGGCACGGTAACCGGTGAGCCTTTCGGCGCCGGCGTTCCAGGAAAGGACCTTGCCGCCGCTGTCGAGCATGAAGATCGCGTAGTCCTTAACGCAGGCCATCTGGATGTGGAACAGCTCTTCGGTCTGCTGCAGGGCCTTTTCGGCCTGTTTGCGCCGGGTGATGTCGGTGATCAGGGCCATGACGAAAAGCCCTTCCCGGGTCTGCACCAGTCCCAGGGACGCCTCCACCGGAAATTCGCAGCCGTCGCTGCGCAGGCCGGAGAGGTCGCGCAGATGCCCCATCGCCCTGCTGGTGGGAGAGTCGAAGTACTGGGCCTCGAAAAGTTGGTGTTGCTTGCGGAAACGCTCCGGGATCAGCATGGCGTGCGGCATGCCGATCAGTTCCTCCCTGCGGTAGCCGAACATGGCGATGGCGCGGTCGTTGACCTTCACGATGGTGCCGCTGCGGTCGATCACCACCACCCCTTGCGCCAGCGACTCCAGCAGCACGCTGGCCGTGATCTCCGCCTCGAACGGCGAAGGGGACCCGATTTCCATCTGGGGAGGCCGCACTGATTCACCCTCTTTAGCTGTCACCTCGCCGTCGCTCTTCACCCCTGCCACCATCTCCTTTCAGCGGCGTCAGCCCGCCGTGCTAAGCCAGGGATTCTGCAGCCTTCCTGAAAAAAACAGTTGTGAGTATAGCGGAGATTTATTGGTTTGCATCAATGAAGAGAAAAGATTGGGCAAAGTAATGAGAAAACTGCCGCGGTGGGAAGGCTATCGCCGGGAGACGTGGGGACTACCCTTGAGGTAGAAGCGGAGCGGGCGCCCGGCCCAGTCGCCGGCGTAGTCGACGCCGACCCTGGGGCGGGTGACGACCTCGCCGGGAGGAGCGCCGGGGAGCGCTGCGACGAACAAATCGCAGCTGACGAGGTCGTGGCCGTTGAGACGCTTGTCGATGCCAAGCGCCCGGCATAAAAGTCCCGGCCCGTTCCCGCGGCAGGTGAGCTCCCGCACCGGTTCGACGGCACGCAGCAGTACCGCGGTGGCCTCCCCTTCCCTGCCGGCCACCACGTTCATGCAGAAGTGCAGACCGTAGACGAGATAGACGTAGGCATGGCCCGGCGGGCCGAAGAGCACCCGCGTACGGGGGGTGAGTCCTTTCGAGGCATGGGCGGCGAGGTCCCGGGGGCCAAGATAGGCCTCCACCTCCACGATCCGGCCGACCCGCTCCGCGCCTGCCACGGCGTGCACGAGAAAGGAGCCGAGCAGGGCGTGCGCGACCTCGACGACGTCGCGCAGGTAGAACTCGCGGGGAACGCGGCAGTCGAGAAAGGAAGCGGGTAGCGGTAAATCAGAGGCCATGGCATGGAGAGTTTTCTTTGTGGCAGTTTTGTCGTCATGACGGTCAGCGTCAATTATCAAGTCGCTCTTCAGATTATGCCCGCCTTCACCAGGGCCTCGACCACCTTTTTCGCCAGCTCCTGTCCGACCGCGGTCACCTTTTCCGGTTCGTCGCTTTTAAGGGTCGCCGCCCAGATGAGTTTCCCCGAGGCCGCGTCGAAGAGGTTCACCTGCATGGTTGCTACGTCGTAGGTGGAGATGTAGGCGGGGCCGTAATTGGCGAGCGAGCCGTAGTAGCCGTAAAGGTCCCAGCTGGGGAAGGCTTCCGGGTACCACATCCCGGGATAGGTGGTGACGTAGCCCGGCTGCACGGTGGTTTGCTGCTGCACCTTGATGGTCTGCACGGTGAGAACCGCCTGGGCCGAGGCCTTTTTCATCGCCTTGTCCAGTTCGCTCCACTTGCCGCCGTCTTCGGGCATCAGGGTGTAGCCGAGCACCGGCTCCACGCCATGCCCGGCGAGTTCGTTGCCGAGCATGTCCTCGTAGATCCGTCGGCTGGCGTCGTTTTTGAGGATGCTCACCACCAGTACCCTTTTCAGCCCGGGCGACGGCAGGGTCGGGTTGCGCCAGGTGTCGGTCAGGGAAACCGCGGCGCAGGAGCAAATAAGAGAGCCGAGGACGGTAAGAGCTGCCGTACGAAGTAGCTGTCGCATGTGCCATACCTCCAAAACAGTAGTTGTCGTCCACCCGAAAAACGCCATCGAAAGTTATACCAAGTTGCCGCAGGTTGGCAATCGGCTATACTTGGCGCGTTCCACATTAAAGGCAAGTCATCCGGCTGTTATTAAAGCGTCTGCCGGTGTACAATGGAGATGGCGGCGGGGTACCGAAAAACCAGTCCGGAGGGTACCATGGAAAAACTCAAGCACATACTCGTCATCAGCAGAATGAGCCAGTACTGCAAGGAAGCTGTGCAAACCGGCATTTCCCTGGCCAAGCGTTACGGGGCCGACGTCACCGTTTTGCACCTCATCTCCAACCCGGTCGACATGGAGGCTTTGAACGCCCCGCTCCCCTACCGTGACGACCGGCACAAAACCTATGCGAGCATCCAGGACGAAGCAAAAGACCAGCTGGACAGGATCTTGAGGAGCGAGCTTGAGTCAGGCTTCCCCGTCAGGCTCATCATCCGGGACGGCAAGCCGGCGGACGAAGTTGCCAGGGTGGTTGAGGAAGGAGGAATCGATCTGGTCGTCTTGATGGCCCACGAGGAAGGCCGTCTGGAGCACATGTTCTTCAACCAGGACAACGCCGAGATCATCCGGCGGCTTCCCTGCAGCACGCTTTTGGTGAAACGGGAGCCGGACACGATCAAGTGGTGAGCCCTGTGAACGGGAGGTACGGGTATGCAGCGCTGGCGTTGTACCATCTGTGAGTACGTCTACGATCCTGCGAAAGGCGACGAGGTGAACGAAGTGCCGCCCGAGGTCACTTTCGACGATCTGCTGGATACCTGGATCTGCCCCGTCTGCAGGGCTGACAAGAAATTCTTCGTCCAGCTTTGACCCCCACCTGCTATATCTCCGCGAGCCCCCTCTGAGTGTCCGGAGGGGGCAGCCACCACTTCGTTCCGGGGTACTCAATCAGCTGAAGGCAGGACTGTCAGGATGTTTGCAGATATAGTCGAAACCGAACGCTCGTGCGTATCTGCATTCCGCATCGTCATTGCCGCAATAGAACAGCTCACGGCTTGTACCCGGGATGGGCACACCCACACTGGTTGTGCGGCAACGATGGGTGTCGGGTTCCGCTTTGCCACTACGGCTCGAATTATCCATATAACCACCTTGAAAAGACGTAGTCCTGCAGAGTATAGTCAAGTTCCGTCAACTGTAAACTGAGACTCGTTGTTTTTTGCGAACATCAATCGTCTGCCGAGCACCTGAACCTATGACCATACTCGAAGCCCGCAACGTCACCAAAAGTTATCCGATCGCAGGACGCAAGATCCACGTCTTGGACGACGTCTCGCTTGCCGTGGCCAAGGGGGAGTTCCTGGTCGTGAAGGGGGAAAGCGGCAGCGGCAAGTCCACCCTGCTCACCACCCTCTCCGGCCTGGACCGGCCCGACCGGGGGCGGGTTTTTTTCGAAGGGACCGACATCACCGATCTTGACGAAGACGCCCTCGCCCCCCTGCGCAACGCCGCGTTCGGCTTCGTCTTCCAGGCCTTCCACCTGGTGCCGTCCCTGACCGCGCTGGAAAACGTGATGTTTCCGGCGGAGCTTAAAGGCGACCGCGACGCCCGCGCCAAGGCGGAAGCTCTGCTTGAGCGGGTGGGGATCGGCGGGCGGGCCGGGAGCTACCCCCACCAGCTCTCCGGCGGCGAAAAGCAGCGCTGCGCCATCTGCCGCGCGCTGATCAACGGTCCACGCCTGGTCTTTGCCGACGAACCCACCGGCAACCTCGACTCGGTGAACGGCTCGGCGATCCTCAAACTGCTCCTTCAGTTGCAGCGCGAGCGGCAGACCACCTTGCTTTTGGTGACCCACAGCGAGGAAATCGCCCGTAGCGCCGACCGCGTGGTGACCCTGAAAGACGGCAGGATCGTCGGGGAAAGTCCCCATGGTTAACCTGCGCTTCATCGGCCGCCAGATCACCGGCGCCAAGCGCCAGTGCGCCGTCTTCGTGCTGGGGGTCGCCCTCTCCATGGTCACGCTGGTCTCGCTGGGAAGTTTCAGCCGCAGCGTTAACGCCTCGCTTTTGCGTGACGCGCAGGCGCTGCACGCGGCGGACGTGGTCATCCATGCCCGGGCCCCCTTGCCGGCAGGCGTGGAGGGAAGGCTTGCCGAACTGCGCAACTCAGGAGCGCTGAAAACCGCCCGCTGCTACGACTTCTACTCGGTGGTCAGGAGCTTCAAAGGGGAAGGATCGCTCTTAAGCGACCTGAAGGTGGTGGAGCCCGGCTATCCCTTCTACGGGGAAGTGCTGCTCGCCTCCGGCCGCCCCTTCGTCAAGGTGCTCACCCCGGGAAACGTCGTGGTGGAAAAGACCCTGCTCGACCGGCTCGGGCTTAAGGTCGGGGACCGGCTGCGCATAGGCGACGCCACGCTCGCCATCGGGGACGTGGTGCTTGAGGAGCCGGATCGGCCGGTGAACTTCTTCGCGCTCGGTCCCCGCATCTTCGTGGCCGCCCGGGACCTCGACTCCCTGGGGCTCCTGGGTATGGGGAGCCGGGTCGAATACCTGACGCTGATCAAGATCTCGCAGCCGCGGGAGTTGGAGCCGATCGCCTCCCAGCTGCGCGCGGCCGCAGGCGACGGCCGGCTTAGGGTGGAGACCTACAAGAACGCGGACTCCCGGGTGAAGAAATTTTTCGACAACCTCCTCTTCTTCCTGAACCTAAGCGGCATCTTCACCCTGGTCCTGGCAGGCTTCGCCATCCAAAGCACCCTTTTCTCCCTGCTTGACGAACAGGAACGGACCATCGCCGTGATGAAGGCGGTGGGGGCGCGCAGCCGCTTCATCATCGGCCACTTCCTGGCGGTCACGCTCCTGCTCGGGGCGGTCGGCAGCTGTCTCGGGCTTTTCGCCAGCCTCGGCCTGCAAGGTTTTCTTCCCGCCCTGTTCCGGGGGCTGATCCCGGCACGGGTCTCGCTTGCCGTCTCCGGGGCGGCCGTGGCCGAAGCGGCGCTGATCGGCTTTTTGGTGATATTTCTTTTTACCGCCCTTCCCCTCTACCGGCTCAAGGAGGTAAAACCGCGGGCGATCTTCGGCAAGGACGAAGCGGCCCGGCTGTGGGACCGCAGCACCGTGTTCATCGCCCTGCTCGGTTGCAGTTTCTTCCTGGCGCTGGTGCTTTTGAGGCTCAACGATCTCAAGGCCGGGCTCTATTTCCTGCTGGCGTTAGCCTCCCTGATCGCCCTGGCATGCCTGGCCGCGGAGATCGCGCTGCGGCTTTTGCGCGGCAGCCAGCCAAAGAGCCTCGCCCTGCGGCAGGCGGTCAAGGGGCTTTTCAGGCCGCGTAACGCCTCGCGCACCATCATCGTCACCCTCTCGGCGGCACTCGCCGTCATCTTCACCATCACGGTTTTGGAGCGAAACCTCGACTCCTCCTTCGTCGAATCGTTCCCGCCGGACGCCCCCAACGTCTTTTTCATCGACATCCAGCCGGGACAGCGCGCGGAGTTCGCCAAGGTGCTCGGCGTGCCGGCTCAATATTTTCCCATCGTGCGCGGCACGGTGAGCGCCGTCAACGGCGAACCGGTCGACCCGGAAAAGGAGCGCCGGTCGCGGGGGGACAACCTCTCGCGGGAATTCAACCTCACCTACCGCAGCGGCCTTCTGCCAGACGAGCGGCTGACCGAGGGTGCCGGCCTGTTCCGCAAGGATTGGGGCGAGCCCCAGGTCTCGGTACTGGACACGGTGCTGAAGATGCACGCGCTCTCGGTGGGCGACCGCGTCACCTTCCAGGTGCAGGGGCTGCCGGTAACCGCGCGCATCTCCAGCATCCGCACCAGGACCACGGGCGGCCTCGCACCGTACTTCTACTTCGTCTTCCCTTCGGCCGTGCTCGCCGATGCGCCCCAGACCATCTTTTGCGCCGCACGGCTGAACCGGGCTCAAATCGGCGGCGCGCAAACCCGGGTGGTCTCCCGCTTTCCCAACGTAAGCGTCATCGACCTGACCGAGGCAGCCTCGCTTATCGGCCGCATCATGGGGAGGCTCTCGGTCATCGTCCGCTTTTTCACCTTCTTCAGCATCGTCGCCGGCATCCTGATGGTGGCCGGCGCCGTCTTCGCCACCCGCTACGCCAGGCTGCAGGAGTCGGTGTACTTCGCCATACTGGGCGCGCGCCGCAGGTTCGTGCTTACCGTCTTCGCGGTGGAAAACCTGCTATTGGCGGCCGTAAGCGGCGTCATCGCGCTTGCCGTCTCGCAGCTCGCCGGGCTTATCATCTGCCGGCGGGTGTTCTCCCTTGAGTACCGCCCCTACCCGGCCGAGTGCCTCTTGATGTTTGCGGCCACGTTGTTTTTGGTGGTGGGCGTGGGGCTGGGCGCGTCATTTTCCATCCTCAGGCTGCGACCGGCCGCCTTCCTGCGCGAGCGAGCGGACGAATGAGACGAAAAGGAGCAACCATGAACAAAGCCTTGCTGACCCTTATCACCCTGTTATTGACCTCCACCCCGGCGCTTGCCGAAGCCGAGGGGACCATCGTCGCCATGGGGGACAGCCTGACCGCGGGTCTGGGCGTCCCCGCGCGCGACGCCTACCCCGCCCAGCTTGAGCGTAAGCTTAAAGAGGCAGGGTACCGCTGGCAGGTGATCAACGCCGGCATCAGCGGCGAAACCACCTCCGGCGCGCTCTCCCGCATCGATTGGCTCATGAGGCTCAAACCGGACGTCGTGATCCTTGAGACCGGCGCCAACGACGGCCTGCGCGGCGTCGATACCCGGCTCACCCGCAGTAACGTCGACCGGATCGTCGGGAAGCTACAGGAGCGGGGCGTTACGGTGGTGCTTGCCGGCATGCAGATGGTAAAAAACCTGGGTCCCGGTTATGTCGCCGATTTCACCGATATTTATCCGAGCGTCGCAAAAAAACGGCATCTCATCCTGATACCCTTCTTTCTGGCAAAGGTTGCCGGAGTTCCCTCACTCAATCAGGCCGACGGTATCCACCCGCGTGCAGAAGGGTATCGGATAGTCACAGACACCGTCTATCCCTACGTCGTACAGGCAATAGAGAGGCACAAAAAGAACACCGCCCACACCGCCACCCGCTAAAGACCGAAATTATCCGGAACGCCGGTCTTTTCTTGCCTTTTCCGGCGATATCATGTAGAGATACTCTGTTAAAGTGGGGGAAGGCGCGAACGCTGTTTCCGGCTTTTCCCCCCGCCTCCACCATGCCCACGCCCGTCCCTTCTGCTGGTCGCATCTGCCCGAGGTCGTTCCGCACATCCCGCTGCATATTTGCTGGCAACAGGAGAAGCCGCTTGAACCGACTTTCATCCCGGGGTGACGCCGCCGGTCACCCCGCACAAGGTAACGCGCTCGGAACGTGGTCCGCAGCTCCCGGCACACCTCCCGCTTACGACGGCACACTTGCCGAAGCCCTGCGTCACCTGCATCATCCCCTTTATCTCGTCCGCAAACAGGACGGGTTGGTCCCGGAATTGAGCGGACTCTGCCGGTTAGGCGGCGAGCTCACAGACGGCCATCCGGTGGTCGCCTACGCCCCCCCCTGCCTCCCCGAGCATCTGGGCGACCCCTCGTTTTGCCGCGAGCTCGGCATCAGGCTCCCCTACCTGGGCGGTTCCATGGCCAAGGGGATCAGCTCGGTTAGCATCGCCGAGGAGCTGGGCCGAGCCGGGATGTTCGGCTTCTTCGGCGCCGCCGGCCTGCCGCTCGCCACGGTGGCGCAGGCCGCCGACCGCCTGCGCGCCTCGCTCGGGGACGTCCCCTACGGCTTCAACCTGATCCACTCGCCGCATGAGCCCGACCTGGAACGGGAGTTGGCCGAACTCTATATCGAAAAAGGGATCCGGGTGGTCGAGGCCTCCGCCTTTCTCGCCATCACCCTTCCCCTGGTCCGCTACCGGCTGCACGGCATCCACCGCGCCTTAGACGGCTCCATCGTCACCCCCAACCGGATCATCGCCAAGGTTTCCCGCGAGGAACTCGCCGCCAAGTTCTTCTCGCCTCCCCCCGAGAAGCTCGTGCGCGAGCTGGTGGCCGCAGGCCTTGTGACCTCTGAGCAGGCGGAACTTGCCGCCCGGGTGCCGCTCGCCCAGGAGGTGACCGCCGAGGCGGATTCCGGCGGCCATACCGACAACCGGCCGGCCATAGCCCTGTTCCCGACCATCGCCTCGGTAGCCTTGCGCCTGCAGCGCCAGTTCGGCTACCGCGTGAAACTCAGGGTCGGCCTGGCCGGCGGCGTTTCCACGCCGGCGTCGGCCGCCGCGGCCTTCGCCATGGGCGCGGCCTACGTCATGACCGGCTCGGTCAACCAGTCCTGCCGCGAGTCCGGGACCTCCGACGCGGTGCGCACCCTTTTGGCCGGCACCCGCCAGTCCGACGTCACCATGGCGCCGGCTGCCGACATGTTCGAGATGGGGGTCACCGTGCAGGTGATCAAGCGCGGCACCATGTTCCCGATGCGCGCCGCCAAGCTCTACGAGATCTACCGGGCGCACGCCTCCCTGGAGGAGATCCCGGCCGCCGAGCGCGAGAAACTGGAGAAGACCCTGTTTCTGGCTCCGCTGGACGACGTCTGGCGCGATACCCGTGCCTTCTTCCTCAAGCGCGACCCCTCCCAGGTCGAGCGGAGCGAGCGCGATCCCAAGCACCGCATGGCGCTGGTCTTCCGCTGGTACCTGGGCCAGGCGGCCCATTGGGCCAAGGACGGCAACGACCACCGCCGCATGGACTACCAGATCTGGTGCGGCCCGGCCATGGGGGCCTTCAACGAATGGGTCGGCGGATCCTTCCTGGAAGCACCGCAACGGCGCGACGTGGTTACCGTAGCCCACAATATCCTTTTCGGTGCGGCCCAGCTAGCCCGCGCCAACTTCCTGCGCAGCCAGGGAATCCACCTGGCCCAGGACCAGGTAGCCTGCCAGCCGCTCGAAATTGCCCAAATCAAGGAGTACCTCCGTTGACAACTGACGATAAGACCGTTTCCCCTTCCGGCGCCTTCTCTCCCCTGGCGATCATCGGCATCGGTTGCCTCTTTCCGCAGGCAGCAGACCGCGAGGCCTACTGGGCCAACATCACGGACGGGGTCGACGCCATCAGTGAAGTGCCCGACAGCCATTGGTCGGTCGACGCGTACTACGACCAGGACCAGAAGAGCCCGGACCGCACCTACGGCCGGCGCGGCGGTTTCCTTTCCCCGGTCGATTTCAACCCGATGGAGTTCAACATCCCGCCCAACGTTTTGGAGGCGATCGATTCCTCGCAACTCCTGGGGCTCGTGGCGGCAGGCCAGGCTTTGAAGGACGCGGGGTACGGGCCGCAGCGGAGCTGGGACAAAGGCCGCGCCAGCGTCATCCTCGGCGTCACCGGCACGCTGGAGCTGGTGATCCCGCTCGGCGCGCGCCTCGGGCACCCGGTCTGGCGCTCCGCCCTTAAGGACGCGGGCGTCGACGAGGCGACCGCCAACGACGTGGTGGCACGCATCTCCGAGTCCTACGTCCCCTGGCAGGAAAATTCCTTCCCCGGCCTTTTGGGCAACGTGGTCGCCGGCAGGATCAGCAAGCAGTACGACCTGGGCGGCACCAACTGCGTGGTGGACGCGGCCTGCGCCAGCTCCTTCTCCGCGCTGCACCTGGCCTCGATGGAGCTTGCCTCCGGCAAGTCCGACATCGTCGTGACCGGCGGCATCGACACCTTCAACGACATCTTCATGTACATGTGCTTCAGCAAGACCCCCGCCCTCTCCCCGAGCGGAAACGCCAAGCCGTTCGACGTCTCGGCCGACGGCACCATCCTGGGCGAGGGGCTGGGCATCGTGGTACTGAAGCGGCTTTCCGACGCGGAGCGCGACGGGGACCGGATCTATGCGGTTGTCCGCGGCATCGGCTCCTCCTCCGACGGCAAGGGCGACGCGATCTACGCGCCGAGCGCCTCCGGTCAAAGGCGGGCGCTCTTGGACGCCTACCGCAACGCCGACGTCACCCCTGAGAGCATCGGACTGATCGAGGCGCACGGCACCGGCACCAAGGTGGGCGACGCGGTCGAGGTGAGCGCACTGCGCGAGGTCTACGGCACGGCGGACGAGCCGTGGTGCTGTCTCGGGTCGGTAAAGTCCCAGATCGGACACACCAAGGCGGCCGCAGGCTCTGCCGGCCTGATCAAGGCGGCACTGTCCTTACACAACAAGGTGATTCCCCCGACCATCAAGGTGAAGGATCCCTCCAAGGAAATCGTCGCCGACGGCAGCCCCTTCTATCTCGCCACCGAAAAGCGTCCCTGGCTCCCCAAGGACGGCCAGCCGCGCCGCGCCGCGGTGAGCGCCTTCGGTTTCGGCGGTTCCAACTTCCACGTGGTGCTCGAGGAGTACCGTGCCGCGAAACCGGGGGCCGACTGGGACGGCAACACGCAGATCCTCAGCTTCAGCGGGACGGACGCGGCGGCGCTTTTAGCCGGACTGGAAAAAGTCCCCGCCGAAGCCGCCTGGAACGCGCTGCGCGACTTCGCCCTCGCCAGCCGGCAAGGCTTCGACGCGGCTGCTCCCTGCCGGCTCGCCCTGGTGGTTGAGCGTAACAAGACCCAGCTGTCTCCCCTCTTGAAGAACGCCCGCGCCATGCTGGCAAAGAACGCGAAAACCGCGTGGCAGACCCCCGACGGCGCCTTCTTCGCCTGCGGCGGCAGGGCCGGCAGGCTCGGCGTCCTTTTCCCGGGACAGGGTTCGCAGTACACCGGCATGCTGAGAGACCTTGCCTGCCGTTTCCCGGAACTTCTGGAGAGTTTCGTCGCTGCCAACGACGGCTTCACCGCCGCCGGCAGCCGCCGCCTCACCGATCTCGTCTTCCCGGTCTCGGCCTTCGACGCGGGTACGCGCGCGCGCCAGGAAGACGAGCTGCGCGCCACCCAGGTGGCGCAGCCTGCGATCGGTGCCGCCAGCATCGGCGCGCTCAGGCTTTTGCAGAGCTTCGGGGTTAATCCGTCTGCGGTGGCAGGCCACAGTTACGGTGAACTGACCGCCCTCTGCGCCGCCGGGAGCCTCGACGAGGCCTCGCTGCACGTCCTGTCGCGCCTGCGCGGGAGACTTATGGCGGAAGGAAGCGGCGACAAGGGGAGCATGCTCGCCGTCTCCGCGCCGCTTACCGCCGTGAGCGAGGCGATCGCCCGGGAAAAACTGGAGCTGGTGATCGCCAATCGCAACGCCCCGACGCAATCGGTACTCTCCGGCGCCACCGCCGAAATCGACCGGGCGGTGGAGATCTTTGCCGCGCGCGGCATCACCTGCAAAAAGCTGCCGGTTGCCGCCGCCTTCCACAGTCCGCTGGTTGCCGATGCCGCGGTGCCGTTTCTCTGCGCCATGGAGAACGTCGAGCTGAAACCGGCGATTATCCCCGTCTATGCGAACACCACCGCCGACGTGTATCCCGCCGACGCGGCTGCCGCCAAAAAACAGCTGGCAGCCCAGCTTGCCCGACCCGTCGAGTTCGTGGCCGAGATCGAGGCGATGTACGCAAGCGGCGTCACCGACTTCCTGGAGGTCGGCCCGGGCAACCGGCTGACCGGGCTCGTGCAGGCGATACTGGGCGACCGTCCGCATCTGGCGGCGGCGATAGACGCCTCCTCAGGGAAGCGCTCCGGCATCGCCGACTTGGCGAGGGCCTTGGCGCAACTGGCCGTGGCGGGGCACGGGGTGCAGCTTGACCTTTGGGACGGAAACCATAAGCCGGCCGTGATCACCGGCAGGAGGCCGGCCATGACCGTGCCGATCTCCGGCGCCAACTACCGCAAACCCGTGACGAAAAGGCCGCCCGTCCAGCGTCCGGCGGCAGCCCCGGCCGCGCCGGTTCGGCAGGGCGCGCCGCTGACGGCGCCTGCGGCAGCTGTGGCGGCACGAGCTATTGAGCAGACCCCGCAGCCGCAGGCGGCCGCCGCCCTGAGCGATTCGCTGCGCATGACCCGCGAGAGCATGGCCGTGCTGCAGAAGATGCAGGAGGACACGGCGCAGTTGCACCGCCGCTTCCTGGAGGGGCAGGAACTGGCTGCCAGGACCTTCCAGTCGCTGCTCGCGCAGCAGCAACAGCTGCTGGCTGGCGGCGCGCCGGTGACCGTGGCCGTGGCTGCGCCGGTTGCCGTGGCGGCACCTGTGGCTACGCCGGTTGCGGTGGCGGCACAGGTGGCCGCGCAGGCGCCCGCACCCGCAGTGGCGACTGCGCGTCCGACCGGTCCGACGGCTCAGACTGGTCAGGCAACCGAGGCCCTGCTCGCCGTGGTGAGCGAGAAGACCGGCTATCCCGTAGAGATGCTGGAACTCGACATGGGGATGGACTCAGACCTGGGCATAGACTCCATCAAGCGGGTCGAGATCCTCTCCGCCCTGCAGGAGCGCCTCCCCGGCTCGTCGGTCATCGGCCCCGAGCACCTGGGCACCCTGCAGACCCTGGGGGACATCGCCCGTCATCTCGGCAGCGCAACGGCGCAGGCGCCCGCACCGGCAGTCGCTACCGCCGCAGCCCCCTTAGCCGACGTCACCGCCGCGCTGTTGGCGGTTGTGAGCGAAAAAACCGGCTATCCCGTAGAGATGCTGGAACTCGACATGGGGATGGACTCCGACCTGGGTATCGACTCCATCAAGCGCGTGGAGATCCTCTCCGCCCTGCAGGAGCGCCTCCCCGGCTCGCCGGTGATCGGTCCCGAACAACTGGGCACCCTGCAGACCTTGGGGGACATCGCCCGCTACCTCGGCCAGGGCTCGGCCCCGGCGGCCAGCGCCGCCGCTCCTGCCGCGGCAGCAGCCGACGTCACCGCCGCGCTCCTGTCCGTGGTGAGCGAGAAGACCGGCTATCCCGTAGAGATGCTGGAACTCGACATGGGGATGGATTCCGATCTCGGCATAGACTCCATCAAGCGGGTCGAGATCCTCTCCGCCCTGCAGGAGCGCCTCCCCGGCTCGCCGGCCATCGGCCCGGAACAGCTGGGCACACTGCAGACCTTAGGGGACATCGCCCGCTACCTCGGCCAGGGCTCGGCCCCGGCAGCGGTAGCCGCCGCACCCTCGCCGGCCGCCCCGGTTACGACGGCCCCGTCCGCCGACGTCGGCGCCGAACTCCTCGCCGTGGTGAGCGAAAAGACCGGCTACCCGGTGGAGATGCTGGAGCCGGAGATGTCCATGGACGCCGACCTCGGCATCGACTCGATCAAGCGCGTAGAAATCCTCTCCGCCCTGCAGGAGCGCCTGCCGCAGGCGCCGGCCATCGGTCCGGAACAGCTCGGCACGCTGCACACCTTAGGCGACATCGCAGCCTTTCTCGCCGGCGGCGCGAATACTGCTCCGAAACCCGCTCCCGCTCAGGCTATGGCAATCGAGGCACCGGCCGCGGCACCCGTCGCTGCCGAGCCGCCCGCGGCGGTGCAACCCGCCATCGAACGAAGCGGCATCACGCCGGTATTGCTCAGCCAGGACGAAGAAGACGGCATCCTGCTCGCCAACGACGGCGAGATCTGGGTGACCGACGACGACTCTCCCTTCACCGCCGAACTGTGCGGCATCCTGCTCGACCACGGCTGCACGGTGCGCAAGGTGGACCCGGCCCAGGCCGCCGAAATCGTGCCGACCGCCAAGCTCTCCGGCCTGGTGATCTGCGCGCCGGTGCGGGGCACCGACGACACGTTCCTGCAGAACGCCTTTCAGCTGTTGAAAAACGCCGCCGCCGCCCTCAACGAAGCGGCCAAGGAGGAAGGGGCCGTCTGCGTCACCGTCTCCCGCCTGGACGGCTGCTTCGGCTTCGGCACCGGCACCACGCTGCGCGACCCGCTCTCCGGCGGGCTGGCGGGGCTCACCAAAACGGCTGCCCTGGAATGGCCCGAGGTCTCCTGCAAGGCGATCGACCTGGGCGAGTTCCCGCATCCCTCCTCCGCCGCCGGCGCCGTGGCGATCGAGCTACTGCGGCGCGGCCCCGTCGAGGTCGGTCTCACCCCGGCCGGGCGTTACGGCCTTAACCTCGCCCCGCTCCCGGCGCCCACGCCTGCCGCCTCCCCTGCCCTCAACGAGGGAGACGTGGTGGTGATCACCGGCGGTGGCCGCGGCGTCACCGCTGCCGCGGCGCTCGCCATCGCCAAGGAATACCGTCCGTTCCTGGTGCTGCTCGGCCGCAGCCCCGAGCCGCAGGACGAGCCTGAATGGCTCACCCCCCTCACGGAGGAAAGCGAGATCAAGCGCGCCATCATGCAGCGTGCGGTGGGCAAACTCCACCCGCGTGAGATCGAGGAACGCTTCCGCTCGGTGATGGCCGCGCGCGAACTCCGCTCGACGCTCACCGCCGTCGCCGCCACCGGCGGCACCGCCGTATACCGCGCCGTCGACATCCGCGATCACAGCGCCGTCGAACTGCTGCTGGGCGAAATAAGGCGCGCCCACGGCCCGATCCGCGGCCTGGTGCACGGCGCGGGCGTACTGGCCGACCGGCTGATCGCCGACAAGCAGCCGGAGCAGTTCGAGCAGGTCTACAGCACCAAGGTGACGGGCTTAAGGGCGCTTTTGAACGCCACCCGCAACGACGACCTCCGTTTCATCGCCCTCTTCTCCTCCAGTACCGGCCGTTTCGGTCGGGTCGGCCAGGTCGACTACTCGGTGGCGAACGAGGTGCTGAACAAGCTCGCCCAGGCGGAGGCACGCCGCCGCACGAGTTGCCGCACCGCGAGCCTGAACTGGGGCCCCTGGGACGGCGGCATGGTGACTCCGGCGCTGAAAAAGGTCTTTGCCGGCGAGGGGATCGGCGTCATCGGCCTTGACGAAGGGGGCGCGCTTTTGGCTCGCGAGATCGGGGCTGCCGACGCGCCGGTGGAAATCGTCGTCCTGGCGGGCATCGACGAGCCTGCCCAGGCTCAAGCTCCCGCCAAGCCGCAGCAGCTTTCCGAGGCGTTCGCCCTTACCCTGACCGTGCCTACCTACCCGTTCCTGCGCTCCCACGTGCTGGACGGCAAGGCCGTGGTGCCGATGGCGGTGATCGTCGAGTGGCTCGCCCACGGCGCGCTGCACGGCAACCCCGGCTTCCGCTTCCACGGTTTCAACGACCTGCGCATCTGCAAGGGGATCGTCTTCGAGGATAACGCCGCCTTCACCCTGAACGTGATGGCCGGCCGCGCCGTGAAACGCGAGTCGTTCCACACGGTGCCGGTGGAGCTCTCCAGCCGCGGCAAGAACGGCACCGTCCTTTTGCACGCCAAGGCGGAAATCGTGCTCGCCACCCGGCTCCCCGAGGGTATCCGTTCCATCACCGAGATCCCCGCCACCCCCTACACGCCGGCAAACGGGGTGATCTACAACCGCGAGAGGCTCTTCCACGGCCCCGACCTGCACGGCATCGAGCAGGTGGACGGCTGCTCCGCCAAGGGGATCGCCGCCACCGTGAAGGGGGCACCTGCGCCCGCGAGCTGGATAAGACAGCCGCTGCGCTCCGTCTGGCTCACCGATCCGCTCGTTTTGGACAGCGCCTTCCAGATGATGATCCTCTGGAGCTTCGAGCGCTTCGGCTCAGGCTCGCTTCCCTGCTTTGCCGGCCGCTACCGCCAGTTCCAGGAGGCGTTCCCGCGCGAGGGCGCGCAGGTGATGATCCGGGTCACCTCGGAAAACGCACACGGCGCCACGGCCGACATGGAGTTCCTCGACCGCAACACCGGCAAGCTGGTGGCGCGGCTGGAGGATTACCAGTGCGTGATCGATCCTTCCCTCAAGCAGGCGTTCCAGCGCAACAAACTGCAGCCCTCGGCCTCCGCTGAACTGGGGGCCGCCTGATCATGCACGAGCAGTCCCCTTCGGTTGCCATCGTCGGCATCGGCGGTATCTTTCCCGACGCTTTGGAGCTTTCCACCTTCTGGGAAAACATCCGCGGCGCCAAGAGTGCGGTGCGTGGTGTGCCGGACGGGCGCTGGGCGCTCTCGGCCGACACCGCCTTCGATCCTGAGGTCGGCAAGGCCGACCACGTCTACTCCCGGCGCGGCTGTTTCATCGAAACGCTCCCCACGCTGGCGGATCTCGGCGGGCTCGGGGTGGACCGGGAACTCGCCTCTCGGCTCGACCCGCTCTTCCAGCTTTTGCTGCACGCAGGCAAACGCGCCTTCGAGGACAGCGTCACCAAGCTTCTCGACCGGGCGCGCATCGGCGTCATCATCGGCAACCTCGCCCTTCCCAGCGAAAAATCGTCCGCCTTCACCCGCAGCATCCTCGGGCGCTCCTTCGAGGAAAAGCTCCTCGGCGCCGCCGGGGAAGAGGACGAGGTGGAGCCGCTCAACCGCTACGTGGCAGGGCTGCCGGCAGGCGTCCTGGCCGCGGCACTTGGCCTCGGGGGCGGCAGCTTCACGCTCGACGCCGCCTGCGCCTCCTCGCTGTACGCCATCAAGCTGGCAGCGGACGAGCTTTTAAGCGGGCGCGCCGACGCCATGCTCACCGGCGGCGTCTCCCGCCCCGATCCCCTCTACACCCAGATGGGCTTTTCCCAGTTGCGCGCCCTCTCCAAGCGAGGCGTCTGTTCGCCGTTCGACGCCTCGGGCGACGGCCTGGTGGTCGGCGAAGGCGCCGGCATCTTCCTCCTCAAGCGGACCGCCGACGCCATCGCGCAGGGCGACCGCATCTACGGGATCATCAAGGGAGTCGGTCTCTCCAACGACGTCGGCGGCAGCCTGCTCGCGCCCATGTCCGACGGGCAGCTGCGCGCGATGCGCGCCGCCTACGCCAAGGCGGGCTGGCAGCCTCAGGACGTGGACCTGATCGAGTGCCACGCCACCGGCACCCCGGTCGGAGACGCGACCGAGGTGGCGAGCCTCAAACAGCTTTGGTCGGACAAGTCAGAGAGATCGGACCAGTCGGACGGTTCTGCCTGCGTGATCGGGTCGGTGAAGTCGAACATCGGGCACCTGCTCACCGCCGCAGGCGCGGCCGCGCTGACCAAGGTGCTACTGTCCATGGCCGCGGAGACCCTGCCGCCGACCGCGAACTTCAACCAGGCCCCCGCAGGTTTCGAGCTTGACGAGAGCCCCTTCCGGGTGCTCACCGCGCCCGCACCCTGGCCGCGCCGCGCCGAGGGAGTGCCGCGCCGCGCCGCGGTGAGCGCCTTCGGCTTCGGCGGCATCAACGCCCACCTTTTGGTAGAGGAATGGCTCCCGACAGCCCAAGCGGCTACTGCCGCACCGGCCGCGACCGCTTCCCCCATCGCCATCGTCGGCCTCGACGCCCGCTTCGGCCAGTGGCGTACGCGCGCCTCCTTCCAGGCCCGCGCGCTGGGGGGCGCCCCCGCCGCTCCCGCCGGGCCGACCGATTGGTGGGGCAGCGAAAGCGCCGACTGGCTCAAAAAGACCAACGGCCGCGGCATCCCGTTTTCCGGTTACTACCTCGACCAGTTCTCGCTGCGTGCGGACGAGTTCCGCATCCCGCCACGCGAACTGGAAGAGATGCTCCCCCAGCAGCTGTTGATGCTGCAATCGGCAGCCGCAGCCCTTGCCGATGCCGGTCCCATCACCTCGGACCCCCTGCGCACCGGCGTCTTCGTCGGCATCGCCCTCGACCTGAACAGCACCAACTTCGCCTTCCGCTGGTCGATCGCCGAAAAGGCTGCGAGCTGGGCGAAGGAGCTGGGACTTGACCTGAGCGACGAGGAACTTGAGGGGTGGATCGCCGAGTTGCGCGACTGCTGCGGGCCGGCGCTTACCGCCAACCGCACCATGGGAGCTTTAGGGAGCGTCGTTGCCAGCCGCGTCGCCCGGGAATTCCGCTGCGGCGGTCCCAGTTTCACCATCTCCGGCGAAGACAGCTCGGGGATGAAGGCGCTGGAAGTAGCCGTGCGCCAGCTGCAAACAGGCGAAATCGACCGGGCCATCGTCGGCGCCGTCGACCTGGCGGGCGACCTGCGCGCGGCCCTCGGCCACCACCTGACGCGGCAGCTCTCCGCCAAGGGGATCAACGGCAGTTTCCAGGCGGCGGCCGACGGGAGCCTTTTGGGCGAAGGCGCGGCCTGCGTGGTACTGAAACGCCTGGAAGACGCGCAGAAAGACGGCGACAGGATTTACGCCGCGTTGGAAGGAATCGGCTCGGCCACCGGGGAACTGGTGACGCCCGGAGCGGTTGCCTACCTGCGCGCCCTCAAGCGCGCTTACCGCGAGGCAGGGGTCGAACCCGGCAGGATCGGCTATCTCGAAGCCAACGGCAGCGGGCATCCGGCCGAGGACCGGATGGAGGCACAGGCGCTGGCCGCGTTCTTTACCTCGTCCCCGGCAACCGCCGGCGAGCCCGGCCAGCAGGTCGCCGTCGCCAGCGTCAAGTCCGCCATCGGCCACACCGGTGCCGCTTCCGGCTTGGCCTCGCTGACCCGCGCCTGTCTCGCGCTCTACCACGAGATCATCCCGGATGCGCTCTCCCAGGGAGAGCCGCTCCCCGAGTTGTCGGGAACCGGCGCCCTCTTCCTCCCCAAAGGGGCGCGCTACTGGCTGCGTAACCGTGCCTCCGGGGTCCGCCGTGCCGGCGTGAGCGTCTTCGGCGTCGACGGCAACTGCAGTCACGCCGTGCTTGCAGCTCACGAGCAGCAGCCGGCGCGGGCCGCCCGGGAGCGGCTGGCCCCGCTGGGACAGGGCGAGGAATGCCTCTTCTGCCTCACGGGCGCCGACCGGCAGGAACTGGCCGTCGGGCTCGGAAAGCTGTCCGCTACGATCGCGGCCTCGGCGTACCCCGACCTGGCCTCACTGTCGCGCGATACCCTTACCGCGCCCGAAACCTCCGATCCGGACCGCCTGGCGGTCACCATGGTCGCCCGCAACCAGGAGGAACTGGCGGCTCTCTGCGCCGAGGGGGAGAAACTGGTCCTCAGGGAAAACGGCGCGGCCGATTCCGTGCTGCACCCGTCCCTGCGCGACCGGCTGTTCTTCCCGGCACAACCGATCGCCCAGACCGGCAAGATCGGCTTCGTCTACCCCGGTTCCGGGAACCACTTTCCCGGCATGGGGATGGAGATCTCGGCCCGCTGGCCTGAGCTCTACCGCCGCCAGGACGCCGAGAACCTCTACCTGAAGGACCAGTTCCAGCCCGAGCAGTTCTGGAACGGCAAACCGATGGAGGAGGTAAACGACGACCATCTCGCCGTCATCTTCGGGCAGGTGGCGACCGGCTGCGCGGTTACCGACCTGGTGCAGGGCTTCGGCATCAAGCCGCAGGCGGTGATCGGCTACAGCCTGGGCGAATCCGCCGGCCTCTTCGCCAGCCGCGCGTGGCGGGAGCGCGACCTCATGCTCTCCCGCATGCAGGCATCGACCCTTTTCACCCGCGACCTGGCCGGCGAGTGCCGGGCGGCCGCCCGCGCCTGGGGCGAGCCGGAAGGGAAGGAGATCCACTGGTGCCTCGGCGTGGTCGACGTGCCGGCCCGCGAGGTCAGGCGCGCGCTGAAGAACTCCTCCCACGTTTACCTGCTGATCGTCAACACCCCGGAGGAGTGCGTGATCGGCGGGGACGTGAAGTGGGTCAAGCACCTGGTGGCGATGCTCGACTGCCGGTTCTTCGAACTTAAGGGGGTGACCACCGTGCACTGCGAGGTGGCGCGCCAGGTGGCGACTCCCTACCGCGACCTGCACATGTTCAACACCACCGTCCCCGCAGGCGTCAGCTACTACAGCGGTGCTGCGGGTCACGCCTATCAGCTCAACCGCCACAGCGCGGCAGATTCCATCCTGGCGCAGGCCATCGAGGGGATCGATTATCCCAAGGTCGTCGAAGCCGCCTATGCCGAGGGGGTCCGCTACTTCATCGAGATGGGTCCGGGCGGCTCCTGCAGCCGGATGATCGGGCGTATCCTGGGCGACCGGCCGCATGTCGCCCGCTCGGTCTGCGCTCCGGGCATCGACGTGAATTCGGCACTTTTGAGGCTTTTGGCGCAGTTGATCGCCGAAAGGGTGCCGGTTTCTACTGAGCCGCTCTTCGCGGCGACGGCGGGAAGCCAGGTCGCTACGGCGGCGAGGAGCAAGGGACTTACCCTGAGCTTCGCTACCGGCGGGGGGGAGTTCCGGCCGGTGCTGCCGCAGGGGAAGGAAAGGGAAGTGGAGTTGCAGGCTATCGAATATATCGCGCCGGTTATGGATACGGTGGTGGAGATGGTTGCCGGCGCTGCTAGTACAGCTGCCGCGGCACCGCCTGTGGTCGAGGCAGTTGCTTTCCCCCACCCCCCCGACCAGCCGAGCGGCGCAGGCCCGGAAGCAGCTCCTGTGCAGGGTCCGCTTCCGGTGCAGGACCCGCTTTTGGCCCAGTTCGCGGCGGCTCAGCAGGCGGCGCTGGAGGCGCACGAGGCGTACTTAAGGGTGTCCGAACAGTTGAACCGCTCGCTCGCCGAGGTGCTCTCGCAGCAGATCGCCCTGCAGCAGCAGATCGTCGCGTCCGGCGGCTCCCTCGACCAGTTCCCGGCCTCTTTCGGTACTCTTGAGCCTCTGCCTCCCCTTGGGTCAGTCGCCCCCGCGTCGCCTCCGCCGGTCTTCGACCGCGCCATGTGCATGGAGTTCGCCATCGGTTCGGTCGCGCGCATGCTCGGGCCTGCATTCGCCGAGGCCGACGGCTTCCCGACCAGGGTGCGCCTCCCCGACGAGCCGCTGATGCTGGTCGACCGGATCGTGACCCTGGAAGGGGAACCGAAATCGATGACCAGCGGCCGCGTGGTGACCGAGCACGACGTCCTTCCCGGCGCCTGGTACCTCGACGGCGGCCGCATCCCGACCTGCGTCGCCGTGGAAGCGGGCCAGGCGGACCTGTTCCTCTCCGGCTACTTAGGCATCGACTTCATCACCCGCGGGCACGCCGTCTACCGGCTTTTGGACGCGGTGGTCACCTTCCACCGCGAGCTTCCCAAGCCGGGAGAGGTGATCGTCTACGACATCAGGATCGAGCGTTTCTTCCGGCAGAACGACACCTACCTCTTCCGGTTCAACTTCGAGTCCACGGTGAACGGGGAGCCGCTCCTCTCCATGCGTAACGGCTGCGCCGGCTTCTTCTCGGAGGCCGAACTGGCTGCGGGCAAGGGGATCGTCAAGGGTGCGCTCGATCAGCGTCCCCGCTCGGGCAAACTGCCGGCGGATTGGCAGGAGCTGGTGCCGATGGAGCAGGCCGCCTACAGCGCTGCGCAACTCGACCGGCTGCGGGAGGGGGATCTCGCCGGCTGCTTCGGCGACGCCTTTGCCTCCCTGCCGATGGGCCGTGCGCTCACCATCCCCGGCGGCGCCATGAAACTCGTGCACCGGGTCACCGCCCTTCACCCGAAGGGGGGGCGCTACGGTCTGGGCTTCATCCAGGCCGAGGCGGACATCCGGCCGGACGACTGGTTCATCACCTGCCACTTCGTCGACGACAAGGTGATGCCCGGCACGCTCATGTACGAGTGCTGCCTGCACACGCTGCGCATCTTCCTTTTACGGATGGGCTGGGTGGCGGAGGCGGATTGCGCGGCGTGGCAGCCGGTTCCCGGCGTGGCGAGCCAGCTTAGCTGCCGCGGACAGGTGCTGGAGACGACCAAGGTGGTGCGCTACGAGGTGACGGTGCGCGAACTGGGGTACCGTCCCGAGCCGTACGCCGTGGTCGATGCCCTGATGTACTCGGACGGCAAGCCGATCGTGGAAATCACCGGCATGTCGGTACGCTTAACCGGTACCAACAGGGAACGGCTTTCGGCCCTGTGGCAGGGAAAAGACGCGCAGCAGCCGGCAAATAGCGCTCCTGCTCCCGCAGCCGGCACCCGCAAGCCCGCCGTCTACACGAAGGAACAGATCCTCGCCTACTCGAACGGCAAGCCGTCCGAAGGATTCGGCGACCGTTACCGCGTCTTCGACGGCGAGCGCAAGATCGCCCGTCTCCCCGGCCCCCCGTTCCAGTTCATGGACCGGGTCACCGCCGTCAAGGGCGAGCCGTGGCGTATGGTTGCGGGCGCCCGGGCCGAGGCGCAGTACGACGTGCCGGCGGACGCCTGGTACTTCCAGGTGGAGCGACAGCCGCGCATGCCGTTTGCGGTCCTTTTGGAAGCGGCCCTGCAGCCCTGCGGCTGGCTTGCCGCCTACGTCGGCTCCGCCCTGACCGCCCCGCACGACATCTCCTTCCGTAACCTTGGAGGAAGCGCCGTGCTGCACCGCGCCGTCACGCCTGACACCGGCACCATCACCATGCTGGCGACCCTGACCAAGGTGGCGACCAGCGGCGGCATGATCATCCAGGAGTTCGACTTTTCGGTGAGCGACCGCCAGGGGGTGGTCTACGACGGCAACACCATGTTCGGCTTCTTCGCCAAGGAAGCGCTGGAGAACCAGGTCGGCATCCGCGATGCCGCTCCCTACCAGCCGACCGCCGACGAAACCGCCCACGGCGTCGCCCTTCCCTACCCGGACGCCGCACCGTTTCCGGACAAGATGCTGCGCATGATCGATAACGTCGACCTTTTCGTGGCCGACGGCGGGCCGAAAGGGCTCGGTTTCCTCAAGGGGACCAAAAAGGTGGATCCGGACGAGTGGTTCTTCAAGGCCCACTTCTACCAGGACCCGGTGACGCCGGGCTCGCTGGGGCTGGAGTCCTTCCTGCAACTGGTGAAATTCGCGGCGGTGGAACGCTGGGGATGGCAGGAGGGCGACCGGTTCGCCGTGACCGCGCCCGGCAGCCGGCAGCGCTGGCTGTACCGCGGCCAGGTGGTGCCGGCCGACAGCGAGGTCACCGTCACCGCCTGGATCACCGCAGCCGACGACCGTGTGCGCACCCTGACGGCGGCAGGCTTCCTGTCGGTGGACGGCCGCCCGATCTACCAAATGAACGATTTCACGCTGCAGTTGGAACGCGGATAGCCATTTCGTCCTCCCTCTCCCCATGCGGGAGAGGGAACGCTAGATACTGACTGAATTGGCAAAATAGAGACCCTAACCCTTAAGGTGGAACATGAAGTATTCGAAGGTATATATCGAGTCGCTGGGCTATGAGCTTGCTCCGGTCGTCGTTACCTCTTCCGAGCTGGAAGCCCGTCTGGAGCCGCTTTACAAAAGCCTGCACTTCGCACCGGGGCAACTTGAGGCGCTGACCGGCATCCGCGAGCGGCGCTGGTGGGAACCGGGCTTCCCGCTTTCCAAGGGCGCTACCGCTGCCGCCAAAAAGGCGCTCGCCACAGCCGGGGTCTCCGCCAACGAACTCGGCGCCCTCATCTACACCGGCGTCTGCCGGGAGCAGTTCGAACCGGCTACCGCCTGCCGCGTGGCGGCTTCGCTGGGCATCTCCGGCAACGCCGCGGTCTTCGACCTCTCCAACGCCTGCCTCGGCGTATTAAACGGCATCCTGGAAGTGGCCAACCGCATCGAGCTCGGCCAGATCAAGGCGGGCCTGGTGGTCTCCTGCGAGAGCGCGCGCGAAATCAACGACATCATGATAGGCCGCATGCTCGCCGAGAGGAACATGGAGAAGTTCGCCAGTTCGCTCGCCACCCTGACCGGCGGCTCCGGCGCGGTGGCCGTGCTCTTGACCGACGGCTCGTTCTCCCGCTCCGGCCGGCGCCGGCTCAAAGGCGGCATCACCCAGGCCGCGCCCGAACACCACGCACTTTGCCTGTGGGGCGTGTCGCCGGACGGCAAAGGCGGCTACCAGCAGTCCATGAGCACCGACGCGGTCAACGTCATGAACTACGGCGTGGAACTGGGCAGGCGCACCTGGAGCGCCTTCCTGCCGGAGGTGGGGTGGACCGACTCCGAGGTGGACCGCGTCGTCTGCCACCAGGTGGGAAGCGCCCACCAAAGCGCCATCCTCAAGACCCTGGGCATTCCGCTGGACAAGGATTTCACCACCTACGAATTCCTCGGCAACATGGGGACCGTCTCCCTGCCGCTGACCGCCGCCCTGGCCGACGAGCGCGACATCCTGTCGGCCGGCGACAAGGTGGCGATGCTCGGCATCGGCAGCGGCCTTAACTGCCTGATGCTCGGCGTCGACTGGTAACCGGGGGAGCTGTGACAGTAGATCTGAAAAAATGCGGATATCCCTTCGCCGGCTATCGTCTCGACCTCGACGGTCTCTCCTGCCACTACCTCGACGAGGGAGCCGGAGACCCGGTGGTGATGGTGCACGGCAACCCTTCCTGGTCCTTCTATTACCGCAACCTGGTCACGGCACTTAAGGACCGCTACCGCTGCATCGTCCCCGATCACATCGGCTGCGGGCTTTCCGACAAGCCGGGGGACGGCCGCTACGATTACACCCTTTCCCGCCGGGTGGACGATCTGGAGTGCCTGATCGACTCTCTGAAGCTGGACAAAAAGATCACGCTCGTGCTGCACGACTGGGGCGGGATGATCGGCATGGCCTACGCACACCGGCATCCGGACAGGATCAAGCGGCTGGTGCTGCTCAACACCGCGGCGTTCCATCTCCCCAGGGGTAAGAAATTCCCTTTGGGCCTGCAAATCTGCCGCGACACCGCACTCGGCACCCTGCTGGTGCGCGCCTTTAACGCCTTCAGCGTCGGCGCCTCCATCGTCGGCTGCAAGAAACATCCGATGTCGGGCAAGCTTAAAAAGGCCTACCGGTCGCCCTACAACTCCTGGAAGAACCGGATCGCAACGCTACGTTTCGTGCAGGACATCCCGCTATTCCCCGGCGACCGCAACTTCGACCTGGTGAGCGAGATAGCGGCAGGTCTCGGGGAGTTCAAGGAGCTGCCGACGGCGATCTTCTGGGGAGAGCTCGATTTCGTCTTCGACACCACCTTCCTTGACGAGTGGCGCAGGCGGTTTCCGCAGGCGGAACTGCACAGCTACCCGGACGCGGGGCATTACATCCTGGAGGACATGCAGGACGAGGTGGTGCCGCTGATCAGGGAGTTTTTGGAGAGAACGGACGGGTAGCAGAGGAGCACGATGTTAGGAAGCGATTTCGTCAATATTGCCGCGCATCTGCCGGAAATGGCCAGGCGTCAGCCGGACACCGCCGCCATCATCTTCCCGCGGCAAAACCGCGAGCTTAGCTTCTCGGAGCTGGACAAGTTAAGCGACCGGATCGCGCGCGGGCTGATCGACGTCGGCATCTGCCGCGACGTGCGCACGGTGCTCATGGTCACCCCCTCGCCTGAGTTCTTCGCCCTCACCTTCGCCCTCTTCAAGGTCGGCGCCATCCCCGTTTTGATCGATCCCGGCCTGGGGATAAAAAACCTCAAGAAGTGCTTCGCCGAGGCGCAGCCGCACGCCTTCATCGGCATTCCCAAGGCCCACGTCGCACGTATCCTCTTCGGCTGGGGCAAGGAGTCGCTGCGCACCCTGGTGACGGTCGGTCCGCGCCTTTTCTGGGGGGGCTCCACCATCAAAGGGATGCTCCACGAGCACCGGGAGGAGTTCACCTTCCCGCCGGCGCCGACGCAGCGCGACGACAACGCCGCCATCCTCTTCACCAGCGGCTCCACCGGCGCGCCCAAGGGTGCGGTCTACAGCCACGGCAACTTCGCCGCCCAGGTGGAGGCGTTGCGCCGTGCGTACGGCATCGAACCGGGCGAGATCGACCTCCCCACCTTCCCGCTCTTCGCCCTCTTCGCACCGGCCCTCGGCATGACCGCCGTCATCCCGGAAATGGACTTCACCCGTCCCGGCTCGGTCAAACCGGTGAAGATCATCGACGCCATCAAGCGCTACGGCGTCACCACCATGTTCGGCTCGCCTGCCCTCATCAACCGCGTCTCGCGCTACGGCGCGGAACATGGCGTCAAGCTTCCCACCCTGAAGCGCGCCATCTCTGCCGGCGCCCCGGTTCCCGCCGCCGTGCTGGAGCGGTTCGCCTCTATGCTCAACCCGGGGGTGCAGGTCTTCACCCCCTACGGCGCCACCGAGGCGCTCCCCGTCTGTTCCATCGGCTCGGAAGAGATCCTCAAGGAGACCCGGCGCATCACCGACGCGGGGGGCGGGGTCTGCGTGGGGCGGCCGGTGGACGGCATCCGCCTGGAGGTGATCGAGATCACCGACGAGCCGATTCCCTACTGGGACGATTCGCTCAAGGTGCCAAACGACAAGATCGGCGAGATCGTGGTGCAGGGGGAGCAGGTCACCTGGGGATATTTCAACCGCCCGGAGGCGGACCAGCTCGCCAAGATCGACGACCCCCAGAGCGGCTCTTTCTTCCACCGCATGGGTGACCTTGGCGGCCGCGACGAGGACGGCAAGGTCTGGTTCTGCGGCCGCAAGTCGCACCGGGTCGAGACGGCGGACGGCATGCTGTTCACCATCCCTTGCGAGGCGGTGTTCAACACCCATCCGGCGGTCTACCGCACCGCCCTGGTCGGCGTCGGCGAGCCGGGCAGCATGAAGCCGGTACTGTGCGTCGAGCTGGAAAAGGGTGCCCGGGGGGACAAGGGCGCCATCCGCGACGAGCTTTTGGCGATCGCCCGCGATCACATCCATACCCACAGCATCGACGCCATCCTGTTTCACCCACGCTTTCCGGTGGACATCCGGCACAACGCCAAGATCTTCCGCGAAAAGCTCGCCCTCTGGGCGGCGGAGCAGCTCAAGTGAAGGCGCTCGTCACCGGCGGAGGCGGTTTCCTCGGTTCGGCCATCGTGCGGCTGCTCACCGCGCGCGGCGACGGTGCGGTGAGCTTCGCGCGGGGGGATTACCCGGAGCTTGCCGCGCTGGGGGCGGAATGCCGGCGTGGCGATCTTACCGACCGCAACGCCTTACGTGAAGCGGCCCGCGGCTGCGACACCGTCTTCCACGTCGCGGCCAAGGCCGGTGTCGGCGGGGCGTACGCCGAATATTACCGGGCGAACGTCACCGGCAGCGAGAACGTGCTCGCCGTCTGCCGCGAGCTTGCCATTCCCCGGCTCGTCTACACAAGCTCTCCCAGCGTGGTCTTCGACGGCAGCGACGTGGAAGGCGCCGACGAATCCATCCCCTACCCGGCCCGTTACAAGGCCCACTACCCCAAGACCAAAGCCATCGCCGAAAAGCTGGTGCTTGCCGCCAACACCCCGGAACTTGCCACGGTTTCCCTGCGCCCCCATCTCATCTGGGGACCGGGGGACAACCACCTGGGGCCGCGCATCGTGGAGAAGGCGCGCGCAGGCAAATTAAGGCGCATCGGCACGCGCCCCTGCCTGGTCGACACCGTCTACATCGACAACGCCGCTCAGGCGCACCTGAACGCGGCCGACCGGCTGGTCTACGGCGGAGCACCGGCCGGCCACGCCTATTTCATCACCAACGACGAGCCGATCCCTTTGTGGGAGATGGTGAACCGTATCCTTGCCGCGGCGGGGCTCCCCCCGGAAAACCGCACCGTATCCCCTTCCCTCGCCTACGCCGCCGGCGCCGTCTGCGAAAAGGTATGGGACCTTCTGCAGCTTGCCGGCGAGCCGCCGATGACCCGCTTCGTCGCCCGCGAGCTCGCCACCGCCCACTGGTTCGACATCTCCGCCGCCGTGCGCGATCTGGGTTACCAGCCGGGGATTTCCATCGAGGAAGGGTTGCGAAGGCTTACGAAGTGGTATGCGGGTGAAGCGCGGTGATCCTGCCGGCGCCGCCTGAAGTTCACGGCCTTACGCTTCGGCTGGAACCGCTTTTGTGCGACGGGGCGGAGCTTGCGCGGTTCAAAGGTTTTTTGAGCGCCCACGAATTGGAGCGGGGAAACCGGCTGATCGACCCGGTGAAGCGCGAGCGCTTCTTTGTCGGCAGAGGCAGGCTGCGCGAGGCGCTGGCGGAACTTTTGGGGGGCGATCCGAAAAGGATCGAACTCTTGGCGGGAGAGCACGGCAAACTGCGGCTGGCCGGTCTCGATGAGCATGGGAAGCTCCGCTTCAACCTCACCCATGCCGGGCACTATCTGCTTATGGCGTTTACCGCCGGTCACGAGGTGGGGATCGACCTGGAGCAGGTGCGAGACGATCTCGCCTTCGCCGCCATGGCGCAGCGCTACTTTTCGCTCCGGGAGCGCGAGGATCTGTTCAGCCTGCAGCCGCAGGAGCAGCTTCATGCCTTTTACCGCTGCTGGACGCGCAAGGAAGCGTACCTCAAGGGGACCGGCAGCGGCTTCAGCCAGCCATCCGACACCTTCGACGTCTCGCTGCTGCCGGACCAGCCGGCGGCCTTATTGGCGCACAGGACGTCACCTGCCGAAGTCGGAGCGTGGGAGATTCGGGACGTCGGGGCGGTAGAAGGTTACTGGGGGGCGGTTGCTTTCAGAATCACGAAGAATTTCGTGTAGAAAGCCTTTGAATTTAACCTGGCAGCGGGGTTTCGCAGAACCGGCAGACGGTCTCGCGCCACTTGCTGTAGCGGCCGCATTTCGGACACTTGCGATAGTGCCCTTCAACCGGGCGGACAGGTCCCTGGAAGAGGGTGACCATCAGGGTGGGGGGAAAAAGGGTGTTCAGCAAAAGCCAGAGGATGGGGTTTCTACCCTTGGTATAGGCGAGCCAACCACCGATCGCACCCGGCAACACGAAAAAAACGGTGATGAAAGCTACCTGCATGAACGTCTCATGGGACATAAAGCACCCTCCGGTAAAGTGCGCGCATCCTATCAGTGACAGTCCAATCAGTCAACCTCAACCTATATACACCTTTCTGTTAGCTGTTGCCAAATAGTACGAATGGATTTATGCTTTCGCTTTTGCCGGACCTCATCAACTTCAACCAAAAGGACCAGACATGAATAAGCTTTGCAACCTGTTTCTCGGCTCCACACTGACCGCCGTACTTGCCACCACCGCATTCGCCGCAGATCCGGCCAAAGACGCCAAACCGGTCCAGGTCGCCGTCGCCCCGGCACCCGCTTCCCAGAGCACTCCCTCCGCCCCCGTTCCCCCCGCTGCCGCTCCGGCCACTCCCGCTGCTGCCGCACCTGCTCCGGCTCCCGCCAAACAGGCGGCCGCCAAGATCGGCTACATAAACATGTCGAAGATCGGTGCGGAATCCAGCGCCGGCAAGGCTGCGGCCGCTTCCCTCAAGGTAAAATCCGGCAAGCTGCGCGCCAGGATCGAGGCGAAACAAAAAGATCTGGAGAAGCAGAAGGCGGCCATCGAGGCGAAGATCGAAGGTATGACCGCCAAGGAGCGCGCCGCCAAGGCCAAGGAGTTCGAGAAGAAAGTGACGGACTACCAGAAACTGGTCCGCTCCAGCGAACAGGAAATGCAGCAGATAGAGGAGAAAGTGACCTCCGAGCTGTTCAAAAACATCAAAGAGGCGGCGACCGTTTATGCCAAATCCCACGGCTATGCCGCCATCGTCGAGGAGAAAGGGCTTTTGTACGTGGGCGATGCCCTTGACGCGAGCGACCTTACCGACGAGATAGCCAAGTCGTTTGAGGAAAAGAAGACGAAATAGTAACCGCTTTTTCCTGGCTGCCACTTGCGCCGACCGGTCCCTCCCCTGCATTGGGGGAGGGATTTTTTTATCCCGCCTCGCTGCTCATACCGGCTGCAACTTCCGCAGCCGCGGCGCTTTTCCAAATTGGCTCCAACCAATTGACGGAAGAATCCGTGGTACAATGGTGACTTTGTTCGTCCGGCCAACGATCAAGGAGTTCCGCCATGAATCTTCGCATCGGCACCGGATTCACCTGCATCGTCACCATCGCCGCTTTTCTTGCCTTTACCCCACTCTCTCATGCCACCCTCGGTGAAAGTGCCGACACCGTCACCCGCGACGCCGAATCGCTGGCGGCTGCCAAAGGGATGGTGACCATCCACGGCGGCTATCGGATTCAGACCATGGCAACGGATACGACTGCCGTCCGCGAATACATTTCCGGCGACGGGAAGGTCTTCGCCATCGCCTGGAACGGCCTGGTGCCACCCGATTTGACGACGCTGCTCGGCTCGTATGCCATGGATTACAGCGTCGCACGACAACAGCAGCAGCTGCGCGCACGCGGGCAAAAGAGCCAACGGTTGCAGTCGGATCGCGTGGTGGTGGAAACCTGGGGGCACATGAGGAACCTGCAGGGGCGGGCGTACGTTCCGGCGATGGTTCCGGCGGGGGTAGACGTCAATGAAATCCACTAAGCGCACCACTTGTTTGTTCAAGGTCCTGCCGGCGGTGGCGTTGCTGTTGGCAGCTGGCTGCGGGGGCGGCGGCAGCACGGCCGGCAGTACCGATCCCGCCGGCACCGGCGGCGGCAGCAGCACGACCGGCGGCGCCGCCAACGGTTCCAACACTGCGGCGGACCCGGCCAGCGCCAACGTGATGCCCCTTTCGGTCGACGGGGGTCTTTGCTCCAGCCAGACCTCGTCGTATTACCTCAACAAGCCGTGCGTCAGCGTTACCATCTGCACCCCCGGCACGACGACCTGCCAGACCGTGAACGACGTCCTGCTCGATACCGGCAGCTTCGGGTTACGACTCTTCAAACAGGCGCTCCCGAACCTGTCACTGCCGAACGTCCAGGCCGGCTCAGGTAACCTCGCAAGCTGCGTCCAGTTCGCCGACGGCACCTCTCTTTGGGGGCCGGTTAGCATGGCAGACGTCCAGCTGGGCGGGGAACCGGCAGTGACCATACCCATACAGGTAGTCGACGCCGCTTTCGGTTCCCGTCCGACGGGCTGCAGCCTGGCGGACGCTTCACCCGCCATAGCCGGATTCACCGGCATCCTGGGGGCAGGCGTGTTCAACGAGGATTGCGGACCGGGCTGCGCCGTCGTTTCCCTCAACAACATTTACTACAGTTGCGGCAGCGGCGGCACCTGCACCGGCACCGCGGTTCCCCTCGCAAACCAGGTGCAGAATCCGGTCTCTCACCTGCCGGTCGACAACAACGGATTACTGGTCCAGCTCCCTACGGTACCCGTTGGCGGCACCTCGTCGATCAGCGGATCGGTCATCTTCGGCATCGGCACCAGGGCCAACAATGCGGCTGCCGCGTCCGTCTTCCCGACGGACTTAAACGGCAACATCAGCACCACCTTCAACGGTCTCAACAACGTGGGTTTTCTCGACACCGGCTCCAACGGTCTGTTCATCCCCCCTTCCGGTTCGTTACTCCCCATCTGCGCGTCGCCGTATGCGTCATGGTACTGCCCGTCCACCACCAGGTCGATGCAGGCCACCACCGTCGGGGCCAACGGCATGCCGTCCGCGGACGTTTTCTTCAACGTGAGCAACTTCGTACTGCTCCCCAAATCCAGCGCCAGTGTCTTCAGCGATCTGGCCGGACCATCCTTCTATGGCTTTGACTGGGGGCTCCCCTTCTTCATGGGGCGCAACGTGTATTTTGGCTTCGAGGGCAAAACTGGACTTGGCAGCAAGGGGCCTTTTGTGGCTTACTAGGGTCATGTGTTTTTATGCCAGGAGGTGAACGTTGATCAACAGATGTTTGGCTATAGGTTTGTTCGCCGCGTTATTGAGTATCCACCCGCTGTACGCCGCCCAAGAAGTTCCTGCCGATCAGGGAAAAGCAGAAAAACCGCACGAGCAGGACAAGCCCTCCTCACTCCCGCCGAAGGCAGTAACCACCCGACACCTGTTGAGGATAGGCGGCAAAGAGCTCGCCTACACCGCGGTGGCGGGGACGCTGCCGCTTGCCAACGACGCCGGCGAACCGGAGGCGGAGATCTTCTACGTCGCCTACTCCGCCGACCGGGCCGCGCAGGCGAAACGCCGGCCGGTGCTGTTCATGTTCAACGGCGGCCCCGGCGCAGCCGCGGTGTGGCTCCACTTGGGTGCCGTCGGGCCGAAAAAGGTGGAGATGCTCCCCGACGGCGGCATGCCCAAGCCGCCGTTTCGGCTGGTGGACAATCCCTACAGCTGGCTCGATCAGGCCGACCTGGTGTTCGTGGACCCGGTCGGCACCGGTTACAGCCGCCCGGCCAAAGCCGATCAACTGAAGAACTTCACCGCGGTGAAGGGCGACATCGAGTCGCTGGGGAAATTCATCCGGCTGTACCTGACCCGCAACCAGCTCTGGGACGCGCCGGTGTTCCTGGCTGGCGAGAGTTACGGCACGTTTCGCTGCGCGGGCCTTTCCGATTATCTCCTGGACCACGGCGTGGCGCTTAACGGCCTGATCCTGGTCTCCTCGATACTCAACCTGCAGACCGCCTCGTTCGACAACGGCAACGATCTCCCCTACTCCCTCTTTCTGCCGAGCTACACCGCAACCGCCTGGTATCACCACAAACTCGCGCCCGACCTGCAGGCCGATCTGGAGCGAACCTTGGCTGCAGCCGAGCAATGGGCGGCGACGGGCTACCAGCGTGCGCTTTTCCAGGGAGACAGGCTGCCGGCCGAGGAGCGCCGGGCGACCGTCGAACAACTCGCACGTTTCACCGGCCTTTCCGCCGCGTTCATCGAAAACCGCAACCTGCGCGTGGACAGCCACGCCTTTGTGCGCGAGCTTTTGCGCGACCGCCGGCAGATGGTCGGCTACATGGACAGCCGATTCACCGCGCCCGACCTCGATCCCGGCTCCGGCGGCTTCGATCCTACGGTCGCCACCATCCGCCCCCCTTTCACCGCGATGATCAACTCCTATCTGCGCGAGGAGCTGGGCTACAAATCGGACCTGGAGTACTTCACCCTGGGGGGCGGCATCGGCCGCTGGGACTGGGAAAGCAAGGGGAGCTATCCCGACACCAGCGACAACCTGCGCAACGCCTTCGCCAAGAACCCGTACATGAAGGTGCTGGTCGCCTCCGGCGTCTTCGACCTGGCCACCCCGCATTTCGCCACCGATTACACGCTCGCGCACCTGGGACTCTCGCCTGCCTTGCGTAAGAACGTCACCGTCCATCGCTACCGCTCCGGGCACATGATGTACCTGGAAAGCGCGTCGCTTGCCCAAATAAAAAAGGACCTGACGGAGTTTCTGTCAGAGTCCTTGGAATAGTTTTGAAATGGTTCCCGCCGAGTCCGATTCCCCTCCCCCCGAAGGGGGAGGGGAACTTTAGAATCGTAGGGTGGGCACCCCGTGCCCACGCGGTCCTTGAGGATTGGTGGGCAGAGGGCTGCCCACCCTACGGTCCTGACCTACAATCCCGCCGCGACCACCTCGGCTAAATCCTTCACCTGGGTCTTGTTGCCGCTGACGTCCTTCAGGCCGTCCTCGAACATCGTCATGCAGAACGGGCAGCTGACGCAGATGGTGGCCGGTTTCTGGCCCAGTGCCTCGCGCACGCGGGAGCGGTTGATCGGCGTCCCCTCGTGTTCCTCCATCCACATCCGTCCACCACCGGCTCCGCAGCAAAAAGCCTCTTCCCGCTTGCGATCCAGCTCGATCACCGCATTGCCGGTCGCGCGCCGGATCACCTCGCGCGGCGCCTCGAACACCCCGTTATGCCGCCCGAGGTAGCAGGAATCGTGGAACACCGTCCTCCCCAGGTCGGCCGCCTTGGCGTTCAAGGAGAGCTTGCCGCTTGCCAAAAGCTCGTTGATCAATTCGCTGTGGTGCACTACCTCAAGCTCCAGCCCGTACTGCCGGTAGTCGTTTTTCAGGGTGTTGAAGCAGTGCGGGCACTGGGTAATCACCTTGGTTACCCCTTTATCCTGGAAGAGCTTGACGCTTTGCTTGGCCATCATCTCGAACAGGTACTCGTTCCCAAGCCTCCTGACGCTCTCGCCGCAGCAAAGCTCCTCCTTGCCGAGAATGCCGTAGGATACGCCCGCCGCGTCCAGAACCCTGGTCAGCGCCACGGTCACCTGCTTGTTGCGGGCATCGAAGGCGCCCGAGCAGCCGACGAAGAGGAGGTACTCGGTTTCACCCGCACGGTACGGATTAAGCGTGAGCTGCGAACTCCACTTGCTGCGCTCGGCGGGCGCCATCCCCCAGGGGTTTGAGCGCTGCTCCATGTTTTCGAACAGGTTGAGGAGTTCCTCCGGGAACTTCGCCTCCATCTGCACCAGGTGGCGGCGCATCTTGACGATCTTGGGGAGGTGCTCGATGAACACCGGGCAGGCCTGCATGCAGGCGCCGCAGGAGGTGCAGCTCCAGAGAGCGTTTTCGCTGTTGGCACCTTCCTCGCCCGCGCCGATCAAAGGCGCCACTTTCGGCATACTGCTCCCCTTTCTGAGCACGGCGCCGTTTTTAAGCAGGTTCTCCTTGATGGCGTGGATCAAAAGCCGCGGGTTCAGCTGCTTGCCGGTGCAGGCTGCCGGACAGACCTGCTGGCAGCGGCCGCACTCGGTGCAGGAAAAGGCGTCGAGCAGATCCTTCCAGCTTAACCGGTCGACGCTTTGCGCACCGAAGCTGTTTCCCTCCACGAACTCTTCGCGGGGCTGCGCGTTGGTGCCGTTAAGGCTCTTGAGGAAGACGTTCGGAATCGCCGTCAGGATGTGCATGTGCTTGCTGTAGGGAAGGAAATTCAGAAACGCCAAGAGCGCCAGGGCGTGGATCCACCAGAAGATGCCGGGCAACAGGGCCAAAAGCGCCAAGGGAGCGTGCCCCAGAAGGCTTGCCGCCAGGGTGGAGACCGGTGCCGCCGCCGAGGCGGACGCGCGGCCGAGCGCGATCTCCGCGCCGTGCAGGCCGAGGTAGGCGAGCATGAGCGTGGCGATCATCGAAAGGATGAAGAACGCCTCGAAGGTGCGGCTCCCCTCGTAGGGAGGATTGACGACCCGGCGCACCGCCGCCAGCGAGACGGCTACCAGGGTGGCCAGCGAGCAGAGATCGAACAGCAGGAGCGCGACGCTTTGCACCGGTAAAGGGAGCTGGGCCAGCGAGATCTGCGGGAAGATGCCCGAGACGATGAACTCGAGGTTGGCGACGGCAAGCACCAGGAACGCCCAGAAGAGCACCCCGTGATTGACGCCGAAGGGGCGTTTGAGCACCCGTTTCTGGCCGAACGCGTAGATGAGCGTCTGGGTAAAGCGGCGCAGCGGCTGGTCGAGGCGCATATCGCCGGTACCGACGGCAACCAGGGGGAGGCGCCGGTAACAACTGTAGGCAAAAGCGGCGAGGGAAGCCAGCAGCACGCCGGCAAAGATCATTTGTTGCATTGCGGACTCCTTTTGGCCTAGCGGCGGGCCTGTTTCAGTTCGCGGACCCTGGCGGTAAGAGCGGGGACCACCTGGAACAGGTCACCCACGATGCCGAAAGTGGCGACCTCGAAGATGGGAGCTTCGGCGTCCCTGTTGATGGCGATGATCACGTCGGAATCCTGCATGCCGACCAGGTGCTGGATGGCGCCGGAGATGCCGCAGGCGATGTAGATCTTGGGGCGGACGGTCTTGCCGGTTTGCCCTACCTGGCGGTCCTGCGGCAGCCAGCCGGCATCGACGGCGCCGCGCGAGCCCCCGACCACCCCGCCCAGCTGTTCGGCCAGATCTTCCAGCATGCCGAAGTTTTCCTTGGCCATGAGTCCCCGGCCCCCCGAGACGATGAACTCGGCTCCGGCGACGTCGACCTTGTCCTTGCCGCCCTTGTCGGTGATCACCTGAAGCACGCGGGTGAAGATGTCGGCCTCGGAGAGCTGGTACTCCTCCGCGATCACCTTGCCTGTCGCACCGGCCCGGCGCTCGGGCATCGGCATCACGTGCGGGCGCACCGTGGACATCTGCGGCCGGAAGCGGTCGCACATGATGGTGGCCATGATGTTGCCGCCGAAGGCGGGACGGGTCTGCATCAGGTTGCGTTTTGCGTCCACGTCGAGGCCGGTGCAGTCGGCGGTAAGCCCCGTCTTGATGCGGGTGGCGACGGCGCCGGCAAGATCGCGTCCCATGCCGGTCGCCCCCATCAGCACGATCTCGGGTTTGTACTTTTCGATGAGGTAGCACATCGTGTCCAGGTACGGTTCGGTGCGGTACTGCCTGAAGACCGGCTGGTCGATGAGGTAGGCGCCGTCGGCGCCGTAGCAGAAGGCCTCCCGGGTGAGGTGCGCCACCTTTTCGCCGATCACCACCGCGGATAATTCCACGCCCAGCGCATCGGCCAGCTGGCGGCCGACGCCCAAAAGTTCCCAGGATACCTTGGCCGGCTCGCCCGCGTACTGTTCCACGAAGACCCAGACGCCGCGGAAGGCGGCGATCTTGGCCTGCCGCTCCTTCTCCTCCTCGTCCTGTTCCCCGTCCCCTGCACCTTCCATCCGGGCGATGATCTCCAGCTCTTCCGGGGTGTAGAACATCTCCAGCGCGTTCGCCGGGCAGACCTTGACGCACTTGACGCAGCCGATGCATTTTTCGGCCGAGATCACCGGTTCGCCGGCATCCGTCATCTCGACGCCGTCCACCGGGCAGGCGCTTTGACAGCGTGCCCCGCAGGCCGCGCACTTGCCGGTGATGACCCTCGCCTTGCCGCGCGGCTTCTTCAGCTTTTGTGGTTCTTTCATATCTTTTCTCCTAAAGAGGCAATCACAGCAGGGGCTAGATGGGTAACAGGTCCCCGTCCAGCAGGCGGTCGACCAGGATCTTGGCGGCGGCGACGGGGTCGCTCAGCCCCTCGCCGACGATCTCGCCCTTGGTTCGTTCCGGGGAAAAGATCCGGCTCACCCAGGTCGGCGAGCCCTTCAAGCCGACGGTGTTGACGTCGAGCTTCAGCTGCTCGTTGCTCCAGACCTCGACCTCGGCACGCACCGAGGCAAGCCGCATCGGCACGGTCGGGTAGCGGGGACGGTTCAGTTCGCGCACCACGGTGATCATCGCGGGGAGCTTCGCCTCGACGATCTCGTAGCGACCTTCCAGCTTGCGGCGCACCGTGATCCGTTTCGCCTTAAGGTCGATGTTCTCGATGCGGTCGACGAGCGTTAGCTGCGAATACCCCAGGCGCACCGCGATGCCGGGACCTACCTGCGCGGTGTCGCCGTCGATGGTCTGCTTGCCGCAAAAGACGATGCCGATCTCGTCTTCTTGGCCGAGCTTTTTGATGGCCGCGGCAAGGACGTTACTGGTGGAGAGCGTGTCGGCGCCGCCGAAAACACGGTCCGACAGGAGCAGGCTGCGGTCGACGCCGAGTGAAAGCGCCTTCCTGAGAGTGGCCTCGGCGTTGGGAGGCCCCATGGAGAGGGCCACCGCGGTAAAGCCGTGGCTGTCTTTCAGACGCAGGCTCTCCTCCAGCGCGTGGCTGTCGTACGGGTTGACGATGAAAGGTATCCCGTCCCTGACCAGCGTGTTGGTCACCGGATCTATCTGGACCTGGGTGGTGTCCGGGACCTGCTTGATGCAGGCGACCACTATCATTGCTGCCTCCTTTTTTCCTGTCGGTTGACGTCGCGTTTCGTTCCTCAACGCGACCTGCGGTTTTATCGTACCTTTCGTCATCCTGAGCGGAGCGAAGGATCTGCTTCCAGCTTTTACACCTGCGGCGACTGGCGGGTGACCGAACGGGGAAAAGAAAAAAAGCAGATCCTTCGCAGCGCTCAGGATGACAGGCTTGGCTGATGTCGCGCTTCGTTCCTCAACGCGACCTACGGTTGAGGTACCTAGCCCATGCTCCCCATGCTGGCGAGGGCGTAGATGCGGCCGGGCTGATAAAACGGATCGGCCCCGTGATACATGAGGAGGGTGTCTCCCTTGATCCTGAAGCCCCGCTCCGTCAGGATGGCCGAGGCGGCGGCGTTTTTTGCCGGCACGTCGAGAAAAACGTTCGCCCCCGCCGACCGCAGCGCATGATCGAAACAGGCGGCCGCGGCCGCGGCGTCGCTTCCCCCCCAGGGTCCTATCTGTAGGCCACCTTCCCACCGCTGGCAGCAGATCGCGCCACGGGAGTCGCCAAACGACCAGCCGCGACCGGCCGACAGCCGTAAAAGCGCATCGCGGCGGTCTCCCCAACCGGCCAGGTCATGGTCCATCAGGTGCGTCGCCGCCGCCTTCGCTACGGGTGGCGCCGGCTCCGCAGCGGCGCCGGCACCGATCCATCGGTTGATGCGGTCTATTTCCTTGAATCCCAATTGCCGGTAGAGCCCGGCTCCCTGCGCAGAAGCGGTGAGCCAGATGGTCTCCACGCCGCTGTCGTTAAGTGCGGCGATGGCACCCTCCATGAGCCTGCGGCCTATGCCGCGCTTTCTCGCCTCCGGCCGGACCAGAAGGTTGCCGATCCAGCCGCTGTTACGGTAGGCGATGGAGGTGATGTAGCCCAGGGTATAACCGTCCTCCATGTACGTCAGGCAACCGTGCGGGAAGCTGCGCAGCAGGAAGTCGAACTCCCAGCGGCCGCACAGCCACCCTTCCGCCTGAGCCAACTCGAGAAAGTCGACGACGTCATCGGCAAGCAAACGGTCAAGCATGTCAGTTTTTCAGGGGCAGGGTCAGGTGCACCGGCGCCGCTTCGGGTGCGGCCGCCGCAGGCTGGGCCAGCTGCAGATCCTGCCCGATCAGGCCGACCGCGTCGGCACGGCACTGGCGGCAGTGCTTGAACTGGCCGATGGTCTTTTCGTTTTCGGCGCGCAGTTCGTCCATCCGCTCGCTGGACAAAGGCTCGACGCCGGCAAAATCGGCCTGCGGAATAAGCGGCATGAGGTTCATCACGAACGCGCCCAGTTCGCGCACCTTCTTGGAGATCAAGGGAATCTGCTCCTCGTTCACGCCGGGGATGACCACCGTGTTGACCTTTATCGTCATGCCGAGTTCCGCGGCCTGCCGGATCCCTTCCAGCTGGTTTGCCAGCAACAGGGCGGCACCGGTCTCGCCGGTGTACTTCACGCCGTTGTAATAGACGTAGGAATAGATCTTCGCCCCGACCTTGGGGTCGAGCGTGTTCAGCGTAACGGTGAGGCTGTGCACCCCTATTTCCGCCAAGAGCGGCATCTTCTCCGGGAGCAAAAGGCCGTTGGTGCTCAGGCACTTGATGAGATCGGGGAACTCCTGACCGACCATCCGGAAGGTCTCGAAGGTTTCGTCGTTAAAGAGCGGGTCGCCGGGGCCTGCGATGCCGATGACCTTGATGATCGGGCCGGTCACCGGGCTTGCCATCACCTCGCGCACCCGCACGATCGCTTCCTCGGGGGTGAGCAGTCTGCTGGTAACGCCGGGGCGGGACTCGTTGGCGCAGTCGTGACGCCTGGTGCAGTAACCGCATTTGATGTTGCACTTCGGTGCCACCGCCAGATGCATCCTGCCGTTTTTCTGGTGATTGCCACCGAAACAGGGGTGCCCTTGTATTTTCTTGAGCTGCTCGCATGCGCTTGCCATGGTCCGTTCCTCCCTTTCCTGCCGCGGTTTTGGAAACCCGGGCTGCCGGTTTCCGGAAACAAAAAACCCGGCGGAAATCTGCTTTCCGTCGGGCGTCGTTGCCTGAGTGTGGATACCTCGTCGTATCGTGTGATCCTGAGCGAATATGAAGACCACCTTTTGTCCTCTCATGAGCATTTAGCGTGCCAGTTTGGGAATATGCCCGAATATCGCAGTAAAACTATGATCTTCCCGCTATTGTGTGTAACGAGGCTAATCCGCACCTGCCTTGTTTACAGGATGGAGACTATTTTTTGGGCAGTCGTCCCGCCACACCCCCTCGCCCGCCGGGAAAGGGTACCCGAAGGGCGGGTGAGGGAGCTATCTCTAAACAAGCGCCAGTGGCGGCTGTGGGACGGGGGGCGGGGGGAATGAGGCGGGAAAAAAAGGATTAGGTTTGTTTATTGCAAAGCACCCGGCATGCCCCACTCTCACGACGAACTCATATCGCGCGCCCGCGGCGCGTTTCTCGGACTGGCGGTCGGCGACGCCTTGGGCGCGCCCGCCGAGTTCATGACCCGTGGGGAAATCGCCGACAAATACGGCGTGTTGAAGGAAATGGTGGGTGGCGGCTGGCTGAGGCTTAAGCCGGGTCAGGTGACCGACGACACGCAGATGTCGCTTTGCCTCGCGCGCGCCGTGGTAGATCACGGCGGCTGGTCGCTCACCGCCATCGCCGACAACCTGGTGGAGTGGTTGAAATCGAAACCGATCGACGTGGGGGATACCTGCCGGCGCGGCATCAGGAACTACTTGTTGAAGGGGACCATCGAGACTCCGCCCAACGAGTGGGACGGCGGCAACGGGGCTGCCATGCGGATGCTGCCGGCCAGCATCTGCACCGTCGGCGACACGGAATTGATGGAGAGATGCGTGCTGCAGCAGGCGCACATCACCCACAACCAGGCGCTTTCCGACGCGGCCTGCGTTGCCCTCGGCAAGCTGCAGCAGATGGCGCTCACCGGCAAATCGATGAACCAGCTCAGGCGGGAGGTCGACCAGCTGATCGCGGCCTTCCCGAACTTCACCTACGATCCGTACAAGGGGATGGCGACGGGCTACGTAGTGGACACCATGCAGACGGTCTTCCACTGTTTCTTCAAGTCGCGGTCGTTCGAGGCGTGCGTGGTGGAAACGGTGAACCAGGGGGGCGACGCCGACACGACGGCAGCCATAGCGGGTTCGCTGGCCGGGGCCTATTACGGTGAGGACGCGATTCCCGCGCGCTGGTTGAAGAAGATGGACAAGAAACAGCTCGCGGAACTCTGCGACCTGGCGGAGAAGCTGGTGAGACTGTCGCCGCTGCTAAAGGGCAAATGAGCGGGCCGGGCAAAGCTCACACGGTACACATCAGCCTTTTCACCCGGTACTCCCCGCCGATCACCACGCACTCCCCCTCCCCTTTCAGGATCGAATTCGGCAAAAGTTCGCTGTAGAAGAAGATCTTCACCAGCGGCACCTGCACCTCCCAGACGATGAAGCCGAATTCCCAGGCGCGTTCCTCGTCGGTAGTGAACGAGTTCAAGTTGTTGAGGCGGACGACCTCTTCGCGCTTGGAGAGGACTTCGAGCCGGTCGTATTCGCTGCGCTCGAAAGTGCCGCGGTACAGGGTGAGGCCGTTGCGGTCGGGGTATCTTTTGGCGAGTTCGTACTGGCAGTATTCGTAGAGCAGGTCGAGCTGGGAATTGATGGCCGAGGTGCGCGCGCTCCCCTTGGTCCGGTCCACGCAGTACTTGAGATATTCCTCGTCGTGGATGCCGCCGATGCGCTCGTGATGGAAGGTGGGCGTAATCCCCATGCGGCTTTCCACCCATCCCTTCAGTACCGCACCTTCCACGGAGTTCGAGTCCATCATCCAGCCGCGCAGGAAGCGGAGGTAGCTGTTCTTGAGGCTTTTCCTGGCGGTGGAGGTGGCCTGGTCCTGCCATTGATGCAGTTGGAACTTCACCGACATGTAGTCGTTGAAGACGGCGGCGCGCTCCTCGGCCGAGGCGATGGTGTCGAGCTTGGCGAAGAAAAACTTGTTGGCGGCCCGCACGCCCTGGATCTCCAGAGGCTGCGGGTTGTCGTTGAAATGGCGGGACGCGATGACCCACGGAGGCAGGTTGCAGTGGTTGAACGAGTTGAACATGACAATCACCTCATTGTGAGTGAAGCATCAACCAACTGCGGCTAGCGCGCCATCCTCCATCTCCGGATATCCCCCCCTCCCCTTGAGCGAGGGGGGGGAGTTTCGAGCCCGGGGAACGAGATGAGCGAGGGGAGCGACCGGTTACTGCAGGACCTTCGCCAGGTCGCGCAGGATCGGGCAGATCTTGCCTTCCACGGCAAAAGCCTCCATGCCGAGCTTTTCCAGCTCGATCTTGGGAGCTTCGCCGATCATGGCGCAGACCACCGCACGGCAGCCCCTGAGGGCATCGCCCGTTTCATGAAGGGTGTGGTTGCGCATCGGGCTTTCCGGATCGAAGCGGCAGTAGCGCTCTACCTTCCGCTCCTCCACCAGCCGCACCGTACCGTCCTCGATCTCGTAGATCAGGAAACGTTCGGCGTGCCCGAAGTGCTGGTTAACTTCTTTACCATCTTTGGATGCCACGGCGATCAGCATAACTCACCTCCGCTCGACAGGTCACGAGGCAGACTCGCACCTGCAGCCTGCACTATCCACTCTCCCCTTCCGCCATCCGTCCCCCCTCCCCTGGAGGGAGGGGGTTAGGGGGTGGGGGAATCTAGCTACGCCAATACCGGTGCAAAGGTGAAGCACTTCTTGGAGCAGGTCCGGCCGCAGGCCTGGCAGCCGATGCAGTTGTCCGGGTTCTCCACCTTCATGAACATCTTTGCGGAATCGTCCTCGTCCACCTCTTCGAAGTTCAGCACGTCGTGCGCGCAAACCTTGAAGCAGCGGCCGCAGCCGATGCAGGTCTCTTCGTCGATGGAGACGATGAATTCCGGGGTCCACTCTTTTTTTGCCTTGGTCAGGCCGGTGATGTAAGCCATGATTTTTCTCCTTTTTGTGCGTGTGGGGTAACGATTTTCCGTAGGAGCGGGCTGAGCCCGCGATCGCGCCTGAAGGCGCTCCTACAGCTACTTGTCATTTTCCTAGTCTTCGTCGGTGAAAGAGCCTTCCTGTCCCTTGTTCATCGCCTTGCGCAGCCAAGGGGGCGGCGTGCCGCGCAGCACTTCCTGAATCCTGGCGATCGACTCCTTAAGGCTCACTTCGACGTTGGTCTTCATGGGATGGATGCGGCGCGCCACGAGCTTTGCCGCGGCCGGCCCGCCGATCTGCATGGTGTAGACGATGGCGCAGTCGGAAAGCACCTGGGCGCGTGCGGAGATACGGTCTTCTTCGTCGCTGCCGTGCTCACCGACGGTGATGGTCTCGATAAAGTGGGCGTCTTCCGGCCCCACTTCCCACACCTGGAAGGAATCGGCCTGCCCGAAGTGCATATCTATCGTTTCCCCGGTCTTGGTGGTAAAGGCAATTTTCATGGTGAGCCTCCTCAATCTATCCCTTAGTTGTGCGCAAGCTTCTGCGCTTCCTTGGCGTTGGCCTGAAAGATGTTCGCCACCTCGAAGACCAGGTTCATCGTACCTTGATAGCCGACCCACATCTTGGTGTGGGAGCCGAGCCTGTCGAATACCGGCATGCCGGTCCGTAAGTGCGCCCCGATGCCGAGTTTCTTGGCCGCCTGGCGGCCGTTCGAGTTGGCGACCAGGAGATCGGCGCCGGCTGCCGTTTCTTCCAGATCTTCCAGGTCGCCTACGAAGATCTTCTCCACCGGCAGGCCGTCGAGCCCGCGGGTCCTGGTGGCGGCAATGGCCACCTGGATGTCGCACCCCATGCCGGCGAGGAAGCAGGTCATCCCCTTCAGGTGGTCCGCCTCCAGGGCCAGGGCAACCTTCTTCAGACCGAACTGGTAGTGGCTGTCGACCATGGCGTCCATCAGGCGGCTTCTCCAGCGCCGGAACTTCTCCGGAATGGGCCGGCCGGAAAGCGCCGAGAGCGTGATCATCAGGGTGTCGCATTCGGCAAGGCCGGTCACCGAGGTGAAGCCATAAGCGGGAATGCCGAATCGCGACTGCAAAATCCCGGCGGCGTCGGCCAGCGAGTCGCCGAAGTAGAGGGTCGCCTCGCTGCGGCCGGCGGCGCGGATACGCTCCACGCTCACCCCGCCCACCGACAGGGCCGATACGGTGGCGTCGATATGCCCGTCCAGCGCGTTGGAAATGTCCGGAACCACGACCGGGTCGAGGCCGAAAGCCCGGCAGATCTCGGCCAGTTCTTCCACCTCGGCCGGGGTGAGCTGGCAGCCAGGCAGAAGGTTCACCTGCCCCTTCAGCGTGTCGCCCCCCTCGGGGATGCCGGCCACGATCGCCTCGACGGCGGCCGCGTACCCTTCCTGCATCGAGCCGCAGTAGTCGGGGGTCGAGGCGTGGATCACCGGCACTGCGTCATGCTCGGGATGCGCCTGGCGGAACTTGACGATGGCGCTTTTCACGTCGTCGCCCATGGTTTCGGTAAGTCCCGAAGTCATCACCCCGACCACGGACGGCTTGAACTTCTCGATCACCCGGCTGATGCCGAGCTTCAGGTTCTCCCAGCCGCCGAAGATGGCGCTCTCCTCGCTCATGCTGGTCGAGTTGAGTGCGATCGATTCCTTGAAGTGGCGCGAGAGCTGCAGCCTGATAAAGGTCGAACATCCCTGCGCTCCGTGCAAAAGTCCGAGCATGCCGTCGATCCCCAGGTAGGCAAGCGTAGCACCCAGTGCCGGGGAGTTCTTCTGCGGGTTGACGGTGGCGTTTTTGGTCGGCACCTTCACCCGCGAAAGCTTGGTCTCCTCGGCCGCGAGCCGTGCGGCGTGCCCGGCGGAGAGGAGCAGGTCGCAGGCGAGTTCGTCCTGCGTCTTTTCCCAGGGCGCCTTGTCGTTCAATACCTTCCAGATCGGGTTATTGACCGTCAGGTCGAGCTGCTTGGCGAAGGTGACCATCCCCTCGTAGCCCGCGTAGGGGTGCGAGCGCCCGTGGTTGATGTCCAAAAACGGCGTCTTGGTCTTTAGTGCGAGGAACTTGGTCTTCCCCCCCGCGACGATCAGGTCGGGGAGTTTGTCGTACATGACCGACAAAAGCCCGGCGGTCGAGGTGTCCTGGATGATGGAGGCGTCCTCGTGCATGAGCGCCTTCATCCGGTAGAAGTCTTCCAGGGTCGAGTTCTGGGTGCCGGCGGCCAGGATCTCCACCCCCAGTTCGGAGAGCGCGTTCACCATGGACCAGGTCTTGACGCCGCCGGTGAAGAGCACGGCCCTTTTGCCGGCAAGCCTTGCGCGGTACGGGGCGAGCTTCTCCCGGCACTCTATCTCGCTTTCGGCGATCAGCCGCTCCACCCGGTCGGTCATGGTCCGTTTTTCCAGGCCGTTCACCAGGTCGTCCAGCTCGCGGGCGATGTCGCGCAGCGCCTTGGCCACGTCGGTCATGCCGTAAAACGACTCCTCCACGTAGGGGATGCCGTAGTTCTTCTGCATCTTCTTGGCGAGGTTCGTGAGGCTCTTCGAGCAGATGATCACGTTCAGCTTCGCCCGGTGGGCGTAGCGCAGGTCCTCGAACTTCGAGTCGCCCGAGATGCAGGAAAGTATGCGAATGCCTAACTTGTCGAAGAGCGGCAACATGCCCCAGAGGTCTCCGGCGATGTTGTATTCCCCGATAAGGTTGATGTCATAGTCGGTCGTGTAGGCAGGCTCAGCCGTGCCGATCACGTATTTCAGCAGGGCTTCGCCAGCCAGGCGATTGCCGATGTTCTTGTCGCCGATGAAGCCCGGGGTGTTGATGGGGATCACGGGGACGGAGACCTTTTCCTGTGCGGCCTTACATACCGCCTCGATGTCGTCGCCGGTCATCGAGGTGACGCAGGTGGCGTAGACGAAGATCGCCTTGGCCTCGGTGTAGCGGGCCGCCAGGTCCCTGATGGCCCGGTAGAGCTTCTTTTCGCCGCCGAAGATCACGTCGTTTTGCAGCATCTCGGTGGTGAAGCCGCGGCGGTAGAGCTGGGAGTCGCTGGAGCGTGCGCCCCGGTTGTCCCAGGAGTTGCCGGCGCAGGCGATGGGGCCGTGCACCAGGTGGATCACGTCGGTGATCGGCATCAGCACCACGCGGGCGCCGTCGTAAGCGCAGCTTCTTTCGGTTCCTTCCCCCGGCTCGGACTTCTTGCAGAACTTGGGAGCGCCGGCGTCGTGGGTTTCGCAATCTGTTGTGTCGTACCAATCGGGTTTTGCCATGATGCACCTCACTGTGCGGCAGAGACAAAAGCCACACCTTAAGCCACGGAGACACGGAGAAAATCTGAGTAAAAGCTTTTTGTCGTACTGAACCTGTTTTCCCTCAGACGTTCCTCCGTGTTCTCCGTGGCTAAGGCCTTTGTTCCTGGTTATCTCATCATCTCGAAGTGACGGTCCTCGCAGGTCTCGTCCCTTACTTCGATGAACTTGTTGCAGATGGTGGTCACCATGTTGATGGTGCCCTGGTAGCCGACCAAAGGCGTACGGTGCAGGTTCACCCGGTCGAAGATCGGGAAACCGAAGCGGAACAGCGGGACGTTCGCGTCACGGGCCATGAACTTGCCGTGGGTGTCGCCGATCACCGCGTCGACCGGGTCGGTCATCAGAAGGCTCCGCATGTGCCAGAGGTCCTTGTTGATGTAGATCTTGCACCCCTTGCCGTCCGGCGAGGAGTCGAGCAGCGCCTGCAGTTCCTTCTCCACCTTCTTGGTCCCCTTGCTGCAGAGGATGTGGTACGGCTTGGCACCCATCTCCAAAAGGAAGGATACGTAACCCATCAGGTAGTCCGGGTCGCCGTAGATGGCGAATTTCTTGCCGTGCATGTACTGGTGCGAGTCGGTCATCGCGTCCACCGCGCGGCCGCGCTCGGCCTTAAGGGATTCCGGGATCGGCTTGCCGAAGAGCTCGGAGAGCTTCATGAGCAGCGCGTCGGTCTTGGCGACGCCAAACGGGGTCGGCAGGGAGACGTGCGTACCGGAATAGTTGTCCTTGATCCAGCCGAAGGTCTTGTTGCTCGCGTAGGGGGCGAGCGTCATGGTCACCTTGCCGTTGATCGAGTCGGCAGCCTCGTCGAGCGGCGTGCCGCCCGGGTAGGGGCGGTAGGTGCCGTCCAAAGGCGAGTCGAAGGTCTCCGAGATGTCGGCCAGGAGGGTCACGGGGATGCCGAACTCCTTCAGGATCCGCTTGTACTCGCGGTAGTTGCCGGTGTTGGCGTCGAAGCCCGCGATCAGGTTCAACTTGCCGGTGCAGCGCCCTTCAACCTGCTTCCCCGCGGTCAAGGTCTGCAGGATGGACAGAAGCATCGAGTCGTAGCCATGCACGTGCGAGCCGTTGAAGCTCGGGGTGTTGGCGTAGGGCAGCGGGTAGTCCTGCGGCACGCAACCCTTGTTCCTCGCGTTCTTGATGAACGCGGTCAGGTCGTCGCCGATGACCTCCGGCATGCAGGAGGTGAAAACGGCCATCATCTTCGGCTTGTAGATGGTGTAGGCGTTTTCCAGCGCCTCGTGCAGGTTGTTCTGGCCACCGAACACCGCGCCGTCCTCGGTCATGGAGTCGGACACGGCCGGTGCCGGCTCCCTGAAGTGACGGTTGAAGGTGGAACGGTAGTAGGAGGCGCAACCTTGCGAACCGTGCACGAAGGGAAGCGTCCCCTCGAAACCGTGGGCGGCGAGTTCCGCGCCCAGAGGCTGGCAGGCGTGCGGCGGGTTGATCACCAGCGCCTGGCGTGCGAAGTTCTTCTCCTTGTAATCCTCGGAGTTTATCCATTCCGAGACCCGTTTCACTTCCGATTCGGGAATCTCGGTTACGTACTTGACGGCAGTTTCTGCACTCATGTCATGCTCCTTTCAGCCGCTGACCAATCTGTCAGACGGTTGGAAATCAGATTAGAACGGGGACTTCACCAGTTTCCAGGTCGGGCTGTTGATGGCCATGTCCACGTCGCGGGCGAAGATCGGGAAGCCGTTGTAGGCGTGGTAGGGACCGGAGTAGTCCCAGCTGTGCATCTGGCGGAACGGAATCCCCATCTTCTGGAAGAGGTATTTCTCCTTGATGCCGGAGCCGACCAGGTCGGGGCGCAGCTCATCGACGAACTGCTCCAGCTCGTGCTCGGAGGCGTCGTCGTAGATCACCGTCGCTTCCGGCATCTCGGGGGAGGTCCTCTCGTAGTCGTCGCCGTGGGCGAACTCGTAACCGGAACCGACCACCGTCATGCCGAGGTCGGCATAGGCGTTCACCGTGTGGCGCGGGCGCAGGCCGCCTACGTAGAGCATCACGGTCTTGCCTTCCAGGCGCGGACGGTACTCGTCGATCACCGCCTGCATGATCGGGTCGTACTTGGCGATCGCCGCTTCCACCTTCGCCTTGATGGTGTCGTCGAAGTGCTCGGCGATCTTCCTCAGGCTCTCCCTGATCTTGGTCGGGCCGAAGAAGTTGAACTCCAGCCAGGGGATGCCGTACTTCTCTTCCATCACGCGGCACATGTAGTTCATGGAGCGGTAGCAGTGGATCAGGTTCAGCTTCACCTTGTGGGTGGCGGCGATCTTCTCCAGCTCGCCGTCGCCGGTCCAGATGGCTTTCACGTTCAGGCCGATCTCTTCCAGAAGCGGCTTGACGCTCCAGACGTCGCCGCCGATGTTGTAGTCGCCGATGAGAGCGATGTCGTACGGGCTTTCAGGCTCGGCAAACTCGCGGGTGCCGATGATGTGGTCGCGGATCGTATCGTTTGAGATGTGGTGGCCAAGCGACTGGGAAACGCCGCGGAAACCCTCGCAGTTGCAGGGGATGACCGGGATTTCCAGCTCTTCGGTGGCGATTTTCGCGACCGAGTTGATGTCGTCGCCGATGAGGCCGACCGGGCACTCGGAGAGGACCGAGATCCCCTTGGCGAGCGGGAAGAGTTCGTGGGCTTCCTTAAGGAGCACCTTGAGCTTCTTGTCGCCGCCGTAGACGATGTCCTTCTCCTGGAAGTCGGAGGTGAACTGCATGGCGAACTGGTTGACGCCGTTAATGCCGCTCATCAGGTTGCGACGGGTGCCCCAGGAATACCAGCCGCAGCCGACCGGGCCGTGGGAGACGTGCACCATGTCGCGGATCGGGCCCCAGACCACCCCTTTGGCGCCAGCATAGGCGCAGCCGCGGGCGCTCATGATGCCGGGGACGGTCTTGCGGTTACTCTTGACGCAGGCGCCTTCGCCTTCGTTCGGGGCCAGGTGCGGCACCCTCTTCTTCTTGGTTTTCTCGGGATATATTTCCATGGCGTGGTCGATCATCGCCTGGGTGGATTCCTTGGTGATCCCTTTTACTTTTTTCAGTTTCGCTTTAGACATAACAAGCTCCTTGTAGAGATAACGGACGCTGTTTGCACCTCCCCTTTCATCCAAGGGGAGGATGCGACACTTCCTTGCTTAGACCGCGGCCGCCTCGACCACGCCCACCACCGACTCGTCCTCGGCTTCCATGATGCCGAACTCCATGAGCAGGTCTTCCAGTTCTTCCATTTCCAGCGGGGTCGGGATCACGAGCATCTTGTTGTCGGCGATCTTCTGTGCCAGGGTGCGGTATTCGTTGGCCTGCGGATGATCGGGGGAGTACTCGATAACCGTCATCCTGCGGAGTTCTGCGCGCTGCACCTGGTTGTCGCGGGGAACGAAGTGGATCATCTGGGTGCTGAGCTTCTTGGCAAGCGCCTCGATGAGTTCGTATTCCTTGTCGGTCTTCCTGGCGTTGCAGATAAGTCCTGCCAGGCGGACCTTGCCGGAGGAGGCGTACTTCAGGATGCCCTTGGCGATGTTGTTGGCGGCGTACATGGCCATCATCT